>Ga0214473_10001295_pt1 | contig 33448 bp, 22 predicted proteins | sample RVTome_7_FD_203509 | JGI IMG/M metagenome (GOLD analysis project Ga0214473, IMG submission 203509) | Soil microbial communities from uranium-contaminated site in the Upper Colorado River Basin, Wyoming, United States - RVT98D197 | ecosystem: Environmental > Terrestrial > Soil > Contaminated >... | reverse complement strand
GAGTGGCCCGGTGGGGTCTTCTGACTTCTGACTTCTGTCTTCCGATGCGGTGGCCGGGTGGAGCGGCCTTCTGACTACTGAATTCTGACTACTGAATACCCGGTGGAGTGGCCGGGGGTGGGAGGCCCTTCCTTGCGTAAGACCAAAATCATCTGCACTCTCGGCCCTTCCTCCCGGGAACAGCCGGTCATCGAACGGCTGATCGCGGCCGGGATGGATGCAGCCCGGATCAATTTCTCCCACGGCGACCACGAATCCAACCGGAAAGTGTACAACAGCTTCCGCCAGGCGGCGGACAAGGCCGGCCGGCCGCTGCCGATCGTGGGCGACCTGCAGGGCCCGCGGATCAGGGTGGGGGAAATCGAGGGCGGGATGGAGCTGGCCGAGGGCCGGAGCGTGGTCCTGAGTTCGGAGAACGAGCCGGCGCAAGGCAACCGGATCGGCACCACCTACCGTTCGCTGGCCCGCGACGTTTCCCCCGGAGTCACGGTGCTGCTCAACGACGGCCTCCTGCGTCTGGTGGTGGAAAAGGTGGAGGGCCCGGACGTGCACTGCCGGGTGATAGCCGGCGGCCAGCTCACCAGCCACAAGGGCATAAACCTGCCGGAAGTGGCGATCAGCGAGCCCTCCCTGACCGAAAAGGACCGGGCCGACCTGAAATTCATTACCGAGGAAGGGTTCGACTTCGTGGCCCTGAGTTTCGTGCAGCGGGCCGAGGACGTGCGCGAGGCGAAAAAGATCATCGCCGACTCCGGCAGCTCGATGAAAGTGATCTCCAAGATCGAAAAACCTTCCGCCCTGGACTGTCTCGACGAAATCCTCGATGAATCCGACGGCGTGATCGTCGCCCGCGGCGACCTGGGAGTGGAGCTGGGAGTCGAGCGGGTGCCGGCCGCCCAGAAGAAAATCCTGCGCGCCTGCAGCCGCAGGAACGTCCTGTCGGTCACCGCCACCCAGCTTCTCGAATCGATGAGCGCCAACCCGGTGCCCACCCGCGCCGAGGCCAGCGATGTGGCCAACGCGGTGTTCGACGGCACCGACTCCCTGCTCTTTACCGGCGAAACCGCCGCCGGCAAGTACCCGGTGGAAACCGTAGCCACCGCCGACCGGATCGTGCGCGAGGCCGAAAGCTCGATGGATGCCTGGGGTGACGTCACCCTGCTGCGCCATCAGGCGGCGGCCAATTTCCCCGAGGCGGTCTGCCACGCCGCGGTGGATGCGGCCCGCGACCTGGGAGCCAGCGCGATCGTGGTGGGCAGCCAGAGCGGACGCACGGCTCTGCTGGTCAGTAAGTTCAAGCCGCCGATGCCCGTGGTGGGGATCACTGACGATGACCGGGCCCTGCGCCGGATGAACCTCTACTGCGGGGTCATTCCACTCAAACTGCCGCGCATGGAGGTCATGGAGGAGAGTATCGCCGAAACCCGCCGCTACCTGATCGGCAAAGGCTACTGCAAGCCCGGCGACGTGGTGGTGATGACTTTCGGCGTACCCCTGCCCGAACGCTGCGCCACCAATACCCTGCGGCTGGTGGAGATCTGATCCTGACTGTATGGACTTGTGTAACTATTTAATGTTTAATGTGTTACCGTAGGGGCGACGAACAGCATGCGTCGCCCCTAAATTCATCAGGAGTGGATACGATGATCAGGTCTCTGGGTTGGATGATAGCCTTTTTTTGCCTATCTGTTCCTGCGAGTAAAGCACAAAGCTTCCCCCCCGCCCCCGAACCCACTCCCCCCGGAGAAACCCGCCTGCTGAGATACCCGGACGTCCACGAAAACCAGGTGGTGTTCGTCCATTCCGGAGACCTCTGGAGCTTGCCGGCTGAGGGCGGCCGGGCGGTACGGCTCACCACCAGCCCAGCCCTGGAGCTGTTCCCGCACTTTTCACCGGATGGGGCCTGGATCGCGTTCACCGGCGAATACGACGGCAACCGGGAAGTCTACGTCATCCCGGCCGCGGGCGGCGAACCCCGGCGGCTCACCTGGCGGCAGGCCCACTATGGCGAGCTGCGCCACGGCTACGACAACCAGGTGCTGGGCTGGACCCCGGACGGCAAGAACGTCCTTTTCCGCTCCTGGCGGCAGAGCTTCGATCTCTGGTTCGAAAGGCTCTACCTGGTGCCGGCCGATGGTTCCGGGTCGCCGGTACCATTGGAGCTGCCCGAGGGCGGGCTGGCCTCGTTTTCCCCGGACGGCCGGAAAATGGTCTACAACCGCAGCTTCCGCAACTTCCGCACCTGGAAGCGCTACTACGGCGGCCTGGCCCAGGACCTCTGGCTCTGGGATTTCGACTCACGCCGGAGCACCCGCCTGACCGACTGGAAAGGCACTGACACCAGCCCCATCTGGCTGGGCGGCAAGATCTATTACGATAGCGATGAAAGCGGCAAGTTCAACATCTACGAGCTGGACCCGGCCACCGGCGCCAGGCGGCAGATCACTTTCCACACGGACTGGGACGTGCGCTGGCCTGGAGGCGGCCCCGGCGGGATCGTTTACGAATGCGGCGGCTATTTGTACCGCCTGGACCCGGCCAATGGAAAATCCACTCGGATCCCGGTTACGCTCGGCGACGACCGGCTCTACCGCCGGCCCGACTGGGAGGACGTGAGCTCCCTGGTGCAGACCTACAACCTGTCGACCACCGGCAAGCGGGCGGTGTTCGAGGCGCGCGGCGACCTCTACACCGTACCGGCCGAGCACGGCGAAACCCGGCAGCTCACCGCCACCAGCGGAGCTCACGAGCGCTCGCCGGTCTGGAGCCCGGACGGCAAGTGGATCGCTTTCATTTCCGATGAAACCGGCGAAGAGGAAGTGTACCTGATCGAGCCGGGTCCGGCCGATACCTCGGCCAGAAAAAAGGTGGAGCTCACCTCCGGCAGCGACCGGCACATCTTCAATCCGGTCTGGAGCCCGGACAGCAGGTACATCGCCTACTCGGACAAAAACCTCAGGCTCTGGCTGGTCAACGCCGCCACCCGGGAGGCGACCGTGGTCGATACTTCCAGCCTCTGGGAGATCACCTACTATTCGTTCAGCCCCTGCGGCAAATGGCTGGCCTACAGTAAGCCGGTCCAGCGCGACCGCGAGTTTTCCTCGGTCTTTCTCTACGACCTCGACAGCCGCCGGGTCCACCGGGTGACCGGCGATCTGACGAACGATGTCGAACCGGTGTTCGACCCGGACGGCAAGTACCTGTACTTCATCTCAAGCCGCGACCTCCAGCCCAAGCTCGGCCGTTTCGAGGTAAGCTACCTTTACGAAAACACCGACCGTCTCTACCTGCTCACCCTCCAGGCCGACACCCTCAGCCCGCTGGCTCCCCGCAGCGATGAAGAACAGCCGGCCGCGGAAAGCCCGGCGAAAGAGGAAGGCAAGAAAGAAGAGAAGAACCAGGCCGTCAAGCCGAAAGCGAAAACCGTAATCGACCTGGCCGGCCTGGCCGGCCGGGTGGTGGCGCTGAGCGAGAAGCGGGGCGACTACCGCTACGTCCGCGCCGCCTCGGGTAAAGTCTACTGGATGGGGTCGGCCGAGGGCGACCAGGCTGAGGAGGGTGAAAACCTCTACGTCTTCGACCTGGCCGAACGCAAGGAAACCAAAATCGCCGAAAGCATTGCCGGCTACGATATCTCCCCGGACGGCAAAAAGCTGATCGTCAAAAAGGGTTCCACCTACCTGATAGCCGATGCCGGCACCTCCGCCCTCGATTTAGCCAAGGGAAAGCTCGACCTTTCGGGGTTGCGCACCCGGGTGGACTACCCCGCCGAATGGCGGCAGATGTTCGATGAGGCCTGGCGGCAACTGCGGGACTTCTTCTACGATCCGCAGATGCACCAGGTGGACTGGGTGGCAGTGCGCAAGCAGTACAGCCCGCTGCTGGATCACGTTTCCCACCGCGACGACCTGAATTACGTGCTGGGCGAGATGGTCGGGGAACTGGCTTCCGGCCACACCTACGTGGGCGGGGGCGACTATCCGCAAGTCGAGCGGGTGGAATCGGGCCTGTTGGGCTGCGAGTTCGAGCTGGCCGGGGGGCACTGGCGGATCAGCCATGTCCTGCCGGGCGAGAACTGGCACGAGAACCTCCGCAGTCCCCTCACCGAACCGGGAATGAACGTCTCCGCCGGCGACTTCCTGCTGGCCGTGGACGGCCGGCCACTGGACGGCCATACCGATCCCTATGCCCTGCTCGAGGGCAAGGCCGGCAAGACCGTGACCGTGACGCTGAACAAGACGCCGAGTCTGGCCGGGGCGCGGACAGTCCGGGTGCGTACCATCTCGGATGAACAGCCCCTGCGCTACCTCGAATGGGTGGAAACCAACCGCCGCAAGGTGGCCGAGGCCACCGGCGGCCGGGTGGGCTACCTGCACATCCCGGACATGGGCTTCGGCGGACTCAGCGAATTCGTCAAGCGCTTCTACGCCCAGATCGACAAGGAGGCGCTTGTGATCGACGTCCGCTACAACGGCGGAGGATTTGTCAGCCAGATGATCCTCGAGCGCCTGCGCCGCCGCACTGTCGGGATGCAGGCTCCGCGCAACGCCCTGCCCGGCACCTATCCGGCCGCCACCTTCGATGGGCCGATGGTCTGCCTGATCAACCAGTACAGCGCCTCAGACGGCGACATCTTCCCCTACTTCTTCCGCGTCTACGGCCTGGGACCATTGGTGGGACGACGCACATGGGGCGGAGTGGTGGGGATCCGCGGTTACAGCAGCCTGGTGGACGGCGGCTACATCACCCGGCCGGAGTTCGGCACGTTCAGCGCGGACAGCCGCTGGATCATCGAAAACGAGGGCGTCTCCCCGGACTACGAAGTGGACAACCTGCCCGAGGAGGTGATCGCCGGCCGCGACCCGCAGCTCGAAAAAGCGATCGAACTGGTGCTGGAGAAACTGAGCCAGAAACCCACGCGGATCCCGGAGCGGCCGGCCCCGCCCGGCAAGCGCTGACCACGGCCCGAACCGTCAGGATGGAGAAAACCGTGACCCGACTGCACGTAATCGACAGAGTACCCTTCCAGCCCGACCCGGCCGGGCTTGCCGCGAAGCTGAAACTGGAGGTCCTGGCCGGAGTCGTGGACTTCGAGGCCATGCTGGGCCAGGCCGTGCGGATCGCCAGGCCCCGGGCCTGCTACTCCCTGTTGGAAGTCCGGCCGGGACAGGACGGCAAGATCTTGATCGGCGGGGAGGAATTCACCAGCCGGGTACTGAGGGTCAACCTGGAAGGCCGGGACAGGGCGACGTTATTCGTGGCCACCTGCGGCCGGGAAGTGGCTGAATGGTCGGAGTCGTTCGCTGACCTGTTGACCCGCTGGGTGGCGGATGCAATCTGCGAGGCGGCGCTGCGCAGCGCGGTGACGGCCCTGGAGGCGGAAGTCGACCCGTTGATCGCCGGGCGCTTCCGGGGGTCGATGAACCCGGGCTCGCTGGAAGACTGGCCGCTGGCCCAGCAGGAGCCGCTCTTCCGGGCGCTCGGCAGCCCCGGCGCAATCGGCCGGGAAATCGGCGTCGAGCTAACCTCCAGCTTCCTGATGCTACCGCGCAAATCGATCTCCGGGGTGCGCTTCGCCGGCGACCGCCGGTTCGCCGACTGCCTGCTCTGCCCGCGCGAGGACTGCCGGGGCCGGCGCATGCCGTTTGACAGCCGGTTGTTCGACGAGCGTTACCGCGGGGCGCGCCACGGCACTCTTTACGCGGAAAGCTGCGCCTGCGGCCGCGACCCGGCGCGATAAGATCGGAAAAAAGAGCAAAAAATAAGGTCGGCAGACAGCCGGCCTTTTTTTAATTTAGAGCCACTTAGTACTTTAGTTCACTATTACGGTGACGTTTTAATGATTCCAGAGGGCGAGTTACCGTATAATACCTGCAGAGCCTCAATTTTGTGTTCGTAATTCAAGCATTGCCAAAAAAAGTACCTCATGTAGGGGCGCACCCGCGTGTGCGCCCAGATCCACCAGCGGTGGGCGGACACCTGGGTCCGCCCCTACGCTAAAGATAACACCATGAATATGATTCGGCGTAATCACAGGGAAGTTCAATTGAGTGCAACGTAACCATATTTAAGAAACCTGTAGTTAGCTAAATCTTGAAATATTCCTTATACCATTCCACGAACTTTTTCAGGCCGGCTTCGATGTTGGTCGAGGGTTCGAAGCCCAGGAGCCGCCGGGCCTTGTTGATGTCGGCGAAAGTCGCCTCGCAGTCCCCCGGGTAAATCGGCAGCATCAGCTTCTTCGCTTCCCGGCCGAGTTCCTTCTCCAGCAGCTCGATCAGGTAAAGCAGCTCCACCGGCCGGTGGTTGCCCAGGTTGATTATCTCGTACTCGAACCTGTGCTCCAGGCAAGCGGTCACGCCCCGGACGATGTCGTCGATGTAGGTGAAATCCCGCCTCATCTGGCCGAAATTGTAGACCGAAATCTTTTCCCCTTTCAGGATCGCCTCGCAGAACAGGAACAGCGCCATGTCCGGCCGGCCCCAGGGCCCGTACACCGTGAAAAAACGCAGCCCGGTGGTGTTGAGGCCGTAGAGATGGCTGTAGCTGTGGGCCATCAGCTCATTGGCCCGCTTGGTGGCGCCGTAGAGGGAAATCTGGCCCTCGAGGACGTCGTTTTCCGCGAACGGCAGCTTGCGGTTCTTGCCGTACACACTGGAGGAGGAGGCGTAGACGAGGTTTTCGACCTGGTGGTGACGGCACAGTTCGAGGATGTTGAGGAAGCCTTCGAGGTTGGATTTCTGGTATGCCTGCGGGTTGGTGAGCGAATAGCGCACGCCGGCCTGGGCCGCCAGATGGATCACCTGGGTCACCGGGCCGGCCTGGAAAACCGCCTCCAGGCCCGGGTAGTCACAGAGGTCGAGGTGGTGAAAGGCGAATCCCGGATATTCTTTCAGCTTCTCGACCCGGTCCCATTTGAGCCGGGTGGAGTAGTAATCGTTGACGTTGTCCAGGCCGGCCACTTCATGGCCGTCTTCCAAGAGCTGGCGGGTGACGTGAAAGCCTATGAAACCGGCGGCGCCGGTGACCAGAATCATGCATTCCTCTCCGGGTCTGCTGGCGGTTGGCGTATCAGGTGCGCAATATAAATAATCCGGCGTCACAGGGCAAAGCCCATTTACCCGCGGCTGGCTCTCCCGGCTTATTTCTTCCTACTGAAATGGTCGCGCCTGACCCTCACCACCTCCCCCTTCTCCGCCTCGGTCACGTACACCCAATCCCCGTGCGCCTCCACATTGGTCAGGTTCTGGCCGAAACCGCTGGCGCAGCCCAGCAGCTCGCCCTGCGGGCTGACGTAATAGAGCCGTCCGCCGCCGTAATGGGTGATGAACAGGTTGCCGGCCTCGTCCTCTTCGATCCCGTCCGGGCCGTTGCCCCCGCTCATCAGGAAAATCTCCCGGCCCGGGCCGGCTTTGCGGCCGCCGTCCAGCAGGGGAAAGGCGGTGACGTTGCGGCGCGTGGTCTGGCCCACGTAAAGGGTGGCGAGGTCCCGGCTGACAGTCAGCCCATTGGGGAAAGCCAGGCCATCCAGCACCTTGTAGAGCTTTTTGGCGGCCAGGTCGTAGCAGAAGACCCTTCCGCCGGTGGTTTCATCATCGCGGTTGGGATCGCTGAAATAGAGGCAGCCGTTGGCCGCCAGGAAGATGTCGTTGACCTCGTTGAACGGCCCTCCGGCGTAACTGTCCACCACCGTGCTGACTTTCTTGGTTTTCAGGTCGATAGCGATAATGCGCCTGCCCTGGTATTCGCAGGCGTAGAGCACCCCCTCGGGGCTGCAGACCGTGCCGTTGGCCATGCCCTGGCCCTGGCTCAGCAGGTCGATGAAGACCTCCGCCGTGCCGTCCGGCTTGATGCGGGCGATATCGCCTTCCTTTTTGTAGATCACCACGTAGAGGTTACCTTCGCTGTCGAACGAAGGGCCCTCGGGGAAGTTGAACCCCGAGGCGAACACTTCGTAGGCAGCCTCGGCGCAGGAACGGGCGGCTTCCAGCGGACGCCAGCCGGCGGCAGCCAGGGCCAGCGCCAGCCACAGGCAGGCAGGGGCGGCTTTTTTCATCCTAATATCTCCTGAAAGAATAATTGTTTTACGGCTGATTGTAATTGCTACCAGCTCCCGCCGGGATAGACCCTCTCAGGCACCTCTCCGGCATAGGTCATGCTGGTGTCTATTTTTACGTCGTTTCCCCAGCGGCCGTTTTCCGCATCGATCAGCTCGACCCAGACCCGCCAGTAATGCTCATCCCCCAGATGGGTAAGGGAGATGTAGTTGTAGTCGCGCGTGCGCAGGTGGAGGTTGATTGCCAGGTCGAGCGCGCTCCAGCCGTCGCGCGTGCCCTCCGGGGTTTCGAGCTGCGGGTCGATCCATTCATTGGTGAAGGGGATGTAGCAGACCCAGTGCGGCTTGTCCCACCAGTCTTCCTTCACCAGGACTTCCGCATTGGCGTCGGCGGAAACGTAAGCGCCGCGCGCCGGGCAGTCCACGCTGGCCGCCAGCGCCTGCACCAGCCAGCTCATCGTGCCGCACTGGCCCCAGCCGTGGGCGAGCTTGCGCCGGCCTTCCACTTTCCTGTCGCTGGCCTCGTTCTCTGGCCCCACCGCGGCCCGGGCCCAGCGGCTGAGCATGCCCACGGCCTCCACCCGGCTGCCGGTTTGAGCCAGAGCCTGCTCGTACACCGGCAGGGCGATCCGGCGGTAAGCCCAGATATCGGCCGGGTCGTCGAAATCGATCGCCGGGTGACGGTAGCGCATGTCGGCCGGGACCGCGATCTTTTCCTGGGGCGGCATCGGGCTGGCGGGCCGGGGAACCGGCCGGCCAAGCAGGGTGAAGGTCCGCACCGCCTGCCAGGTGGCCTGCATCTCCCCCGGAGGCAGCACCCGGACCTGTTCGTTCACGCCGAAACGGGCGAACCCGCCGTCCGGGTTCTCGACCGAGGCGAGCCAGGCGGCGCAGTCGGAAGCCGGCCGGCTGGCGCGGCTGGTGTCGGCATCCGACAGCGGCAAGCCGATCAGGCTCAACGCATTGACCGCGTGGTAAGTGTCCACGGTGCGCGAATAGTGGTCGTAGTTGTTCCAGTTGTCACCGTGGCCCAGCTCGAAACCGCCCTCGGCTTCCTGGCCGTAGCTGGAAAGCAGGAAGTGCTTGACTTCCGCCGGGCGGTCGGGACCGGCGCCCAGCAGGGCCAGGGCCGCCACGGCGTAGCCGGTGCCCGGCACCGAGCTGAAGCGGAACCCGTCCGGACTGAGGGTGAAGCCGCCGCGAGCGGCGATGGTGTTCTGCTGGTCCCTGAGCCAGGCGACCACTTTCGCCGAATCCGGAACCGGCCGGCCCAGCTCTTTAAGAGCCGCCACCGCCCAGTAGGTGGAATAGGTGGCAACCTTCACGGCTCTTCCCGCGTACTCACAGGCATCGAATGCGCAGTTCTCCATCTGACGGGCCGCGATGAAGCGGGCCGCGGCCTCCGGGTCGGCGGCCGCGGCGTTCAACAAGCTCAAGGCCCGCAGCGCCCACCAGGTCGGCTCCAGCGCGCTCTGGCTGCCCCAGGGCAGGTCACTGGACCGGCCGTAGTAACTCGCCTTTTCGATAAAACCGCCGTCGGGCTGCTGTCTGGCTCTCAGCCAGGCGACAAGGTTTTCGGTATCTTCCACCCTGTCCAGCGCGCCCAGGTCGCGCAGCGCTTCCAAGGCCATGCCGGTGGTGGAGCTGAAAGCGGAATCGCCAGGATACCAGCCGAAACCGCCAGCCGGCGCACGGCAGGCCAGGATCCATTCCACCGTGGGATGGGGTCCCGCTGCCGCAGGCGGCGCCGGGGCCTGGGAAGGCTTTTCGCCGCAGGATACTATCAGGCAGAGCAGGAGAAACCGGATCGTTCCTTTCATCGGCCCTCACTCGATCGGAGACAGAAGTTCAAATGCCCGTTCGCACTGCTAATAATAAGCTCTCCTCAGCCAAAGTAAAGATGTATCGTTCCCATTTCCCGCCGAGTTGCGACTTGCAGCGATCAGATCCGTCGTGTATTTTAACGGCAGTCGACCTGCAGATTTTCCCGAACAGTACCAGCCGAATCCAGCAGAGGGGGTGACCCGATGTCCGCTTCCCGTCCATCGACCATATTTCTCCTGGCCACAGCGCTGTTCCTGGCTTTTTCCCTGTCCGGGGCGGACCGAGCTGCCGCTCAGCTTCCGCCGAAGGACAGCCGGGCGGACGAGCTGATCGACGCCGACCATTTCAAGCTGCGGATCAAGATCCCCACGTCCCGCGAAGAACTCGAAGCGCGCCGGAACGAAATCCGGCAGAAATTCCTGCTCGCCGCCGGGCTGTGGCCGCTGCCGGACAAGTGTCCGCTCAACGCTCATATTTTCGATGAAAAGCGGGCCAACGGCTTCCGCGTGGCCAAGGTGTATTTCGAAAGCCTGCCCGGCTTTTTCGTCACCGGCAACCTTTACCGGCCGGCCGAGGGCAGCGGCCCCTTTCCGGCCGTGGTCTGTCCGCACGGCCACTGGAACTACGGCAGGCTGACCAACGGGGAGAGCGGATCGATTCCGGGGCGTTGTATCGACCTGGCGCGGATGGGATTCGTGGTGATGAGTATCGACATGGTGGGCTTCAACGACAGCTTCCAGTTTCCCCACGACCCGGGTAAAAGCCTCCGGCAGCTCAAGGCGGACGAGCCGGTGCCCTACGAGCCAAACCTTTACCGCGGCGATTTCGACTTTCCCCGCGCCGGCCTTTACGGGCTGAGCCTGGCCGGGCTGCACGTCTGGAACGTGATCCGCACCGTGGATTTCCTGGTGAGCCTGCCCGAGGTGGACGCCGAACGTATCGGCTGCACCGGGGCCTCCGGCGGAGCCTCGCAGACCCTGTTCCTGATGGCCGCCGACCCGCGGCTCAAGGTGGCCGCCCCGGTCAACATTATCGGCGCGGAAAAGCACCCGGGCTGCCGCTGCGAAAACGCGCCCGGAAGCTGGGTCGACATCTCCACCGTGGAGATCGCCGGCACGTTCGCCCCCCGGCCGCTGATCCTGATTTCGGCCACCGAGGACCCCTGGACCAACAGCTTCCCCACCCGCGAGCTGCCGATCATCAAGAAGTACTACGCGCTCTACGGCGCCGAGGATAAGGTGAAGAACGTCCACATCCCGGGCGGCCACAACTACAATGCGCAGAGCCGGGCCGCGGTCTACGCCTGGTTCGCCGAATACCTCAAAAGCCCCCGGCCCGCGATCAAGAACCCGCCGGTGATAGCGCCCGAAATGAAAGCGCTGGGCGACCTGCGGGTTTTCCCGGACAGGCTCCTGCCCTCTTCCGCCAAGCGGGGCCTGGACGTGATCGACGACTGGATCGCCGCCAGCGAGAAGGCCTTCGAGGCAGCGTTGCCCAAAACGAGGGCCGAACTGGACTCTTTCGCGGAAAAATTCGGCGGGGCGCTTTTCCGCCTGCTTCAGCTCGAACGGCCCATGGCCCAGGAAATAGCGGCAGTCCGGCTCGAACACGAGGTGCTGGGCGGATTCAGCCACGATAAATACGCGATCGGCAGGCAGGGCCGGGGAGACCGGGTCAACCTGGACGTGATCGTTGCGGGAGGAGAGTCGAAAGGCACGCTGGTACTGGTGCGGCCGGAGTCGCGCGGGGGAATGTTCATGCCCGGCGGTGGCGGGTTCAAGCCCGCGCTCAAGAACATGGCAGTCAGCAATTACCGTATCTGCCGGGTCGGCGGGTACGCCTCGGGCGAGCTGAATATCCCGCTGAAAGTCTGGGATTCGTATAGCTGGCCGGAAGCCTACAACCGCTCCAACCAGCTCAACGCGATCCAGGACGTTCTGACCGCCCTGTACTACGTCAAGAAGACCTGGCCCGGTGAACCGATCATCCTGGCCGGGCAGGGCTGCTGCGGCCTGAATTCGGTTTACGCCGGGGCCATGTTCGGCGAGTGCGAAAGGGTGGTGGTCGACCTGGGCGGCCGTGACCCCGGCTACGACGGTGAGCTGCTGAGCTTGCTGCCGGTGAGCGGTATCAAGCGGGCCGGCGATTTCCGCACCGCCGCGCTGATGCTTCTGCGGGGCAAGCTGTCGCTGTTCAACGCCTCGCCCACATTCAATGCCGACTGGTACGTGAAGCAGGCCAAGGCGCTTGGTCTCGAAGAAAACCTCGAACTGCATCTGGACGAACAGATTCAGTGGCTGACCGAATCGCTGTAAGACCGTCAACTCGATCCAATAGCCGAGGGCGCTCGAACCGGGCGCCCTTTTTATTCCCCGGCGCAAAGCGGAGAAAGACCTTAACTGGAAAAGCCCATGAGGTTCGGCGGCTTTTTCGGGCCGGGGAGGAAGGAGGGCCGGCATCATTCTTGCGTAACCGCATGAATGTGAATAGGTTACAAATGGTGTGACGAGCAAGAAGGATGCCGGCCCGCACCTCCGCCGAATCTCCGGGTTCCTCTCAAGTCCGACCGTTTACCCACACCGGGCTGGACCAGGCGAGCTGCCCGTTGCGCTGAGTCACTCGCACGTAGTACCAGGTCTCGGCAGCCCCGCCGTCCTTGTCGCTGAAACTGAAGGACAGCTCCGCGGCCTGGGCCGGCACCAGCCGGTGCACGATCAGGCTTTCATCCGGGAAGGGGCCCGTAAACAGGACCTGGTTGGATTCGGCAAGGTCTGAAAGCTTTTGGCTCAGCCGCCGAACGGAGGGCCTGGTCACTTCGAGCGAAAGGACGGTCTCCGGTCCGCCCTGGATTTTCAGCACCACCGCCTTGGTGGGCCGTTCGGCCAGCGCCTCCTGCCTGGAGGTGAAACTGGTGAGCCCGAACCCGCTCGAGCTGCGTTCGGTGATCTGGTCGCGCCGCTGTTCGTCCAGGGGGCCGGACTGGAAACAGGGCTGGAGATCGACCAGGCTGCCGCCTTCGACCCTCACCGCCAGCTCCCAGTCGCAGATTCGCGGCAGGCCCAGGCTGGCCCAGGGACCCCAGCCCAGCTCGATCCGCACCAGCACCGGCTTCGACCAGTCGGAATCGGCCAGCGGCCGGTCGGCCGGAGACTCCCGGTGTATCACCCGGTTATTTTTCAGTAACTCCACCTTGTCCAGCCAGTCCCAGCCGGAGACTCCCACGCTTATCTCCCGGTCCGCGACGTAAGGCATTTCCTGGCCCATCACCCGGCCATTGACCGCAAAGTCGAGCCGGATGCGGTCGCCGGTGACGCCGTAGCAGCGCCGCTCGTCGAGGGCTTCGAACAGCGACTCGCGGGTCAGTTCCCGAGCCAGGATCACCGCCAGACCTTCGCCGTAAGCGCCGGGAAAGCCCAGGTGGTCATCCGAGCTGGCCAGGACGCCCACCCGGCGGCCGGAAGCCAGGATCGCCTGCAGGGTGTTGGGTGTCCAGCGGCCGCCCATCGAATGGCGGATGTAATCCAGCGGACCCTCATCGGTTTCCGCGTTGCCGTGTTCGGAGAAGATTTCCAGGTGTTTGGTCACCCGCCCGTCCCAGTGTTCGGGGTTCGCGCCGCGCTGCCCGCTCAGGTAGGCCGGGTGATGGGGAACCAGCAGCGCTTTCTTGCCGGCGGCGAATTCCTGCAGCTCTTTCAGGCTGTCGTAGAAAGTCAGCGGGCTGTCGGTGGTGGGGAAGATGATACAGAAGTCGCCGTAATAGGACGAATGCCATTCGTAGCCCGGAAAAGTGACAAACCGGCCCGGCTCGTGGTACTGCTCGTTGAGTTCAGCCAGGCGCGGATAGAGCCTGCGGGTGGCCGCGAACCCATCCTGCCAGATTTTCTCCTTGCCGCCTTCCATTTTGGGCAGGTCGTGCCAATGGCTGTGCGGCGTGTGGGAGATAAAATCCAGGTGAGCGGCGGCGATGTCGAAAACCCGGTCGAGCGAACCCTTGGCGTAGCCCATTTCCGAATGGTTGTGCAGATCGCCGAAAAAATGGCGGAAATCACCGAAACGCGCCGGACTCGTCCCGCCCCGGCTTCCGGGGCTGCAACCGGCCTTGCCGAACAGTCCGCCCGCGGCGATCAGGCCGGAAAAAGTGGTGATCCAGTTCCTGCGGCTGACTTTTCGAGACATCGTCGCTCCCCCGCTCGCTGCGAGCAGTCGAATGAGATATCGGCTGGAACGTAACTGAGTGCTCAAAAATGGTAAGCAGGGCCTACCTGCGCAAGCCGTTCGCTCCCGAGGAGCTGAAAAAATCGTGGACGAGCTCCTGGCCAAAGACTGACTGACCGAACAAGTTTGGGTAGGCCGGGCAGGTAACTTAGGCGCGCCATAGGCGCGCTTTTTGGTTTTGCGGCGACTCAGAAGCGGCAGGCCAGCACCAGCCGCCCGCGGCCATCGGTGCTCACCTGGAAGTTGCGGTCGAAGCGGTAAAGGTGGGCGCTGACGAAGCTGTCGAGCATGCCGAGAGCCAGGGTGGTGATCCCGTAAGCCATGAAATCGCCGGCCTTGCGCTGATAGCTCTTTATCCGGGAGTTCAGCTCCAGGCGTTGCGGATCGTCCACCGGCCAGTCCTCTCCCTTTTCCCTCTCCAGCCCCGACAGATCGTCCCGCAGATGGGCGCGGTCGCGGAAATTAGACACCATCCCGGCGATAAAAGCGGTCTCCAGCACGGCCGTGACCGTTCCCCTGACCGGGTGGCCGGTGTAATACTGGCCCCAGCCGGGAAGCGCCATAGCCCGCAGGACCGCTCCGCCCGGACTCTTGACCCGCCTGTCGGCCGGCACCGTACTGTCGGTGTGGACCGAATCCATGAACCCCGGCGGCAGTCGCTCCTCCAACTGTCTCTCCAGGGTGCCAATGCTGTCCGCTTCCTGCGCCGCCCGGCCGCTCGACCACCAGCACAGGAGGACCAGCGCCAGGCAGACGGCCCTACTTGACATTCGGTCGGCACGCGCTATGTTTAGGAAGGAGGGATACATGAGTTCATTCCGAATACAAAGGCTCTTTCCGGTCCTCGTGGCCGTCCCGTTCGTGATGTTTCAGCCGGTGGAGGTCGCCGTGGCCGGCCCCCGGCCGACACTCAACTCCCCCCGGATCGGCTATGAACGCCCGGTATATTACTGGCCGCAATTCCGTGCCGACCAGCGTTCGTTCCAATTCTACGGTTCGTCGAGCGGATACAACTGCCCGGACGTTTTCCGCTGGAACAATGACAGCCGGTTCGGCTCGACCGGCTTCCCCGGTTCGAACTACCGGTACCAGGCCAACCGCGGCAGCCAGGTCCGCTCGAACCTGCCCGCCGGGCAGCGCAACGCATACAGCCGGGACTATGGCAGGAGTTCGCGCTACGACCACCGGGAAAAGATCATCACCTACTCCGAATACCTGGCGCGTCGCCAGGGAAACCGGGGAGTGACAGTAAAAGCCGGGAGATAGCGCCCCTCAGGCGCAGGCTCTCGCTTCGATAATCTAAGCCGCGGTCAGTCCCTTTACAAGAAATCGTTTCCACGTGCCGTGGAACGATTTTTCTTTTTGCGACCCGATGAAAAAAATCCTGTCCGCCAGCCGCCGCACCGACATTCCCGCCTTCTACCTCGACTGGTTCCTGCACTGCCTGACCTCCGGAAGCTTTTCCCTGGTCAATCCTTTCAACGGCAGCCTGCGCCGGGTGACAGCAGGACGGGAAGAAGTGGGGGCAATCGTTTTCTGGAGCAAGAATTTCGGCTTCCTGCTTGAGCGCCTGAAAGAGTTGTCGGGCTGGAATCTGCTGTTTAACTTTACGCTCAACAGCCCCGACCCCGTGCTCGAACCGCATCTGCCGCCCATGAAAGACCGCCTGGAGCAGATGCGAACGCTCGTGACTGTCTTCGGGCCGCGGGCGGTCCGCTGGCGGTTCGACCCGGTGGTGTTCTACCGCACCGCCGACGGCGAGTCCAATAACCTGCGGCAATTCAGACGGCTGCTCGATTTCGCCGCCCGGCTGGGTGTCGACAGGTGTACGGTGAGTTTCATGGACCGCTACCGCAAGATCGAATTGCGCGAAAAGCGGATCCGGGGCTTCAATTTCGTCTATCCGGAAACGGCCAGGCTGGCCGAGGTTGCGGCGAGCATGGCCGATCTGGCTGCCGAACGCCGAATAAGGCTCCTGACCTGCTGCGAGGCGGAGCTGGTGGCCAGGGGCATCGAAAACCTCGAAGCGGGAAGCTGTATCGACCACGGCCTGATCGCGAGTCTTTACGACGTTCAGCTGAGCCACAAACAGGACAAGGGGCAGCGCAAATCTACCGGCTGCCTCTGCCACGAAAGTATCGATATCGGCAGCTACCGCGAACAACCCTGCCGCTGCGGCTGCCTGTACTGCTACGCCAACCCGGTAATTGGAGGCGAAGACGAGAGTGGACAAGGTAATCGACCTGCGCAGTGACACAGTCACCCGGCCCTCGGAAGCGATGCGCCGGGCGATGTACGAAGCCGAAGTCGGCGATGACGTTTATGCCGAGGACCCCACGGTCAATCGGCTGGAAGAGCGGGCCGCCGGAATTTTCGGCCGGGAGGCGGCCCTTTTCGTACCCACCGGCTCGATGGGCAACGCCGTCTGCCTCGACGTGCTCACCAGCCCCGGCAACGAAGTGATCTGCGACCGGCTGAGCCACGTGTACAACTACGAGCTGAGCAGCATGGCCGTCTTTTCCGGGCTGATTCCCCGCGTGATCGACGGCGCTCAGGGTGCCCCGACAGCCGATCAGGTGGAAGCCGCCATCCATCCGGACATCTACTACGTGGCGCCCACCGGCTGCATCAGCCTCGAAAACACGGCCAACATCGCCGGCGGGAGGATTTACCCATTGGAGCGCATGCGCTCCGTGATCTCCCTGGCCCGCAGCCGGGGAATACCCGTGCACCTGGACGGCGCGCGTATTTTCAACAGCGCGGTGGCCCTGGGCCTGGGAGTGGACGAATTGACCGCCGGCGTTGACTGCGTGATGTTCTGCCTTTCCAAGGGACTGGGCGCGCCGGTGGGATCGATGGTGACCGGTTCGAGGGAGTTTATCGCGGAGGCCAGACGGGTGCGCAAGCGGATGGGCGGAGGAATGCGCCAGGTGGGAGTGATCGCCGCGGCCGGGCTCTACGCGCTGGAGCATAACGTGGCGCGCCTGGCCGAGGACCACGCCAACGCCAGGCGGCTGGCCGAAGCGCTCGCCGAAATCCCGGGGATTTCCACCAGCCCGGAAACCGTGGAAACCAACATCATCATGGTGCAGGCCGCTCCGCCGGCCCCGGCCGCAGACCAGCTCTGCCGCCGGCTGGGCGAGCTGGGCGTGCGTGTCGACCCGCTGGGCAAAAACAAGACCCGGCTGGTCACTCACCTGGACGTTTCCGGGGATGACATCAGCCGGGCCATCGATTGTTTCCGCCGGGCGGCGGCTTAGCTTGAAGCGGAATTGCAAGCCGGGTGGCAGAGAGTCTGACTCCGAGCCGGCCTCATAATCCGGCTTGCGTAATCCTGATTTCACCTCTCGAGCACGACAGGGTCAGCTTTGGCCCTCCGCCGGCCAGCGTGCCCTCGATCTCGTCTCCCCCCATCTCTCCAACCAGCTGCAGGGGAATGTCGCAGCAGATTTTTCCGCGGTGGGAACTGGCTGACAAGTCAGCGCGGATATCCGGGGGAATCCGGACTTCTATGTTTCCCCGCTCGGTGCTAATGTCACAATTACCCGTGGGCTGTCCGGCAAAGAGAAGCACGATATCGCCCCGGCTGTTCTGTGCGGTCACGGCGCCATTCAGTCCGGATACCTGGATGTTACCCCGGGTGTTGTCGAATTCGAATTCGCCGGTGGCGGATTCTATTTCTATATCGCCCTTGGAGTTTTCCAGATAACCGCCGGCTGATACGCCAACCAGCCTGATCAGCCCTCTCGAGTTACTGACTTCCACTCTACCTTTGACCCGGGTCAGTTCGACCGCGGCTCTGGAGTTGTGTGCGGACACCGGACCGTCGATATTCGAACAGAGAATGTCAGCTCTTGAATTGTCCACCGAAACATCCCCCTGTATCGAATTTATCTCGATCCTGCCACGGCTGTTTTCGATCTGCGGGCAAACCTGATACGGGACGGATATTTTCAAATTCAGGTTTTCCCCCGGCCAATTGGTGTTCCAGGAAAGCCAGGCTAATAATGGATTGCGGTCCTTACTATCCTGCCATTCCAGCGCCCGGGCTATGATTGTCAGCCCTCCCGCCTCCGGTTCGAACTCGAGTTTGTAGTTCTTTTCGATGTCCTCTTCGAATTCGGCATACACTTCGATTCCGTCTCTGTTCGACCCCTCGATCTGGATGTCGCAGCGGCTGGCTTTTATCGTAAGGGACTTACCCGGCTCGAATGCAAAGCTGCGCCGCAGAGACTTGCCACAGAATGCGCTGGAAGCGCCCAGGAAAGAAACAGCGATCGTGAAAATAAAAGTGAGGATAAAAGTCCTGCTCAAATTTTTCATGGTCTTTTCCGGATTGAATGGAAGTGGTATGCAAGATTTACGGACGCTAAGTACTCTGGCTCTTAAGTCCAGTGACGTATTTTCCAGCGATCGCACCGCGCGAGTTGCCGTCATTAAATCTGAATGGCCTCAACTTTTTGTCCGTAAAACGAGAATCGCCGGAAATATACGATTTTATGTAGGGGCGCACCCACGTGTGCGCCCGGATCCACGGCCGGTGGGTGGACACAGGGGTCCGCCCCTACGCTAAGAATCATCACGGTCAAATAATTGAGCCCAATCAAACGGGAAATACCATTGAAATTAATCCAACCATATTTATGAAAACATGTACTAAGCTGCCGGAGCGTGTCAGATTTCGTTCTTCGTAATCCGGATACTGCCGCCGACAGTCTTGAGGGTCAGTTTCGGCCCGCCTTCGCCCATCCGGCCCTCGATCGAGCTTCCTTCGATCGTTCCCTGCACCTGCACTGCCAGGTCGGTGGTTACGCTGCCGCCGATGGTTTTGGCGGAGAGCCAGGCCCCGCTCTGCGGGGGAACGGCCAGCGTGATGCTGCCGCCCGCGGTTCTCAGCGCGCTGTCCCGGGCCGGCGGGCTAGTGAATTCGACGTCGATATTGCCGCCGCTGGTGGAAGCAATCAGCCCGCCCGAATGGCCGCTGACCTCTATGGAACCGCCGCTGGTTCCGGCATCGAGCATACCGGTGCATCTTTTGGCCGATATTCCGCCGCCGCTGGTTTCCAGGCTGCCGTCTCCGGACAGGCCCTCTGCCTCGATTGATCCGCCGGAAGTCTCGACCTCGTAAGTTCCGGTCACTGAAACCAGATTAATACTGCCGCCTGAAGTATGCGCAACTACCGGTCCCACGATCCGGCTGCAGTCAACCCCGCCCCCGCTGGTGTTGGCGACCACCGAGCCTTCCAATCCGCTGACCCCGATTTCTCCACCGCTGGTGTTTATATCGGCGTTGGTCTGCGCCGGTACGCTCACCGTTATCTCGAGCCCAGGCAGATTATTCCCGAAAAATCTGGAAAGGAGGTGGTCGGAATCTTTCGCCTTGACGCTGATAACGACCGCATCGCCTTCTTTTCCCAGCGTAACGTCGTAGAACTTCCCGATCTCCCTTGGGCTATCGAGCGTCACGTTCACCTGATCGACTGTCCCGCCGGTGACTTTCACTCCCGCGCCCTCGGCTACCACTTTCAGCGCCCCGCCGGCAACCGCCGGGAAGGTTCTTTTCATTTGATCGGCGTATAGGGAATCCAGGGGAGAGAGAATGGCCAGGAGCATAACACCGAGTAGAACGTTGGATAGTTTTGCCTTCATGGCTGCCTCCGGTGTGAAGTTAATTAGAAAAGAATTAATCGAAGTCCGGCCTCGGGGTAATCCACCCTCCGGGCCAGTGTTGGGGCGATCCCGTACCGGGTACGGGGTCGCCCGTGGGTGCGGGGTTAAGAACAATCAAAATTAACCTTATGCTGCCTCGCGGCTTGCCACGGGGTAGAATAACTTTTTGAGCGCTTTCCCAATCTGACGCTGCCGGTGAGCCGGCGGTTTCAATTTTCTTTTCCGGCCGGTTTCCCGGAACTTGCCACTCGAGTTCGAGTTTATTAGCTTTCAAGCCCGTTTTTAGCCGGCCGACGTCATTTGCGGAGAGGTGTCCGAGTTGGTCGAAGGAGCCGGTCTCGAAAACCGGTAACGGCGTAAGCCGTTCCAGGGTTCGAATCCCTGCCTCTCCGCCATAGATAGATAAGGCCGTAGCTCTTAAGGAGTTACGGCCTTTGTATTTTGCAGGGTTCCGGCAGGGTCCGTTTACCTTCGGCACTACACGCCCAATCACATAACCTTAAAATACGCTCTATTCCCCAGCAATACCGGGCATTTGGGCCAAATTCAACTCCAGGTGCTAACATTATGACTGGTACATAAATGAGAACAAGCTCAAAGTCTTGAGTTCTCTCATTAACAGCGGTACCGTTCCTGGGGGCAGGCCACTTATTAATATCTTAATTTAATCGCTCATTGACCGTTGTTGATGTCAGCAGGTTCCAGTATCAATAGAGCATCTTCCCATTCTTCAGGCGTTGAAAAAGTCTTCACCCCCGTATTTGGAAAGCTGCCAGCCGCAACCGAATCACCGGTTTTCGGATCAATCCAAAATACACTCACTTTTTTTGCTACGGTAATTTTACTCATGTTGATTGAAAAGGAACTTTTACTACCCAGGTAAACCATGACCCATTTACCGTCTTTATGACGGGCTGCCAAGTTCAACACCTGTCCATCGATGTTGCCGCCACTTGCAAATATGGATTGATCCGGAACGAGGTACCACCACTCCTTACGGCCCAGAAAGATTTTTTTCAGGACACCCAATTGAACAGCGCCAGGTGCATACAGTGCCTCCTTCCAGGTGGGGAGTACGCGCCAACTGTCATTGTGCCCATAAGTGTGATGGGCTCCGGCTAAATATGAATAATATGCCTGCCTGCGAATCCAAAGAGCAGTCACCTCAAATCCATACTCAGAGCCATGTTCATAGGCGCCTTCTGCCATCAAAACAGGTTTTACAGGTTTGAGGTTATAATCGTTGGTCACCATTGGATAGATCAGTTCTACGCTTTTCCAGGTTTGCATCGCGTTGAAATCAAGCCATTTTTCAGCGTGCATAAAGCTGGATGAGTATGGTGCAGGATCAGGTTTGAAAGTAATAAGATGAAATCCCCCGTCTCCTTCGTGAAGACCTGCAGCAAGCTCCCGCAGAATTGGAATAAACTCTGGTTTTGCCTCAGGTGTCATGGACCAGACAATATTGGGTACATTCTCGTACCGTTGGGCTAACCATTTCGCCCAGGCCCGGGCATTGCTCAGTGTTATGGACTTGCGGTACCGTTGATGATAAAGCGTGATCGAAAGGACCACGTTATTTTCGCGAGCTATCCGGATAACAGAATCGACATTCTTGAAGTACGCTTCGTTCGGCGTGAGGGGATCGTCATTGATCCAGGGTTTTTCTCCGTATACGTTAGGTTTCGTCCCGTCACCAACACCCATAAGCATCGCTTGAATAAAGGAAAAACCATTTTTCCTCACACTTTCAATGGTCGTTCTGACTTCGTCGAGCGTATATTCCCGAAAGATCTGCCATTGAGTTGTACCCAACCAGAAGACCGGGTTATTTTGCTGGTCTACAAAGTACCTCCCATTTTCACTTACTTTAACCGGATAAACCGGCGGCTCGGCCGATGCGCTTACTACGAAACTTAACAATAAGGGCACTAAGAATATAATTCTCTTCATTTTAATCTTCTCCTTACCTAAGATTACCTATTCGTCATTTGATTTGACATGGACTACACCCCATATCAAATTTGATAAGTGGTATATTTTCCTGCTTTTATAATTTTGGCTACCGGCTTAAGCCGAATTGGCCTGGATCAGGGGATTCTTTATCGTCATGTGCGATAACTTATTCGTTCTCATCGGGAGTATCAATGATTTTCCGGGTCTGAGCAGGAAACAAGAGACCATTCTCCCTCTGTTCATACCAGGGAGGCGCTTTCTCAGGCTGGTCTCGAAAACCGGTAACTGCCGCAAGCCGTTCCAGGGTTCGAATTCCTACCTCTCCGTCATGGATAGATAAGGCCGTAACTCGTTGTGAGTTACGGCCTTCGTGTTCCCGCAGGGTTCCGCTGGGGTTCCGTTTTTAATCAATAATCTTCGAACCCTCCTGAGGAGATAAATTGGGATGTAGTTTCGACTCCTCCCTTCGGCACCAAATGAATATAAAAGCCTAACCCATTGTGGGTCAGGCTTTGGCATTAGGTACAATAAACTCAATCTCCGAATTGATCGAGGTTAATCTGAAGTCGTTGTGGTTCACCAAGAGTCATTAACTGCAAATCGGTAAGAATCAAGCCAGATACTTCTTCAAGATATTTAATTTTAGCTTCAAAATCAGCTATCTCTGAATTAATACTACAATGCCGATCCAGTATTCTTAAAGCATCTATACTTGTATCCATTGCCAACTTGTGAAACATGAACACCAATGAATGAAATGTATCCTCATCCAATCCACTAAAGCCGGACGCCCCTCCATGCGTATAGGCACAGAGTAGTGGGTAGTGATTGATATACTGGCTCTCAAGGTCCACAGCTGCCGCACGCTGCCTGATATCTGAAGTGCCAGACCAATGTGGAGGTTCAGTATTACCCCACAACTCTCGTGCATCACGTTCTATTTTAGTTGCTTCAGATGCAATATATTGTTTTTGGATACTTGCTGATGATTCCAATATGCCGGGATTAGCTTCGTCATACTTGACCGTTTTACGCGCAATCCTCAGCCGATCAGCTTTAACGAATACCCAAAATTTTTTCTCAGTATCGGTGTAAACAGATCGGTCAATCGCTCTTATATCCAACCATAACTCGAATACTACTCTTGTAACAGCTGCAATACCATTAAAATGGGCAACTGAGTTCATTGAGCTTATTGATCTCAAACAGGAAGACAATCGTAGTGTTAATAGGTTGATCGCTTGTTGCAGTTCATTCTGTTCGTTAAATTTTTCCAATATAGGATTTATATAGTTTCGATAGTATTCGTCGATAACACACAGACCTCTAAAGGTTGCAGTTGCTGCCATTTTGGATGTAATCTGAACTTGATCTGACCTTTTAACATCTTCTACCGTAAACGGATTCGAGATGTTCATATTTGCATTCTTAAGTTTATATGTTGTCAAAAAAAGTTGGATAGCTGTGTTGAAGGCAAAGAATCCTTCTTAGGAGATGCTAAAGCCAACTCCCTTCACCCTCTCACTGCCCGATCACTCCCCGGCCCGCACCCGTGCCCGGCTTGAATTAGTTCGCTCGTTGAGGGACGCCAGAGGCGCCCACATGGGCAAACAGCAATCAAGGCCAGTGAATGCATTAAATCCAATACAGAAGAAAGCCTAACTCTCAATGGTCTAGGCTATTCACTTTCGGTGTCGATTCAAGTTGAATTTGTGTTTTTCCGAAAATTCTAAAGCACTATCAAAGCGGCCTTCCTCTTCTGCCAGCTATTACTGCAAGTAGGTTTACAACCGATAAAGTTGCCTCCGCACAAATAGCAGCCATTCGAAAATCCGCAGTTCGCTTGTGCTGCAGCGCCAATGCTAATCGCATTGCTGCTTTTGCGTGGGCTCTCGCTTCTTCGTTAGCCTTCCCTTTAAGTTCTGTACAAAATATCGCTTCTAACATACGCTTCGCATCCGTATCACTTGCTTCGATACCATCTTTAGTTGGATGATGATCTGGATTGAAGACTTCTTGAGAAACTGAAATGAGAGCCTCTCGACAAAGAAGTCCAATGGCCTGATACTTTTCTTCAGAATCGGCGGTCTCAAGTCGAAGTCTCACTTCTTGGAGCTGACGATCAACCTTTTGCCATCCGGTTGGCTCACTAAAAACTTCAAGTCTTTCTCCACCCCTTTGGGCGGCAAAAAGTGGTTTTCCAGATATTTGTTTTACCTCGACAATACTCCAACCATCGGCAGTAAGCTCCTTATTATAATCATGTACGAGTTCTTGGGCTTCTTCTGTAATTGGACGCACAACTGGATGTACTGTCTCACACAAAAATCTAAGGAATTCTTCGTCTGAAACGCGAATGAGATTGAATCGATTATCGTAGAATACCCAATCGTCATCCCAGTCTGACCAGTTAATACGGTGCTGATGTATGTCACCCGCCGCGGTACGCATCCTGGGATCCTTGGAAGGTAAAGAAGTTAAGTCGTATAATCTTGAAAGAAACTCATCTTCTGCTAATCGACCCGACCAGGAGATACCTGACATAACAAAATAGTCGATAATAGCACGTCGCGTGACTTCAGAAATTTCGTTCCGCACAATAGTCCCTGTTTGACAACATTAAATTCTTTGCAATAACCACCCGTCAGCCCTTGAGAATCCTATCCGCCATTGGACTTTCCAATAGATTGACTATCTCTTCAACAAAATCTGACCATGAAATATCTCCTAATGACCAAAGAATAGCCATATCAGTTCTGTGTTTTATCAGCTTCATGAATTTTTGCCAAGTAAATCCTTTTTGTACTAAATTACCTTTCCATTCATTCCAAAGATACTTTTGTAGCTGGTTGCCGTACCAAACGGATAATGAGTCCCATCGGATTTCACTATTGGAGTCTACATGATCATAGAACCTTAATATGAATGATTTCACATCCAAAGGTTCGCTTGGGATTTTTAGCTCGAAGTTCATACCCCATATATATGGGGTATGGTGCATTTTGTCAAGAGCGTTTTAAAGTTGTCAACTTAGAAGACAAACTGATCAATCAACTATAGGAAATGCATTGAGTTACGGACTTCTTGTTATTGCAGGGTTCCTAAAAAGTGCCATTTAGTGCCCTCCCTCCTGCCTTCGTCTGGCCTCCTCGCCCTAAAAACCGGAAAACCCCCCGCAAAACTCTTGCCCGGAGCGGCCTGTGTCTGTATGCTGGAATACACTCACGGTTTTTCAAAACGAATCCGAACCCCGGGGAACCCGAGATGAACCTCAGAACCGCCTCAGCCGGGATGCTTGTCCTGGCTGCCTTATTCTATCCGCTGCGGCCTTTAGCGGCCGAGGTCACCCAGAGCCGCACCCGCGACGGCCTGCTGGTGGAAAACGACCGGATTTCGGTCCTGATCCGGGACGGCTACCGCCTGGAGCCCGCCCTGAAAAAAGGCGGCAAGACAGTCAGCCCGGTGCTTACCGACCTGGCCGGCAACCCGGCCTTTTACCTGGTCGTGGGTGATCTGGCCGTGACCGATTTCCGCGTGGACTGGGACCGGATGAAGGTCGAAGAGGTCGAGGATGGCGGCCTGGGCCAAGGCGTGCGTTTCACCCTGCCTGCCCTGGCCGAACAGTACACGAAGATGCTCTATGCGCCCCTGCGGATCGGCGCGAGCGTGGAGCTGACATTCTACGATAAATTCCCCTCGGTGATAGTGGCCCGGGCCGCTTTCACCAACCTGGGCCAGACCCGGCTCGAAATCGACGAGGTGGCCTCGCTGGCCTTCCGTCTCGACCGCCGGCGCCTGGACGCCGAGGCCAGGCCGTGGGAATTCGCCTCCTACCAGGGAGCGGCTGTCCGCTGGGGCTGGGATTACACGCTCGTCCGGATCACCCCTGATTTCGACCGCCGTAATTTCATGGGCCTGGGCGAGCTGGCGAGCCGGGACGTGGCCGGCGGCGGCACGCCCCTGGTGGACCTCTGGGCCCCCCAGTGCGGCCTGGCCCTGGCCAGCGCCGAAACCAGCCAGCAGTGGATCAGCCTGCCGGTGAAGACCGCGGCGGACGGTACGGTCGAGATCCGGGTTTCCGAATCGCCGGATGCACGTCTGGGCCAGCGCCGCTTCCTCGACCCCGGCGCCAGTTTCAAGACCATCCGCACCGCCGCAATCCTCCATGAACTGGACTATTTCGACCCCCTCCACACCTATGCCGACCTGCTGCGCTCGCAGGGAGTCGACATCCCGCTCACTTCCCCCCGGCCCGTGTACGCGCCTTACTGGAAGAGCTGGGGCCTGCGCCTGGATTTCACCCTGGAACAGATTTACGCCTCCCTGGCTGAGCTGAAAGGCCTGGGTATCCACTGGGCCAACCTCGATGACGGCTGGTTCACCTGGTACGGCGACTGGGACCCCAACCCGGCAGCCGGCAAATTCCCCGGTGGAGAACCGGACTTGAAGAATTTCGTCGGGAACCTCCACAAAAGAGGTTTCAAGTCGAGCCTCTGGTGGTACCCCCAGGGAGTGAGTCCCCAAAGCAAACTCGCCGCCCAACATCCGGACTGGCTGGTGCAGAACGAGGACGGCAGCCTGCCCTTGAGCAAACGGCAACTCTATTATCTCTGCCCGGTTTACGAGCCGTGCGTCGAGTTCATCCGCGGCCAGGTGCGCCGGATCATGGCCGGCTGGGACTTCGACGGCCTCTATATCGACGCCCAGGACCTGAGCGCCACGCCGCCCTGTTTCAATCCGGCCCACCATCACCGCTCCCCGCTCGAATCATTCCAGGGCCAGCCCGGGTTCTACAAGGCGATTTACCAGGAGGCCATCGCTCTCAAGCCCGACTGCCCGGTGGAGATGTGCATCTGCGCCCTGCCCCACGATCCGTTCAAGATGCCCTACTACAACGTGGCCAATGCCTCCGACCCGGTCAACCTCGAACAGGTGCGCCAGCGTGTCAAGGCGGAAAAGGCCTACCGCGGGCCCACCTTCTGCGTGGGCGACTGCTACCAGGTGCCGATGGACGAATGGGAAGGGTTCAGCGTGCCCGAATCGTTCGAAACGGCGCTGGGAATCGGCGCCCAGGTGACTACATTCTTCACCGACCTCTCGGCCGGCCAGCGGCGCACCTGGAAGCGCTGGATCGAGGAGTACGACCGGCGCGGGCTGGCCTGGGGCGAATACCTGAACCTCTACGACATCGCTTTCGACCAACCGGAAGGCCACGTCGTGCGCAAAGGCGACACCCTGTACTACGGCTTCTTCGCCCCGCTCTGGAGTATCGGCCTGCCGATCGAGCTGCGGGGTCTGGAAAAGAGGAGGCGCTACAGCGTGCGCGACTGGGCCAACGGTATCGACCTCGGCTCGCTGTCGGGAGATGATCCGGTGATTCATCGAGCATTCCGGGATTATCTGCTGCTCGAAGTGAAGCCGGTCAAATGAAAATCTCAGAACAGGGGGAATCGCCACGTGAACAAGACCGCCCGGGACATTATGACCCGTGAAGTGATCGCTGTCGACCGCAACCTGCCGGTTAACAACCTCATCGATTTCATGCTCGAAAAGAAAATAAGCTCCGCTCCGGTACTCGACGAAAAAGGCAAGCTCATCGGCATCGTGACTAAAACCGACATCCTCGGCCACTGCATGGACATCGACCTCGACGTGACCGTCAAGGTCGGCCTGAAAGACATTCTCGACTCCACTCCCGATTACAGCGACCTCGAAGTCTCCTCCTCCACCGATCAAACCGTGGAATCGATCATGACCCGGAACCCGGTTACCGTGTCGGAGAATACTCCGGTAAAGGAGCTCGCCTCGCTGATGATCAAAAAAAACATCCACCGGCTGATCGTCACCAGGGGGAAACGGGTCACCGGGATCCTCAGTACTCTGGATGTGCTGTATTTCGTGGCGGGTATCGAGAAAGTGAGGGAATAGCGACTGTGCCGGATAAAGACATAAAACAGCCGGAACCTTCGCAGCAGCAGCCGGGAGCGGGTTTTAACGCTCATCTGGAAGTCACCAGGGATGGCCTCACGGCTTACATCACCCTGATGCCGCCCGGAAAATTTTCCACGGTAACGGCCGAGCAGATCAAGCTTTTCCTGACGGCAAAGGGGATCAAGTTCGGCCTACGCGAGGACAAAGTTGCCGAACTGGCGGCCCAGCCGCGTTACGATGAGAGAGTCCTGATTGCCCAGGGAGTGGCGCCGGTAAATGGTGTACCGGGTGTGGTCAAGTACTCTTTCGCAGGCAACGAAAAAACCAAGGTCAAGGCCGGGGAGAAAATCGGAGAAATTATTCCGCCCAAGGCCGGCCAGCCTGGAACCAACGTACGCGGTGAAGAGATTGAGTGCAGCGAACCGGAAAAAGCCATCCACCCCAAGATGGTCAATATCGAACTGTCCGGAAAAGACGGCGACATCCTGGCGGCAAAATCCGAGGGCTATCTTGTTATCACCGACATGGCCGTGGTGATCGAACCATTTTTTCTCATAGACAAGGTGGTGGATGAGTACGAAGCCTACGTGATGGTTGCCAAAAGAGTCCATGAAGCGGATTTCGGCAGCGAGGACCTGCGTAAATTCGTCAAAGACAACAACATAGTTTATGGTCTACTGGAAACCGAGTTCGAGGAGATCTTCAAGCGCGCAAACTACGAACAGAGTATTCTGATCGCCAGGGGCCAGCCGGTCAAGGAAACTCAGGACGGCGAGATAAAGTACAATTTCGAGGTTCTCCCGCATTTCTCGGTCAGCGAATCCGGAAAAGTTGATTTCAAGGAGCTGAATATCCTCCAGAACGTCAAGAAGGGAGACAAGCTGGCCGAGGTGGTTCCGGCCGTGATCGGGAAAGAGGGATGCTCGGTCTACGGCCGCAAGATCATGCCCAGAGAGCCAAAAATTCCGGCGCTTCCGCAGGGAGACAACACCGCTCTGGATCCCGGCAACTCGGCCGTGCTGTTGGCCGAAATCGACGGCAGCGTTTCGCTGAAAGGCGACCTGGTGGTCGTCGATCCGGTTTATGCGGTCAAGGGTGACATCGATTATTCCACCGGCAACATCGATTTCAACGGCAGTGTCAACGTGGGCGGGGACGTGAAAAGCGGATTCAAAATAAAAGCGGCCGGCGACGTCCAGATCGAAGGCGTGGTCGAGGACGCCGAGATCGAGGCCGGGGGAAGGGTCTTTATCAAACTGGGCTTCATCGGCAGAGGGACGGGGCTGATCCAGGCCAAGGGCGACTTTGCGACCCGCTACTGCGTGGGACAACGGATCGTGGCCGAGGGGGAGATCCACATTTCGGACTACGTGATGAACAGCCAGGTGCAGACCTCGAAATCGTTTTTCGCGGTGGAGAAAAACGGCCTGATTGCCGGCGGGGAAGTATGCGCGCTCAAGGGAATCGAAGTCAACGTGGTCGGCAACGAAAATTACCTTCCCACCTCGGTGGTTGCCGGTTCGGACAAGGGAACAATCGATTCACTGCGCCTCAAGCGGGCCGAAGTAGTGCGCAGCATGGACCAGATCAAGGAAATCAACTCGGCTATCCTCAAGCTCAACCGCCGCAAACTGGTGAAAAAAACCCTCCCGGAAGACAAACAGCTTCTGCCGCAGACTCTCCTGGACATCAAAACGCAGAAAAAAGATGAAATCGACCGTCTGATGGCTGAAATCAAGGAAATGGAAAAAAGTCTCCAGGATTTCAAGGAAGCGACGGTTAAAGTCTATAAGGAAATCTTCCCCGGGGCCAAAGTCACGATCTGCGACCGGGCCATGAAGATAACCGATGGACTGAAGTCGGTCATGTTCAAATATTCCGAGGGGGCGGTGGTGGCAGTGGACCTCGGAGAGCCGGAGCAGCCCCCGCCCAAACCCGAAGAAACCGGCGAGCCGGCTCCCGAATGACATTCTCCACAGCGCCGGCTCATATCCGGCCTCTGGTTCAGGAAACCCGAAAATGACTTCACGCGAGCGAGTGCTGGCCGCTCTGGGCCACCGCGAGCCCGACCGGGTGCCGGTGGACTTTTCCGGCCACCGTTCGAGCGGGATCGCGGCGATCGCCTACAGCCGGCTGCGCCGGCACCTCGGCCTGCCCGAGCTTCCGCTGCGGGTCTACGACCCGGTCCAGCAACTGGCCGTAGTCGACCAGGACGTGCTCGATCTGTTCGGGGTGGACACCTGCGAGCTGGGCCGCGGTTTCGCCCTCGAGGATCAGGCCTGGACCGACTGGACTCTCCCCGATGGCACACCTTGCCGGATGCCGGTCTGGGCTGCGCCCGAGCGTGAGGACGGCGGCTGGGCCATCCGCTCGGAAAGCGGCCGGGTGATCGGCAGGATGCCGGAGGGAGCGCTTTATTTCGAACAGTGCCACTATCCGCTGGCAGACCTTCCGGAAGAATACTCCCTGGAGGAGGCGCTCGCCGAATCCCTCTGGTCCGTGGCCGCCTCCCCTCCCGGCCCGCTGACCGACGGCCCGGACGGCCGGCGAAAGCTGCGGGAGGGTGCCCGCTGCTTGCGGGAGACCACCGACCGGGCGATCCTGGGACTTTTCGGCGGTAACCTGGTGGAACTGGGGCAAATGCTCTTCCGCCACGACAACTTCTTCATCATGCTCGCCGCCGAGCCGCGCCGGGCCCACCGCTTTCTCGACCTGGCGGTCGAACGCCACCTGGCCAACCTCGAACGCTTCCTTGCCGATGTGGGCGAGAATATCGACGTGATCGTGTTCGGCGATGACATGGGTACCCAGCAGGGCCCCCAGTTTTCACCGGCGATGTACCGCGAATTCTTCAAGCCCCGCCACTCGGCGCTCTGGAGCCGCGCCAAAGAGCTGGCGGATGTGAAGGTGATGCTGCACTGCTGCGGCGGGGTGCGCGAGCTCCTGCCGGACCTGATCGAGGCGGGACTGGATGCGATCAACCCCGTGCAGACCAGTTGCCGGGGCATGGAGCCGGCCGCGCTCAAGAGGGATTTCGGCAGGGACCTCACTTTCTGGGGCGGCGGCTGCGACACCCGGGACGTCCTGCCCTCGGCCGGCCCGGATGAGATCGCCGAACACGTGCGCTCCCGCGTGCGGACCCTCTCCCCCGGCGGCGGTTTCGTTTTCCAGCAAGTCCACAACATCCTGGCCGATGTTCCGCCGGAAAACGTGGCGGCGATGTTTGGCGCGGTCAACCAATCGTAAATTCCCGCCTAAGTCCATGCCTTTCTTTCGACTAACTCTCCCACGTTGATAAAAACCGATTTGCCTGTTAGATTACAATTGGCAGCAAAACAGGCCGGCCGTAAGGCCGGAAACGGAAATTCATCGTGGGGTGGCAGGATGACGGAGTTGACGCTCGAAAAAGTGAAAGAAGACCTCTACGCCAGGCGCACGCCCAGTCTGACGCCGATCGACATCGAGGCCAAGGCGCCGATGGTGCACGAAATCCTCAGGCTCAAAGCCCGGCACAACGTCGTGATCCTGGGCCATAACTACATGGAGCCGCTCATCTTCAACCTTTCCACCCGGCAGGAGCAAGGCGACTCCCTGGCTCTCAGCCAGTACGCGGCCGCCACGGAAGCCGGCTATATAATCTTCAACGGCGTCCTGTTCATGGCCGAAACGGCCAAGGTGCTTTCTCCGGACAAGACCGTGCTGATCAGCGACAAGGGCGCCGGCTGCTCCCTGGCTGATGATTTCGATCCGGAGGAGATCGACCGGCTCAAAGCGCTTTACCCGGGCGCGCCGGTGATGATCTACATCAACAGTTACGCCGCGGCCAAGGCCCGCTGCGACGTCTGTTGCACCTCGGCTAATGCCGAACGGATCGCCCGCGCCATGCCCGGAGACAGGATCATCTTCGTCCCGGACATCCTCTTTGCCGAAAACCTCGAACAGGACCTGAAAGGGGTGAAAGAGGTAATCTACCCCGGCCGGGACACCGACACCCGCGGCTCGGTTTGCGAAGTGCACGAAAAGTTCACCCTGGACGACCTCCTGGCCGTGCGCAAGAGCTTCGAAATGCCCAAAGGGCACCCGAACCGGCTGCTCTATGCTCACTGGGAGTGCCGTCCTGAAGTGCTTCGCGAGGCCGATTTCTACGGCAGCACCAGCCAGATCGGCCGGGACATCGGCCGGCGGGTGGCCGAGCGCAGCCTGGAGCGGGCGTTTATCGCCAGCGAGTGCGAGCTCACCTCCAACCTCGCCGCCGAATTCCCGGGCGTCCAGTTCGCCACCGCCTGTTCCGTACGCTGCCAGTGGATGGCCAAGATGACCCTCGCCGGTATCCTCGACATCCTGCACCGGATCGACAGCGGCGCGGATTTGAGCAAATACGAAGTGACCCTGGACGGGGAAGTCATCCGGAAGGCGAAAAAGCCGATCGAGCTGATGCTCGAGCTGAGCAGGTGAGCGATGACGGAAAACCTCGGCAAACCGGCCGGGGCTTTTGCATTTGTGGCTGATTTTTAATCTGTATGGGTGGTGATTACTCCATAATTGGACGCGAAGACCCGGTGGCGGTGGAAAAGAATTAAGTGTTTAACGCCCCAGCTAAGGTGCAGGTTTTCTTAAATATGGTTACGTTGCGATCAATTGAACTTCCCTGTGATTACGCCGAATCAGATGCATGGTGTTGTCTTTATCGTAGGGGCGGACCCATGTGTCCGCCCACCGTTCGTGGAGCCGGGCGCACACGCGGGTGCGCCCCTACATGAGGTACCTTTTTGGGGCAATGCTCGAATTACGATAACAAAATTGAGGCCCTGAAAGTATTATACGGCAACTGGCCCGCTGGAATCACAAAACTTTCACCGCAATTGAGAATTAAAGCACTAAGGCGGGGATATACCCGCCGCCATCAGCGGCTTATCCACAGTTTATGGATTGTCGCTTGGTCCCAGTATTCTGACTTCGTGCAGGCACAAGCCATAACGCCCGCCGGGAGGATTGAACTCCAGCTTGACGCCATTCCAGCCGGGGCTGAAATTCGCGGAGTAACACAGCCACAATGTCCGGCCATCATTGCTGATGAACTTGCTGGGGAAGTTCAGGAAATACCCCTGCTCGCCGAAGTCCTTCATGTAGACCACTATCCGCCAGGGGCCGGTGATCTGGTCAGCCTCAAGAATGTATGAGTCCATCTTGGCCACGGTCGGCCATCCGTCGGTAATGCACATCAGGTATTTACCCAGACCGGGCACCCAGGTGGCCGTGACGCAGCCCATGCGGTTGTTCCACTCGATCAACGGCTTGATGTCTCCGAATGCACTCGTCCAGACGGGTTTGCCGTCTTTGTCATGCCCGGCAAAAAACTCGTAAGCGCTCAGGTCATTGATCGTTTCCGGCGAGGGCGTTACGCGCGCCAGGTAGACCTGATCGGCGCTTATCCAGCTCAGGTTGGCGTGTGCAAAGTCGACATCGCATTTCCCGTTTGGCTGAAATCCTCCCCCCGGAGCGGGCCCAATACAGGGACGCGGTTTCGGATCGTTCTCTTCCGCTCCCATACCGAGCAGGTAGGCTTTGCCGTCGGGCGAGTCCTTCATGTTCTGACCGAAATCCACAAAGTGGGGTGCCCCCATTTTCACCGGGCCGAGATGCTTTTTCGGCTCGGGGAACAGCGGCTTTTCTGGGGAGAGCGGCGAGGGTGTCCACGTCCTGCCGAAATCCCGCGAGATTCGGAATCCGGGCATCGGCCCCAAGTTCGGCCAGTTCCACTTGAATCCCCTGTGCGAATATTCCCCGGATGGCCCA
>Ga0214473_10001294_pt1 | contig 33449 bp, 35 predicted proteins | sample RVTome_7_FD_203509 | JGI IMG/M metagenome (GOLD analysis project Ga0214473, IMG submission 203509) | Soil microbial communities from uranium-contaminated site in the Upper Colorado River Basin, Wyoming, United States - RVT98D197 | ecosystem: Environmental > Terrestrial > Soil > Contaminated >... | reverse complement strand
AAAATCTTTATTGTTGAAGATTTGCCATCCATTGTTTCTGTAAGATTAAGGTTCCTTAAAACTATGGAGCCCTTCTCAAAGCAACGTGTGATTAACAGAGCATTCATGAACATAGCATTATCCGCATAAGAGTTTTTAATCACTTTCCGGAACTCATCAATTTTTCTCGATTGTGGTTTGGCTATGTACCAGTGTTTTAATTCACCCTTATAATATTGTTCGAGGCGTGATGTTCCATCATCATTTTTTGGTTTAAGAACGTACTCCTCATTGCCGAGTGTAATAATATAATCTTCAAATAGATCTCTGGGCAAAGGTTCAAGGAATGGCGCAGCATAACCGCCGTCAACAATATATTCGTGCCCATCTATTCTTACTATGGAAAGAAGGTGCACATCGGGATTCTTCATATCTGCACCGCAAAGCTTTATATCATAACCAAGATGTTTGAGCAGCAAATAGAGATAATAATTGCTCGAGTAGCATGTTCCTCCAAAATTGTGTTTTTCAATGCCTTCAAGATACTGTGAGAAATTCGGGATATCATCCGTTCCCTGATGCTTATAAAAAAGCTTAGAAACATTTTCAAACGGAATCCTGATGAGATGAGCTTTCACAATTTTTTTAAGAAGTTCGAGCGAAGGGCTTGAAACATTTACTTCCAGCAAGAAGAGATATTTTTTGAAAAGATTATTGTCGATTGTCATTCCTGTATAAAATTTAATGTTAACTTAACTTTAATTTGTAATTACTTCAAGAATATATAGACGAAATGGCCAGCAAATAAATAGGCTAAAATCATTTGTTGGTTTTTAGGTCTTTATTTCTTCATAACACAACAAATTGCTTAAAAAGCACAAATATATTTTTACCTGGGTAGGTGTTTGCTCTATAATAAAAAATTATATTTAATACTTTGGCTGCGGTTTGACATTAAAACCGGAAATTATCTATCTTTACATCCGTATGAAAAATTTGTTCGAAAAATATTATCTTAATTCACAGAATAACTATTGGTGGTGGAAAATTAACACATAGATATCAGTGAATTAAAATACTTTTTACCAAACCCTTTTTAGTAATTCACTGAGAAGGGTTTTTTATTTTAATGAGATAACAATGACATTTGAAGAGTTTAAAAAATATTCCGAATCATTTAACATTATTCCTGTTTTTGAGAGAATAACAGGCGACCTATTGACACCTGTGCTTGCTTACTTGAAAATCCGGGATAAAAACAAAAATTGTTTCCTGCTCGAATCAGTTGAAGGAATAGGGCGATTAGCGCGCTACTCATTCATTGGTAAATCACCTTCCAAAATATTCTTTAATCAAGGATATAATGTGACAACTTTTGCCAATGGCGAATCGGTCCAAACGACGATTAATTTCTTCGATTATCTGCAGAATGAAATTAAGAACTATAATTCACCAAAGATTGAAGGACTGCCGGACTTTACCGGCGGTATTGTTGGCTTTCTCGGCTACGAAAATATTTCCGGAATCGAAGATGTAATCAAATTCACCGGCAAGCACCCGCTTGGTACGCCTGATTCCATTTTTGGAATTTACAATAATGTTATCGCTTTTGATCATTACAAACATCAACTGATCATAATTTCCAATGTTCATCTTGATCCATCCAAAAATTTGGAAAGCCAATATGTATTGGCGAGAAATATTATTCAAGAAATTCACAACGATCTGAATAAATCAACCGAGTATAAATCTGATTTTAAGATTACAATTGAAAATAGCAGCGATTTCAATCCTGCAGATTATACACGCGGCGTTGAAGCATGCAAACGAAATATATTCGAGGGTGACGTTTTTCAAATCGTGCTCTCGCAAAGATTCCATGCAGATTACAGCGGTGACTTGCTCAATGTTTACCGGGCTTTACGAATAATTAATCCTTCACCCTACATGTATTTTCTTGAGCTTGAAAATGATTTTACGATTATCGGAACATCACCGGAAGATTTATTAAAAGTGAATAACCGGAAAGCAGCTATACTCCCAATAGCAGGCACCAGGCGACGAGGCAGAACAGCAGAGGAAGATATTAAACTTGAAGAAGAATTAATAAACGATCCAAAAGAAATAGCAGAACATGTTATGCTTGTTGATCTTGCACGAAACGATCTTGGAAGAATTTGCGAGTTCGACAGCGTGAAGGTAGTTGAGGAAATGAACATTCATCGGTTTTCACATGTAATGCACATCGTATCGCGGGTTGAAGGTAAGCTTGAAAAAGGCAACGACTGTATTGATGCATTAAAGGCAAGTTTTCCGGCTGGTACAGTCACAGGCGCACCAAAAATCCGAGCAATCCAGCTGCTGAACGATTACGAAAAATTAATTAGAAATGTTTATGCCGGAGCTGTTGGCTACATTGATTTCAAGGGCAATCTCGATATGTGCATCGCGATTCGAACATTATTTGCAAAAGGTAATAAAATTTACTGGCAGGCAGGTGCAGGTATTGTTGCGGACAGTCAGCCTGAACTTGAATTGAAAGAAATTAAAAATAAATCGGCCGTATTACAAAGCGCATTAAAATATGCAGAGGTGATTGATGAAGATATTAGTGATAGATAATTACGATTCATTCACTTTTAACCTCGTGCAATTAATCGGTAGATTTAATAAAGATGTAATCGTTAAAAGAAATGACCGAATAACGACAGAAGAAATTATATCGATGGCCCCGGATAAAATAGTAATTTCACCCGGACCCGGCAGACCGGAAAATTCGAACGTGTCTCTTGAGGTTATTTCTGAACTCGGTAAAAATATTCCGGTGCTTGGCGTGTGCTTAGGTCATCAGGCCATTGGGATGACTTTCGGCGGCAAAATAATAAACGCTCCGGAATTGATGCATGGAAAATCATCAAATATAAAGCACGACGCTAAGACGTTGTACAAGAATGTTGAACAGAATTTTAAAGCCGGACGATACCACTCCTTGGTTGTTCAACAAAAAGATTTTCCAGATGTACTTGAAATATCGGCTTTAACTGAAGATGAAAGCACAATTATGGGTGTTCGGCATAAAAATTTTCCGATTGAAGGAATTCAATTTCATCCCGAATCAATATTAACTCCTATAGGAGAAAAATTAATAAAAAATTGGTTGCAACAATGAAAGAACAGCTCGAAAAAGTAATTGAAGGCGAAAACCTTACATTCAATGAAGCATACGATGTTATGTATTCCATAATGAGCGGCAATGAGAACAATTCCCGCATCGCCTCTCTACTCACTGCCTTGAAAATCAAAGGTGAAACCCATGAGGAAGTGGCAGGCTTTGTGAAAGCTATGAGAGAGAAAGTCATCAAAATAAATTGTGATGATGAAAATGTAATTGACGTTTGCGGAACCGGGGGTGATGGTTCCGGCACTTTTAATATTTCAACAGCTGTAGGTTTTGTAGTGGCAGGTGCCGGCATCAAAGTAGCCAAACATGGTAATCGTTCAATCTCAAGCAAAAGCGGAAGCTCGGATGTTCTGCATGAACTGGGTGTTGATGTTCAACTTTCACCTGAACTTTCGGAGAAAGCATTAAACGAAATCGGAATTGCATTTTTATTCGCACCGTTGTATCACCCGGCAATGAAACATGTTGCACCAATACGGAAGGAGCTTGAATTCAGATCAATCTTTAACATTCTTGGTCCGCTTACAAATCCGGCAGGCACAAAGCGACAATTAATCGGAACATTCAATGAACAAACTTCAAAATTGATGTCTTATGCAATCAAATATCTCGACATGAAAAAAGTTTGTTTTGTCTGTACCGACAACAAGTATGATGAAATCAGTCTGACCCATCCAACGACCGTGATCGAGACAATGGAAAACAATGGAATGTATTTTTATCAATTGACTCACAACACATTTAAATTCCCTAAAATTGAATTGGAGCAGATACAGGGTGGTTCAGCAAAAGAGAATGCGGAAATCATTCACAAAATATTTTCTGAGAAAGAAAAAAGTGCGCCGTACTATGTTGTTGCGGCTAATGCGGCTCTCGCATTAAAAGCTGCCGGTGTCTCGGATGATTTGAACGAGTGCATCGGTAAGGCAGAAGAATCGATCTTGTCTGGTCGATCTCTTAAAAAATTATACGAGCTGAGGGAATTCGGAGACAAAAATAAATGACAATTCTTGAACAAATAGTTGAGGTAAAAAAGGAAGAAGTAAAAAATCTCAAAAGAGATTTTTCAAAAAGCAGATTTGCCTGTTCGGAATTTTTTGAGAAGAAATCTTTTAGCTTTATTGAAAAGCTAAATTCACGCAGCGGATTAGCTATAATTGCTGAAATTAAAAAAGCGAGTCCCTCAAGGGGGATAATCAATAATAATTTCAACCACATCGAAATTGCCAATACTTATTTTGGAAATAATGTAGATGCCGTCTCAGTACTAACCGATGAGAAGTTTTTTCAAGGAAGTACAAAATTTTTAAATGAGATTGCCGGATTCAAATCCGCTCCCCTGCTGAGAAAAGATTTTATAATTGACGAATTACAAGTTTATCAATCAAAATCAATCGGTGCGGATATCATTCTTTTAATTGGTGAAATTTTATCATCAGATCAAATCTCGGAACTGACTTTAGCAGCACATGAATTGGGAATGGAAGTTCTGCTTGAAATGCATTCAGTGAATCAGCTTCAAAAAATAAATTTTGGAACTAACAATCTTATTGGAATTAATAATCGAAACCTCGATACGTTTCAAGTTGATTTGTCCACAACAATCAAAATAAGCGATCAATTACCGGAATATGTTAACATTGTTTCAGAAAGCGGCATCAAAAAGAAAATTGATATCGAGATTCTAAAAAAAACAAAGACTAAAGCAATCCTTGTAGGTGAACACTTAATGATGTCCGAAAATATTGATGTTGCGCTTAAAGAATTAATTGGCTGGTGCAAATATGAGGATTAAAATTTGCGGAATTACCAATTACGAAGATGCTGAGCTGTGCTGCGACCTGGGCGCAGATGCTCTGGGATTTATCTTTTATGAAAACAGCAAAAGGAAAGTGTCCTTTGAGGAGGCAAAAAAAATAATCAATAAATTGCCCTCATTCATCTCAAAGATTGGTGTATATGTAAACGAAGAGTCTGATGCTATAAACCGCATCGCCGGAGAGATCAAATTAACTGGTGTGCAATTGCATGGGGATGAAAATCCCGAATTTGCCGATTTAATTAATCTCCCGGTGATAAAGTCTTTTCGAGTGAACGGTGAATTTGAGTTCTCAACTCTTAAAAAATATAAAAATTGTAAATTGCTGCTCGATGCTTATTCGCCAGAAGTATATGGTGGAACCGGACAAGCCTTTAATTGGGAGATTATTCCGGCCGGCATTCGAAATGAAATTATTCTTGCCGGTGGAATTTCAGCCGATAACATCGGGTATATATTTAATAATATTCGACCTGAAGCCGTGGATGTGTCATCATCACTCGAAAAATATCCCGGTAAAAAAGATGCGGTCAAACTAAAAGAATTCTTTCAAAGGATAAATTCACTTAGGAGATAAAAATGTTAATTATTTTAGGGCTCGATTCCCCACGAGAAGATATAGAAAAAGTAAACGAGAAAATCCGCAATCTTGGCTGCACACCGCATGAAATTCCCGGGGTGATAAAATTGGCTATTGGAATTACCGGGCCGACCAATCTATTAAAGGAGGAAGACTTTCAAATGATGCGCTCAGTGCAGGAAGTGCTAAGAGTGACAAAAAAATATAAGCTTGTAAGCAGACAGATGAAAAGCGATGATACAATAATAAATGTGAACGGGCAATTGGTCGGCAGCGATCAACTATGCATTATTGCAGGACCGTGTTCTGTTGAAAGCCGTGATAAAACTTTCGAGATTGCCGGTCAATTATCCGAAATGGGAATTAAATTTTTTAGGGCCGGTGCTTACAAACCGCGATCCAGTCCATATGCATTCCAGGGAATGAAAGAAAAGGGGCTTGAAATTTTAGCCGATGTAAAAAAGGAATTCGGACTAAACATTGTTACCGAAGTGTTGGATCAAAGCACAGTCAAACAAGTTGCTGAAGTGGCAGATGTCCTTCAAATCGGAGCGCGAAACATGCAAAATTTTGCACTACTCGAAGAAGTTGCTGAATTACATAAATCCGTTCTATTGAAACGCGGAATGTCTGCAACGGTTGAGGATTTATTATTGAGTGCCGAATACATTGTTGCACACGATAATTATAATGTGATTTTATGTGAACGCGGCATACGTACATTTGAAACCTCGACACGAAATACACTCGATTTAAATGCTGTGCCTGTGATCAAAAAAAATTCTCATCTGCCAATTATAGTTGATCCCTCGCACGGTATCGGTACCTGGGATAAAGTACCTGCTATGGCGATGGCTGCAATTGCCGCGGGTGCCGATGGATTGATACTCGAAGTTCATCAAAATCCCGAAGAGGCTTTATCGGACGGCTTTCAGTCGCTTACAACAAAGATATTCAAAGAACTGCTGGATAAAATCGGTCAATTAGCTCCTATCGTAAACAAAGAATTGGTATTGAAATGATCGCTAAAAAAAATTATGTGGTTCCCGACAAAAACGGGAAATATGGTGAATACGGCGGCAAATATGTGCCGGAAACTCTCATCCCCGCATTGTATGAATTGGAGAATGTTTACAATCAATTAAAAGATGACAAAGAATTTTTAGAGGAGTTAAACAATCTTCAAAAAGATTATAACGGAAGGCCAACTCCTCTCACTTTCGCAAACAGATTGACCAACTATTATGGCAAAGCAAAATTATATTTGAAACGTGAGGACCTATGCCACACAGGAGCCCATAAATTAAACAATGCACTCGGTCAGATTTTGCTTGCAAAAAAACTTAATAAGAAAAGAATAATTGCGGAGACAGGGGCAGGTCAACATGGTGTGGCTGTCGCTACTGTCTGTGCTAAATTCGGATTTAAGTGTATTGTGTACATGGGTGAGGTAGATATTGAAAGACAAAAGCCGAATGTCTTTCGTATGAAAATGCTTGGAGCGGAGGTAATACCTGTTACATCGGGCAGTAAAACTTTGAAAGATGCAACTAATGAAGCCATCAGGGATTGGGTTTCAAATGTAAATGATACGCACTACATAATTGGTTCAGTTGTTGGGCCGCATCCATATCCGAAGATCGTCCGTGATTTTCAATCTGTTATAGGAATCGAAACAAAAAAACAAATTTTACATCATGAAAACAAGCTTCCCGACTATATTGTTGCTTGTGTTGGCGGAGGATCAAATGCTATTGGAATTTTTTATCCTTTCGTTGAAAATTCGGAAGTTGAGCTGATCGGTGTTGAAGCTGGGGGATTCGGATTAAATACCGGTTTGCATTGTGCAACTCTTTCTGTTGGCGAACCGGGGATTTTTCAAGGAATGAAAACTTATATCCTCCAAAATGCAGACGGACAGATAGCTGAAGTACATTCTATTTCGGCAGGACTGGATTATCCCGGGGTTGGACCGGAGCATTCGTATTTAAAGGATTTGGAACGCGTAAAATATTTTTCCATTACCGATGACGAAGCGCTCAAAGCTACAATGCGGCTTACTCAATTGGAAGGCATCATTCCAGCACTCGAAAGCGCTCATGCATTTGCTCATCTCGAACATCTAATGCCGCAAACCAAAAAAAATGAAATCGTGATTGTAAATTTAAGCGGACGAGGCGACAAAGACTTGAACACAATTATAAGTAAAGTTGGAGAAGATTTTTAATGTCGGTTATAAAAGAATATATTGAAAACGTTAACCTTTCCGATCGCAAAGCATTATCGGTTTATTTGACCTCCGGATTTCCAAATAAAAATAATTTTGTTAGCCTCGCATTAAAAACTTTTGAAGCCGGTGCAGATATGATTGAAATAGGAATTCCTTTCAGCGATCCTCTTGCAGATGGCCCTGTAATTCAATCATCGTCAAAATCAGCACTTAATAATGGAATGAACTTAAAACAAACATTGGACTATGTCGCAGAAATTAAAAATAAAATTTCCAAGCCGATTATCTTGATGGGATATGCAAACCCGGTCTTAAAATACGGCCTTAAAAATTTTGTGAGCGATTCAATTAATACTGGTGTTGACGGAATAATCATTCCTGATGTACCTATTGAAGAATATGATACGTTTTTTACAGGAGATATGAAATCACTTGATACTATTCTACTTACTACTCCTACTTCATCGATTGATAGAATAAAAGCTATTGATTCAAAAAGCAAAGGTTTTGTTTATTGTGTAAGCGTAATTGGTACAACAGGTATGCGGAAACAATTCGATCAGGATGTGTTAAATAATTTGAAGCGCACATATTCTAATGTTAAAAAGAACAAAATGATGATCGGATTTGGAATTTCCGATGGCAGAAGCATTAAAACATTCTCCCCCTACTGTGATGGTTTAATTGTTGGAAGCGCAGTAATTAAAAAATTATTTAATGATGATTCTGCTTTTTCGCAAACAATTCGGCTGGTGAAGGAATTGAGCAATGCATGTGTTGTTACAAACTGAGCAACTTTAATAGAACCACCTCTCATTTTCATTAATAAGCACTATATAAACACAGTTACATAAACATTCTTCTTTTCAAGTCTGCCAAAACAAGTTTACCCTATCATGTTTAGGTTGTTCTACTCAAATCAGTTTGCATTCATTTTACTAATACATCACAAAATATTTATAAGTATTTTTGCATTGAATTTTTTAAGGATATAAATGATCGAACCAAAAGAGTTTTACAGAAAACTCGATTCATTATTAAATAAGATAGGTCAAGAGAAATCCGGCAAGGATTTTCTTTTTATTATTGCTAAAGAAATAGAAAAAACATTCGGCAAAGAACTGCGGCTTGGTAATGGGCGCATTTATGAACAGAATGGTGATGAGTTTATTCTAATTTATGCATCTTCAAAACCGGGCATTGTTAATACTGCCAAGAATATTCCAACAAAATCAGAAGCCATGCAGTCTATATTGAACTCTCAAACTTATATTTTCGATAATCCGGGATTTAGTATCGGTGATTTACAGACCGGGGGTGAGTATGCTATACCTGCCGCTATTACAGTTACCAATCCCGACAGCCGGTGGATATTTGTGTTTGAATTAAAGAGCGGCTGGATACGTGAAGAGATAGAGTTTTGCCTAAATGCCGTGCGTTCCAGTCTTAACTACCGTTTGTTTTCAGAATCAGTTAAGAGCGAGCTCGAACAAGCCGTACAGATACAAAAAAGTCTTTTGCCATTAAAACCGCCTAAAATTTCCTGTTATGATATTGCGGGACACTCGCAGCCAGCTGAACTTGTAGGCGGCGATCTTTATGATTTTTTTGAACCGGGAGGGGAAGAGTTTGGATTCTGCATAGGTGACGCTAGTGGACATGGAATTCCTGCTGCGCTTATGGCACGCGATGTAATTACGGGTTTACGTATGGGAATTGAAAAACACATGAAGATGATCCATACGCTAAAGAAACTTAACTCTGTAATTTATAGAAGCTCATACTCAACAAGATTTGTATCCCTTTTTTATGCAGAGATGGAAGAGAACGGTAATATGTTTTATGTTAATGCCGGGCACCCTGCACCCCTGCTATTTCATGATAACAAAGTATTGGAACTTGAAACTTCAGGGATTGTTTTTGGAGCACTGCCCGAAATAGAGCTGTCACGTTCATTCATTAATCTTCCTGTTGAAAGCACACTTGTACTATTCAGCGATGGAATATGTGAGCGTCAGAATAATAGAGGAGAGGAATTTGAGGTTGAGCATCTGAAAAAAGTTGTATTGCAAAACCAAAAACTTAATTCAGAAGAAATACTCAAAGTAATCTTTCAAGCAGCGGATGAATTTGGCGGTAAGAAAAAATGGAAAGATGATGCAACCGCGGTTGTGATTAAGAGACTTAATTAAATTTTTTCAGTCTGCTTTTTCCACTATGGCAGCAGTGCCATAACAAAGCACTTCAGTAACACCGCTCATAAGTTCGGTGGTATCATAGCGAACACCAATTACAGCATTGGCATCTATCTGTTCAGCATGTTCAACCATCATACCAAATGCTTCTTCTCGGGACTTTTCTCAAAGTTCTGTAAACAGCGAAATGTTCCCGCCAATAATTGTTTGAAGAGATGCCCCAATTGTACCAAAGATCGATCTTGAGCGAACCGTAATTCCTCGCACAACTCCAAGCTGTTTGACTATTTTATATCCTTCGATTGTAAATGTTATTGTTGTCATGGGGTGTTTCATCAATTGTTTATAAATTTCTTTTTGCTGTTCGTCGGGCGTCAATGTTTTAAAGCATTCTATGCAAACAGTGTCGGTTTTGAAGTAGTAGATGGAAGGAAATTCTTTGCCGCATTTACTGCATCTCATATTCGCAGCCTTTCGTTTGTTTTATTGTTACAAAATTAGCCTTTCTAAATTAGAACTCAATTTATACAGGGATTTTATGCTGCGTTCCGTCATTGCGATCCCGCTTTGTGGTAGAGGGCTGTCCGCCGTACAACTTTGGAAGGCGGGCAATCTCACTGATTTGCATTTGAGATTCTTTGGTCGTCGCGCTTGCATGGGACTCTTTCAGAATGACCATGCATCTCGCTGTCATTCTGAGTCCGTCAACAGACGGACGAAGAATCTATGTTCTTTATGGGAAGGATTCTTCTCCATAGGAGTCTTCGGACAGTCATCCCGCCTTCGCGGGTTTCCTTCAGAATGACTATAAAAAAGATATTGCCAGCTTTTCAGTTTCCAAGCTTGCTAAAATAATCTCCTACATAATAGGGCCATATCAATATTGCTAGCAATCCTTTCCAGAATGCAAGCTTTAAAAAACCAAGTGTAAATAACCAGCCTATCAGCCATACGGGTCCCATTATTCCTGCAACTTCAACTTTTTTTCCTGCCATGATAGCCTCCTAAAAAGCAAATTTGATAAAATATTGTAATTGCCGCCTTTAAAATAAAAAAGGCGCCTTAAAAAGACGCCTTATCGGAAAGAACTATTTCTATATCTTAACTACGTGGTTTAGCTTCATTAACTACGATATTTCTACCATTTAATTCCGAATTATTTAATGCTTTAATAGCATTATTAGCTGCTGTGGAGTCTCCCATTTCAACGAATCCGAAACCTCTAGATCTGCCGGTTTCACGATCTGTAACAACTTTAGCTGAAACAACCTCACCGTGCTCTTGAAAAACCGATTGCAATGCGTTGTCATCAACTGACCAGGGAAGCGATCCCACAAATAATTTAGTACTCACTAAAGAACCTCTAAAAAAAATTAATAAATAAATTGTCCGGCTTATACCGGGCGACAAAGATATGCAGAATACTTTGATTAACCTAATTAATTTTTTTGAGGGATTCTTCTCCAGGGAGTCCATCGGACAGTCGTCCCGATTTCGTGGAACTTCTCAGAATGACTGTGTGGATTTTTGATAATCTTACTTAAACATCGGCGGATGCTGTTTGTGAAATTCAGTTGCATCTTGATATGCTTTTGCAAATGCTATCAGCTTTCCCTCTTCAAATAATCTGCCCATAAAGGTTATGCTGGTTGGTGTCCCATTTTCTGAAAATCCGTTTGGAAGCACAACACAAGGATGCCCAGTCAAATTAGTCAGAAGAAGATTATCGCCTTCCCACGATGGCGCAATGTAAAGATCAACTTTTTCCATTAGCTTTTGCATTTCCTGAATGAGCATAAATCTTATTCTGTTCGCATTGATATACTCAACTGCCGGGATGAATCGCGAGGCACGAAAAGAATTTGGCCAAGCATTTTTTATCTGCCTTACAAGTAAATCATCTTTGTTGCTTCGGGTCAGTTCGTCAAACGCAGCTGCTGCCTCAGCAGACAGAATTATCGAAAGATCGCCTATTGGGAAATAAGGAAGCTCAATGGGAATTAATTCTATCCCAAGACCTCTTAATTTTTCAAACGTTGCTGAATCATTATCATGAAAATCATATTTCTTATCAAAATCATTTTTAAGATTTCCAATTTTCAAATTCTTAAAATCAATCACATGCTCATATTTGAAAGGCACATCATAAAGAGTTTGATCAATTCCATCCGAACCATTAATTATATTGAACACGATTGCAAGATCTTCGGCCGTTCTACAGATCGTTCCGATTTTATCCATCGACCAGCTTAATGCCATTGCACCTGTTCTGCTTACACGTCCGTATGTTGGGCGCAGACCTGTGGTTCCACAAACAGTTGAAGGCGAAACTATTGAGCCATAGGTTTCTGTACCAATTGCAAAAGGAATCAACCCGGCAGAAACTGCAGAAGCTGAGCCGGCAGAAGAACCGCTCGATCCATTTGCTGTGTCCCAGGGATTGCGGGTCTTTCCGCCAAACCAAACATCTCCCCAGGCAAGTGCGCCCATCGTGAGTTTAGCGACCAATACGCCTCCGGCTTCTTCAAGCTTTTTTATTACCGTTGCATCTTCATTTATCATTTGATCTTTGAATGGAACTGAGCCCCACGTAGTTTTATAGTCTTTTGTTGCAAGAAGATCTTTAACTCCAAATGGAATTCCATGTAGCAATCCGCGATATTTTCCTGCGGCAAGTTCCTCATCCATTAACTTTGCCTGCTTAAGTGCGCGCTCTTTTGTTAGTGTGATAACACAGTGTAAGACCGGATCATACTTTTCTAATCGATTAATAAAAAATTCCATTAGCTCGGTCGATGTAATTTCCCTTGTGTGGATTAGTTCCGCCAATTCACCGATCGAATAATAAGCAAGATCATTTCTATCCTTGGGCATTTTTGCATATGAATAATCACTGAAATTCGGGAGTTTTCTTTCTTCTGAAAATTTAAATCCCACCGGAATTGGATTAAATAAAATTGATGGTGGAACTTTGTTGTTCACTTCAACTTCTCTTATATTTTTATAATTTGTAAGCTGCCCATCAAGATCACCAATCATCGAATCTCTTTCAGCTTCTGTAAACTCAAGCCCGATAATTTTTTCTGCACTCCGAATGTTTTCTTTTTCTATACTCTGCGAAAATGCGCTTCGATTAATAACCGACAACATAAGTGAAACAATGAATAACAATTTTTTCATATTCGTGCCTTTGCTATTAAAAAGTGTAATAAAAGATTTTAATTTTCGAGAGCTGCTACTTTAAAAAGTAAACCATCTTTATTAATCAAACTTTTTATTTCGCTGTACGCAATAAAAAGCTCAGTCGGTCCCATTGCATATGGCGCTATTTCGTATGAATTGAGATAGAAAACAAGGCCATCGTTTTTTATTCCGAAATTTTCATTTAAAGTAAATTTATTGTCTTGAAACCAATATCCTGCATCTTCAAGCTTCTCTGCAGACTCAAGCGCTTTATCTTTTCTAAATATTTTTTCTCCGATGTTATCTATTTCTTTTTTATACCCCGGAACCAGTATATCAGATAGTGATATTCTTTTACCGCTTTGTGAATTCAAATTAGCAAAATAGACACCTGCATTACCATGAGCTCCACCAGTTAATGAATAAACCTCTGATTGTAATGATACAATTGATCTATCATTATAAACAATAACTATTGTGTTATTTATCTCCCAGGGCAAACTATATTTCGGAAAGTCGTGCAAATTATTTTCGTAGTCTTTGAAAAAGGCTTCTGCCATATTATCAAGTGATCTGGTTTTCTGATAGTTTGAGTAACTGCTAAGAAGAAATTGTTGTATACAATTGGCGATACTGTCTTCTACAGAAGAATTAAGAGCGTATTTAACTTCAGGATATTCAAGAAAAACTTTAGCACATCCGGTATCCGATGAATCACAATTACCAAATTTCTTTTCGTAGTGTTTCATTGAATATTTGATTTTTGTCTCGCCATTATCTTTTCCACCGCAACCCCCAAAAAGGTGGATTAGTAAGAAAAAAGCAAGCATGGAAAAAGTTTTCATATAAAATCCTTTAATAGGTTGAATTTCTGCAAAGAATTTTTAAATTGCAATCTCGCTTAATTGATGAATGGTTTTACATGCACAAAATTATGTTTTCTATCACATACTTCTAATTATAGAAGGAGGCTCAAATGAATTACAAATCTTATATGCTCAATAATTTTAGAAATATTCCTCAAATTAGTGCTCTCGACGAGGAACAAAAAAATTCAATCGAGGTTGTCGGTTCGGTTTTACCATTTAAAACTAACAATTATGTAATTGATAATCTGATTGATTGGTCTAATATACCAAACGATCCAATATTCATTTTGACTTTTCCTCAAAAAGATATGCTTCTCCCACATCATTATGATAAAATGGAAAAATTGATTAAGCGAAATGCCGATAAATCACAGATAAAAAAAGCCGCTGACGAAATTCGCCTTGAATTAAATCCTCATCCGGCTGGACAGCTTGAACATAATGTTCCTATGTTAAATGAAACAAAACTCCTTGGTATACAACATAAGTATCGTGAAACGGTATTGTTTTTTCCGAGCCAGGGACAAACTTGCCACGCATATTGTACATTTTGTTTCCGGTGGCCGCAGTTTGTGGGAATGGAAGAATATAAATTTGCAGCGCGGGAATCTGAAATGCTGGTTCAATATGTAGCGGAACACGCGGAAGTAACCGATGTACTTTTTACAGGCGGAGATCCTCTAATCATGAAAACTAAAGTTCTCGAGACCTATATCCGCCCCCTCTTAGAATCAAACTTGGATAACCTTAGAACTATTAGAATTGGAACAAAAGCTCTTGGTTATTGGCCCTATAGATTTCTAACCGACGATGATTCAGATAACTTGTTAAAATTATTTGAAGATATTTCTCGAGCCGGAAAACATTTAGCTATAATGTCACACTTTAACCATCCCGTTGAACTAGAACCCCGCCCTGTACAAGATGCTATAAAAATGATACTCGGAACTGGGGCTGTCATCAGAACTCAATCACCCGTTCTTAAACATATTAATGATTCATCTGTAGTCTGGGCAGAAATGCTCAAACGTCAAGTAGCTTTAGGTTGTATACCGTACTACATGTTTATCGCAAGAAATACCGGTGCACAGCATTATTTTTCTATTCCCCTTGTCGATGCCTGGCATATTTTTAGAGGGGCTTACCAATCGGTATCGGGAGTATGTCGAACATTAAGAGGACCAAGTATGTCTTGTCTGCCTGGAAAAGTACAAATACTCGGTGTAACAGAAGTCAATCAGACAAAGGTTCTTACATTTAGAATGATACAAGGAAGAAGTGCCGATTGGGCTGCGCGGCCATTTTTTGCTACGTACGATGAAAATGCGCTCTGGTATACCGATTTAAAGCCGGCCTTTGGAGAAGAAAAATTCTTTTTTCAAAATGAATTAGATCAAATCTTAAGTCGCAAAGAAATAGAGGGTGAGTTTGAGTAAAAATAATTTGAAAAACGGATCTCCTTTTGATATCAGTCTAAATCTGAATGTTCGGGGCATGCCTGTTTCTGCAACTCTTGCAATAAATGAATTATCAAATAAATTAAAAAAAGAGGGAAGGAAGGTCTATAAGCTTGGGCTTGGCCAATCTCCATTTCCCGTTCCCCGAGCTGTTGTAGAGGAGCTTCAAGCAAACGCCTATCAAAAAGATTATTTACCTGTTAAAGGATTACAAAGCTTACGAGAATCTGTTGCTGGTTATCATTCGAGGCGGAATGATATTCAATGTGACGCAGAGAGTGTATTGATTGGTCCGGGCTCAAAAGAATTAATGTTTCTGCTTCAGTTTGTTTATTATGGCGATCTCGTTATTCCAACACCAAGCTGGGTTTCATATCCCCCACAAGCGAAAATTATCGGCAGACAAATTGTGTGGATTGAAACCAAAGAATCGAACAAGTGGCGATTTCTCCCGGAAGACCTGCATAAAATTTGTAAAAGTGATCCTGAAAGACCAAGGATTGTAATTCTCAATTATCCATCAAATCCCACAGGCGTTACTTACTCAGTCGATGAATTAAAAGAATTGGCAAAAGTAGCTAGGAAATACCATGTGATCCTCCTTTCTGACGAAATTTATGGGGAGCTTCATTTCACAGGGCAGCATGTTTCAATTTCAAGGTTCTATCCCGAAGGAACAATTTTATCGGGAGGTTTGAGTAAGTGGTGTGGTGCAGGCGGCTGGAGGTTAGGAACTTTTACCTTTCCTAAAACCCTCGGCTGGCTTATGGAAGCAATGGCATCTGTTGCCAGCGAAACCTTTACATCCACAAGCGCACCTATTCAGTATGCTGCGGTCCGAGCCTTTGAAGGAACCATTGGTATGGAAAGATATTTATGGAATTCGAGAAGAATTCTTAAGAGAGTGGGATATACGATTCGTGCAATGTTTGAATCAAAGAATATTTTATCACCTCAGCCGGATGGCGCCTTTTATTTGTTCTGCAACTTTGAAAAAGTCCGAACCAAATTAGAATCAAAAAATATTTTTAACAGCTTGCAATTAACCACTAAGTTGTTGGAAGATACTGGTGTAGCATTATTACCCGGTTCTGTTTTTGGGCGTCCAAATAGAGAGTTAACAACCCGATTGTCTTACGTTGATTTTGATGGAACAAGAGCCATAGCTGCCGCTGAAACTACCGCCCCGGAAAAGGAATTGCCTGATGATTTTGCCCAAATATATTGTGAACATGTTTTAGATGCTGTTCAATTAATCTGCAAGTGGGTTGATTAGTTTCATTCAACAATTTATTAATTTTTATTTATTTTAAAGTGTACATCTTATTGCTGACTTAGACAATTTACCGGGCTTGTCTAATAAGTAATAACCATTTTTTTGATCAATTAATTAACGGATCACATTTTAAATATGCGTTATTTATGAAAAATAATTTTCCCAAAACAGCTGCAGATTTTTTAAGCAAACTTTCCCGAAACAATAATCGAGATTGGTTTGAAGACCACAGAGACGATTATAAAGCTATGCTTTTAGAGCCTGCCCAGGAGTTCGTTATGGAAATGGGCAAGAGGCTTCAGAGCATTAGATCAAACATAATCGCAATTCCTAAAATTGATAAATCAATCTTTCGTTTACATAGAGATGTTCGTTTCGGCAAGGATAAATTGCCCTATAAAACAAATCTTGGCATCATCCTTTGGGAGGGTGACGATAAAAAGCTCGAGAGTTCTGGATTTTATTTTCATGTAGAACCGAAATATTTTTTCCTTGGCGGCGGAACTTACATGTTTTCAGATAATATGATAAAGGTATATCGTGAAGCTTTAACAGATAAAGCCGCTGGCGAACAAATCACAAAGGCGATTAAAAAGGTTTCAAAACTTGGATACAAAATCGGCGGGAAACATTTTAAGAGACTTCCCAAAGGATTCGATGGAACTTTCCCATATGCCGAATTGCTGCTTCACAATGGATTATATTGTTTCTATGAGAGCAAAGATGTTAGTCAGTTAAAACCAAAAACAATAATTGACTACTGTTTCAATCATTTTAAGGCTATGCTGCCCGTCCACTCCTGGTTAACAGATGTTTTGCCCTTGTTTAGATAATTCTAATAAACTTTTAGGAGAATGTCCATGAAACAGTTATTATTTCTCACCCTTTTTCTGGCTGCCATTCCGTTGCTTGCACAAGAAAGCAATCTAAATTTTGCTCAAAGAAAACAGGAATTAATTAATGTCGATACTCAATTCTCAAAACTTTCGGAAACTCGTGGAGTAAATGAAGCTTTCTTAACATACATTGCTGATGGCGGTGTACTGCTGCGTAAAAATAATTTCCCGATTGTCGGAAAAGCAATCATTAAAGAACGGTTTTTCTCAAGACCGGATTCCGATTACACATTGACGTGGAAACCTTTGTATGCTGACATTGCCCAGTCCGGTGAGATTGGTTACACTTATGGAATTTATGAATTTAAGACAATGGATCCCGAAGGAAAACCTATAATTGGAACTGGAACTTATGTTTCTATTTGGAAGAAAGACCAAACTGGAAATTGGAAATTTGTATTGGATACCGGAAATGAGGGATTGGAACCACCCCAAAAATAAATAGGTAAAACCCGAGCCTCTTTAAAAACTAAATTTAAATGTGCTGGTTTCAAGCTTAAATTTGGAGAGCACCAACTTAAAAATTTCAATATATAACATTGTCAATAACTAATACTCGGAGAAACATTGAAACTAAATTGTTTAACGATGCTTTTTGTATCAGCTCTTTTGGTAGTTAGTTTAAGCCAAACATCTTGTTCCCAAGAGAATAAAGAAGATACCAAAACAGAAGTAAAGAACACGGTAGTAAAAAAGGAAACTAAAAACGAGGTAAAAAAAGAAAGGTCTAAGCAAGAGTCTTCGGTATATTCGGGAGATGAGGTTGCCGGTAAAACCAAAGATGGTAAGACAGTTTATGCAGGGCCAAGGGGCGGCTTCTATACAATATCCTCAGGTGGTAATAAAAGCTATATTAAAGAAAGTGAACTTGTTGCGGCGAAGGTCTTTGGTAAAACATCAGATGGAAAAACTATTTACGAGGGTCCCCGCGGAGGTTACTACTATTATAATTCCGGTAACGTAAAAACATACATTAAGAAACAATAATATTTTAATTCTGGGCGGGAGTTGGAAAAAACATCCCCAACCTAAATCCTATTAAATCAACTGTTACAAATCCCTCCCGGCATATTTAAAACTAATCCATTTAACCATGAAATATCAAGATTCTCACTCAAGCATCAGTTTTAGTTAGATTAATAAATTTTAATCACTACGTAAGTTTAGCTTCATGTTGGCTTCTTATGTTTGGTATGAAAGTTTGGCAGGGTATTTCAACCATAAATAACCGGATAATTAATTATTCATCCCCAGTTATTTATTACTTATTATCAAAGTCGTGCAGAGTTTTTCTGGCAAGGTCGGCAACCGATAGTTTATAGTCTATCAAAGCACTTAAGCTGTTTATTTTTGCATCCGTTAAACGCAACTGAATCTGAGATAGATCGAAACTCGTAATTGTTCCGGCACGGAAACGAGCAAGACTAATATCATAACTTTTCTGGGCTACTTCCACACTTTTACTTAAAACATCAACTCGTGCCTTTGCCGATTCAAGCTTATTTATAATGGCGATAATCTCTTTTTGAATTTGCTGCTTTTGATTTTGATAATTTAAGTATGCCAAATCCAAATCTGCGCTTGCTGATTCAACCTCTCTTCTATTTCGTCCCCAGTCCAACACAGGAATTGATAAAGTGAAGATAAGGCTTCGATCTTCCGCAAAGTCTCGAAAAATATCACGAAGCGTATTGTCGTTTTTATTTATCCCGAAATTTGCAGTAACCAAAGCACTAATATTGCCCCGCGAATCCACCTCATCCACCGATATATTTCGCAGTTCAATGTCTGATTTTGAATTTAGTAATTCGGATCGATTGGCAAGAGCATAATCGATTGCAGTTGTAACATCAACTTTAATAGGATAATAATCAAGCTCGGCTATGACATCAATCTCTTCCTCGAGCTGCAAACCAACTAGAAGCTTGAATTCGTCTTTTCCTTCAGTGAAATTTCTTTCCGAATTAAGCAGTTCGTTTTTACTTGAGGCAAGATCAACTTCAAGCTGTAAGGCTTCAACTTCAGCTATTAATCCCGCTTTAAATTTATTTATTGCCGTGTTATACGAAATCTCTGTCTGGTTAACTTTTTCTTTTGTTATTTCTACGTTCTTTTTAGCCTGATACAACCTGTAAAATCCGGCTGTTGTACTGTAAATAATCTCTTTCTCGGCGCGGGTATAATTCCTCTCCGAAATTTGAGAGTTTATTTCTGCTCTTAAGAGACTTGCCGACAAGGAGTTAAAAGCAAAAATCGGTTGTCTTAATCTTAAGCTTAAGTTGGAATAATAGTCTATTGGGATGTTTTGCCCCTCCTTAAATTGATTTCTTCTCCACAATGAACCTACGAGAGAAAAATTGCCATTCGAAAAAACAATTGGTTGAGAAAAGAATAACCTGCTTTCGAGAGTAGTATAACCTACCGCGAAAAATTCTTCTATTCCGGTTAGAGGATTGAACTGACTGGAGAGTGTTCTTGAATAACGCGGTAAATCGAATTCCATATTTATCGAAGTTTTCAACCCAAGTTCAACTGCCTCCAATGTCTTTTGCCGGCTGATTAAAGAATATTCTGCTGATTTTATTCCATAACTCTCTTTTAACGCTATTGCTAAAGCATCTTCAAGAGTTAAGATCCTTTGCGCAAAAGATATTTCGGGTATGATTAAAATCAATACGATTAACTGTAAAATGATTTTCATGCGTTAAGTTACTTCCGAATATTTAAATACCTTAGTTAGAATTAATAAAAATACAATTAAGAATCACCTAATTGCATATTAAGCTATTCGTAGCGCAAAGATTCTATAGGATTTTTATCAGCAGCTTGTTTTGCCGGGTAAATTCCAAATATCAAACCTGTTGCAACGGAAACAACAAAGGCAAGTACCACTGAAAACGGGGAGATAATAGTCTTCCACTCGGCATAACTTGAAATTAAAGAAGTTAGGATAAAACCGACTGCAATTCCGACAAATCCACCCAGCACACTTATAGTTAGTGCCTCAAAAATAAATTGTTTAAGCACATCGGTTCGGGTAGCCCCCACTGCTCTTCGAACTCCGATCTCTCTTGTTCGTTCCATGATGTTGGCAAGCATAATATTCATAATTCCGATTCCGCCTACCAGCAAAGAAATACCGGCAATAGCACCCATAACAATATTGAATATCTTTTGCGTTTTTTGCTTTTGCTCTAACAATTGCTCCGGCAGAACGATCTCATAATCTTTTACTCCGAAATGTCTCCGCTCCAAAATTCTGGAGACAAGGTGAGCAGCTTCTTTTAACTGATCGGAATCGGCAACCTTTACTGTTAATTGATCAATTGATTTGCGATCAACTACTTTTGCCACACCCTGGTCGCCAAAAGCTAAGAAACCTATTCCAAAGATTAAGGAATTATCAGTCTCCATTTTTTCCATTTTATTCATCATTGTTGTAATCGGTATATAAATATCTTCGTCAAAATTTCTTACACCTAAACCTTTTATAGAGGTAGTGGAAACATTTTTAGGTGCCGCAACACCAATGATGGAAAACCAAAGGTCCCCAATTTTAATTTTTTTATTTATGGGGTTTTCAAATTTGAAAAGCTTTTGCTCTATTCCTGTTCCTATAACGCATACATTTGAGTATAAATCCACATGAAACGATTTGAAGAAAGATCCGGCGGCAACTTTTGTATTGAATGTATTGGGATAATCCGTAGTAGTGCCAACAATTTTTGTTTCGAGCATGGTTGATTTATACATAACTTGCACCGCCATTTCACGTAGTGGTGTTATTTGTTCAACAAGGGGATTAAGCTCCCTTATTGAAATTGCATCTTTTAAATTAAGCCCCGGGCTGAAAGAGGCTTTTTGGGTTTTGCTGTTTTGTTTAGCTGTTATTTTGTTGATAATTATATTATTTGTCCCCATTAGTTCAATCTGTTGTAGGGTCTCCTGCCGTGCGCCTTCACCGATCGACATCATTGCAATAACAGCTGCAACACCGAAAACAATTCCAAGCATCGTAAGAGCAGCTCTAAGCTTGTTTGATTGAAGCCCTTTCAACCCAATAACGAATGATTCAATATTATTCATTGTTCAATTGCTGCGGGAAGGTTGACTGAGGAACTCGACTCGGGCGTACTATTTTCTTCGTCGAGCTTTGTTTTTGGATCTCTTAATGCTACCTCTTCTCCTGTTTTTAATCCACTTGTTATAATAATATAATCCTCGCTTTTCTCACCAACTTCTATTTTATGCTCATCGAAACCGGATCCATTCCTGACATATACAATCTTCTTCCCCTCCATTTCAAAAACTGCTTCTTGAGGAACAAAAACAACATCTAAAATTTCATTGATAATTATCTTGTTGCTGGTTGTCATTCCGGGTTTAAGTATTTCGGATTGTGAATCTATGTCTACAGTAATTTCAAACACTTTAATCTTTGAATCCCTTTCTTTGTTTTTTCCTAACGATGCTACCGAAGAAATTCTACCTTTAAATGTGCTGTCTTGAAAAGCATCCAGCTTTATTAGCACCTCAAGCCCTTTCTTAACGCGGCTAACATCAACTTCATTTACATAAGTAAGACTCTCCATGGTAGATAAATCGGGAAGGCTGACTAAAGTCAAACCTGACCATGGCGTATCGCCGATGGCAATCTTACGTCCGGTGCTCCAATTGGTTTCGTATACAACCAACCCCTCCTTGGGTGCATTAAGTGTTAGCATTTCAAGGTCTCTCCTAGCGCGCTCAAGATCGCTGCGTCTCTGCTGAACCTCGATTTCAACCTTGCTTAATTCAGACCTCTGGATGGTCTTTTTTGATTCTAAATCCTGATTAGCTTTTTTATAGTTTAACTCGTTTCTTTGATGATTTAAATTAGCTTCCTGTTGTTTTATTTCAGCTTCGAATTTCATCTGCTCCAAGTTCAATTTAGAAAGTTCATAGCCCAGTTCTGCACTTTTCAGATCGGATTCAAGCCTGGTCATCTCTGCTTTTTGATTCGCAACAACTTTTTCTTTTTCAGATAATGCAATCTCCAATTTAGATTCCGCATCTTTAAGGTTTGTTAAGGCCTCGGTCGGATCAAATTTGACCACCACATCTCCACCATTAACATACGATCCCTCGGAAATCAAATAAACTATCTTTAAGTTTCCTCTTATGCGGGGAGCAGAAATAGAAACGGAATTTTTTGCACGAAGTTCACCGCTTTCCATTACCGTTATTAAGAATTTATCTTTCTTAACCAAATATGTAGGAATATTCGATGTTTGATCAGATGGTAATAATAAGTAAATAAGAAGGAGTATGAGTAATACGAAAATACCGGCGAATACTTTTTTGTTCCCTGTTTGCGGAGAAATGTTAAGGATCTTAATTTTAGTGTTAATTGATTGGAATATTTTTTTAGGCGTGCTGATTAAAGAGCTTTTTTGAACCTTGCTGAGATCATTTTGTTCGCTCATTCTTAATCTCCCTTTTCTAGAGAAATACTTTAGAGTTTTCTAAAATTATACAACCAAAGATAGCTAAATGAAATCCAATTTTTTATGGTGGATATTGATTAATGCCCTCCTTTACTTTGCACGAACAAATCTGCAAGCGTCTCCGATTTAAACTTAAAAATAGACTTAATTTTTTTAGAAAATTTATGCGTTATTCTCGTCTTTATTCAAAAACAATGTTTGCGTTGGATATGCAAATTCTATTCCTCGTTTCTCAAATTCTTGATAGATGCTGAGATTTATTTTCTGTTGTGTGTCCATATACTGAGTATAATCCGGATCGAGAATAAAATACACAAATTCAAAAATTAAACTGAATTCTCCGAATGATGCAAAATGTCCCCTGTCGAATTGAGTGTTGGGTGCATTCACAATAATATTTTTTACGATTTCGGGAATTGCTTTAAGCTGCTCAGAATTGGTTTGATAAACAACACCCAGGTTGAAAAGAACTCTGCGTTTTTCGAGTCTTTTAAAATTATGAATTCTCGAATTTGTTAAATCGGTATTTGAAACTATTAATTGCTCGCCGCTGAGTGAACGAATTCGCGTTGTTTTTATGCCTATATGTTCAATTGTACCTCTTTTATCTGCGAGGATAACAAAATCTCCGATTTCAAATGGGCGATCAAAAAGAATTACAAAGTAACTGAAAAGATCTCCCAAAATTGCTTGTGCCGCTAGCGCAATTGCAATACCGCCAATTCCCAGACCAGCAATTACTGTTGAAACATTAAACCCGAGATTGTCTAAAACAAAAACAAAACCCATTCCCCAGATTACAACAGAAATAAGGGTTGTGATGCCCGTAAACTGTTTTTGCTTTTGCTCATCCGCTCCGCGCTTTCTAATAAATGCACGCAATACAAAAATAACCACTGAAGTTATTGTGCGCAGCACAAAAAAAGCGAAGATTATACCAAATGTTATCTCAAAAATCTTTTCGAATTTCGGATCTAGGTTCAAAGATTTGATTGCTAAATAAAATGAGAGCAAATAGAGAAGTGGAACCGCCGTTTTTTCAATCCCCCTTACCAAAAAATCATCGAGTGTTGTCTCGGTTTTCTCTGCCCATTTTTTTAATCTCTTTAAGACTATCAGCTTAAACACTTTTATTATAACAATCCCCATTACAAATCCAGCAAGTGCTAAAACATAAGCTAAAACAGTGTTGTTAAAGTAAACTTGTTTTAAGAATTCATTCATATCATTTATTCTCCAATCTTATTTTAGTTTAAGAAGATTCTTGGCTTTTCTTAATCAAACCGAATATTTTTTAATAATATCATCAGGAATACGAACCGGCTTCCCGGTTTTTTTAGAAATCATTGTGTATAGCAAATAACCCTCGGCGGTGATTTTACTACTATCTTTTTTAACTATCCAAAATTTTACTTTTGACTGTGCACCGTTTACAGAATCGATTTGTGTTTTTACAATTATCTTATCACCAAGTATTAACGCTCTTTTATATTCAATGTAAGTAGCGCTTACAATCCAATTGTAATCTAATTTATGGAATTCGCTCATAGACATTTTGTAATTTTTTTGCATTTGATCATATCTTGCCGCGAGCACGTAATCGAGATATTTTGTGTTGTGTACGTGCTCGTTCATGTCAATGTCATCGGGGCGAATGGTGATTTCAGTTTCAAATATTGAATACATGGTGGTTTTTGCTTGTTCTCTTATCAACAAAAATAACAATTGTGCAGGTAATATTGTCCACTGAATATTTAAAATAAAAAATCCGGTATCTGCTATGATACCGGATTGGTAAGATAAAATCTTTATTTGAGGATCATTCGTACCAGGAAACTATCTCAAAACTGCCCGTGCCTGGAAATGCAGGCGGATAAGTTAATAGAAGTCTATCATCATACATATAGCTTTTATCAAATCCAGATTTTATTTTCGATCCGCTGAAAGTACCAACAGGTCCTCGCTGATATTGAATGATTCCGCCAAGCAAACTAATCGTCCCGCTAACTGGTCTTTTACTATAATCCTCTGCGCCAAAACTTCCGCTTTCACAATAAATGCTGGCTTGAATATTTATGTCATCATTATTGGCGGCATTTTCGGTTATAAAAACATCGTTCTTTGCAACAATTCCAAGAACATCTGTTGAATTAGGGTTTTTTTGTGGATCAGATTTATAAATAATATTATCATCGAGATAAATATCTCCTTTATTAGAAGCAAGTGTATATTGTCCTTTAACGGTGCCTTTTGTTCTCACTGTTTTTGCATCCTTAATATAAATCACCCCATTGGGTGAAAAAGAAGAAGCAAGGTAGCTGGTTTCTGCTCCCTTGAAGGCGTATTTTATTTTTATAGAGTCGGATACGAAAGTAACATAGACCGTGTCTTTTCCGCTAATTGTTTTTCCACCGCTGGCAGCTTCAGACGCAACATTAGTTATACCATCAGCAGGAAAAGGCAAGTTAATTCCGCTTTCATACCCGCCATAAAATTTTGGTTTTGAACTAGCTGTTTTTGTATAGCCTTTAAGCGTAGTCACCTTTCCAAAAAAGACAGGATTGCCGCTAATTTTAAATTTATCTTGGGTGTGAAATGGTCCCCAAACGGTATCATTTGTCGTCCAATATATGTTGCTTCCTTCGCTTACCGAATAATAAGCAAACTTTGAAAATTTGCTTGGGACAAGCGTTACCTCGACAGTTTGTTTAACTCCTTGATACTCTGCGGTGGAGGAAATTTTTCTGATATTTTTAAAGACATCAATAACGCTAACGCTCACATTAACTTTCGCTTCGTTATAAACCAGGTCACTGATTCCCTTGGACCACGACTGGTCCATAAACATTTCGTTTGCAGCAAGATTCGCTCCGCCCACAGCAGCTTCATGGGCATAATTTTCTAAATAGTAATCTGTAAAGTTCTCTACTGCCCGCGTTGAAACGTTTCCCATGTTGTATTCAACAATAAGAAAGATTAAACTAAATCCGGCTACAACAAAAAGGGTTGCTTTTCCTACCATAAATAAAACCTCATCTATTCCTTAAATTTTTTGCCACTAATCTAATCTGCCGCCAAAACACTTGTGAGTATTTCTGATCATACGCTTCTATATTTTCAACAGCCACGCTTATCTGAATTGTATAAATTTCCCCCAGAACTGCAACGGGTGTTGGAATAATTTCCTTATCAACATTGTAGTAAACCAGATCGAACTGCGTAACTCCAAGATTAACCTTAACTGGATTTTCTTTATTTACAACTCGATACAAAAATCTGTCTCTCGGATTAGCCGTGTAGATCAATTCCGAAGCGGGGCCGATGTAGTAATATATTGTATCAACTTTTCCATCCCTATCAATGTCGGTCAAATATTTAATCCCATCTGATTTTGCATAAATGATTGATTTTGCAGGATTTGGTATTTGGGTCCAATCGGCGCAATAACCAATTTTTCTAAAATCGTATTCTAAAGTTCTCACTACTGCAGCAATGTTTTGCTGTATGGTGAGGTCTCCAGATTTGTTATATGTACTTTCGGTGGCGCGATCCGAAACTCTAAATAACGTTATCATTAGAATACCGCCAATTATCATCGAGCCCATGATATCGAGTATAACATTAGTTCCCATACTTGTTTCCTATCTAAAATACCAATAACTGAATGTGGATGACATTTCAACTGGATCCTTCATAGATGAACTCATTACAGTTACAGTTATCATTTTATGCCATGTTCTATTTTTTGTCTTTTCAATTGGATTTTTTGACTGAATGTAAGATACTTTGCTGGTTACATAAAAAACAGCGGATGGCATTGTTGAATCTACTTTTACAAAACCATCAAAATCATCAAAGTCATTAAAATTCTCATACTTTTCCCCATAATCAGGTCCCAGAGTCGCAGAGAGCTGATCGGTTTTAGTTACCGCGGCACTATCGGTCTCTTGGTCAAAAGCTTTTCCTCTGGCTTCTTCAATAAGCGAAGTGCATAAGGAAGCGGCGAGTACATTAAACTTAGAGTTGTACATAACTTCATCACTCGTCATTACTGCACGATTAAAGCGAAATATCATTGACGATAATAAAATCAACGCACCTACAGTCAGGAGCATTTGTCCTGTGTTCATTTATCTGGGTTCCTTATTTAATTCCAGTAATAATCTCCAATAACTATGCCCAACATTTGGAAAGGTCGGTCGCTATAAATCATTACAAAATAACCGATTGCCCGCTTATGTCATTGTGAGAAATTAAAAAAAATTCGAATTGATATTGTGGTGGCTTGGCTTTTAAGGTAATTCTATTCCTGGTTAAGAAGAATTTACCTTTAAAAAGAAAATGCGGGAGAGTGAATTTATTCTCGCGGAAATGATTTAAAATGATACGGACTCTCAAATTCAACCAGAGGCATTCAAAAATTTTTAAAGCACATTCAATCCACTCTCATTTGATTTCTCGGGTAGAAATTGTACACTGAAGAAATTATCCTTTTCTATTGCGACAGAAATAATTGGTATGCTCCCTGATACTGCCGAAGTATATTGATCGATAGGAAGATAGTAAGAATGTTCAAAGTAAAAATTTTCATCTCCGCTTAAATCTTTAAACAGCTTGCTTTCTTTAACCGAAATAATTTTACTTTGATTGGATAGTACGTTCTCATTCTTCTCATCAAATTTCTCTAGCGTTCCGGGAAAAATCCCAAGCAGGTTAAATTACCTTCCTTTGTGTATGAAGACATTAAATGCATTCCTGCTGATATCCCCAATATTGGTTTATTACATAAACGTAGCATTGTGAAAAGATTCAAGAGATGAAGCTGCTTAACAACAAAGGAGATATTTTTTGCGTGGGGTAAAATAATTTTGTCGGAATGAAGAATTTCGGCTTCGCTGTGGGTTACTTTAAAATCTATTTTGTTTTTTGTAAGTAGATTGATGAGAGGGCTGTCCCTCTCCATACAGTAATCAACAATAGCTATCATAAATATTTTTCCGCCACAAATATCTTAGCTTTAAATAGGAATCACAAATGTTTTATGTTTAAAAACAAAGATGTTTTTGTTTACGCTTATAACTCTTGCAATTTTAAAATCATGGTTTTGGGCTAAATCAACTTTGTTTTTGAACCAGTTGTTGAAGCCGAGGAATTCTATGTTGTTCATATTATGGTAGTGTTAAATGTATTGTAAATGACTATGTATGCCAAATACTGGTAAAGCTTGCAGGATGGGTGTGTTTAGGCAATGACTATAGACAATTAATATTAAAGAATTTCTATAGCATATGTACTATCAGTCTCTCCAAATTTCATTGGTGCGAATCTAGCGCGTCTACCTTGAAATAAGGGTTTATACATATCTTCTTCAATAATAGAATCTTGGCTAAAGTAATATTGTTGATTATCATCCCCCATAATAAACCCTCCTCCTTTTTGGCCAATATATTCTATATTGCCCTCAATTTTATAAGTGGTGCTTGCATGCTGTAATATTTCTTCAGACAATTTTGTAATTCTTGAAGCCCATCTTCCATCTTTTAGTGATCGATCTCGATTTATTCTTTCGGAGCCAGTTAAATAATGTGTAGGAATATCGTGCGCAACGCAATAACAATAATCGAAAGCGTAAGTCGTACCTTTTCGACCTGTTCCAATTTCAATAATATTCAACAAATTATATTCTTGTGACCTTGATGAATATTTATTCAGAGCAATTGACATATGAGGCAGTTGAAATTTAAATGTACTACGACTTTTACATGCTGTTGCTATAGTTTTTAAAAATTCTCTATCAGGCTCAGTATAAATTGTCTCCAAACTTGCTGAATGTTTTATTAAAGCACTATTGACATGTGAAAGTTGAATTAAACCATTACCTTTATGATCGCTATATGCTTCTTCCATCGTAGTATCTAAGAGCTGCATTAATCTACGCATATTACCGTTGGATGCATTAATGATTTGTTCTATTGAATCTCCATATTCTTCTTTCTCATTAATGTCGAACACTTGATTTGGTTGTATATGAGAATCGTCAAATTGATTCAAATAATTATTTACGATTGCCAAAGCTTTTTTTCTAAATTCTTTGTATCCTTCATGATCTGTGACATTTTCTTCTAAAACTATTGCATCCCCATATCTAGTTTCAGTAAGAATATCTTGAAAAGAATTTGGGTATATAGCGATTTTTGTTCTGATATAGTCCGAAGTGCGAAATTGATTCATTATTATTTCAAAAAAAGAAGGAGTATCCTTTCCTTTAAAAAATTTTTTATCTAAAGAACCTGCCTCATCAATCAGAAGTAATATTTTTCCATTTCTTTCTTTTAATAGAAGTTCATAAATCTCATTAATATCTTTAATACCTGGATTTATTTTTTCTTTAACTTCAATCAGTCGACTATTTTTATATTGACTTGATAATTCTATAAATTTAGGCTGAATTCCACCTTTAAATCCCAGTTCTACTGATATTTTTTCTACATATTCTTCTGCACCAAGTTTGATTAATGTTCTCAGGCTTGTTGAAATTTTTTGAGATGATAATAAATCTTTAGGCAGTGTTTTAAACCCCTTATGTATTTGTGCCATTTTATCAGAATCTTTTAGATTGATATAGATTGAAGTAAACTCCTCTATTATTTTAATTATAATGGCTCTATATATTTCTGAAGGTTCTGTTATATGTTGAAAATCATTTAATCTAATAAAAATGGGTATAATAAGTTCTTCATTTTCAATTAATTTTGGGACAATCGAGTATAAGTAATATGCATAATTAGCTCGCAAATACATTGTTTTTCCTGACCCCATTCTACCTTTGATAATATTATTTTCTAAATCAAATGGAGTAGAAAGACCTTCAAATGGTGATATAAATAGTTTAAGTATTTGACTCAAATCAAATTCATCAGCGTTTCTAATTTTAAATGGACGCATTTTATAAATATTTTCCATTTAGATTGCCTTTTTATTTTATTGTGTTCAACTACTACTTATCACGCAATTAACTGCGTATGAAATTAATTTTTCACTTTAAACTTCCCAATTCTTTCCAAAGAAAACAAAGGTTTAAAATAAAAAACCGCAGAAGAGATTCCTGCGGTTTAATAATTTCAAGCATATTGGGCCCTATCTCTGTTATCCGGCATCTGGAATCAAGCAACCAGCATCCTGAACCCAGCATCTACTTGCTGAATATTAGTCCCGCCTTCTCACCAACACTAACTTTTATCGTATCTCCATCACCAAAATTACCTGCAAGCAATTTCTACGAAAAGGGGCTGATCAAATCAACACATCTCTTATTTCTTTGGTTTTATCAAAAATAGATTTTGCAAATGGGCATAACGGAATTATTTTAATTTTGTTCTCGCGGGCAAACCGCACCACTTCCATCAAAATTTTTTTACCTATACTTTGTCCGCGATATGCATCGTTCACTTCAGTATGATCTAAAATCATTTTCGTTTCACCGGCAAATGTGTATGATATTCTGCCTGCTTCTTTCTCAACGTCATAAGCACCAAAGAAACCTTTTGTGTCCCCATTTTTTTTAATTTCAATCATATTAACTCTGCTTAATACTAAGTGCGCCTGATGGACACTTGGCAACCTGGTCAATTAATTCCTGAGTTGTCGCATTTCCTGGCTTAATCCAGGGCCTTTCCTGTGGGTTGTAAACTTTCGGTAACGTTTTGACACATATACCCGAATGAATACATAATTTTGGCTGCCAAACAATTGTAACTTCGTCATTTGAATACTCTTTACGTTCCATTTATTTCTCTTTTAAACTTAATTAAGAATCAAATTTTTTAATGCTTCTCAATTTTCACGGACATCATTGTTAATGAACCGCCCACGGCTTTATCGTTGAACAAACTTACTTTTTCATTTTCTTCTTTCAGAGCTAAAGCATAAAGCAACGGCAGATAATGTTCCGGAGTTGGTATTGCCAGGTTAAATTCTTTTCCCTGGGATTGATAATTAATTAATTGTTTGTGATCACCAGATAAAATAAATTTTTTCATCTTCTCGCTCGCTTCAAAAGCCCAGTCGTAACTGTAATCAACCTCATTCAATCTTCGCCAGTCAACCATACGAAGATTGTGCACCATATTTCCGCTTCCGATAATCAGAACTCCTTTTTTGCGAAGCGATCCTAATTCTTTTGCAAGTTCATAATGATATTGCGGCGACCGAGAATAATCCAGACTCATTTGAATCAAAGGAACATCTGCGTTAGGATAAAGATGTTTTATTACAGACCATGCACCGTGATCGAGTCCCCAGCTTACATCCAATCCGACATCAGTTTTTTTAATGATACCTTTTGTTTCCTTTGCAAGTGCAGGACATCCGGGTGCCGGATATTGAACTTCGTACAACTCTTTCGGAAATCCGCCAAAGTCGTGAATAGTTTTTGGTTTGTCCATTGCTGTAACAAAGGTTCCTTTTGTTTCCCAATGAGCCGATATGCATAAAACTGCATTTGGCTTTGGTAAAATTTTGCCAATCACTCTCCATCCTTGGACAAATTCATTTTCTTCAATTGCATTCATCGGGCTTCCGTGTCCGAGAAACAGCACAGGCATTAGCTCTGTGCTGTCAAACTGCTGTGTCATTTTATTTAATTCATTTAAGTTCATACCAACTCCTGTTGCTGGTAACAGAGACAAATATTTTATAAACGTTTTTCTGTCCACCATTTTAATACTTATTTAAGTATTTATTGAACCAATCCTATTTGCTTAAGTAATGCCTGGTTATCCCAGAACAAGTATTCTTCGATCATCTTTCCGTCTTTCCAATGACCGATTGTAGCCATAGAAAGTTTAAATCTTTTATTTGTCGGCGCTATTTTTTTACCGTCGCCTATTGGCATTGGCTGTGAGAAGGTTCCTTCCATTTCACCAATTACCGCCGTCCAATCACCACTTCCGAAACGAACTGGGTGGTTATTAATTTTTGTATCCGGGGCAAAAACGAACATTGGTTTTAAGGCATCAAGATGCTGCGGTTCTAAACCTACAGTAATAGTGCCATCGGGATAATATACTTTAATATTTTCATCGTGACTGATTGCAAACTTATCCCACTTCTGATTGCTGTAAATATCAACGTCGAGAGAATCAAACCGAACGAGACGCATCTCAGTTAATGCTTGCTCGTCTCTGAACTTTTTAAGTTCTTCCATATCAGCACTGTTTGAACATCCGATTACTGTTATCGTCAATCCTAACAGGAGAATGGAGGCGAATGTTGCTGGATTATTTATTTTTCTTTTCATTTTACACGACTCCTTTTTTAATAATTAGTTTATGTTAATTCAAAATCAGTTTATTAATAATTACGCTGCTTTGGTTGCTTTTTGTGCTTTGTTGAACTCAGCAAGAATTTTAATTTTTACTTCGTTGCTTACAACAACACCGCCTGCCTCGGTTATTGCGTTCCACTGCAAACCATAATCAAAGCGATTAACTTTTCCGCGAACTTCAAATCCGGCGATTTCGCTTCCGCCAAATCCGGAAACGGTTCCGTTGTAAATAACATCAAGCGTAACTTCTTTTGTGACGCCACGCAGCGTCAGGTTTCCCTTTACTTGCAATTCAAAGCCGGAGATTTTCTTTACAGAAGTTGATTCGAAAATCATCTTTGGGTGATTTTCTGCATCAAAGAAATCGGCAGATTTCAAGTGCGTATCGCGCTGTTCATTTTTTGTGTTAATGCTGTTTATATCTGCTTCGAATTTAATAGCTGCATCGCTGAAATCTTCTTTGTTCGTATAAATAGATGCATCAAAATTTTTGAAGCTGCCAACTACTGTTGATATAACCATATGCTTAACCTTGAAGCTTACTTCAGAATGTGCTGGGTCAATTTTCCATGTTGTCATTGTATTGTTCCTTTCTTTTTGTTTATGTTTTTTATTTAACGACTACTTAAACATAACACGAAAGGATGCTCTCATACATTCACATAGGATAAAAAGGAAGTTAACCTATGTTAATTTGCTATAAGTCAAGCAGGACAATGGAAATAAAGTGTTTTACTTATTTGAAAGCTCTTTGCGAATTCTGCTGAGCGATTGCGGGGTAATACCAAGATACGATGCTATGTGGCTTTGCGGTACTTGTTCTAAAAGTTTTGGATACGTTTTAATAAATTTTAGATAGTTATCCCTTAAAAACCCAGATAAGATGAGAAATCAGAAAATAATCCAATAAAAAAGTGAAAAAGAGGTTGTTAGATATTGCAAGAAATTAATAAATTGCAATAAAAAACTTGCA
>Ga0214473_10001293_pt1 | contig 33459 bp, 32 predicted proteins | sample RVTome_7_FD_203509 | JGI IMG/M metagenome (GOLD analysis project Ga0214473, IMG submission 203509) | Soil microbial communities from uranium-contaminated site in the Upper Colorado River Basin, Wyoming, United States - RVT98D197 | ecosystem: Environmental > Terrestrial > Soil > Contaminated >... | reverse complement strand
GCGCCGACAACAAGCACCTGAGCTTCGGCTGGGGCATGCACATCTGCCTCGGGGCGAGCATCGCGCGCATGGAGGCCCGCGTCGCCTTCGAGACCCTGCTGCCGCGCTTCGCGAAGATCGAGCTCGAGGGTCCCCCGCCGCCCAGGGCCCCGGCCACGGCCCCGCGCACCCTCGAGCGCTTCCCGGTCCGCCTCACGAGCGCCTAGTCCGGGCATAGGGATTTCTGCCTGCGTTCTTGGCAACGTCCGAGAAGCAGCGAACCATCAAATCCCGGGGGGAGAGGGGGTACTCTGATTCTCCTCCTCCCCCCAATGGCGGCGCTTCAGCCAGGCGTGAGGATTCCGCACCCTGCGCGCCGAGACCGCGCAGGGGACGCGCGCATCCAGCCTCTTGACAGCGCGAGACCCGTCGGGAGAAGCTGGCGGCCGTAAGACGAGCTCAGATCACCGAGAGCGACGGTATGCGCCCCTTCGTGATTACCGCCGCGGCGCTGTGCGCCGCGCTCGGGTGTACGACCGCCCGGCCGGTCCTACCGGGCGCCAACCCCACACTTCCGGAGGGCGAGGGCTTCCTGGTCCTCGACCTCGTCACCGACGTGCAGATCGCCCGCCTCGAATGCAGCGGTGTGATCGCGGCCCACGACATCCCACCGGGAGAGCACCTGGTGCTGCTCGCGATCGACGCGGGCGCGTACCGCTGGAACCGGGTCAGCTTCTCCGGGCCGGACGGCGAGCTCCGGCTCGAGCTCGGCCGCGACGGTCCCTGGAAGTTCCGGGTGGAGCCCGGCCGCATCAGCTACCCCGGCAATCTCGTGTTTCGCGGCGCCGAGCTGCTGTGGACCGCGCATCGACTGGAGGCGCGCAGCCTCAACCGCTCGTCGATGGCCTTCCACCGGCTCGAGAAGCTCTATCCCGAGCTCCTCGGGCGCTACCCCATCCTCTACACCGGACACCACCGCGACGACTTCCTGGAGCGCTACGCAGCCGCCCTCGGCGCCGCGAGGAGAACCGCGGCGCGGCCCCCTGCGCCGTGATCGCGCTCGTCCCCGGCTCCCTCCGCTGCGGCACGATCGGCGTCTGTCTCGCGATCCTCGGTGTCGCGCCCGCCGCGCCGGCGTGGCTCTCCGCCGACGCACTCTTCCGAGCGCCGATCCTCGGCTCCGTCGTGTTGAGTCCTTCGGGTGAGCTGCTCGCTGCAGTCGGCGTCGATCAGCGCCAGGACGCGGTGCTCGTCCGCCGCCGCGCCGGGGGCGAGCGCGTCGTCGCCCTGCGCAGCGCCGAGGAGATCGAAGCCATCGACTGGGTCGACGACCGCAACCTGCTCGTGTACGTCGATGACGACGGCGACTCCGAGTTCTACGTCGTCTCGGTCTCGAGCGGCGAGGCGGGCCTCGTGACCGAGGAGACCTGGATCCGGGCTCCCGGTTGGCTCGTCGCCCCGGTTCCGAACTCCGTGGGGGAGGTGCTCTGGGCCTCGGCCGGGCGATCCGAGACGACCGTGTTCCGCGTTCCACTCGCCGAACTGACGCGCTCGCACTCGGCACCGGATCCGCGCTACGAGGTCGCGCGCCTCCCCGGCTTCGTGCCCCGCTGGATCGCGGACCGCCACGGCGTGGTGCGGGCCGCCCTGCGCATCGAACCCGACCAGACCTCGGTCGATGTCGAGCTCCTCTACCGGGCGTCGAAGGAAGCGGGGTGGAAGCGGATCTATCGCACCGAAATCGACTCCGACGACGACCGGGGCCAGTTGCGCATCCCGTTGGGCCTCGCGACCAACGATCGCGATCTGATCGTCGTGTCGAACGAGGGCCGTGACACCAGGGCGCTGATCGAGATGGATGCGCGAACCGGGACGCTCGGATCGGTCCTCTTCTCCCACCCCCGTAGCGACGTCACCGGCGTGATCTACGACTACTCCGGCACGGAGCTGATCGCGGCCGAGTACGAGGACGCCGGCCTCCGGCGCTACCACCACTTCGACTCGTTCGCGGCCCGCTATCAGAAGTCGCTCGAGCACGCGTTGCCGGAACGAACCGTCGCGATCTCCAGCGCAAGCCGCGATGGGCGCTTCTTCTGCGTCCTGGCGACCGGGCCCCGGGATCCCGGCACCTACTACGTCCTGGATACGAGCGCGCGCGAGGCGACTCCTGTAGGCCAGCTGATGCCCTGGCTCGATCCCGAGGATCTGGCCGACGTGGTTGCACTGCGCGTGCGCGCGGCAGACGGACGCGAGGTGGATGCGTTCCTGACGCGCCCTCGCGACGCCGCGGGTCTTCCCCCGCTCGTGGTGCTCCCTCACGGCGGTCCGCTGGGGGTCAGCGATCGACGCGACTTCGATCCCCTGGTCCAGTTCCTGGCCGCCGCGGAGCTCGCCGTGCTCCAGGTCAACTACCGCGGGTCTTCGGGCTACGGCAAGGCGTTCCTGGAGGCCGGCCGACGCGAGTGGGCGGAGGGGATCGAGGACGATATCGACGCCGCCGTCGATCGCGTGGTGGCCGAAGGTCTCGTCGACCCCGAGCGCCTCTGCATCGCCGGCGGGAGCTACGGCGGCTATTCGGCCTTGATGAGCGTGGTCAGGAACCCGAAGCGCTACCGCTGCGCGGCCAGCCTCGCGGGTCCCAGCGACCTGCCGTTGCTCTTCGACTCCCCCGATGTCGCCGATTCCGCGGAGGGCATCCGTTACCTGACCGAGATCGTCGGGGATCCGCAGCGGGAGTACGAGCGGCTCGCGCTGATCTCCCCGGTCTACCGGGCGGCGGAGATCACGGTCCCGGTCTTTCTTGCGCACGGGGAGCTCGACCGCCGCGTCGACGTCGAGCACTACCATCGGATGCGCGCCATGCTCACGGCGCTCGGCAGGCCCCCCGATGCGTTCGTCATCCAGGGAGTCGGCCCCGATCTCTCGCAGGAGGCGTGGGCGAACTTCGCTCACCGCCTGCGCGAGTTCCTGCTTCGCCACCTGAACTGAGCTCAGCGCTTCTGGGCGAGCGTGCGCTCCTTGAAGGGCCGCTCCGGGATCTCGACGTCCACCTGGAGGTTGGAGGCGGTAATGGCCGTCTCGGTGCCCTGCTGGAGGTCGCGGAGCACGAGCTTCGTCGCCACCTGGCGTCCCTGGTGCTCGACGACCGGGTATAGGGATTTCTAGCTTCGTTCGTCGTCCAGCGGGTGCGAAACCCGCCCGGCCAAGGGTGAGCCCGCCCGAGGCGGTAGCGAGCCTGGCGACGGTCTCGGTAACGAGGCCGGCGAAGCGTAGGCATGCGAGCGTGTGAGCCGTGGGGTGCGCGGCCTCGAAAGCTATTTCATCCCGGATGCCCAGGGGGCTGAATTTCCTGAAGGCGACGACGGCCTTTTCGTGGATCTCCTCGATGGATGGGGTCACGAAGGAAGCGTACGGGCAGGACCTGGAGCAAGACCTCCAGGATCTGCACGCGCGGATGAAGGCGAAGCGATATCGCCATCAGCCGATCCGGCGTGTCCAGATTCCGAAGGACGGGGGAAAGACGCGGCCGATTGGGATCTCGGCGTTCGAGGACAAGCGGGTCCAGGACGCCGTGCGCGAGGTGCTGGAGGCGATCTACGAGCAGGACTTCCTGGACTGCTCCTACGGCTTCCGGCCCGCGCGCAGTGCCCATGACGCCGTGCGGACCCTCGACCGGGTCGTGCACCAGGGCAAGGTGAACTGGATCCTCGAGGCCGACATCGTGTGCCGACGACTTCGTCATCGGCTTCGAGTACCCGGACGATGCGCAGCGCGTGATGGACGCTCTCGGCCAGCGACTGGGGCATTTCGGACGGACCCTGCATCCCGACCAGACGCGACGGTTCTCCTTTCGGCGACCGCCGAAGGGATCCAGGAGCGGCAAGGGTCGGGCGACCTTCGACTTCCTCGGGTTCACGCTCTACTGGGCGCGGACCCGCAAGGGACGTTGGGGGATGTTTTGCAAGACACGCAGTGCGAGTCTGAGACGGACGATCCAGTCCGTCTCAGGCTGGTGTCGTCGCCATCGACACCTGCCGGTGGAGGCCCAGCACGCGGCGCCCAAGAGGCGCATCCAGGGCCACTTCAACTACTTCGGGGGCGGGGTGAGCGGCAACTTCCGAAGTTTGCTGCTCGTCCACGAACAGGCGAGGCGGTCCTGGTACAAGTGGCTCTGCCGTCGGAGCCAACGCAAGCGTCTCACCTGGGAGCGGTTCGCGGACTTGCTCCGCGATTTCCCGCTCCCGCGGCCTCGGATCACGGTCCGGATCTGGGGCCCCTGACCACGAGCCGCCTCCACGGAGGAGCCGGATGGTGGAAATCTCCTTGTCCGGATCTGGAGAGGGCCCTCTCGGCGGCAGGTAGAGGGCGTGAACCTCCCGGTCCGCATCGGGTCGGCGACGACATTCGAGCTCGGGACGTGCATGAGCCACGGCGCGGGCGCGGGAGGTGCCTCTTGACTGAGGCCGTTCGACGCGGTAGTACCTTTTTTGGTACTGCATGGTCGAGCTTCGGCGATTCCCGGCCTTCTTCTTCCGCACCGACGCGGGAAGCGAGCCGGTCCGCGAATGGCTGAGAAGCCTGCCTCGGGAGGAGCGGCGTGTGATTGGTTTCGACCTCCAGCGACTCGAGCACCGGTGGCCGGTCGGGATGCCGCTCTCGCGGCCGCTCGGGGAGGGGCTCCACGAGCTCCGCTCGAACCTGCCGGGTGGACGCAGCGCGCGTCTTCTCTTCTTCGCGGCAGCCGCGGAGTTGGTCGTCGTTGTCGGCTTCATCAAAAAGACCGGGAAGACACCGAAGGGGGAGCTCGACCGCGCGCGCGCTCGAAAGCGCGCTTGGGAGAGGGTGCATGAGTAGGACGAATGCGAAGAGAAGAGAGGACCCGCGGCGCGTCGCAGCCGCGAAGGCCGTCGGGCGTGCCAGCCGACGTTCCCGCGCGAACCCCCACCGGGGTTCCTCGGTCGAGGGCTTCCTACGCGAAGAGGGCCTCTACGAAGAGGCGTCCGCACGGGCCATCAAGGAGGTTCTCGCGTGGCAGATCGAACAGGAGAGGGAGCGGCAGGGCATCCCGAAGGCGGAGTTGGCGCGCCGCATGGGAACGAGTCGCTCGGCGCTCGACCGCCTCCTCGACCCCGAGAACGAGTCGGTCACCCTGAGCACGCTCCTTCGAGCCGCCGCGGCCCTGGGGTCGGAACTGAGCGTCCAGCTCCGGGTCAAGCGATAGCGAGCGGGCCGTAGGGATCCGCTGGAAGACGGGGACCGACCCTGGAGCAGGAGAGCGGGCGCCCCGGTGGGCTAGATTCGCCTGATGGATCGCCACCGCCTCGCGGAGCTGCGAAGCCTTGCGTTCCACCGCGTCGTCGCCGAGCGGATCCGGCGCGACCCCGCGGTGCTGGAGCGCGCCCGCGGGCGCGTGCAGAGATGGCTCGCGGACGCTCCGCATGCCTTCCACGCTCGTGCCTGGGCCGAGGCGCTGGCGGGCCCGACGGAGAGCGTCCTCGCCCTGCTCGTCGATCCGGGGGAGCGCGCCTGCGAGCTGCGGCAGTCGACGCCCTTCGCGGGTGCGCTCGGGGCGCGCGAGCGCTGGGCGCTCTGGCGCGAGGTTGCCGAGCGCTCGGACGCGGATTCATGACCCGCAGCGAGCTCGAGCATCTGATCCGCACCGCGGCCGACATCGCGAACGACGACGAAATCGTCGTGATCGGCAGCCAGGCAATCCTCGGGCAGTTTCCCGAGGCGCCGGCGCCGCTGCGCGTATCTGTCGAAGCCGACCTCTTCCCGAAGCACCATCCCGAGCGGGCGGAGCTGATCGACGGCAGCATCGGCGAGGGCTCGCCCTTCCACGCGACGTACGGCTACTACGCGCAGGGCGTCGACGAGACCACGGCCGTGCTCCCGGACGGGTGGCGCGACCGGTTGGTGGCGGTCCGGAACCAGAACACCCGAGGGGCGACCGGGTGGTGTCTGGAGGCCCACGATCTGACCGTCGCGAAGGCTGTGGCAGGCCGCGAGAAGGACACCGTCTTCGTGCAGGACATCATCCGGCTCGGCCTGGTCGATGCCCTTGTGCTGCGGGACCGCCTCGCGGCGACATCCCTCGATCCCGACCGGCGCGCACGCATCGCAGCGCTCTTCGATCGTGCGCTCAGTGCCCGAGACCGCCCCCGTCCGTGAGGGCCTTCGCGACCTCGCCCAGCATGGCCTTGGCGTCGCCAAAGAGCATCAGGGTGTTGTCGGCGGTGTAGAGCTCGTTCTCGACGCCCGCGAAGCCCGGGCTCATCGAGCGCTTGATCGCGACGCAGAGCTCGGCCCGGTCGGCGTCGATGATCGGCATGCCGTAGATCGGGCTCGACTGGTCGGACATAGGGAATACTACCTGGGTTTCCGCGGTGGGACCGAGAAGTGGCGTTATTGGAGAGGGCCCGGGGTAGGCAACTGCCCCGGGCTACTCGACAGAGGGGTTTCCGGACCGCTCCCAGGTTCTGGTGACGCGCCCCTGGACGGAGGCCGCGTAGAGATCGGCGAGCAGCGGCTCGTCGGCGGCGAGGGGATCGGCCTCGCAGGGGTCCGCCTCGGATCCGAGCCCCTGCTGCTCGAGGCGGCGCGCGGCGGTGAAGCGGCCTCGGCGACCCTGGCACGCGCGCTCGTGAACAGGCCTTCGCGGGGGCGGCCGTCCGGGGTTCACGACTCACGGTGCGACGCGAAGCGCGCCGGCGGGGCGACCCGATCGCCGGAGCGGCTTGACGTGTGGGGCGCGCAGCCGGCCTGGGACGCCGACGCAGCGAGCGACGATGCGACGGAGCCGACCGAGGACCGGCTGGCTCGGCTCGCGAGCGCGATCGGCCCGCTCCGCCGCGTGCTCTCGGCGCTCGCCGAGCGGCTCGTCGCGACGCAGGGCCCCGCGCGGCTGTGTTACGCGCGGCTCGGCGACTACGCGCGCGGGAGCGGCGGCCCGACCCGGTGATCGAGCGCGACGGCTATCGCTGCGCGGTCCCCGGCTGCACATCGCGGCGGAACCTCCAGGACCACCACATCCGCTTCCGCTCGGCGTGCGGCTCCGATGCGCCGGAGAACCGGATCACGCTCTGCGCCTTCCACCACCAGCGCGGCCTGCACGCGGGGCTGCTGCGGATCCAGGGCCGCGCGCCCGACGGCCTCCTCTTCGAGCTCGGCCTGCGGCCGGGCACTCCCCCGCTCCTCCGCTACCGGTCCGGGGACGTCGCGGTGGCGGGTTGATGCGCACGTTGCGCCGCGGCGTCAGCGACAGAACGCGCGGCGCAGCCAGGCATGCATGTCCGCGACGAGCTTCGCCGGGTCCTGCTGCATGCCGTGCTCGACCCAGTCGGCGAGCTGCACCTGCTGCATCGCGATGGTCATGCGCGCGAGCAGGCGAGGGCTGCCCGGGTGGAAGACGTCCTCCGCGATCCCCCGCTCGAAGATCCCGGAGTAGAGGTCGATGCCCTCGTCCCAGGCGTGCGCCTGGGAGCGGCTCTTGCTCCCGGCGCCGGCGAGGCCCCAGGCGTACCCGCCGCGCAGGTGGATGCGCAGGTAGTCCGGGTGACCGACGAAGAAGTCGACCGAGGCGCCGACGGCCGCGAGGAGCCCCTTCACCGGCTCCGAGGCCGTCGCGGCGGCCGTGGCGCTCCGCGCGAGGATCTCGCGGTTGCGCGTCTCGTGGACCGCGCGCATCACGTCGGGCTTGCCGGCGAAGACGGAGTAGAGCGTGCCGAGCGAGAGGCCCGACTCGGCGGCGATCTCCTCGATCTTGGCGTCGTCGAAGCCCTTCTCGGCGAAGCTGCGCTCGGCCGCCTCGAGGATGAGCCGCCGGTAGAGCCCCTCGCGCGCGCGGCGGGCGTTCTCCTTCGGGCGGCTGCGCGGCACGCGGAGCGCCGGGGTCACTCGGGCTTCGGAAGCGTTGCGTACCAGTCGAAGTCGGCGCGCTTCACCCAGCCGGGCATCCGGGAGCCCTTGCGCAGGCGCTCCTGCATCTCGGGCGAGAGCTGCCCGTTCGCGAGCAGCTCGCCGAAGACCACGCCGGCGTTCGCGTGGTCGAAGAAGTCGCGCTGCCAGGACCACTGGAAGCTCCCCGCGTAGCGGAACCACGAGCCGCCGGTGCCGGCGATCTCGTAGGGAGTCCCGTCGGCTCGCTTCACGGGCGCGATCTGGCGCCAGATCCCGATCACCTCGCCGAGCTTCTCGTCGATCAGCACCCGCACGTAGGGGTAGACCCAGCGCTCGAGGCCCGCCATCTCGGAGCCGAAGGCGATGCTCGTGATCTCGCCGCGTCCGCGCGCCACGAACTCGTACTTGTGTCCGTTGTTCCAGGTGTAGAGCGCGTCCTCGGTGTAGAAGCCCGCCATCGGGCTCCAGTCGCCGGTGCTTCCGGCGAGGTCATTGGCCGCCACCCAGCGGCGCATCATCTCCTCGAGCTCCTCGCGGGGGAATCCGGGCATGGATCTCACTCCTCTTCGATCGAGAGCGCCAGCGTCGGGCAGAAGCGCACCGCCGCCCGGACCTTCTCGCGCAGTGACTCGGGCGGGTGCTCCTGCTTCACGACCACCTGCTCGCACTCGCGGTCCACGTCGAAGACCTCGGGCGCCTCGTTGCGGCAGACCCCGTGGCCCTGGCAGAGGTCGAAGTCGACCCTGATCCTCACGGCCCCGCCGCGCCCGCCGCCGCTCGGCGCCGGTAGCGCACTCGGCAGGGCTGGCGCAGCTGCACCACCATCCGCGAGTGGTCGTTGCGGTAGCTCTCGGGCGGCTCCGCCATCTCGAAGCGGAAGCCCCGCAAGAGCACGCTGAAGATCGCCTTGAGCTGCATCATCGCGAAGGCCGCTCCGACGCAGCGGTGCCGCCCCGCGCCGAAGGGGATCCAGGCGAAGGACTGGCGGTCCTCCTCGCGGCCCGCCCCGTAGCGGTCGGGGTCGTAGCGGGTCGGATCGGGGAAGTTCTCGGGCATCCGGTTCGAGACGGCCGGCGACACCGCGACGAGCTTCCCGGCCTCGATCCGGAAGCCACCGACCTCGAAGTCCCGCATCACCTTTCGCATCAGGATGATCAGCGGCGGGTGCAGGCGCAGCGCCTCCTTGATCGCGTTCTCGAGCTCCGGGATCTCGCGCAGGGCCTGGTAGCTGACCTCGCGCCCGTCGGCGTAGAGCGAGTCGAGCTCGTCCACCACGCGGCGCATGAACTCGGGATGGCGCAGCAGCTCGATCAGCGTCCAGGCGGCGGTGCCGGACGTGGTGTGGTGCCCCGCGAACATCATCGCGATGAACATCCCGGTGATCTGGTCGGCGTCGTAGCGCAGGCGTCCGTCGGGGTTCCGGATCCGCGTGAGCACGGAGAGCAGGTCGGTCGTCTCGCGCCCCTCGCGGCGGCGGCGCTCGATGATCTCGCTCACGAGCTCGACGAGGCGCGCCCGGGCACGGTCGCGCTTGCGGAAGGAGGGCAGTGGCAGGTGCGGGTTCACGTAGGCGAAGGCGTCGGTGCCGCGCTCGAGGTCCTTGTAGGCCAGGGCGAACTCCGGCGTGAGCTCCTCGCGGAACTCGTGCCCGAGCAGGCAGGAGCTCGAGGTGTAGATCGTGAGCTCGGAGAAGAAGTCGAGGAGATCGAGCGTGCCGCCCTGGCCGAAGCCCTGGACCATAAGCTCGGTCTCGCTGGCGATCACCTCGGCGTGTCCGCGCATGTACTCGTCGCGGAGCGAGCGGTTCTTGATCGCCTGCTTGCGCTGCTCGACCCCCGTGTCGAAGACGACGCCCTGCCCGAAGATCGGCTTCGTGAAGGGGTAGGCCGCCGCCTGGTCGAGCTGCTCCTCCGGCGCGCGGAAGAAGGCCTCCTGGGCCTTCTCGCCCGAGAGCAGCACCACCCGTTGCCCCGCCCAGCGCATCTCGCCGACGTCGCCGCACTCGTCGCGCACGCGCTGCATCAGCTCGAGCGGGGCCCGGCGCAGCTCGAGCAGGTGTCCGAGCCCCGGGAGGGCTCCGCGGACCACCGGCGGCGTGCGCCCCGCGGCGTGCCCGGGCGGCGGCAGAGGGACGGCGGGGCTGGGGGCGCTCACGCAAGATCTCCTTCGCGGCGAGGCAAGATCATCCCACGAAAATGACTTGGATTTCAAATCTTGAAATCGGATTATACGCCACACTCGGAGTCGCGGGCCGCGCCGGCCACCCCCTGGGGAGCCGCCACCCGGGCCCGTCTGGCGAGGAGCCGCCGTGACCGATCGCCGCCCCGATGCGCAGGAACCCGCCGCGCCGGTGCCGGCGAGCGCCGTCCCGCGCTTCGAGGTCGAGGCGGACGTAGTCGTCGTCGGTCAGGGCGCCGCGGGGGGCTGTGCTTCGATCGAGGCCGCGCGCGCCGGAGCGGAGGTGCTGGTGCTCGAGCGCATGTCGCTCGGCGGGGGTGCCACCGCGCTCTCGACCGGGCTCACCTACTTCGGCGGCGGCACGCGCATCCAGCGCGCCTGTGGCTTCGACGACCCAGTCGAGGCGATGCACGCCTACGTCCGCCTCGCCGCCGGAAGCCAGCCCGACGAAGAGCGCGTCCGCCTGTACTGCGAGGGCTCCGTCGAGCACTTCGAATGGTTCTGCTCGCTCGGCGTCGAGTGGAACGCCTCGTTCCACGACGACAAGGTGACGCATCCGCTCTCCGCCGACGGCCTGCTCTACACCGGGAACGAGGAGGTGTGGCCTTTCTGCGAGCAGGCCCGGCCAGCCCCTCGCGGCCACAAGCCTGCCCGCGAGGGGGAGGCCGGCGGCTACCTGATGGAGGCAGTCCTGCGCGCGACGGCGGCCTCCGGCGCGCGGGTCGTGAACGACTGCCACGTCCAGCGCCTCGTCCAGGCGCCGGACCGGCGCGTGGTCGGCGTGGCCGCGCGTCTCGACGGGCGCGAGGTCTTCGTCGGCGCCCGCCGGGGCGTGATCCTCGCCGCGGGAGGCTTCGTGATGAACCGCGACATGCTCGCGCGCCACGCCCCCGCGCTGCTCCACATCAACACCCCGACCGGGACGCCGGGCGACGACGGGCGCGGCATCCGCATGGGGATGGGCGCGGGCGGCGAGGCCGAGAACATGGGCGAGGGGCTGCTGCTCAACTCCTGGTACCCGCCCTCCTCGCACCTGATGGGCATCCTCGTCGACGCGCGCGGGCAGCGCTTCGTGAACGAGGACGCGAGCATCGGGCGCACCAGCGACGCGATCGTCGCGAAGGCCGACGCCCGGGCCTGGCTCGTCGTGGACGACGCGATCTACGGCCAGACCCAGGCGCGCCACCGGATCGCGGCGGTGGAGGAGAGCTTCGAGGCGCTCGAGGCGGCGCTCGGGATCCCGGACGGGGCGCTCGTGCGAACGATCGAGGCCTACAACCGCGCCGCCGAGAAGGGAGAGGATCCCCTCTTCCACAAGGCGCGGCCCTGGCTGCGCCCGCTCCAGGCCCCGCCCTACGCGGCCCTCGATTGCAGCCCGGCCCGCTCGGTCTGGGGCGGGTTCACGCTCGGCGGGCTCCGCACGCGCGCCACGGGCGAGGTGCAGGACCCCGACGGGCGCGAGATCCCGGGCCTCTACGCGGCAGGCCGCAACGCCGCGGGCCTCTGCCGCGAGGGCCGCAGCTACGCGAGCGGCCTCTCGATCGGCGACGCCAGCTTCTTCGGCCGCCTCGCCGGTCGAAGTGCCGCAGGGGTACCGCACGGGTGACGAGCCGGGGAGCGCGCTTCGATCGCCTGTTCTCGCCGATCCGGATCGGCTCGCTCGAGCTGCGCAACCGGATCGTGATGTCGCCGATGACGACGGACTACGCGACGGACGACCAGCTCCCCTCGCCCCGGCTCCTCGCCTACCTCGAGGAGCGCGCCCGGGGCGGCGTCGGCCTGATCACGCTCGAGGCCTGCTCGATCGAACGCCGCCAGCGCGAGGTGGTCCACACGATGCACTTCGGCGACGACGCGGTGATCGAGCCGCACCGCGAGCTCGTGCGGCGCCTGCACGCGCACGGCACCCGCGTGCAGCCCCAGCTCGTCCACCCCGGCCCCGACTCGATGTCGCCGCTGCTAGACGGCAACCCCTCGGTCGGGCCCTCGGTGATCCCCTCGTACCTGACCGGGCATCCCTGCCGCGAGCTCACCCGCGAGGAGATCGCGGAGATCGTGACGCGCTACGCGGACGCGGCTCGCCGGATCCGCGCCGCCGGCTACGACGGGCTCGAGCTCCACGCGGCCCACGGCTACATGCTGCTCGGCTCCTTCCTCTCGCCCGTGCGCAACCGGCGCAACGACGAGTACGCGGGGCGCAAGCAGGAAGGGCGCCTGCGCCTCGTCCTCGAGGTGGTGCGCGCGATCAAGCAGGCGGCGGGCGGGGATTTTCCGCTCACGCTCCGGATCTCGGGCTACGAGCGCGCGCCGGGAGGGCGCCCGCTCGTCGACACGCAGCAGATCGCCCCGTCGCTCGCGGCGGCCGGGGTCGACGCCTTCCACGTCTCGGGCGGCTCGGTCGACCGCTATGTGAGCCAGATCGTGACGGGCTCGCACTGGCCCGACGCGCACAACGCGGCGGCGGCCGCCGCGGTCCGCCGCGTGGTCGACGTGCCGGTCATGGTTGCCGGGCGCATCCACGACCCGAGGCTGGCCGAGGAGATCCTGCGGCGCGGCGACGCCGACCTCATCGTGATGGGGCGCCCACTGCTCGCCGACCCCGAGCTTCCCGCCAAGGCCCGCGACGGCCGATACCGGCAGATCCGCCGCTGCATCTCCTGCCAGCACTGCATCGACTCGATGGAGCGCATGGACATGAGCTGCGCGGTGAACGGGCGCTCGGGGCACGAGGCCCTGCGCAGCCTCGCGCGCGCGGATCGGGCGCGGCGCGTCGTCGTCGTGGGCGGGGGGCCCGCCGGTCTCGAGGCGGCGCGCGTGGCGCAGCTTCGGGGTCACCGCGTCACGCTGCTCGAGCGCGACCGCGCGCTCGGCGGGGCGCTGCGGCTCGCGGCCGCGGTGCATCCGGAGAACGCTCCGCTGCTCGAGTTCCTGCTCGCCGAGGTGCGGCGCCTCGGCGTCGACGTGCGCACGGGCGCCCTGGCGAGCGCGGCCGTGGTCGGAGAGCTCGCACCCGAGGTCGCGATCGTGGCGACCGGCGGCCGCCTCGTCGCTCCCGATCTCCCGGGTTCCGACCTGCCGCACGTCTGGACCGGCGCCCTGCTGCGCGAGCTTCTGGCGGGCGCGCCCACGCAGGCCGCGAGACACCTGCCGGCCTGGGTGCGCCTCGGCTCTCGCGCGCTCGCGCCCGTGCAGCCCTGGCTCGGACCCGCGTGGATCCGCGCCCTCGCCCGGCTGGCGCTCCCGCTCGGGCGGCGCGTCGCCGTCGTCGGCGCCGATCTCGCCGGGGTCGAGCTCGCCGAGCTCCTCGCGCAGCTCGGGCGGCAGGTGGTGCTGCTCGAGGCGGGCGATCGGATCGCGCCGGAGGTCGGCGGCAAGCGGCGCGGCGAGCACATGGACCGCCTCGATCGCCTCGGCGTGTCCGCCCACTCCGGCGTCGTCTACCATGCGATCGTTCGGGACGGGATCCGCGTGAGCGTCGCGGAGGGCCCGGTCCGGCTCGTCGCTGCCGACTCCGTGGTGCTCGCGGGGCGTCTCGAGCCGGACACGGCGCTCTACGACGCGCTCGACGGCGTCGTTCCCGAGCGCTTCGCGATCGGCGACTGCACGGGGCTCGGGCTGATCCGCAAGGCGACGGACGAGGCCACGCGCGTCGCCTGCGCGTTGTAGCCCCCGAGCGGGCAGGAGGAGATGCCGCATGTCCGAGGAGCACCCCGCGATGATCGCCGCCCGCGGCTCGTGGAGCGCGGTGGCGCGCAAGGCCAGGGAGGAGTGGCTCGCCCTGATGGCCGAGGACGTCTGCATCGAGGATCCGATCGGTGTGTCGCCCCTCGACCCCATCGGCAAGGGCCACTGCGGCAAGCAGGCCGTGCGCGCCTTCTGGGAGCGCACGATCGCCCCGAATCAGATCCGCATCGAGGTGGCGCGCTCCTTCTGCGCCGGACAGGAGTCCGCGCACCTGATGACGCTCACCACCAGCTTCCCGAACGGCGCGTGCGCGGTGGTGACGGGGATCTTCAGCTACCGCGTGAACGACGCCGGGAAGCTCGTCGCCCTCAGGGGCACCTGGCAGATGTCCGACATGAAGCTCCACCCGCCGGCCTGAGCCGGGCGCGACCCTCGCGAGGAGTCCGATGCGGCGCTTCCTCGGCCGGGTCGCCGGCGCGATCGCGCTGGTGGCCTGCGTCGTCGCCTCCCTCGCGCACGCCGAGAATCCCGCCGCCGCCTCGGACCTCCGGCTCGAGCCGATCCGCCGCTTCCGCGCCGAGGAGGCGCGCCAGGCGGTTGCAGTGGACGCGGAGTACTTCTACGCGATCGACGACCGCCGCATCGGGATGTACGCGAAGCGCACGGGCGAACGCGTCGCGTCCTGGGCCGAGCGCGAGGGCGGACCGATCGTCCACCTGAACAGCGGCGTCGTCCTCGACGGTCGGCTCCACTGCGCCCACTCGAACTACCCGAGCGTCCCGATGCGCAGCTCGATCGAGGTCTTCGATGCGCGCACGCTCGCGCATCTCGCATCGCACGACCTGGGCCTGCTGCCGGGCTCGGCGACCTGGATCGATCGGCGCGAGGGCCTCTTCTGGGTCGGTCTCGCGAACTACGCCGGGCGCGGCGGCGTGCCGGGGCGCGGGCCCGAGCACAGCGCCGTCGCCCGCTTCGACGCGGCCTGGCGTCCGCTCGGAAGCCACGCCTTCCCGAGAGCCGTGGTCCTGCGCTTCGGGACGCGCAGCAACTCGGGAGGCGCCTTCGGCCCGGACGGCCTGCTCTTCGCGACCGGACACGACGCCCCGGAGCTCTACGTGCTGCGCGTCCCGGCGGCGGGCGCCCTCCTCGAGCTCGTCGAGATCCTCCCGGCCCCCGCCTCCGGTCAGGGCATCGCGTGGGACCCGGCCGACCCGGACGTGCTGTGGACGATCCGCCGCAAGGCGCGCGAGGTGGTCGCCTCGCGGCTGGTCGGAAGCGCGCCTGCGCGATCCGATCCAGCTCGCGCGCGCTGAGCTGCCGCAGCGGCGGATCCGGGCGCCGACGCTCCTCCATCAACGGCTGGGGTCGACCACGATCTTGCCTACGCTGCGGCGCGCCGCGAGGTCGGTGAGCGCGCCCGCGACCCCGTCGAGACCGATCACACGATCGATCACCGGTTTCACCTTCCCGCTCGCGAGCAGGTCCATCACTTCCGCGTGCGTGCGCTGCACGAGCGCCCGCCCCTCCGGCGTGGTCGCGTAGGCGCCGACGTAGACGCCGACCACGGAGTAGCTCTTCATCAGCGCGTGGTTGAGCGCCAGCGTCGGGACCGACCCCGACGCGAAGCCCACCACGAGGATCCTGCCGTCGACCGCGATGCAGCGGCGGGCCTGCTCGAAGCCGTCTCCGCCGACGGGGTCGACCACGAGATCGGCGCCGTGCCCCTGCGTGAGGTCGCGCACGGCCGCTGCGACGTCGGGCGACACCGCGTGATCGATCACGTGCAGGGCGCCCTGCGCGCGGCAGAGGGCGGCCTTGGCGCTCCCGCCGACCACGGCGATCACGCGGGCGCCCGCGAGCCTCGCGAGCTGCAGCGTTGCGGTTCCCACACCCCCGGCCGCGCCGAGCACGACCACCGTCTCGCCGGGTACCAGGCGGCCGCGGTGGTGGAGCGTCAGGTGCGCCGTCTGGAAGACGATCTGACCGGCCACGGCGTCGACCATTCCGACGGACGCGGGGATCTCGTAGAGACGGTCGACCATCACCAGGGCGCGCTCGGCGAGCCCGCCGTGCGGGAGCTCGGGGACGCTCGTCACGCGCCGGCCAACGAGAGACGGGTCCACGCCGGGACCGACCACCTCGATCGCGCCTCCGGCGTCGAGGCCGGGGGTGAAGGGAAGCGGCGGCCGGAGCACGTAGCCGCCTCGGCACAGCGAGACGTCCGGGAGGTTCAACGCCGCGGCCTCGACGCGGAGCACCGCCTGCCCCGGACCCGGAACGGGCTCACGGATCTCCGCGACGCGGATCACCTCGGCGGGCTCGCCGTGGCGCTCGACCAGAACGGCGCGCATCGCTCGCGTCTCCTATGCCGGGCTCGGCGGCCCGAATGCCCCGGCCGCTGCGAGCTCCGCGATGCGCTCCTCGCCGAAATCGAGCCACTCCGTGAGCACCTGCGCGGTGTGTTGGCCCAGCGCCGGCGGCGCGCTCGTGTCGTCGGCTCGCTCGCCGTCCACGACGAACGCCGAGCGCGTCACGCGATGGCCGCCCGCGACCCCCGCGGCACGGGTGTGCATCAGCTGCGGGTGGACGAGCGCCTCGTCGATCGTCTGCACCGCTCCGGCGGGGAGCCCGGCAGCCGCGAGCCGCGCGAGCCACTCGGCGCGCGTGCGGCCCGCGAAGGCGCGGCGGGCGGCGGCGACGAAGGCCTCCGCGTTCGCGACGCGCGCCTCCCAGGTGGCGAAGCGGGGATCGCGGGCCAGCCCGGCCGTCGCGGGCTCCGCGTCGAGGACCTGGAGCAGACGGTCGCGGAAGTGCAGGGTCGTCTGCACGACAAAGCGTCCCCCGTCGGAGCCCTCCGCCAGGAACGTGGCCGGCGAGCGGAGGAAGCCCATCCGATCGGAAACCAGGAGCCACTGGAGCAGCGTCTCGACCAGGCTCAACGAGAGATGGCAGCCGAAGCCGCTGCGCTCCCGCGCGAAGAGGGCGGCCAGGATCGCCTGGGCGGCCGCGGATCCGCCGGAGATGTCCGCGACCGTGAGCGGGATCGGCCCTTCCGGCATCCCGAAGACGGCCGGGTACTCGAAGGCGCCGGCGAAGGCCTGCACGGCGGCGTCGAGGGCCGGCGCGTCGGCGGCGGGACCGTCGGGGCCGAAGCCGGTGATCGAGCAGGTGATCAGGCGGGGGTTCCGAGAGCGCAGCGCCTCGGGCGAGAGCCTCAGCCGCTCGATCACGCCCGGACGGTAGTTCTCGACGAACACGTCGGCGACGGCCGCGAGCGCGAGCAGGGACTCGCGGCCGGCCGCGCTCTTGAGGTCGAGCACCACGCTGCGCCGCCCGCGGTGGAGCTGCCACCAGAACGGGAGCGAGGGCTGCCCGGGCCGCATGCCGAGGCCCGCGCGGGTCGGATCGCCCGACGGAGGCTCGACCTTCACGACCTCGGCGCCGAGCTGCACGAGCGCCCGGGTCGCGATCGGCCCGGAGAGGAAGGTCGTGAGATCGAGGACCCGGACGCCGTCCAGGAGTTCGGGATGCATGCCTCGGCTCCTCCTGGCGTCACGGGGCTGCCGGTCGCGACCATATCACGCATCGAACCGGGGACGGGTCGGCGGCCCGGACGCCGCTGGCCCCGGCGTCACTCCTTGCGCTGGCCCTTGAGGAGTCCGCCGAGGCCGCGCCGCAGCAGGTCGCGCCCGACGTCCTCGATGGAGGCCGGGGGGCCGGGCTCGCCCGCGTCGCCGGGCGGCGCACCAGCGTCCTCGCCGGTCGCGTCGCGCTTGCCGACGAGCGCCCGCTCGACCACGCCGCCGAGGGCCTCGCGGGAGACGGAGTTCGCGACGACCGCGAGGTCCGGCTGGACGTCGATGTCCCCCGGCGTTCCGTCGATCTTGACCGGGAACTCGACCCGACCTTCGGGGGAGCGCAGGAAGCGGAGCTTCTTCTCCGCATCGACGACCGCGTCGCTGAGCTCGCGCGAGAAGGCCATCACAGCGGATGAGTCGAGGCGTCCCGCGAACGCGTAGCGGCCCTTTCCCGTCACGTCGTAGTCCCGGGCGAGCAGGCGCGCGTCGCGGGCGACGAGCTCCCCTCCGGAGATCTCGAGGCGCGCCTCGATCCGCTCGAACGGGGTGTCCTCCGCCCCGAAGACCTGGGGGTGGGAGTCGAAGAGCCGCCCGAGCTTCCGGTCCGACAGGATCGGGAGCCCGACGAGCGCGCGCAGCGCCTCGCCCGCCGGATTGAAGCCGCGCAGCACGCCGTCGGCGACGACGAGGTCCCCAGCGCCGACCAGCGTCGGTGCGATCGCCTCCCAGCTCGCGCCGGCGCCGCGCACGTCGAGGTGGGCGTCGAGGCTCCCGCTCGCGCGCGGCGGATCGGCAGGGCCTTGCGCGGCGAGCAGCCTCTCGACGCTCGCGCCCTGCACGTCGATGCGGGCGTCGAAGGCCGGAGCGCCGGGAGCGCGCAGGTCCACCGAGCCCGAGAGCCCCAGCTCTCCTCCGTACGAGGCGAGCGAGAGCTTCGAGAGCTCGATCCGACCGCGGTCGATGCGCGCCTCGAGCGCGAGGTCGCCGTACTCGACGCCGCGCAGGGATCCGGACGGGGAGCGCAGGCTCGCCGCGACCCTCGGACCCGAGGACGGAAAGGAGAGCTGCGTCTCGAGCGCGAGATCGCGCAGCACGTCAGTCGCATCCCCGGTGCCGAACGACGCCGGCCGGGCCGCCTGCGACGTCACCCGCATCCGGACCCGGGGGCGCGGGAGATTCTCGACGGCGCCCTTCACGGCGAGTCGCGTCTCGTCGATCACCACCTCGCCCTGGTTGATCTCGAGGTCGGCGGCGTGGCGCCGGCCGGAGAGCGCGAGCGAGAGCGGCCGACCGCGCGGCTTCGCGAAGCGATCGCCGAAGCGCAGCTCCGCATCGCGGGCATCGATGCGCGCCTCGACAGCGAGATCCTCCGCGGTGCCCTTCGCGCGCAGCTCGAGGCGTCCCGAGCCCGAGCCCACGAGGCCCTCCGGCGCACTGCCGGCGAGCATGGCGCTGGCCAGGGCCTTCGCGAGGTCGAGCGGAGCGAGCTCGATCGCGACGTCGACGGTCGGTCCGGCGGCGGCGTCCACGCTTCCGGACGCGCGCAGGTTCTGCCGCGCCGCCCCGAGCACCGCCGCCTCCATCTCGAAGCGCACCGGGGCGCCGAGTGCCACGTCGGAGGCGCGGAAGTCGAGCTGCGTTGCAACGGTCTCGACCGGCGGGCGCGAGCGGCGGTCGACGAAGCGGAGCGTTCCATCCTCGATGTCGACGAGCGCGACGAGCAGCGCGCCCGGAGCGGCGGGCTCGGCGGGCGTCTCCGCCGGGGCGGCCGTCCCGGGGCCATGCCCGAGGCTCGCGGTCGAGAGGCCCTGCGCCGTCCGGATCACCGTGATCTCGGGCGAGCGGAGCACGACGCGACCCACTTCGATGCGCCCGCGCAGCGCCGGGAGGATCCGGATGCGTACCTCGAGTACCCCCGTCCGCAGGAAGGGATCCTTCGAGAAGGCGGGATCGTCGGCGACGGCGAGCTCCGCGACGCGGATCCCGAGACCCCCGCGCAGCGAGACTCCGACCTCCCCGAACGCGACGTCGCGTCCGAGCGCGAGAGCGGCCTGCTTCGCGATCGCGTCGCGATTCGCGTTGAGGTATGCGTCGAGGTTGAACGCGGCGAGGCCGAGGACGAGGCCCAGCAGCAGGACGAGAGCGGCGAGCGCGAGCAGCCAACGGCGCACGGAATCCCCCCGCAGCGGAGGCTAGCCCAATGAGCTTCGCTCACCTGCGGCTCGCTGCGCGGAGGCCGACTCTCGAGTCGGCCTCCTAGCAACCCACCACGGCCGGTGGCCGATTGCTTCGTCAGGCCTTCCGCGCGGCTTGATCGAAGGGCACGACCTCGGCGGCCGGCGTCTCGATCGCCCCCTCGGGCAGCATGAAGCGCCAGAACACCATGCCGAAGGGTCTTCCCTCGGTATCGAGCCAGTTGGGGACGCCGGGATCGCGATGCGCGATCACCACGCGGAAGGAGCCGTCAGGATCGAGCCGGGTCTGCTTGCGGTTGAGCGTGACGCCACGATTGGCGTAGTCGTAGGTCTGCATGTGCCGGGTCCACAGGTCGACGTTCGCGCAGCGGCAGCGCGGCCAGCGCGCCCGCACGACCAAGGCCTGGTCGGGCCCGAGCAGGTAGGGCGCCATCGAGTAGGCGGCGTCGGCGGCGGCGAGGCCCAGGTCGCCGGGCTTCACCGGCTTCGGGAACTGGTTCGGCGTCGTCGAGACGAAGGCCGGCTGCTGGCGCTTGCCCGGCGGCGGCTGCTCGAGCGTGCGCGTGCGCACGAAGGTCGCCACGCGCCGCAGCCCCGCGGCGACCGAGGCGTCGCTCGGGCGCGGCGGAGGCGGGCCGGGGTCGAGCGCCTCGATCTCGAGCCCGATGTGCCGCGTCGGATCGGCCGCCGCGCTGCGCTCCTCCTCGTAGTAGTGCCGCGTCGTGATCCGCGTGGCGTCGGCCGGGAGCGCGATCCAGCTGCGCGCCTGGGGCGGTCCGCCGAGGACGATCTCGAAGCTCCGGTCGGGGCTCACCTCGAACTGGGTGTCGTTGATCACCCCGGCGGTGCGCCCGCCGAGCGCGGCCGCGGCCGTGCCGGCCTCGATCGTGAGCGAGACGTAGACGGCGCCGTCCATGCGACCGCGCACGCGGTAGCGGCGATCTCCGCGCACCGCGGCGTCGTAGTAGATCGCGTCGGCGTTGTCGCCGGTGAACTTGCGCGTCGGGTTCACGATCCGGCGGAAGATCGGGTGATCGGGATCGTCCTCGAAGTGGCCCACCAGCGCGCCCTGGAGCATGTGCATCGCCGCGCGCATGCCGTCGGCGACGTCCTCGGAGCTCTGGATCATCCACTCGGGTCCGAGCCAGCGCTCGTCGACCTCGCGCAGCAGGTCGAGGAGCTCGTGAAACGCCTTGCGGGTCTCGTTCTGGACGGCCATGGGGGTCCTCCTGCGTCGGGACCGCACGATAGCGCGCCCCCCTGCACCCGGGGATTACCGGTGCGTTGCGCAAGAGCTGCCGGTGCTCCAGCCGACGGCCCTTCCTTCCGATGATGCCAATTTGCGCCACGGAGGGTCGCCATGCAGCTCACTTTCCGTCTCCTCGCCACGCTCGCCCTCGCGGGCTCTCTCGCGGTGGGTCCGGCCCTCGCCGACGGCGACAGGGGCAAAGGGAAGGGCAAGCACGGGAAGCACCACGACGACGACGTGCAGGTCGTCGAGGTGATCCACTACCACGTGAACCACGGCCCGCCGCCGTGGGCCCCCGCGCACGGCTACCGCCGCAAGCACGACCACGGGCGCGCCGTCTACCAGGCCCCCTACGGGATCGCGACGGGCAGCTGCGACCGCACCTTGATCGGCGCGGCAGTCGGCGGCGCCGCGGGTGGGCTGATCGCGTCCGAGGTGGCGCACGGCAAGCACCGCGCGGAGGCGATCGCGGGCGGGGCGCTGCTCGGGATCCTGCTGGGCGGGTCGATCGGCAATGCGATCGACCAGCTCGACGAGCGCTGCGTCGGCCAGGTGCTCGAGCACGCCGGCTCCGACCAGACGGTGGGCTGGCGCAACCCCGACAGCGGCGCCTCCTACCAGGTGACGCCCCGCCGCACCTGGCAGGAGGAGGGGCGCTACTGCCGCGAGTACACCACGACGGTGCGGATCGACGGCAGGCCGCAGCAGGCCTGGGGCACCGCCTGCCGCCAGCCCGACGGCTCCTGGGAGCGCACGGGCTGAGCAGGGCCTCCGCGCAGTGAGCCTCAGGCGCGCACGGGTCCCACGCTCGCGACCTCGTAGCGCTGGAGCTTCATCTCCTTCACGCCGAAGCCGGCCGCCGCGGCCTGGAAGCGCGCCATGTGGGGGGCCTGGAAGTGGGCGCCGAGCGCGGCCGCGGACTCCCACTCCTCGAAGACGTGGAAGACCGCCGCGTCCTCGACGTCGGCCGAGAAGGTGTACGAGAGGCAGCCGGTCTCGCGGCGGGTGTCCCGCATCACCTCGCGCGCGGCGGCGATGGCCACCTCGCGCTTCGCGGGGTCGAGGCGGATGGTTCCGGCGATCACGAGCATGTCGGGCTCCTGTCAGGTGGAGGCGCGCAGTCTACCGCGCATCCGACGCCTCCCGCCGGCCGCCGGCGTTCCCTGACCGCGCGGCGCGCGCGCGATACACTTGCTCGGCTCTGGACGGCTCCGCGTCCGGACCCGCGTGGGGGGCCCGTGAGGGGGACCAGGTGATCGAACGAGCGAAGCCGGCGATCGCGGCGGTGCTGGCGCTGGCGGCGCTCGCGATCAGCTGCACGCCGCCGCAGACGATCCGCCAGATCCTGTACGCGGAAGAGCCGATGAACCAGCCGCCGCTGGTGCTGGTCTACGACTTCGCCGTGCGCCCCGACGACGTCGTGGTCGACGCCTTCGGGCCCGCATTCCTTCCCGCGCCCGGAACGCAGGAGGACCCGCCGAGCCGCGATGAGCGCGTCGCAAACACGCTCGCCGCCGCGATGGTGGAGAAGCTGCGCGCCGGCGGGATCCGCGCCGAGCGCGCAGGGGCGCGCACGACGCCGCCGCGCGAGGCCATCCTGGTGAAGGGCCAGTTCGTGACGGTGATCGACGGTGGCGCTTCGCCACACATGTTGATCGGCCTCGGGCCCGGCTCCTCGACGCTCCGGGTGCAGGTACAGGCCTACCAGGTGACGGAGGGCGGGGATCTGCGGCGCATCGCCGAGCGGGAGGTGGGAGGAGCCGGGATCGTGGCGGCGTCGGCGCCCGACCAGCCGCGCCCGCCCGTCCGGCCCAAGACCCCCGCGATCATCGCGGGCGGCCTCACCTTCGTGCTCCGCTCGCAGGCGAACGTCGAGGCTGACACCGAGCGACTCGCCGCGCTCTTCGCGGAGCGCGCGATCGACTTCTACCGCAACCAGGGATGGCTCTGAGCGCGCTGCGGCGCACCGCTCGGCGCCCGGCATCGGAACCAGGCTCCCTGCTCGAGGTCGCGCACCCCGCCGAGGCGAGCGACGGCCAGCGGCTCTCCCTGGTGGAGGCGATCCTCCCCGGCTCGCGCCGCGCGCGGGGGGCGGCTTCCTTCCTGCTGCTCCACGGCTTCGCGCAGAACCGTCGCAGCTTCACGCTCGGACCGCTTCCGCGCGCGCTCCTCGAGCGGGGAGCGCGCGTCTTCCTCGGCGAGCTGCGGGGTCACGGGGAGAGCCGCGCGCTGGCTCGCCGCCCCTGGAGCCTGCGCACGCATCTCGAGCTCGATTGCCCGGCGCTCGTCGCGGGCGTACGCCGCGCGGCGCGCGTCGAGCGGGTGCACCTGCTCGGGCACTCGATGGGAGGTCTCCTCGGCTGCGCGCTGCTCGCGGGCGACTCCCCGCTCGCCTCGCTCACGACGCTGGGCACGCCCATCGTGCTCGGCGCAGGGCGCCCCCTCGTGCGCATCGCGTCGCTGCTCGCCGGACCCTTCGCCACGATCGCACCGCGCCATCACCGCGTTCCGATCGGCCGCCTGCTCGCCGCACTCGCGCGACCGCTCTCGCGCCCCGACGCGCGGGGGCCGCTCGGACTCCTCCAGCGCGCCACCGGCCTCGCGAATCCCGCGGCCGCTCCTCCGGAGGCGCTCGAGGCCGTGCTCGCGAGCGCCGACCCCGAGTCGCCCGCGGTCTTCGAGGAGCTCGCGCGCAACGCGGTCTTCGCGCGTCCGCGCATCGCGGGCGTCGACCTCGTGGAGGCGCTGCGGGCATCGCGGCTACCGGTCGCAGCCGTCGTCGGCACGCGCGACGTCTTCGCGCCCCGCGCGGCGGTGGCCCCCATGGACGCGCCGGGGCACGCGGGCCCGCGACTCGTGGTGGAGCTACCCGGCGTGACGCACATCGACGTGGTCATCGGCCACCACGTTCCCGACACCGTCGCGCGACTGTGGGAGTTCCTGGCGCCGCGCTGACCCTTCCGGAGCCCGACTCGCGCAGGTCGTGTAGCACTGGGATCTCGTAGCAGAGCGCGAGTCAGACCCGGATCGGGACCTTCGCGAAGCCGCGAACGTGGGCCTGGTAGGTACGCGTCGTGCCGGACTCGTCCACCTCGTAGTCGGGGAAGCGCGCGCAGACCTCCTCGAGGACGACCCGCGCCTCGAGACGCGCGAGCGACTTCCCGATGCACACGTGGTTGCCGTAGCCGAAGTAGATCTGGCGCGCCGGACGCCGATCGATGTCGAAGCGGTCCGGATCCGGGAACTCACGTTCGTCGCGACACGCCGCCCCGGTGGCGAGCGCCACGCGCGCCCCGCGCGGGATCAGGGCGCCGTGCACCAGGGCGTCGCGCATCGCCACGCGCCCCTGGAACTGCGAGGGCGCGTCGTAGCGCAGCACCTCCTCGATGGCCTGCGGGAGAAGGCGCGGGTCCTCCCACAGCCGACGCCGCTGGTCGGGGTGGCGCGCGAGGTAGACCATGCAGTTGCCGAGGAGCTTCGTCGTGGTCTCGGCTCCCGCGGCCGCGAGGAGGCCAATGAAGGCCACCACCTCGTGGTCGGCGAGGCGCTTGTGCACTCCGTCGACGTCCTCGTACTCGGAGTGGGCGAGCAGCGACACCAGGTCGTCGCGCGGGCGCTCGCGGCGAGCGGCCAACAGGCGCCCCACGTAGCCGCTCGCGCTCCACATGCCCTCCACCGCGCCCGGCGGAGGCTTCCCCGTCTCCGGGTCGCGCTCGAGCCCCTTGTCGACCCAGCCGCGATAGGTCGCGCGGTCCTCCTCGGGGATGCCGACGAGGACGCTGATCACGTCCATCGGCAGGAGATTCGAGAGCGCTGCCTGGAAGTCGAAGCTCCGCTCGCCGGCGACGGCGTCGAGGTAGCCGCGCGCGATCCGGCGCACCTCGCCCTCGAGGTCCGCGATCCGGCGCGGCGTGAAGCCCTTCGACACGAGGTTGCGGATGCGCACGTGGCGCGGCGGGTCCATCCCGATGATGGACATCACCTCGCCCGGGATCTCGCCCTTGTTCTCGAGGATCGGACCGAGCGAGGAGCTGTAGGTCTTCCAGTCGAGCGTGGCCTGCCAGACGTCCTCGAAGCGGAAGAGGGCGTAGAAGTCCATCTTCGGGTTGTGGGTGCAGGGCTCCTCGTCCCGGAAGTACCGATAGGTCGGGTAGGGATCCTCCTGCATCTGCCGCGAGTAGGGGTCGTAGATCACGCTGGCATCTTATCGTACGCGGCTATGCTGCTGCCCGTCTCACGTGGATAGCGGAGGACGCCGTGAACCCGACCGCCGTGAAGTTCGGCTACCCCGAGACGCTGCTCGCCGATTGGACCCACTGGGCCGTGCTGCTCCGGCCCGCCCAGGTGACGATCGGGAGCCTCGTCCTCGTCTGCCGCGACCCCGTGCAGCGCTTCGGGGCGATCAGCCCCGGGGCAGCCGCGGAGCTACGCCTCGTGGTGGCGGCCATCGAGTCCACGCTCGGCGAGGGCCTGCGCTTCGACAAGCTCAACTACCTGATGCTCATGATGGTGGACCCGGACGTCCACTTCCACGTGATCCCGCGTTATGCGGGAGCTCGCAGCTACGCCGGGTCCGAGTTCGACGATCCCTCGTGGCCCGGCCCGCCCGACCTCTCGCGCACCCAGCCGCTCGCCGAGGCGGCGCGGGAAGCGCTCACCCGGGACCTGCGCGCGCGGCTCGCGTCCGCCCGGAGTCGCTGAGCCCGCGCGTACGGCCGCCGCCTACGCGCCAGCCCCCGCCACCGCGAGCTCGATCACCACCGCGGGCTCTCCCTCGTCGGCCGCGGCGCCGACCGGGAGCCGTCCCGCGTCGATCCCGTGCGCCGATGCGAGCGCGTCGCGCACCGCCTCGGCCCGGCGACGCGCGAGGGCCTGGATCCGCTCGCCCGGGACGGGCACCGCCGCCGCAGTGCGGGCGAGCAGCGCGCCATCTTCGACCGAGAGCTCGACGCTCTCTCCGCGCCCGCGCGCCTCGAGGGCCTGCGCAACGCGGCGTCGCGCGAGGAATCCCCCACCTTCGACCGTCGGCCAGTCCTCGCCCGCCGCGCTGCGTTCGGCGAGGATCTGCTCCGCGACGAGCGGCCGATCGGCGGGACCGACGCGCCCACGCAGACGCAACCCGAGCGTGGGGCGATCGGCGAGGAGCCGAGCGAGCGCACCGAGGCGCTCGTCGGAGCCAGGTGCGAGCTCCGCGAGCCCCGGGACTGCCGCGAGCGGCGCGAACGAGGCCTCGCCCGCACCTCCCGTGGGCAGGACCGCGCCGACGAGCTTGAGCGGAGAAGAGAGCGCGCCCACGAGCGCCTGCCGGAGCGCGCCGCGCACGATCGTCGCGAGCCCGGTCCGCGTGCCCTTCTCGTCGACGACGACCGGAATCTCGAGCGTAATGTCCCCAGCGGGGTCGCGCAGCAGCGCGAGGGCCACGTCGAGCGGGATCCCGAAATGCTCCTCGAAGGCGCTCGCTTCGCGGCTCGAGAGATCGAGCCGATGCAGCACGATCCGGCTGTCGATCTCGCTTCGCTTGCCCCGCACGCGGACCTTCGTCTCGACCGATGCCGCTCCGCTCGTGAGCTCGTAGCCGGCACCCGCCGCGTAGGGATCGAAGGGCGGGAGCGAGAGCCGCTCGAGCTCGAGGCGCAGCTCCCCCGAGCCCTTCTCGAGGCCGCCTACGAGCGAGAAGGGGGCCGCCTCGGGGACGATCCCCGTCGCGCGAACGCTCCGCGCGTGCGGCTCCGGCAGGCCTGCGTCCCGCACCGCGACCGTGAGATCGCGCAGGCTCGTCTCAACGGGCGGCGACACCTTCTCGTCGCGGAAGCGGACGCGACCGCCCACGAGATCGAACGCGTCCACGCTGAGCTCGAGGGGTGGAGCGCCCGGCTCGGCTCGCGCTTCGCCGGCCGGCGGCGGCTCGTCGCCTCCGGCGAGGAGCTCGTCGAGCGCCGGTGCAGGCAGCGTATAGAGGAGGTCGGGCTCCACGAGGCGGACGCGCTCGAGCGACACGCGCGTGGCCCGCGGTGCCTCGCCTTCCACCGGGAGCGGCACGAAGGCCTCCCGCACCACGACCTCGAGCTCCTTCCAGCCGATCGACACCTGCTCGTTCGAGGGATCCGCCAGCAGCAGCTCGCGAACCTTCGTCGCCCCGGCGAGGCGCAGACCCGGACCTGCGTCACCGACGCGCGTCGAGCGCAGCGTGACGGCGAAGTCGCCGTCGGCCCGACACGAGCGCACCCACCGGGCGAGCTCCGGTCGCGCCGCCACGCTGAGCGGCGGCAGTGCGAGGTCGCTCCAGCCGAGGCGCCCGTCGTAGGCGAGGGGGTTCAGCCCGAGCTGCCCCTTCAGAGTAAGCTTCCCGTCGCCGATCCCGAGCGCGAGATCGATCGGAAAGAGCTCGCCGCTGCGCGCGTTCACCTGCTCGGCGTCGAGCCGGATCGTGACGTCGATCGGACCCGTGTCCGTGCGCAGCGTGAAGCCGGCGTTGGCGATGCCGATGCGCTCGATCTGGTACGCGGGCCCCGCCGGCTCCTCGGAGCCCTCCGCCGGCGCCTCGCTCGGCGCCTCGCCGCCCGGACTGCCGCCCAACGCGAAGTCGCGATCGATGCGCAGGACGGGGCTCTCGATCTCGACCCCCCCGAGGCCGAGATCGGACCCGGCGACCGCGACCTCCGCGAGCGAGAGCCGCGCGAGGGCGAACTCGACGGGCGTGCGCTGCGTCGCGAGATCTGCGAGCGCGAGCTCGAGATTGCGGAGGTCGAAGCGGTCCACCGCGAGGGTCCAGGGCTCCGCAGCCGCTGCGGTCTCCGGCTCCGGCGGCGCCGGCGGCTCCGGCGCGGCTGCGGGCGGGCCGAGCGGCTCGATACGTCCCTCGGCGTCGCGCTCGAGGCGGACCTGCGGCCCCTCGAGCACGAGCTCGCGCAGGTGGACGCGATGCCCGAAGAGGGCGCCCCAGTCGAGGTGGACGAAGAGGCGCGATAGGCGGAGGAGCGCCGTGTCGGGATCCGGCGTTGCGGCCGCGTCCTCGGGTGCCTCGGTCCAGCGCCCGACCACGAGCCCCTCGAGCGCGACGGCGCCCTTGGCGAGCCAGAGGTCGACGTTTGCGAGGCGCACGGAGAGACCGAGCTGGCTGCGCGCCTGGGACTCGATGCTGCGCGCGATCGCCCACGGCAGCGCCGCGCGCACGGCGATCCCGAGCGCCGCGAGGACGGCGAGCGCCACGAGCGCGCGACGCCGCCAGCGCGGGGCTCCCGCGGCCGCGGCCCCGGCTGCCGTCGACTCCCCGTTTCCGGCCCGCTCGGAGATGGCGCCGCCTCCAGTCCCCCAGCCTACGCTATACCACCGCGAGCGCACCCGCCCCGGTGAGGAGACCGCCGTGAAGCTCTACGTGTTCCCGGTCGCGCCGAACCCGACGAAGCTGCGCTCGTACGTGGCGGAGAAGGGCATCGCGATCGAGCAGGTCATGGTCGACCTCCGCGAGGGCGCGCAGCGACGGCCAGAGTTCCGCGCGAAGAACCCCCTGGGTCGCCTGCCGGTGCTGGAGCTCGACGACGGGGAGTGCATCAGCGAGTCGCTCCCGATCATCGAGTACCTGGAGGAGCTGTTCCCCCATCCACCGATGATCGGTCGCACGCCGCTCGAGCGGCTGCACGTCCGCTCCGCCGAGCGCCTCGTCGACACCGGCGTCCTCCACGCGGCCGCGATGGTCGTGCACGCCACCCGCTCCCCGCTGGGACTCCCGCCGCGCCCGGAGATGGCCGAGTTCTTCCGCGGCCGCCTCGACGAGGCGCTCCCGCTCGTGGACGCGAGGCTCGCCGCGGCTCCCTTCGTGTGCGGAGAACGCCCGACGATCGCCGACTGCACGCTGTGGGCCGCGCTCGGCTTCGCTCGCTTCGGCGAGGTCGAGATCCCCGACCGCCACCGCCACCTCGCGCGCTGGCGCGAGCAGTTCGCCATGCGCCCCGGCGGCAAGGTCTAAGCGCAAGCGCGAAGCGCGCGCAGCGAGGCGCAGCCGAGCGGAGTGAGCCACCGCCGCTCAGATCCTCGCAGCGTCCTAAGACAGCACTTCGGCCACGCCCCGCTCGAGACACTCGACGAAGAGCTCGGGATCCGAGACCGCGGCCGGGTCGGTGTTGATCCCGAACTGCAGCTCTCCGTCGTAGCTGAAGAGCGTTGCGTTCACGGCCGCGCCGGAGAGCGGCCCGAAGCCGAACATCTGCTCTACGCGCGCGCCCCCGACGTACACCGGGAAGGGCGGACCCGGGACGTTGCTGGTGACGAAGTCGATGGCCTTGAGCATCGAGCCGAAGAGCGGAACCGCGAGCACCCGCGGGAGCCTTCCCAGCACGCCGGCGATCTCCTCGGAGATCGGAAGCGCCGGCTCCGAGCGCGCCGCGGCGACACAGACGCGGATCGCGCGCATCCGCTCGGCCGGGTCCTCGATTCCGATCGGAACGGCGAAGCGCGCCGGAGCGAACTGGTTGCCGGCGTCGCGGCCGTGCTCACCCTCGCGCAGGTTGATCGGCATCGTCATGCGCAGCTCGGCGACAGGGTGGCCGCGGCGCTCGTGGTACAGGCGGAGCCCACCGGCCACGGCGGCGACGAAGGCGTCGTTGAGCGTGCCTCCGACCGCCTTGGCCGCGCGCCGGAGCTCCGCCAGCGGACGCGCGAAGGCGTCGAAGCGGACCGCGAGCGAGCGGCCGGTCATCAGGGGGCTCATCGGCTCGGAGACCGGCCGCAGCGTCCGCCCGATCGAGCCGGCGAGCCCGGCTGCCGTACGCAGCGCGCCGAGGGGATCCCGCGCCACACCGAGAAGACCGTGGCGCACCGCGCGGGCGATGCGCGACGTGCGCGCCATGTCGGCTCCGGCCCGGTAGCGGAGCGCCTCGAGCGCCTCCTCGAAGGGCCCGCGCTCGGGCGACCCCTCGGCCTCTTCGCCGACGGAGCGCGGCCGACCCTGGCGCGAGGGATCGGGCTCGCGGGTGCGCTCGACGAGGCTGCTCGTCATGCGCACCAGACCGACGCCGTCGCTCACCGAGTGGTGGAGCTTCATGATCAGGGCGTGGCGACCCTGCTCGATCCCTTCGACGAGGGTGAACTCCCACAAGGGGCGGTCCTTGTCGAAGGCCTGCATCGCGATCGGGGCCGCGAGGTCGAGGAGCTCGCGGAGCGAGCCCTTCCCGGGCGCTCCGATGCGCCGCACGTGGTAGGCGAGGTCGAAGTGGGGAGCGAGGCCCCAGCGCGGGGGCGCCACCGCGAAGGGATCGAGCACCACGCACTGGCGCAGCCGCGGAATGCGCTCGAGCGCGCGGTCGAGCGCCTGCCGGAAGCGCCCCTCGTCGGGAGCGCGGTCGAGGAGCAGGACGCTCGCGATGGTCGAGCGCAGCATGGGATCGCGCTCGTTGTTCCACAGCAGCGCGTCACTGTCGCTCATCCGCTCGCGGTACTCGACGCCGGACCCCATGAGAATCCTCCACCGGACCAGCATACACCGGCGGACGCATCGCGTATGATCGGCCCCAGCCTCGGGGAGGGATCCGATGTCGTGGCGAGCCGTCGCGTTCCTGGTCGTCGCAGCCGTGGCCCTGGCGGCCGTCTACGTGCTCGGGGCCTGGCTCCACCTCTTCGGGACGCTCGAGGGCCCGGGGGAGCCGACGGCGAGCCGCGTGCCGGCGGCCGTCGTGGCGGGGCGCGCGCGGGCGGATCAGCGCTCCGCGGCGCGCCTCTCCCCGGCTCCCGACGGCCAGATCCTCTTCGGCGATCTCCACGTCCACACGACCTTCTCGACCGACGCGTTCCTGTGGAGCCTGCCGATGATGAACGGCGACGGGAGCCACCCCCTCGGCGACGCCTGCGACTACGCGCGTTTCTGCTCGGCGCTCGACTTCTGGTCGATCACCGACCACGCCGAGGCCACGAGCGCGCGCAAGTGGGAGGCCACCAAGCAGGCAATCCGCGAGTGCAACGCGATTGCGGGCGAGGGCGACCCCGACGTCGCGGTCTTCCTCGGCTGGGAGTGGTCGCAGGTCGGGCGCACGCCCGCGGACCACTGGGGCCACAAGAACGTGATCCTGCGCGGCCTCGACGACGACGAGGTCCCCGCACGCGCGATCGGCGCCGCCGGGATCGCCACCGACGGCCTGCGCGGAAGCGTGGGCGGCATGCCCTGGTACGTGCCGCTCCTCGACTTCCCGCAGCGCGAGCGCTATTTCGACTTCATCGCCTTCATGGACGAGGTGCGCGACGTCCCGCGCTGCGAGGAGGGAGTCGCCTCGCCCGATCTCCCGGCCGACTGCTACGAGAGCGCGCAGACCCCCGCGGACCTCTTCCGCAAGCTCCGCGAGTGGGGCTTCGAGAGCCTGGTGATCCCGCACGGGAACACCTGGGGCTTCTACTCACCCCCGGGGACGTCCTGGGACAAGCAGCTCGTCGGCGCCAACCACGACCCCGAGCAGCAGTTCATCGTCGAGATCATGTCCGGACACGGGAACTCCGAGGAGTTCCGCCGCTGGCGCGAGCTCGACTTCGACGCGGAGGGCAAGCCGTCGTGTCCGGAGCCGACGCGCGACTACCTGCCCTCCTGCTGGCGCGCGGGCGAGCTCATCGAGGCGCGCTGCCGCGACGAGGGGGAGTCCGCGAGCGAGTGCGAGTCGCGGGCGGCCGAGGCGCGCCGGCTCTACGCCGAGGCCGGCGTCGCCGGCGCACTGACCGTCATGGGCGAGTCCTTCGAGGAGTGGCTCGACTCCGGCCAGTGCAAGGACTGCTTCCGGCCGTCTTTCAACTACCGTCCGCGCGGATCCACCCAGTACGCGCTCGCGCTCACGAACTTCGACGATCCGGCGCACCCGCGGCGCTTCGAGTTCGGCGTGATCGCCTCGAGCGACAACCACCGCGGGCGGCCTGGCACCGGCTACAAGGAGGTGGACCGCAAGCTCACGACCGAGGCCAACGGCCTGCGCGACGAGACCTGGAGCGAGCGCGTCTACCCGCCGGAGGACCCCGAGCCGCGCGCCGTCGCGGTGGACCAGATGGACCTCACGCGCGGCTTCGGCACGCTCGAGGCCGAGCGCCAGGCGAGCTTCTTCATGACGGGCGGCCTCGCTGCGGTGCACGCGGACGGGCGCAGTCGCGACGCGATCTGGGACGCGCTGCGGCGCAAGGAGGTCTACGGGACGAGCGGTGCGCGCATCCTGCTCTGGTTCGAGCTGCTGAACGCGGAGCGGCCCGACGGATCCTTCGGCGCGGTACCGATGGGGGGAAAGGCCCGGCTCGCGGAGAGTCCCCGCTTCGAGGCGCGCGCCGTCGGCTCCTTCGTCCAGAAGCCCGGCTGCCCCGAGCACGTCACCGGTGCGCTCTCGCCGGAGCAGCTGGACCGGATCTGCCGGGGCGAGTGCTACAACCCGTCGGACCAGCGCAAGCGCATCACGCGCATCGAGGTGGTGCGCATCCGGCCCCAGGCGTCGCCGGGCGAGGACGTCGCGGGCCTCGTCGAGGACCCGTGGCGGGTGCTGCGCTGCGATCCCGACCCGGCCGGCTGCGTGGTCCGCTTCGAAGATCCGGACTTCGTGGCCTCCGGTCGCGACGCCGTCTACTACGTGCGCGCGATCGAAGAGCCGAGCCCGACGATCAACGCGAAGAACCTGCGCTGCGAAGTCGACGCGGAGGGCAACTGCGTGAAGGTGAATCCCTGCTACGGCGACGACTACAAGACCCCGGCCGACGACGACTGCACGGTGCCGAGCGAGGAGCGCGCCTGGTCGAGCCCGATCTTCGTGGACGCGGTGAGTGCGCCCGCCTCGTAGGCCAGGTTCCAGGAGCCCGAGCTCACGGGCGCTGCATGCCCGCCTCGATGATGAGCCCGGTGCCGAGCTCCCTCGCCGTGAGCTCGAACCCGGCGTAGCCGAACTCCTCGGCGAGGGTGGCGGCGACCACGAGTCGCGGGAGGGCGCGGTCGATGTCCTCCTTCTGCTTGAGGGCCAGGAACTCCTCGGCGCTGGACGTCGCGATCTCGTCGAGCCTCTGCTTCAGCTCCTCGCGCGTGAACACGCGCCCCTCGGTCTCGTCCGGCGGGAAGAGGACCTCCGCCAACTCCTCGAACTCGACGCCGACGAGCTTGCGCTTGCCCTTCATGAAGGGCGCACTCACGGCCTCCTGCTTCACGCGGTCGCGGAAGGCGCGGATGGCCGGCCCCGCATCCACGGCGGCCGCGAAGAACTCCTGGTAGGCGACCCGGTAGCCCTGGTTGAAGACCGAGTAGCGCGGGGCCTGGCCCGGCTCCTTCGAGACCAGCTCGATGCTGCGGCTCCCGTTGTCGATCACGGCGTATCCGTCCCCGCCGAGGGAGCCCACGAGGTAGGCGAGCTCGGACTCCCGCTTCTCGGTCGCGATCTCCATCGGGATGCCGAGCTTCGCGGCGATCTCGACCGCGCGGGCGCCGTTCGGGGCCTCGCGGAAGGCCGCCGTCCCGATCGCGACCACGTGCGCCGCGCCTTCCTTCGCGCAGGCGGCCTTGAACGCGGAGAGCGTCGCCTCGATCTCGGCGAGCTTCCCATCGCTGATCCTTCCGTTGCGGGAGAGATCGTCCCCCACCCCCAGCGTCTTCTTCTCCAGCTTCTTCTGGTCGTAGCGGCCCTTCTCGAAGGACCCGACGATCCGCTTGAAGCTGTTGCTCCCCATGTCGATCGCACAGATCGGCATCCGCGCTTCGCTC
>Ga0214473_10001291_pt1 | contig 33489 bp, 37 predicted proteins | sample RVTome_7_FD_203509 | JGI IMG/M metagenome (GOLD analysis project Ga0214473, IMG submission 203509) | Soil microbial communities from uranium-contaminated site in the Upper Colorado River Basin, Wyoming, United States - RVT98D197 | ecosystem: Environmental > Terrestrial > Soil > Contaminated >... | reverse complement strand
CATCACCGCCGCGCAGCTCCCGGACGAGCTCTTCGCTACCGCCGGAGTTGCGGCGCGAGGCGAGGGGACGACGGACGTGGCCTTCCTTCACAGGATGGAGCGCGCCCGCGATCTGGGCGGCCCTGTCCCGGCGTCTTCCTCGGTCGCGGGGCCGGCGCCCACACCTTCGCTGGACGAGCTGGGCCACGCCCACATCCGCCAGGTCCTCGCTCAGGTGAACGGCAACAAGACCAAGGCCGCCGAGATCCTCGGTATCTCCAGGCAAACCCTCCGCTCCAAGCTCGCGTCGGCCCAGTAGCCCCGCGGCCTCCCGCCGGTCGGGAATTTACCGGTCGCGCGGGTCCGCCGCCCTGCCGATCGGCAAGATTTCCCCCGCTCCGTTCTTGCCGATCTGATCCTATCGGCGAGTTCGCCCACCATACGCGGCGTTTGCGCCGCGATGCGGGGTGGCACTGAACTTGCTGCTGCACGGCCTGCCACAGGGGGGACACGCACCTTTCCGCGCTCGCCGAGAGACGGCGGAGAACAATCCCCGTGGATGAGCGGCGAGCGGACGGACTCTTCTATGGAGGTCGCAGAGGCGATGGGAACGGACAGAACGGAGGGGGCGGTGCCGATGATGGCTCCGGTGATGGTGGTCGACGACGAACCGATGGTCCGCCGATCCCTGGCCAGCGCCATCGAGCGGAGCGGCGCCGACGTGATCACGGCGTCGGATGGCGAGGAGGCACTCAGCAAGTTCCGCGAGATGCACAACCCGCTGATCTTCGCGGACGTCCGGATGCCGAAGATGGACGGCCTGACCTTGCTCCGGTCGGTCAAGAGCCTGGACCCGGAGACGACCGTGGTCTTGATCACGGGCTTCGGGACGCAAGAGCTGGTGGCCCAGGCCATCCGCGAGGGCGCCAGCCATGTCCTCGCGAAGCCGTTCACGTTCGCCGAGGTGAACCGCATCCTGTCCGACACGCTTCGCGTGTCGACGGCCGGGCCATCGCAGCGGCCGCTGATCCTGACGGAGAGTCCCCGCATGGAGACGCTCCTCTCGCTGTCCCGGCGCGTGGCGTGGACCGAAGCCACGATCCTCATCCAGGGGGAGACGGGGACGGGCAAGGAGGTGCTCGCGCGATTCATCCACGACGCGAGCGCCCGTTCGGGCGGCCCCTTCGTCGCCATCAACTGCTGCGCCCTGCCGGAGAGCCTGGTGGAATCCGAGCTCTTCGGCCACGAGCGCGGCGCGTTCACCGGGGCCGTGGGTCGCCGCGCGGGGCGGTTCGAGGTGGCGTCCGGAGGGACGCTGGTCCTCGACGAGGTATCGGAGATCTCCCTCGGTGTCCAGGCGAAGCTCCTCCGGGCGCTTCAGGAGCGCGAGATCTACCGGGTCGGCTCCAGCCATCCCGTGAAGGTGAACGTCCGGGTCATCGCCATCAGCAACCGTGACTTGCGGCGGGAAGTGAGGGCGGGCCGCTTCCGCCAGGACCTCTTCTACCGTCTGAACGTCGTCAACCTCGATCTGCCCCCGCTCCGCGACCGACCCGGGGACATTCCACTGTTGAGCCGGCACTTTCTGCAGAAGTACGCGGTGGCCTACGGCAGCCGCGCGGAGACGTTCACCACGGCGGCGATGGCGCGGCTCCTCTCCTACTCGTGGCCCGGGAACATCCGTGAGCTCGAGAACGTCGTTCAGGGCGCGGTCATCCTCTGCCTCGACCGGGAGATCGGCTCGGACCGCATCGTTCTCGAGAACAGCCAGCTCGCGCCGCCGCTCCCCGGCCCGAGCGTGATGGACATGGAGAAGGACCTGATCCTCTCGACGCTGAAGCGGCTGAACGGCAACCGGACGCACACGGCCAAGGCCCTGGGCGTGTCGGTGCGCACGATCCGAAACCGGCTGCGCGAGTACAACCTGACCTCGGCGGGGACGACATGTTGATTCGCCTCTTCGACGGCGCGGTGGAGCAACTCACGCGCGGACTGGCCTACGCCACGGCCCGGCATTCGCTGATCGCGCAGAACATCGCCAACGTCGAGACGCCGGGCTATCAGCCGCGCGACCTCGTCTTCGACGACTACCTGAAGCCGTCCGTCGAGCCGGTTTCCGGAGACCCTCCCCCCGGCTTGCTGCCGATCGGCCCCGCCGGCCGCCGGCCACGTCTCGTCGCCCTGGCCGACAGCGCGCCGCGCCCGGACGGCAACCGCGTTCACCTCGACCGGCAGATGGCGCGGCTCGCCGAGAACACCCTGTACCAGCACACCCTCGTCCAGATCCTGGCCGGCCAGTTCAACACCCTGAAGCAGGCCATCTCTGGACGAGTATAAGGAGAGCCCATGGATCTCTTTCGCGCTCTGGATATCAGCGCGTCCGGCCTCGCCGCCCAGCGCGCCCGGATGGATGTGATCGCCGAAAACCTCGCGAACAGCGAGACGACCCTCACGGCGACCGGCGCCGCCTACCGCCGCAAGGCCGTCCTGCTGGAGGCGATGGACGGCCGCGCGTTTCCGGCGATCCTCCGCCCGCAGGGCGCCGCCGACGGCGGGGTGCAGGTGACGCGCGTGATGGAGACCCTGGACGCGCCGCGGCGGGTGCATGAGCCGGGACACCCGCAGGCGGGGCCGGACGGGTTCGTGACCTTCCCGAACGTGAATCCGCTGACGGAGATGGTGGACATGCTCGCGACCACGCGCGCGTACGAGGCCAACGCGACGGCCTTCCAGGCGGCCAAGAGCATGGGCGCCAAGCTCCTCGAGCTCCTGCGGTAGGCGGCATGGCTGATCTCCGGATCCTTCCGGCCGAGGGAGCGACGCGGACGGTCACCCCGTTGCGCTTCCCGGAGCTCCGCCCGAGCGCGGAGAACTTCGGCGCGGCGCTGGGGCGGGCCGTCGCCGAGGTTGACTCGCTGCAGAACCAGGCGCAGGAAGTCGCCGGCGCGCTGGTGGCCGGCCAGGCCGACGACACCGCGCAGGCCGTCGCGATGATCGAGAAGGCGAACATCTCGTTCCAGTTCGCGCTGCAGATCCGCAACAAGCTCCTGGAGGCGTACCAGGAAGTCATGCGGATGCCCGTCTAGGATGACCCATGAGTGATGTGCTCCGGCGCGTCATGGACAGCGGCCCGGCGGCATGGACCGGCCTGGGCCGCGCCCAGCAGCTCGTGCTCCTCGGGCTCGGCATCGTGCTGCCCGTGCTGTTCTTCGTGGGCTCCCAGTGGTCCGGGGAGGGTTCGTATGTCCCCCTCTTCGCCTCGCTCACCACCGAGGACGCGGGCGCCATCGTCACCCAGCTCAAGGCCTCTAAGACGCCATACCGCATCGGGGGCGCGGGCGAGCAGATCCTCGTGCCCGCCGACAAGGTCAACGAGATGCGGCTTCGCATGGCCGTGCAGGGACTGCCGCTCGGGGGCGGAGTGGGCTTCGAGGTCTTCGACAAGACCTCCTTCGGGCTCAGCGACTTCAACCAGCGCGTCAACTACCAGCGGGCGCTGCAGGGCGAGCTCGCCCGGACCATCGGCCAGCTCCGGGGCGTGACCCGCGCGCGGGTGCACCTCGTCATGCCCCAGCCGTCGCTGTTCAGCGAGCGGGAGCGGCTGCCCTCCGCCTCCGTCTTTCTCAAGCTGGCGCCGGCCGCGCGCCTGACGGGTGAAGAAGTGCGCGGCATCATCCACCTCGTGGCGTCCAGCGTGGAGGGGCTGAGCCCCGCCCGCGTGACCATGGTCGACACGGCCGGGCGCGTGCTGGCGGCGGGAAGCGAGCCCCGTGCCGGCGATCTCTCCCCCCGGCGGATCGAGATCAAGGCGGCCGTCGAGGAAGGCATCGAGCGGCGGGTGCAGGGCCTCCTGGACTCAGCGCTCGGCCCCGGGCAGGCGGTGACGCGCGCGTCGGCCCAGCTGAACTTCGATCAGGTGGAACGGACCGAGGAGCGCTTCGATCCGACGCCGGTGACCAGACAGGAAACGCGCACCGTCGAGACCTCCAAGGGGTCGTCGGCGTCGCCGAACCTCCCCGCGGGCGCGCCGGCCCCCACTTCGCCGCCCCCCCCCAGCAATACCACGTCCAACGAGGGGCGGCGCGAGTCCGCGACCGTGAGCTACGAGCTGTCCAAGATCGTCGCGCGGACGCTCACGAGCCCGGGCGAGATCCAGCGGCTCTCGGTCGCGGTGCTCGTGAACACCGCCAGCAAGGTCAGCGAGGGGCCGAATCGGAAGGAGATCCGCGAGCCCGTGCCGCGGGCCGCGGAAGAAATCGAGAAGATCCGCCGCATCGTCATGGGCGCCGCCGGTTACAACCAGACGCGCGGAGACGAAGTCACGGTCGTGGAGATGCCGTTTGATACCTCGCTTCGGGATCGGGAGCAGGCGCTGCTCGAGCAGGAGCCCCGGGCCTCCGCCGGCCCGCCCGCGGCGCCCTGGACGGGCCGACCCCTCTCGGTGTGGATCGGCGCCGGCGTCCTCGGCGCGGCGCTGATCGTCGTCGCCTGGTTCGTGCTCCGCGGGCGCGCGCGCCGGCGGGCATTGGCGGAGGTGACCCGCTCGCTGCAGATGCAAGAGACCCGCTCCGCGGTTCGACCCGTCGATGGCACCGGCCCGACGGGGCCCGAGGGCGAATCCGAGGCTTCCGGCATGCCGGGGGCCCCGGAGGAGTTCGTGCGCGTCAGCAAGGAGCGCGAGGGCCTCCGCCAGAAGGCGGTGGGGCTCGCGAGCTCGGAGCCCGAGGTCGCGGCCCAGCTCGTGCGGGCCTGGATGGTGAAGAAGGCCGGGCAGCCGGTCGGGGTGGGACACGATGTCGGCTGAGCTCGAGGCGGTTTCCGGGACGCGAAAGGCGGCGATCCTCCTCGCCAGCCTCGGCGCCGACGTCTCCGCGAAGATCTTCAAGAATCTTGCGGAGGATGAGATCGAGCTGCTCTCCGCGGAGATCAGCCGGCTCTCGAACGTGGACGAGGCGGCGACGTCCAGCGTGACGAGAGAGTTCCTCCAGATGGCGTTGACGAAGCAGTACATCACCTCCGGGGGGCTGAACTACGCGCTCTCGATCCTCGACAAGGCCGTGGGGCGCACCCGCGCGGTGGAGATCGTGGGGCGCATCCAATCCACGATCGAGCCCGGCCGCTTCGCCGCCGTGAGGAAGGCCGACCCGAATCACCTGGCGAGCATCCTCCGGCGCGAGCACCCACAGACCGTCGCCCTGGTCCTGGCCAGCCTGGAGCCGGAAACGGGCGCGGCCATCATCGCAGGGCTTCCCGCGGACATGCGCCCGGAGGTGGTGCTGCGGGTGGCGACCATGGACAAGGCGAGCCCGGAGGTCGTCAAGCAGATCGAGCAGGTTCTGGAGCGGCAGGTCTCCGCGGGATTGGCGTCGGGTGTCTCGTACGGCGGCGGGGCGAAGACGGTCGCCGAGGTGCTCAACCGCGTCGATCCCGCGACGCAGAAGGAGCTGCTCGGGCAGCTCGACGAGAGCTCGCCCGCCCTCGCCGAGCAGATCCGCGCCTTGATGTTCACGTTCGAGGACCTGGTCGACGTGGAGGAGCGGGGTCTGCAGCGGCTCGTCCAGGAGGTCGAGCAGAAGGACCTGGTGCTGTCCCTCAAGGCCGCCGGCGAGGAGATCGTGGCGAAGATCTTCAAGAGCATGTCGGAGCGGACCGCCACCGTCGTCAAGCAGGAGATGGAATTCCTGGGGGCGGTGCGCCTGAAGGACGTGGAAGAGGCCCAGCGCAAGGTGGTGGCAGCGGCGCGCAAGCTCGAGGAGGCCGGGGAGATCATCGTGGTGGGGCGTGGCGGAGGCGATCAAGTTGTCTCCTAGCTCCGGGTCCGCGTCCATGGGCGTCACCGTGCGCCCGCTCCTCTTCCCGGCCCTCGGCGCCGAGGGCGCACCGGTCCATTCACGCCAGACCGGGCCCCCCGCCCGTGGCGCCGAAGAGGTGGAGGCGCTCAGGCAGCGCGCGCGCGCCGAAGCGCTCGAGGCCGGCATCCGGGAAGGGCGGGCCATGGCGTACCGCGAATGGACCGGCCGCCTGGACGGGCTTGCCCGGGCGCTCGAGGAAGCGGCGCGCCGGCTCCTCGCCTCTCGGATCGAGCTGGCCGCCGAGGTCGAGCGCCAGCTCCCCAAGCTCCTTCTCACGCTGACTCGAAAGGTCATCCACCAGGAGCTGGCTCAGTCCCAGACGGCGGCTCAGACGGTGATCCGGGGCCTCAGCGAACGGCTTGCCGGGTGCGATCGACCCGTCGTCGTCCGGCTCGCGCCCCAGATGGCCGAGGCCTTCGAGGGCTGGCGCCGCTCCGAGGACGGCGCTCGCGTCTTGGGCTCGGGCGTCAGGGTCGAGCCGGACGCCGAGCTCGGGCCTGGTGAGTGGGTCCTTCAAACCGGAGACGGGTTTCTCGACGGGCGCGTGGAGTCGCAACTGGAAGAGGCCTGGCGCCTGATCGCGGAGTTGCCGCGATGACCCCTGGACAGGCGGTCCTGGAACACGGCTACGAGCGCCTGCGCCACAGTGACCTCGTCCGCCCCCTCGGGAAGGTCGCCAAGGTGCTGGGGCTCGCCCTCGAGGTCACGGGAGTCACGGCCTCGGTGGGGGACCTCTGCCAGATCCGATCGCAGAACCGGAGGTTGCTGGCCGAAGTCGTCGGGTTCCGGGACGAGCGGCTGCTGCTCATGCCGCTCGGGGAACTCGCCGGCATCAGCTCGGGCAGCGAGGTGCGCGCCGTCGGTCATCCGCAGACGGTGGCCGTGGGGCCGTCGCTGCTGGGTCGCGTCATCGATGGGCTGGGGCGTCCCATGGACGAGCGGGGACCGCTGGCCCCGGCGGCGCCACGGCTGATCTACGAGCATGCACCGCCCCCGGCCCTCGCCCGACAGCGGATCACCGAACCGCTCGAGACCGGCATCCGCGCCATCGATGCCGCACTGCCCGTCGGCAGGGGACAGCGAGTGGGAATCTTCTCGGGGAGCGGCGTCGGGAAGAGCGTGCTGCTCGGCAGCCTCGCCAGTCACGCCGCCGCCGACGTCAACGTGATCGCGCTGATCGGCGAGCGAGGACGCGAGGTGCGGGAGTTCGTCGAGCGCGACCTGGGGCCCGAGGGGTTGGCGCGCTCGGTCGTGGTGGTCGCGACCGCCGATGAGCCGCCGGTGGTCCGCCGACAAGCGGCGTTCGTCGCCGCGACCGTCGCGGAGTTCTTCCGCGACGCCGGCCAGACCGTGCTCCTCATGATGGACTCGCTCACGCGGCTGGCCATGGTGCAGCGCGAGATCGGTCTCGCCGTCGGAGAGCCACCCGCCACCCGCGGCTATCCGCCGTCGGTATTCGCCCTCCTCCCCCGCCTCCTCGAGCGGGCGGGGACCACGTCGCACCGTGGCAATATCACGGGGATCTATACCGTCCTCGTCGAGGGCGACGATTTGAGCGATCCGGTGGCCGACGCGTCGCGGGCGATCCTCGACGGGCACATCGTCCTCTCGCGTGAGCTCGCGGCCGCCAACCATTTCCCGGCCATCGACATCCTCGCGAGCGTCAGCCGGCTCACCGATGACCTCTTGACGCCTGAAGAATACCGCGCGGCCGGCTGTCTCCGGGACCACCTGGCCACCTATAGCGCCGCCCGAGACCTGGTGGCCATCGGGGCCTATGTGGGGGGCAGCGACCCGAAAATCGACCGGGCCCTGGCCTCGCTCGACGCCGTCAACGACTACCTCCGGCAGGGGCGCCACGAGCGGAGCTCCCGCGGCGAGACCCTCCGCCGCCTGCAGGCGTTGTTTCCCGCGACGGAGGCCGCCGCCGCAAGCGATGCGACGGGCGGCATGCCCGCCGCTCGGGCGAGAGGCTAGCGCAGACCATGGCCTTCCACTTTCGCCTCGCCCAGGTCCTCCGCCATAGGAAGCGGGTCGAGGATGCCGCGACTCTCGACCTCGCCCGGACCCAGCAACGGCTGGACGCCGTCAAGGCGCAGCTCGCCATGCTTTCCGGCGAGGCCGCGGCTCGTACGCAGGCGCTGGTCGTGACAGCCGGTCATGGGAGCACTGGCCTCGAGCTGGGCCGCCTGGCGCGCGCCATCGAAGGGTTGTACGGTCAATCGGCCCGCTGCACCGTGGAGATCGCGGCGCAACGGGAGCGGGTCCACCACGCCCGCGAGGAGCTCGTCAAGGCTGCCCGGGCCTACCGGATCCTGCAGCGCCTCGAGGAATCGGCGCGCGCCGCCCACGCGAGTCGCATCGAGACTCTGGAGCAGCGCCAGACGGACGAGATGGCCTCCACCGGCCAGCTCCGGAGGAAAACTCAGGCGGGTTCGGACGGGGAGGAGACGCGGTGAACGGCGCAGCACAGTTGGCCGTCCCTGCTCATGTCCCGCCTCCTGACGCGCCGTCGGGGTCACCCAGACGCTCACCGGCTGTGATGCCCACGTCCGGCGCCGCGTTTCTGGCTCTCGTGGCGCAGTACCTCCATGCAAGCCCTGACCAGGCGGCGGTCCTCCCTCGACAGAGCGCCACGGCATCGTCGGTGGAGGAGGACGACTCCCGGCCGTCCCTCGAGTCAACGGGTCAAACCCCGGATGGCCCGGCTTCTTCAGCGGTGCTCCCGGCCCCTCTTGCGCTCGTACTGGCGGCGGCAGCCGGAGTGCCCTCGCCGGAGCTCCGGCTGTTGTACCAGGGACTCCCGAGCGTCGGCATCGCGCCCGCGTCTGACGGGGCAGCCGCGCTGAGCGGCCTGGCCGACATGGGCGCGGCCGGAATCACCGGGGCCGAGAACGCCGGCGCGGCGCCCGCTGCGGCCGCGGGGCTTGCGCTCGCCGTGCAGGACGCCGGGGCCCCCGCTCCGCCGGCCTCGCCACCCGCCGGGAAGCTGCTTGACGGTGTTCTGGCTGCGGGCCCTTCTGTGCCCGGTGAGGCAGCTCGGGTCAGTGCGCCGGTAGCGGCGGCGGGATCTGCGTCGGCGCTTTCGGGCGCGCCCAGGCCGGCCATCCTCCCGGCGGCGCCATCCCCGGCGGAATCCTCCGCGCCGCGAACGCCCGCGGAGGCCGGAGGCACCCCCGCTCCTTCGACGGTCCTCATGGCGCAGGCCGCAGTCTCCAGCGCGTCCCCGCTGGAGGACGGAGCGCGGAAGCCTGAGCCCTCGACGCGAACCGGGGTGGTGAGCATGGACGCGCGGCTCGGGGGATCGTCGGCCACAGTGCTCGCGAGTCACACGCAGGTCCTCGAGGTATCGCCTACGACCCCGGACGTCGGCGGGGACGAGCAGGACCGGCTCCGGCGGGAACCCAGGAAACCGGGCGGCGAGGAATTGGCGGGCATCGGATCTTCACCGGCCCGGCCCTTCCCCACGGCGGGGGAGGAGACCACCCGGACCGAGGCCCTCGCCGCGCCACGATCCATCGCGGAGCAGGTTGCCGGTCGGATCGGCCTGATTCGGCGGGAGGGGCGTCACGAGATCTTGCTGCAGCTCGAGCCGCCCGACCTCGGCGCCGTCCGCATCGAGGCTGTGCTCGAGGGCCGGCACCTGACGCTCGAGATTCACGCGGAGCTCGCTCGGTCACGAAGCATCCTGGAGCAGGCATTGCCCCAGCTGAGGGAGTCCCTATCCCAGCAAGGGATCGTTCCGGATCGGGTCACCGTGCACTTTGGTCTCGAGGCCTCTACCGGCGAATCGGCGGGTCGGGAATTCGCCGCGTTCCGCCGTCCCGTGTTTCCCGAATCGCTCCCGGTCTCGCCCCGCAATTCCGGCGCCGTGAGCGGGTGGCGCGAACCCAGCCCAGTGGGATTCGACTTCTGGGTGTGAACGAGAGAAAGGAGAGCAACCATGTTCAGCGCTCAGGCAGTGACGGTGCCCGGGCCCCCGGTGGCAGGCGCGGGGACCACGGCGCAGCCCGGCAGCACCTCGCTCGGCAAGGATGACTTCTTGCGTCTGCTGGTGACGCAATTGCAACATCAGGACCCGCTCAACCCGCTGGACCAGAACCAGTTCCTGTCCCAGACCGCGCAGTTCACCGCGCTCGAGCAGCTGCAGAACATCAACACGGCACTGGGCAATCTCACGGCCCAGAGCGTCTCGTCGGGCCTCGCGCAGTCCGCCGCGCTCCTCGGGAGGACCGTGAAGGTCTCCGGGAGCAATTTCACGTTCGACGGCGCCACCGCCGTCTCCCTGCCCTTCACGGTCGAAGGCGCGGCGACGCCCGTGCACGTCGAGATCCTGGACCAGCAGGGGAATCTGGTGCGCGGAGTCGACGTGAACGCGACGGCGCCGGGCGCCTACGCGGCCACGTGGGACGGACTGGACGGCGCCGGCCACCGCATGACCGCGGGAAGCTACTACTACCGGGTCTCCGCGCTGGGCGGCACGAGCGGATCGGACACCGTGGCCTCCGCCGCCCAGGGAGTGCTCACGGGATTCGAGGTCAACGGCGGAACGCTCCTCTACCGGCTGGGAAGCGCCCTGATCCGCCCCGAGGACGTCATCGACGTGCGGCAATAGGACGCGCATCGACGCATGGACGACGTCGCTGTCTGAGGCTCACCCCATACGCAAGGAGAGTCAGGTACATGTCAAGCGCGCTATTCTCGGCAGTCTCGGGGCTCACGAACCACCAGGAGTGGCTCGACGTGATCGGCAACAACATCGCCAACGCGAACACCCCGGGGTTCAAGGCTTCATCGGTAGTCTTCCAGGACATCTTGAGCCAGACAGTCAGCGCGGGGTCGGCGCCGGCCACCAATGTGGGTGGCATCAACCCCATCCAGATCGGCCTCGGCGTCACGATCGGGAGCATCACGCCGAGTTTCACGCAGGGCTCCATCCAGACGACCAACCGCGCCACCGACCTGGCCATCCAGGGAGACGGGTTCTTCGTGGTGGCCCATGGCAGCGACATCGTCTACACGCGCGCCGGCGCTTTCACGCTCGACGCCAGCGGCGACCTCGTGGAGGAATCGACGGGCTACCGGGTACAGGGGGCCTCCGGCGATATCCGGATCAACCTGGGTCAGCAGGGTGCGGCGACACCCACTTCCCAGGCGCTGTTCAAGGGCAACCTCGACTACTCGGCGGCGGACGGGACGACCTACATCGCCACCACCGCGGTACAGGACTCCGTCGGCGCTCCTCACACGCTGACGATTACCTTCACGAAGAATTTCGCCGCGGCCCCGGGCCAGTGGGACTGGGCCGCGACCACGTCGGACCCGGCCATCGATAGCTTGACGACGGCGACCGGGTCCCTTGTCTTCGGTTCGACGGGCGCCATCACGTCCGGGGCCTCACAGGCCATCGGCGTCGTGTACACGGCGGGGGCTGCGGTGGACACCCCGCAGGCAATCACGCTCGACTTCGGGACGGCCACGAACACCACACCGGTGACAGGCCTCGCCAGCCCCTCCACCGTGTCCCTCGCCAGCCAGGATGGCCTCCCCACGGCCACGCTGCAGAGCTTTGCCATCGGGGCCGATGGCAGCATCACCGGGTTCTTGAGCAATGGGACGACCCAGGATCTGGGGACGGTACAGCTCGCTTCCTTCAACAACTCGTCCGGTCTGCTGCAGGTGGGGCAGAACCACTACCGGGAGAGCGCGGCCTCCGGCGTGGCGAATATCGGCGACCCCGGGACGGCAGGGCGAGGGATCCTGACGCCGGGATCGCTGGAGGCATCCAACGTGGATCTCGGCAGGGAGTTCACGTCCATGATCCTGGCGCAGACGGGGTTCCAGGCCAACGCGCGGACGATTCAGGCGGCGGACGAGGTCCTCAAGGAACTCGTCAACCTCAGGCGCTAGGGAGCGATGAGCGATAGCATGCCGGCCGCGCCGGTGGCCGCCGGCGGCGAAGTGGTCGAGGAGGCCCCGCCGAGACGGAAGAAGCCGCTCTTCCTCTACGGCGCGGTCGGACTCGTGCTTGCCGCGCTGCTGGGAACGGGCGGATGGATGCTGGCTCCGCGTCTGCTGGGGTGGCCGAAATCCCACCCGGCCGCGGCCAAGCGTGAAGAGCCCGTCAAGGTCACGGTGCCGCTGGGCGCGGTGGTGGTCAATCTCGGACCGCCGGAGGCGCGACGCTATCTCAAGATCGGCGTCGAGCTGGGCGTCCCCGGTCCCAAGGAATCCAAGGAGGTCGAGGAGAAGAAGCCTCAGATCACCGACCTCCTCATCTCGGTGCTCTCGACGATGCCGGTGGAGACCCTGGGCGCCGAGCACGGGCGGGTGGCCCTCAAGAAAGCGCTGCTCGCGCGGATCCAGGAAGACTTGCGGCTCGAGAAGGTGAGCCGGGTGTATTTCACGGAATTCGTGATTCAGTGAGGGGTCCCGGAGACAACTCGTGGACAAGATCCTTTCGCAGGAAGAAGTAGACGCGCTCCTCTCCGCCGTGGACCGCGGGGAGATCCCCGACTCCGGCGCGGCGCGCGGCGGGCTGGCCGAGAAGCTCGTCATCCGCTACAACTTCCGGAAGCCGAATCGGGTGTCGAAGGACCAGCTCAGGATGCTCCAGAGCATCCACGAGACCTTTGCCCGGCTGTACTCGTCCTCGCTGACGACGCTCTTGCGGGGGCTCGTGGAGGTGGACTTCCGGGGCGCGGAGCAAGTGAGCTACGGGGAGTTCATCATGGCCCTCGCCCCGCCCACGTGCCTGGCCGTGTTCAACATGGAGCCGCTCAAGGGCGGCGCCGTGCTGGACATCAACGCCCACGTTCTCTTCCTCGTCATCGACCGGCTCCTGGGCGGCAGCGGCCTCCTCCCCGCCCGGATCCGCGAGTTCACCGAAGTCGAGAAGGTCCTCATGGAGCGCATCGCCATCCGGGCCATGGTCGATCTGCGCCAGGCCTGGCATCACGTGGGGTCCTTCGGCTTTCGGGTCGATCGCACCGAGACGAATCCGCAGTTCGTCCAGCTCACCTCGGCGAACGAGGTGGTCGTCGCCGTCACCTTCGAGGTCAAGGTGGGCGACGTGGGCGGGCCGATGACCATCGTCTATCCCCATATCCTGCTCGAGCCCGTGATGCCCAAGCTCAGCACGCATCGCTCGTTCGCCACGGCGCCGCGAGCCACGTCGCCGGAGGAAGGGGAAGGGCTCAACCGGAGCGTGCTCCGCGTCGGTGTCACGCTGCGCGGTGTGCTGGCGGAGATCCCGCTCACCGTCCGGGAGGTGCTGGCCATGAAGCCCGGGGACATCCTCTGCGCAGGGCGGCCGGCCAGCACGCCCGCCGTCGTCGAGCTGGAGGGCGTTGCGCGCTTCACGGCAAGCCCCGGCATCGTCAACCGCCACAAGGCCCTTCGGCTCTTAACCACCATCCCCAAGGGAGAGACCCTCCGTGACTCCGATCTCGGATCAGGTAAAGCCCGGATTCTCACCGCATAGGCGGGCTGAGCGGTCGACGGACGAAGGCGTGGCCCCGCCCGAGCGAATCAGCACGTTCGCCCAGGGATTCTTCGAGGGCGCCGGGCCGGTATTGACGACGATGATGAACCGGCCGATCTCCGTCACCGTGCTCGGGGTCGAGAACCTGACCCCGACGGAGCTGCTGAGGCAGGTGCCATTGCCCTGGGTGCTCCTCGAGCTGCGCTATGCCCGCGGGTTGACGGGCACGCACTGGTTCATTCTCGGGCGGTCTGGTGCCCTCATTCTCGGCCATGCGCTGGCGGGAGAAGAGGAGGGTGAGGCGCTGGAGTTCCTGCCGTCGCACGAGGAAGCCATCCGCGAGACCGTCAACCAGATCCTGGGCTCGGCGGCGGCGTCGCTGATGGCGCTCATCACGCGGTCGATCAGCTTCGAGCCGGTGACCCTCCAGGTGGTCGAGGACGCGACGGCGCTTCCCCCGGAGCTGTCCGCTCAGCTCGAGCGCCTCTGGCTCGTGCGGGCCGAGGCCACGGGGCCGGACGGGTTCCGCGCCGACTTCTCCCTCACGATGGGATCGGACCTCGCCAGGGAGATCGCCACCGTCGGCGCCGATCCGTCGGGCGCGGTCCCGATGGCCGAGCCCAGGGGGATGGACAATGCGCCCTCGGGGATCGAGTTCATCCTCGACGTCACGCTCCCGGTCGCCGTCGAGCTGGGCCGGGCCCGGATGCAGATCCAGGACATCCTGAAGCTCGCTCCCGGCTCCATCGTCGAGCTGGACAAGGCGGCGGGCGACGCCGTGGACATCCTGATCAACGACTGCCCGATCGCCAAGGGCGAGGTGGTGGTCATCGACGAGAACTTCGGGGTCCGCCTGACCTCCATCGTGACCGCGGCCGAGCGAATCAAGACACTCAGATGAGACGCGTCGGCCTTCTCGCCTTCACCGCGCTCCTGGCTCTCGCCGCGGCTCCCGCCGGGGGCGAAAGCTCGGCCCCGCCGGCGGGCTCGCCGTGGGAGGCGCGGGCGCCGTGGCCCCCGCTCCAAGTCGGCGCTTCCTCCGACTCGGCCCCACCGCCTGCTCCGCCGATGCCCGGGGACTCGGCGGGCGGGGAGAGTGTCGGCAGGCCGGTCGCCGCCCCTCCTCCGCCAACCCTCGGGGCGGCGGGCTTCCGCGCCGTCGGCGCCACCGCCGTCGTCGCGGTGCTGCTGACCGTCACGCTGCTGGTCCTGCCCCGGCTCTTCCGCCAGGCCGGCCGCTCCGCCCCCTCGCGGCTCGGCCGGGGCCCCGGGAAGCGCGGGAGCTGGCTCTCGCGGTGGATGCCGGCGTCGGGCTCGGCCGCCGACGGCCTCGAGATCCTGGAGCGGCGCTACGTCGGGGCCAAGGAGTCCATTTGCATCGTCCGAGCGGGGGCGGAGCGATTCTTGATCGGAGTGACGACCAGCGGGATCTGTCTCCTCGGACGGCTCGAGCCGGCGCGCGAGAGCGCGGACGAGGCCGAGGAGCCCGGCGCGGTGGACTTCGCCCACGCGCTGCCGGGCCCGGCCGTGCCGCGGCCGAGCCCGACGGACGGCGCCTTCCACGCCCTGCTGACGCGTTCCCGCGAGCGGCTGACCCGCCTCGGTGTCGACTCGGGTCATGCCGGGGCGCGCCGTGAGTAAGGCCGTCCTCTGCGGCGTGCTCCTCGCCGCGCTCCTGGCGGGCGTGCCCGGCGCCGAAGCCCAGAACATCGGGCTGCCCAAGATCAGCATCGAAGCGGGCGCCGCCAACTCTCCGCAGCAGGCGGCCACGGCGCTTCAGATCGTCACCATCCTGACGATCCTGAGCGTGGCGCCCGCGATCCTCCTCATGCTGACCTCCTTCACGCGCGTGATCATCGTGCTCTCGCTGCTGCGCCAGGCCATCGGCGTCCAGCAACTGCCCCCCAACCAGGTGCTCGTCGGGTTGTCGCTGTTTCTCACCTTCTTCATCATGGCCCCCGTCGGCGAGGACATCCGGAAGGTCGCCTGGGAGCCGTACTCGGCACAGAAGATCAGCCAGACCGAGGCCCTGACCCGCGCCATGGGACCGCTCCGCGACTTCATGCTGCGCCAGGCGCGCCAGACCGACGTCGCGCTCATGGTTCACCTCGCCAAGCTGCCCGCGCCCAAGAGCGCCGCCGATCTGCCCACGCACGTCGTGGTTCCGGCGTTCGCGCTCTCCGAGATCAGGACGGCCTTTCAGATCGGCTTCGTGCTCTTCATCCCCTTTCTCATCATCGACATGGTCGTGGCGAGCGTGCTCATGTCCATGGGCATGCTCATGTTGCCGCCCGTCATGATCTCGCTTCCCTTCAAGCTCCTTCTCTTCGTGCTGGCCGACGGGTGGCACCTGGTGGTGCGCGCGCTCGTGGCCGGCTTCCGCTGAGGCGACGATGACCCCAGACCTCGTGCTCTCACTGGCGCGCGACTCGGCGCTGCAAGTCCTGGTCATCGCGGGGCCCATCCTCGGCGCCGGCCTCGTGGTCGGGCTCGTCGTGAGCGTGTTCCAGGCCGTGACGCAGATCCAGGAGATGACGCTCACGTTCATCCCCAAGCTGATCGCCGTGCTGGTCATCCTCGCGGTCCTGGGTCACTGGATGCTGGACCGGCTTCTCGGCTTCACCACGACATTGCTCACGAACCTGGACCAGTACGCGAGATAGCCATGGCGGAGCTCATCGATCTCCTCGCGCGGCACCTGGATGGCTTCCTCCTCGCCTTCTTCCGGGTGGGGGCGATGCTGGCCTGGGCGCCCGTGCTGGGCCACCGGAGCATCCCCGTGCCCCACCGGGCAGGGCTGGCCGCGCTCCTCGCCCTGATCCTGGCCCCGACCCTGCGGGGGTCCGCCGGAGCGGTCGCCCGCGATGCGCTGGGCTGGCTGCTCGCGGTGGCCGGCGAGGTGTTCGTCGGTCTCGCGATCGGGTTCGTGGCGTACCTCGTTCTCGCCGCCGTCGAGGTCGCAGGCGAGATGATCGGCTTCGAGATGGGGTTCAGCATCGCCGCCGTCTTCGACCCGGCGATGGGCGAGCAGGGGACCGTCGTCGCCCGCCTCCTTCATACGCTGGCGCTGCTGCTCTTTCTCACCATGAACGGCCACCATCTGCTCATCCGGGCCGTCGCGGCGAGCTTCCAGCGCATCGCGCCGGGCGGCGTGCTCGAGCCGGCGGTGGCGGGTGGGATCGCCTCGCTGGGCGGAAAGCTCTTGCAGTCCGGCTTCGCCCTCGCCGGTCCGGTCGTCGCGATCTTGCTCGTCCTCAACGTCGCCCTCGCGCTCGTCGGGCGCGTCGCGCCCCAGACCAACGTGTTCATGGTGGGGCTGCCGCTGTCCATCGGTGTCGGCGTCCTCGGCCTGCTCGACGATCTTCCGTCCTTCGCGCAGGTGTTCACCCGGCTGGTCGCGGAGATGCAGATGGACGTGGACGGCCTCTTCCTGGGAGCCACCCATGGCCTTCGGTGAGCCGAGCAACGGCGAGCGGACCGAACAGCCATCCGCCAAGCGGCGCGAGGACGCCCGGCGGAAAGGGCAGGTCGCCAAGAGCGCCGATCTCACGGCGGCCATGTTCCTCTTGAGCGCTCTCGGCGCCTACTCGCTCGCCAGCGGCCGGCTCGTCGCCGATGCCCTCGAAACGTTCCGGGGCGGGCTCGGCGCCGCCTCGCATCCCGACCTCACGCCCGGCGCCGCCCTCACCATGTTCCTCGACACCTCTGCCACCATCGCGCGCCTCGCCTGGCCCTTCGTCGTGATCCCCGCCGCGATCGCTCTCGGCGTCCAGCTCGCCCAGACGCGCTTCGCGACCTCCTGGGAAGCGCTGGCGCCCCAGTGGAAGCGCGCCAACCCGCTGCAGGGGCTGGCGCGGCTGCTGAGCGGCACGAGCCTCGTCGAGACGCTCAAGGTCAGCGTCAAGCTGCTGGTGCTCGGGGCCGTGGCGTACGCGACCTTCAGGGCGGACTGGCCGATCCTCCTCGGTCTCCGGGCGGGCGAGGCGGCGCTCGTCGACGTCGGCGCCGTCGTCCGCGATCTGTGGCTCCGGATGGGGCTCGCCTTCCTGGTGCTGGCGGGCATCGACTACGGCCACAAGTGGTGGCAGCACCAGCAGAGCCTCCGGATGACGCGGGAGGAGGTCCGGGAGGAAAACAAGGAGCTCGAAGGCAATCCGCTGCTGCGGAGCCGGATCCGCGCGCTCCACCGCCAACAGGCCACGCGGCGGATGATGCTCGAGACCAGGCGGGCGGACGTGGTGTTGAGGAATCCGGTCCACGTCGCGGTGGCGCTCCGCTACGACGGCGGGCAGATGCGGGCGCCCCGGGTCGTGGCCAAGGGCGCGCGTCTCATGGCGCGCCGGATCGTCGACGTCGCCGTGCGACACGGGGTGCCCGTTGTCGAGAACCCGCCGCTCGCCCGCTCGCTGTTCCGCCTGGTGGCCGTCGGCCACGAGATCCCGAGAGAGCTGTACCGGCTGGTCGCCGAAGTCCTGGCGCACGTGTACTCGCTCAGGGATCGGGGACGGTAGGGACCGCGATGGCGCCCCCGGCTCGCCCGCCGTCCCCCTCGTCCCGCAGCGACTTCCTGCTCGGCGCGGGCATCCTCGGCATCCTGGTGGTCCTCGCCGTTCCGCTCCCGCCCATCCTGCTGGACTTTCTCATCACGCTGAACTTCACCCTCTCGCTCCTGCTCCTGCTCGTGGCGATGTACATCCAGCGGCCGCCCGAGTTCTCGGTCTTCCCCTCGCTGCTCCTCGTCACCACACTCTACCGGCTGTCGCTCAACGTGGCCGCGACCCGGCTCATCCTGCTCCACGGGGGCGAAGGAGCGAGCGCCGCCGGCCGGGTGATCCAGGGCTTCGGACAGTTCGTGATCGGAGGCAACTTCGTCGTCGGGGTCGTGGTCTTCCTCATCCTGGTGGTCATCCAGTTCGTCGTGATCACCAAGGGCGCGGGCCGGATCGCCGAGGTCGCCGCCCGCTTCACCCTGGACGCCATGCCGGGCAAGCAGATGGCGATCGACGCGGACCTGAACGCGGGTCTGATCGCCGACAGTGAAGCTCGCCAGCGCCGGGAGCAGATCTCCCGTGAAGGGGATTTCTATGGCGCCATGGACGGCGCCTCCAAGTTCGTTCGGGGTGACGCGATGGCCAGCCTGATCATCACGGCCGTCAATATCGTGGGCGGCCTCGCCGTGGGTCTCTTGCAGGAGGGCATGCCCCTCGATGAGGCGCTGGCGACCTACACCATCCTCACCGTGGGCGATGGCCTGGTGGCGCAGGTCCCCGCCCTGATCACGTCGACGGCAGCGGGCATCGTGGTCAGCCGCGCCGCATCCGATTCCGAGCTGAGCCAGGACTTCATCGCCCAGCTCACACTGCGCGCCCGCCCCATGGCTGTGGCCGCCGGCGTGCTCGGCACCCTCGGCCTGCTCCCGGGGCTCCCCGCCCTGCCGTTTCTCTTGCCCGCCGTCCTCCTCGGGGTGGCCGCCTATCGCCTTCGCGCGAGCGCCGAGCGGCCCGAGCCCGAGGCGAAGGACACGGCGGCCGCCGCTCCACAGGCGCCCGAGAAAGTCGAAGAGCTCCTGGTGCTCGACGCCCTGCAGGTGGAGCTCGGCTACGGGCTCCTGTCCCTCGTGGATCGAAAAGGCGAGGACAGCAGCGACCTGCTCGCGCGGATCCGCGCGCTGCGCCGGCAGTTCGCGACCGAGATGGGATTCGTGGTCCCGCCCGTCAGGGTTCGCGACAGCGCGGGGCTCGGGTCCACCCAGTACGTGTTCCGCCTCCGCGGGAGCGAGGTGGCCCGCGGTGAAGTCCATCCCGATCGACTCCTGGCCATGAACACGGGCGCGGGCGAAGACGTCATCGACGGGCTCGACGTCCGGGAGCCGACCTTCGGACTCCCCGCTCGGTGGATCCTGAAAGCGGGCAAGGACATGGCGCTGGCGGCGGGATGTACCGTGGTCGAGGCCAGTACGGTCATCGCGACCCATCTCAGCGAGACGATCCGGCGGCAGGCAGCGACACTGCTGGGGCGCCAGGACGTGCAGGCGCTCCTGGACAAGCTGAAGGAGACGCACCCCTCCGTCGTCGACGGCCTGGTTCCCGGGATCCTGCCGCTCGGCATCGTGCACCGCGTGCTGCAGCGTCTTCTCGCGGAAGGCGTCTCGATCCGCAATCTGCCCGCGATCCTCGAGGTGCTGGCCGACTCCGCCGCCGCGACCCGCGATCCGGGACTGCTCGCCGAGTACGTCCGGGCCGCCCTCGCCGACGCCGTGTGCCGTCCGTTCCTCGGGTCCGACGGCACCCTTCGGGCCTTGCTGCTGTCGCCGGAGGCCGAGCGGCAGCTCAGGGACCGGTTGAGCGACGGAGAGGGAGAAGAGGCCCTGGCGCCCCGGGACGGCCAAACCCTGCTCGAGGGTATCGCTCGCGCGCTCGAGAACGCGCCGCCCATCGAGAGCAAGCCGGTGCTTCTCTGCCCCGCGCCGCTCCGGCGCCACGTGCGCCGCCTCACCGAGCGGCCGCTGCCGCATCTCGGCGTGCTGTCGTACGCCGAGCTCCCTTCCCAGCTCAATGTCCAGACTCTCGGGACCGTGGAAATGCGCCATGCACCTCAAATGGTTTAGGGGCCGCGCAGTGCCGGAAGTCATGCGCCGGATCCGGGAGGAGCTCGGCCCGGAGGCGGTGATCCTGCACTCGAAGCACTCGCGTCCGTGGGGGCCCTTTCGGCTGGTCCGGGGCAGCAGCGTGGCAGTGCTCGCGGCGCTCGATCGACGGGAGCCCGACAGGGCCGCCGGGAGCGCCCCGTCCCAGCATGCCGCGGCCTCCGCCGACACGCTGAGGACCGAGGTGGCCACGCTGAGAAAGCTGTTCGTCCAGATCGGCGGCGGCCGGCTGCTTCCGCCCCCGCTCGGGCCCGTCTACGAGCGCCTCGTAGCGGGCGGCGTGGAGGCTTCGGTCGCGCTCCGGCTCCTGGCCGAGCTGCCGCCTCCGCAGCCGGGGGCCGGCGATCCGGATCCCGCGTCGCCGGAGCGGGGGGTCGGCGACGCTCTCGCGGGGTTGATCCGGACCACTGACGCGGCCGCCCGGCCGCGGGCGGCGCGCGTGGTCGTGGTCGGCCCGGCGGGAGCCGGGAAGACCACGACCCTCGCCAAGCTCGCGGCCCGCGCCCAGATCAGCGGCGGCCGCAGCGAGATCGTGAACCTCGATGGCAGCGGGCTCCCCGCGGCGAGCCCGCTCGAAGGCTTCGCCGCCATTCTCGACGTGCCGTATGCGGCGGCGCTGACGGCGGACGACCTCGCGGACACGCTCCGGCGGGCTCCGGTGAGCGGGCTCACCCTGATCGACACCCCCGGCCTCGGCCCTGGTGACGGCGCGGGGCTGGCGCGGCTTCGGGACCTCTTGCGCGCGGCGGGCGCCGACGAGGTCCACCTGGTCCTGTCGGCGACGAGCAAGACCGCCGACGCCCTGGCCGCCGTCCGCGCCTTTGCCGCGGTGGGCGTCACCCATCTGCTGTTCACCCGCCTCGATGAGACGACAAGCTGGGGATCCGTCCTCACCGTGAGCGTCGTTACCGGGCTTCCGCTCTCGTACTTCGGGACCGGCCGAGAGATCCCGGGTGACCTCGCCCCCGCCGCCGCCCGCGAAGTCGTTCACCGCACACTGCAGCAGGGAGAATGCCCCGCATGAGCCTGGAAACCGTCATTCCTTCGTCGCTTCCACCCGGCGGAAACCGGTGCCGGACCATCGCGTTCACGAGCGGGAAAGGGGGGGTGGGGAAGTCGAATCTGGTGCTGAACACCGGGTTGCTTCTGGCCCAGCGCGGCCGCCGGGTCGCGATCCTCGATGGAGACCTGGGCTTGGCCAACCTGACCGTGCTGCTGGGTCAGACGCCCAAGTATGACCTCCGAGACGTGGTCGCCGGGGAGAAGCGTCTGGACGAGATCTTGCTGCGCGGTCCCCACGGGCTTCTCGTGGTTCCCGCCGGCTCGGGGGTCGCGGAGCTGGCGAACCTGAACGACGAGCAGCGCATGGAGCTCTTGCAGCAGGTCCACGACATGGAAGGGGCGCTGGATTTCCTGCTCATCGATACCGGCGCCGGGCTCAGCGAGACGGTGCTCAATCTCATCCTGGCCAGCGACGAATCGGTGGTGGTCACGCTGCCGGAGCCCACGGCGCTGGCCGACGCCTATGCGCTGATGAAGGTGGTCGTCCGGCAGTACCCGGCGTATCCGTTTCACCTCCTGATCAACATGGTGCGGGATGGCGAGCAGGCCAGGCAGGTCCAGCGCTCGCTGGCCGAGATCCTGATGCGGTTCCTCGGATACCGGCCGGGCGACGCGGGATTCGTGGTCATGGACGCCTGCGTCGGCCGGGCCGTGGTCCAGCAGGTGCCGTTCACGGAGATGGCGCCCCGCTCCCGGGCGTCCCGCTGTCTGGAGACGCTGACCGACCGGCTGATCGGCACCGCGGCGCCGGAGCGCGCGACGACGAAGACGTTCTGGCAGAAAGTCTCGGCCGGACCATGGCGGCAGGCATGACGGCCAGTACCGAGCTCTGGCGCGCCTACCGGCGCTCGAAGGATCCGGCGCTGAGGGATCAGCTCATCGAGGCGGATCTCGCCCTGGTCAAGTACGTCGCCGCGCGCATCGCGAGCCGCCTGCCGAAGCATCTCCGGCTCGATGACCTCTACTCGGCGGGGCTCCTCGGGTATCTCGCGGCGGTGGAAGACTTCGATCCCGAGCGCGGTGTGGCGTTTACCGCGTACGCGAGCCACCGCGTTCGCGGGGCGATCTTCGACGAGCTGCGCCGGCTGGACTGGGTGCCGCGCGGGGTGCGCGAGCGGATCCGCGACACGCGGCGGGCCATCGACACGCTCTTGCAACGGCTGGATCGCCAACCGACGGACGAGGAGATCGCCCGGGAGCTCGGGATCGAGACGGAGGCCTACCGGAGCTCGCTCGCCGACGGGGTGACGCTCATCTCGCTGAACTCGACCGCCCTCGCGGACGGCGGCGGGCCGGTGCTGACGGACAGCCTCGAGGACGTCGGGGCCCCGGATCCCTTCCTCACCCTCGCCCTGGGGGAGCGGCGGGCGATCCTGGGCGGCATGATCGACCGGTTGCCCGAGAAAGAGCGGCAGGTCCTGGCGCTCTACTACTACGAGGAGCTCACGATGCGCGAGGTCGGGGTCGTCATCGGCGTGACCGAATCCCGGGTGTCCCAGCTTCATTCGGGCGCCATACAGCGGCTCAGCGTCATGCTCCGCCGCCAGCGCCTCGGGTTGAGCGAGCTGGTCATTCCAAGAGGCGCCTCCGCGGGCCATCGGAGCCCACGCTCGTGAGCGCGCGGCACGCGCGCCGCGCCCGCCTCGCGGGCCTCCTGCTGGCGGGCCTCGCCCTGGCCGGGTGCGCGACGACGCCCCGGCCGGCCAGAGGCGCGCCCGAAGCGGGATGCCTGCCCACGGGGCGCAGCCTGATCGTGGCCCGTATCGGCACCGACGAGAACCGGTCCACGGCGGAAGCGGCGGCAGAGCTCCTCGCCAACACCCTGCGCGATACCGCCCACGTGATCGGCGTTCGCGAGCTCGTGGCCGAGGCCCGGCTCGCGGGACTCGGCGTATGGGCCTCCGGCGTGTCGGAACGCCTGCAACGGGGCGGATGGCTCACGCCGGAGGAGGGCGGGGTGCTCGGGGACCGGTTCGGCATCTCGACGCTCGTCGCCACGGAGGTGACCGAGTACGACCAGGTCTGGGGGAAATACGCGAAGTTCACGCGGGCCGGCGTGGACGCCCAGGCGTTCGATCTGGCCTCCGACCGGGTCATCTGGCGACTTCGCGGCGATACGGAGGTGGAGGATATGCGCGGTCGGGCGTTCCGGTTCGCGATGGAACAGGCGATCCAGGAGCTCGCCGCCGCGATCTGTCCCCGGCAAGGCTTTTCTCTCGTCAACGCCTGGCGGTACTGGCGCCGGTGATGCGGCCGCCACGCACGGGTGAGGAACGACGCCATGGACAGTCTTGAGGTCCCCCGACCGGGCGCACTGCCCGCGCCGGGCGATCCCGCGCCCCGGCGGTCATCCAAGCGGAAGAGGGACAAGCCGAGCGCGCCTCCGCCGGCGCCGCCGGGTGATCCGAAGCCCGAAGAGCCCGAATCCCCGGGCACGCTCGACCTCTTGACCTAACGAGAGGCCAAGAGGCTCGCAGGCTGCCGAAAGAGGAGACTCATGCTGCTCATGGCCTTCATCGTCTTGCAGCTCATCCTCGACGTGGAGATCGTGCTGTTCCTGCTCATGCGCCGCCGGCGGCGCAAGGCCGCACCGGCGCCGGCTCCCGCGAAAGAGGAGCCCCCGTCGTGGTATCGCGACTTCACGATCCTGGCCGAGGACGTGCTCGCCCTCGTGGAGCCGGTTCTCGACGCGCTGGAGGCAGGGGAGACGAGGGCTCGGCGGGCGATGCCTTCACCCGCTTCCGCGGGAGGACCCGCCGAGGCGCCGACCCCGCGCGACCGGCACCGCGAGGCCTTCGCGCTCCTGCGCGCGGGCACGGCGCCTGACGAAGTCGCGCGGCGCGAGCGGCTCCAGCCGGGGGAGCTGCGGCTGATCAGGAATCTGATCGCCGCCGAGGCTCAGCAGGGACCGACGCCCAGATCGTGAGAGCGCGGCCCAGGCATGGACGGCAGCTTCGGGCGGCGGGACTATTACCGGGTTCTCCAGGTCGACCCCTCGGCCCATGCGGAGGTCGTGCGCGCGGCCTACCGGACGCTGCTCAAGGTGCTGGGTCACCACCCCGACCTCGGCGGGAAGGACAGCGAGGCGCGCACGATCATCGAGGCGTACCAGACGCTGGGCAAGCCGGAGCGGCGCCATGCCTACGACCTCTGGCTGAAGGCGCATTCCGCCCCATCTCGTCCGGAACCGGCCCTGCCTCCCGAGGTCGAGGACTGGGTTCGCGGCGTGCTGTCCGAATACCATGATGCCCCGAAGGCGCCCTTCGCGAGCCGCTTCGACCTCGTCCTCGAGGGGCCGGCTCCGTCCAGCGACCGCCTCTATGTCAAGGCGTTCCCGCTGCTGGCGTCTGCGCAGTGGCCCACCGCCTTCACCCTCTGCCGGGCGGTCGCCGTCGGGCGAAGCGGGCTCCTGCCCTCGACGGACGTGATCCTCCTGGTGGCCAATCAGGTGCGAGACCTGAAGGGCTTCCTCGGGGAGAGCATCCACCATTCGGCGCAGTGGGCCTGGAATCGCTGTCTCATCGCCGTGTGCGCACCGCGGCCGATCCGGCTGCACACGGGGAGGATCGTCTTGATGCCGAGCGTCTTGCGGCGGCTGGGCGCTGCCTCATGACCGGGTGCCGGGACGGCGCTCATGCGGCGGAGCACGGATCCGCTGGGCAAGTCTTGCCGAGCGGCCGGGCTCAGGCGGCCCCGCCGCCCCGGAGCAATGCCTCCGGATCCAGCTATTGTCAGCATTCGCGTCGATGGCACAGCGCTTGCTCCTCCGAAGGCCCGGCATGATCCAGTCCCTCGCGGCCAATATGCTGGCGCAGTGGCAGCGCCAGGAGATCCTCGCGAACAACCTCGCCAATGCGGCGATGGCCGGATTCAAGCAGGACGGTCTCATGTTGCTCCAGGGGAGCGCACCGCCAGGGGGAGCAGTCACGTCCGTCTCGGGCCTGGTGCCGGGGCGACCGCACACCATCGCGCAGTGGACGGATTTCTCCCAGGCTTCCATCCGGCAGACCGATCGAGAGCTCGACGTGGCGCTCGACGGTTCCGGCTTCTTCGTCGTCGAGACCCCGCGCGGGCCCCGCTATACGCGCTCCGGAGCGCTCGCGATGAGCCGGGATGGGTATCTGGTCACGGCGAGCGGGCACCAGGTCCTGGGGGACAACGGGCCCATCGCGATTCGCTCGTCCCGGCCCGGCATCACGGCCAAGGGAGAGGTTCAGGAAGACGGCCGGACGGTGGACACCATCCGGGTCGTGGATTTCCCGAAGCCCTATCGCCTGCTCAAGGGAGGGGACGGGCTCTTCGTCCCCGCCAATCCCGCCGTCGCCCCCGCGCGCGCGCAGGACTATCAAGTGCGCGCGGGCGCGCTCGAGGATTCCAACGTCGACACTGTCCGGACCATGGTCGAGATGATCGTCATGCTCCGGAGCTATGAGAGCGCACAGCGCGCCATCCAGGCCGCCGACGAAGCCGACCGCTACGCCGCCAACGACATGGGGAGAGTCTGATGATCCGAGCCCTCTACACTTCCTCGTCCGGAATGCAGGCCCAGCAGCTCAACCTGGACGCCATCGCCAATAACCTGGCCAATGTGAACACGGCCGGCTTCAAGCGGACGCGCGTCGACTTCCAGGACCTCTTGTATCAGACCTTCCGCGCCGCCGGAACCGTGAGCGCTCAGGGGACGACGTTCCCGACCGGCATCCAGGTGGGTCACGGCACGCGTCCAGTGGCCACCCAGAGGATCTTCAGCCAGGGCGACTTCCAGCAGACCGAGAACCCGCTGGACCTCGTCATCGAGGACGGGGGATTCTTCCAGATCATCCGGCCCGACGGGACGACGGGCTACACGCGCTCCGGCGCCTTCAAGAAGGATGGCACCGGGCGCGTCGTCACCTCCGACGGCTTTCCGCTCCAGCCGGGGATCACGATTCCGGCCGATGCCACCAGCGTCACCGTCGGGACCGATGGCACCGTGTCCGTGACGCAGCCGGGCCAGAGCACGGCCCAGCAGGTGGGAACGATCCAGCTGGCGCGCTTCGTCAATCCCGGCGGGCTCGTCAGTGTCGGACGCAGCCTGTTCGTCCCCACCCAGGCATCCGGCGACGCGATCGTGGCCAACCCGGGCACCGACGGGATCGGCACCCTGGCCCAGGGCTTCCTCGAGATGTCCAATGTCAAGGTGGTCGAGGAGATGGTCGCGATGATCACGAGCCAGCGGGCCTATGAGGCCAACTCCAAAGCCATCCAGACCGCGGACGAGATGCTCGGCATGGCGAACAATATGAGGCGGTAGGCGTGCGGCGCAGCGCGGTCATCGGGCTCGGCGCGCTCGTCGCCCTCGGGGCGCTGCCGCTTCCACTGTGGGCGGGCGCGATCGTCCGTCTCGCTCCGGAGGTGGTGGTGCGGACCGATGAGATCTCGCTGGGGGACCTGGCGAGCATCGAGGGAGACGAAGGTCTGGCCCGCCGGCTCCGCCAGGTCCGGCTCGGTCCGGCGCCCACCCCGGGAATGAGCCAGCGGATCGATGCGAGCTATCTACGCCTCCGCCTGAATGAGCCCGGGCTCGAACCGCACAAGGTTCAGGTCGTCGCGCCCGATCAGGTTGTCATCACGCGGGCGTACCAGGTGCTGCCGGGGCCCGCCGTCGTCGAAGCGGCAATCCGCTGGCTCCAGGAGCGGCTCGATGTGCTCGCCCCGGACGGCGGGCCCTATGCGCTCGTGCCTCTGACCCGGCTCGGCGATCTGCGGATCCCGGCGGGAGCGCTGGAGCTCGTCGCGCAGGTCCAGGGCGAGCTGTCGCCGCAGGGCATGGTCGGCGCCACGGTCACGGTCGCGGTGGATGGGCGAAGCTACCAGACGATCCCGCTCAGTTTTCGCGTCGGCCGCTACGGGAGCGTGGCGGTGGCGGCGCGCGCGCTCGAGTCCAAGGCGGTGCTGGGGCCCGGCGACTGGCAGATCGAGCGGCGCCCTGCGACCGAGATCCCGGCGGGCGCGCTGCCCGCCATCCCGGATGGCGCGGATCTGGAAGCCGTGCGCCCGATCAAGGCCGGCGAGGCGCTGACGCCCACGCTGGTGCGGCAGCGGATCCTCGTGCGCAGGGGTGAGCTCGTGACGCTCGTGCTCGAGGGGCCGGGATTCCGCATCACCACCCAGGGGCTGGCCGTCACCGACGCGCGGCGGGGCGACTCGGTGAGGGTCCTCAATCCGACGTCCAAGCGCGAGACCCTCGGGAAGGTCGAAGTGCCCGGCATCGTCCGGGTGCCGTTCAGAGAGGCGGGGAGCGGTCAATGAGGCGGCTGCGCGGCCTGGTGGGTGGTCTCTTGCTTGTCTCGATGGCGCCCGCGTGGGCAGGCGCCCAGTCGCTCTGGCGCGAGGGCGCCTCCGGCGCGGCTCTGTTTGCCGACCATCGCGCCCGCGCCGTCAACGACATCGTGACGATCCTGATCGTCGAGCAGTCCACGTCGTCCCGCTCCGCCAATACGACGACGTCCAAGGATGGCAGCCGCAATGTCGCCGTGACCCAGTTCCCCACGATGTTCGATTCGGCGGCGAGGGTGATCGTGAAGCCGCTGGTGAAGTCGTGGCTCGGCTACAAGTCGCCCAGCCAGTTCGCCGAGGAAGACCTCAGGCTCGGCCTGGAGAGCAAGGGCACCCACACGGGGAAGGGCAGCATCGACCGCTCCGACAAGGTGAGCGCCCAGATGCCGGCCCGAGTCGTCAAGGTGCTCGACAACGGCAATATGGTCATCGAGGGCCGCCGCGCGGTGATCGTGAACGACGAGACTCAGGTCATCACGCTGAGCGGGGTCATCCGGCCGGAGGACGTCACCTCGAGCAATGCCGTCTTCTCCAGCCAGATCGCGGACGCCGAGATCCAGATGGTGGGCAACGGGATCCTCGCCGAGGCGCAGCGGCCCGGGATCATCTACCGGTTCCTGGACTGGCTGGGCCTCTTCTAGATGGACGTGGGCCCTGTCATGCGCGTCGGAACCCTGCTGATCCTGTTGTTCGGGGCATTCGTCGCCGACCGGGCGGACGCCCAGGTCCGCGTCAAGGACGTGGCCCGCGTCCAGGGGATCCGGGACAATAGCCTGTACGGCTACGGAGTCGTGATCGGCCTGAGCGGAACCGGCGATCGCTCGACCTCCAGCCCATTCACGCCCCAGGCCATCGCCAATATGCTCCAGCGTCTCGGCATAGCCGTCCCGCCGCTCGCGCTGAACGGCAAGAACGTGGCGGCGGTGATGGTGACGGCCAAGCTTCCGCCATTCATCAAGCCCGGTGCGACGCTGGATGTGATGGTCTCGTCCCTCGGCGACGCCGCGACTCTCCAGGGCGGCACCCTCCTGCTCACACCGCTGCAGGGGCCGGACGGGCGCGTGTACGCGCTTGCCCAGGGGCCGGTGTCCGTGGGCGGCATCCTCGCGTCCGGCGCGGGCGGCGACACCGTGCAGAAGAACCATCCGACCGTCGCCCGGATCCCCAGCGGCGCGGTGGTGGAGCGAGAGGTGCCGGCGGTCCTCGATCCGACCTCGGTCGTGCTCGTCCTCCAGCAGCCCGACTTCACCACGGCCGTCCGCCTGGCGCGGGCCGTGAACGGCGCCGGCCTCGGCAGCGTGGCGCGCGCGCTGGATCCCTCCACCGTGACGGTGGCGGTCCCGGCCGCCGAGCAGGGACGGCTCATGGAGTTCATCGCGCAGGTGGAGACCGTCACCCTCAAGGTGGATGCCCCGGCTCGCGTGGTCATCAACGAGAGGACCGGGACCATCGTGATGGGGAGTCAGTTCCGCATCGCCACCGTGGCGATCGCCCACGGGAACTTGACCATCCAGGTCAAGGAGGAGAAGCAGGTCTCGCAACCTCCGCCCTTCGCGCCCCCGGGTAGCCAGACCGTGGTGGTGCCGAAGAGCGACGTGACGGTCAAGGAGGAGAAGGGCCAGTTGGCCGTGGTGACGGAAGGGGCGAGCATCGGGGATGTGGTCCAGGCTCTCAATGCCCTCGGCGTGACGCCGCGGGACCTCATCTCCATCCTCCAGGCCATCCGCCAGGCGGGAGCGCTCATGGCCGACCTGGAGATCATGTGATGAAGCCCGCGGTCGCGGTCAGCCCCGAGTCCACCCTTCCGGTCAGGTCCCCCTCCGGGCCGGGGTCGGCCCGGAAATCGGTCGCGCCGGTCCGGCTCCGCCGGGCCGCCCGCGAGTTCGAAGCGATCCTCGTCGAGCATATGCTCAAGACGGCGAGGCAATCGTTTCCCCCTCGGGGGCTCTTTCCCTCGGGGGCGGGCCATGACCTGTATCGAGGCCTGGTCGACGAGGAGTTGGCCCGCTCCATGTCCCGGGGCGGGGGACTGGGGCTCAGCGACCTTCTGGTCCGCAGCATGCTCAGAGCCGAGCAGAAAAAGCCCTCAAGTTCCGCATCCGCCGCGCCGATAAAGCCTGGAGAGATGGCACGTCGTACGGGGGACCCCCAATGAAGCTGGATCCGGAGCACCTGCCGAGGGTTGGGAAGGAAGCGATGCCCGTGGGCCGGCCGTCCAGCGGCGGCCGGGTCAAGGGGCCGGACCCGCAGGAGTCGACGCGGGTAGCGGATCCGCCGGGCGATGGCCTCGCCCTGACCCCTGAGGCCGCCAGGTTCCGCCAGTTGCGGCTCCGGGTGCAGGGCCTGCCCGAGGTCGGACAGGCCGAGCGGCTGGCCCGGCTCAAGGCTCTCGTCGCCGCGGGCGCCTACTCGGTGAACGGGGAGAGGATCGCCCAGGCCATGCTCGAGGACGAGCCGACGGCCTCGCTTCTCTGGCTCGCCCCGTCCAGATGATGGGGCCGATGGACGACCTCGTGGCCGTGCTCGTCGCCGAAGCCGGGGAGTATGACCGCCTCCTGCCGCTCGTCGAGGAGGAAGAGCGCGTCCTCGTCCGGGCCGATCCCGCTGCGCTGACGGAAATCTCCGCGCGGCGCGCGGCCCTGCTGGTGCGACTCGCGAGGCTCGAGCGGGAGCGCAGTGCGGCGCTCGGACGCCTGGCCACGAGGTTCGGGGTGGAGCCGAAGGCCCTCACCGTATCGCGCCTGCTCGAGCTGGCCCCCGCGCACGCCCATGCGCTCGAGCCTGTTCGAGACAAGCTCCGCGGTGTCCTCGGGCACCTGGTCGAGCGGAACGGCAGGAACCGGTTCCTCGCCGAGCGCACGCTCGCGTGCCTGCGCGGGCTGTTCGCGGGTCTCGTCTCGGTCCTGGCGCCGGCGCCGACATATACCAAGAGCGGCCGCTCGGACCAGCCCGCGGAGGAGCTCCGGCTCCTCGACCGCCGTGCCTAGCCGGGACTGTTCATGAGCGACGCTCGAGATCCAGGCTAGAGGTATCTCCGTGGCGCCCATCTTCGACGATCTCGAAGTCGGCAAGCGGGCCCTGCTCGCCCAGCAGGCCGTCCTCAACACCGTCGGCCACAACCTGGCCAATGCGACCACCCCTGGGTACACGCGGCAGCGCACCGAATTGGCATCGGTGCTGACCCAGAACGGCGTCGAGGTCACCGCCATCCGGCGGATCCGGGACCGGTATCTCGACTTCTCGCTGCTCGCCGAGAACCAGGCCCTCGGGCGGTACCAGGCGCAGCAGGGGCTGCTCCTCCGCCTGCAGGCGGTCTTCAACGACCCTCCTGGCACGGGGCTCGGCTCGATGCTCGACGGCTTCTTCCAGGGCTTCGCGGACCTCTCGGTCAACCCGGCGGATCAGGCGCTTCGCGTGACGATGCGGGACAGCGGGGCCCGGCTCGCGACCACGTTCCGGAGCCTGCAGTCGCGCATCGATCAGCTCAAGACGGACCTCACCACCCAGATCCAGGAGAAGGTGACGGCGGCCAATGGGCTGCTGGGGCAGATCGCCGACCTGCACCGCCAGATCCTGGCCCGGGGCGGCGGGGCGCCACCCAACGACCTCTTCGACAAGCGCGACCAGCTCGTGGACCAGCTCAACCAGATCATCGGTGTCACCGCCACCGACCGCGCCGACGGCACGGTCCAGCTCGCGGTGACGGGGACGGGCGTGCTCGTCGTCGACGGGACCCTCACGACGCCGCTCAAAGCCACGATCAATCCGGGCGCCGACAGCGTGGACCTGACGGCGGGCTCGGTAGCCGTGACGCCGCAGGGCGGCGAGCTGGCCGCGGTGCTGAGCGCGCGGAACTCGCCCACGGGCCCCGTGAAGCAGGCGGCGAACGACCTCGACGCCCTGGCCCGCGCCATCATCGCCGAGGTGAACAGGCTGCACGCGAGCGGCACCGGTCTCGCGGAGCATGCTGCTCTCACCGCCGTCAACGCCGTCAGCTCGCCATCGGCGGCGCTCACGGCCGCCGGCCTGGCGTTCACGCCCGGGAGCGGCTCCTTCAAGATGATCGTCCACGACGCCACGGGCGCCGTGAAGTCGAGCGTGACGGTGTCGGTGACGGCCGGGGTCACCACGCTCAACGAGATCGCCACGGCCATCAACGGCGACCCGGACCTGAGCGCTACCATCAGCGGCGGCAAGCTCACGGTGGCGGCCGCCGCGGGGGACACCTTCACCTTCGCCGACGACACCTCGGACACGCTGATGGCTCTCGGGCTCAATACGTTCTTCTCGGGGTCGAGCGCGCGCGACATCGCGCTCAACCCGGTGATCGCCGCCGACGCCAACAAGATCGCCGCGGCCCAGGCAGACGCGGCCGGGCTGGTCCATCCCGGGGACGGCGCCAATGCCCTGGCGCTGGCCGATCTGCGGACCAGTCTCGCCATGAGCGGCGGCACCGCGACCTTCTCGGACTTCTTCGGCACCACCGTCAGCCGCGTCGGCTCCCAGATGCGCGAGACCAACGATGCGCTGGACCGGCAACAGGCGACGGCGCAGGTGGTCCAGTCGCTCCAGCAGCAGACCTCGAGCGTGTCGATCGACGAGGAGATGATCGCGCTCACCCAGAGCCAGAACGCCTACGCGGCGGCGGCGAAGTACATCGGCACCGTGCAGGACATGATCAGGACGCTTCTCAACATGATGACGGTGACGGCGTAGGGAGGCGACATGCGCGTCACACCCAGCATGATGACGGCCCAGGTGCAGCGCGAGCTCCAGGCCGCCATCGCCGCCATCGCGCGCCAGCAGGAGCTTCTCTCCAGCGGGCGCCGGATCCTCGCGCCGTCCGACGACCCCGTCGGCGCGGCCCGGGCGGTGGCCATCCGCTCGCGCCAGGCCGCGACCGTCCAGTTCCAGAACAACGTGGCCGCGGCCCGGGCCACCCTCTCGGCCGCGGACAGCGCGCTTCGCGCCATCGCGGACACCGTGACCCAGGCCACGGAGGCCGCGGTGCAGGGCGCCAGCGACAGCATCGACGCCCTGGGCCGGAAGAGCATCGGCGCGACGGTGAACCAGCTCCTGGAGACTCTGGTGACCCTGGCCAATACCCGCGGCGGGACCGGCACCTTTCTCTTCGGCGGCCAGGAGTCCACGATCGCGCCCTATATCGCGGTGCGCGACGCCGGCGGGCAGATCACGGCAGTGGCGCCGAACTCGCGCGGCATCGACGGCCCGACGCCCGCCGAGATCAGCGAGGGCGTCACGGTCCCGACCACGGTGTCGGGCACGGCCATCTTCGGTGCCGCGACGGATCCGACCTACGCCTTCGACGTGCTGATCCGACTCCGCAACGACCTCAACGGCGATCGGCTGCTCAGCTTCCAGCCCGACGTGAGCGCGGCGGGGGCGGCGAATCCCAATGCCTATGCCGGCATCGCCTCCGCCACGGATCTGCAGATCACCGGCCCCGCGGGCACTGCCTTCGTCGCTCCCACGGCGACCGGAGACGACACGCTCTCCTATTCCGGCAATGCCGGCAGCGCCATCGCCGCGGCGGCGGGGATCAACCTGCTGACCCTCGCGACGGGCGTGACGGCCGCCGTGACCAAGGCGGAGATCACCTACTCGAGGGGCAGCTTCGCCAACGACATCACGCTCGACGGCACGGCGGGCAAGACCCTGGTCATCAACGGGACCAGCATCCTGGGCGCCGTGTCGGGGACGACGGCCGCCGGCCGGCGCGATGCCCTTGTCGCCCTCATCAATACCCAGAGCGCCGCCACGGGGGTGGTGGCCAGCGCCGTGCCCGGCGGCGACACCTTCGCGCTCACGGCCGCCGACGGGCGGAACATCTCCATCGAGACCGACGCGACCGTCACGCCGGCCTCGGTGAACGCCAATTTCTTCGGCTTCGCCACCGGCCTGACCGGCACCGGAGTGGCCACCAGCGTGGTCGCCCGCGGCGGTGTGCAGCTCGCCGCCAGCGGTTCCTTCAGCGTCACGCCCGCCACCGGCTCGGCCCTCACCAGCCAGATGACCGGGCAGGGCACCACGGGGCTCCAGGCCGCGCTCGGCGGCCTCGGCGCCGTGCTGGACCGGGTGATCGGGCCCGAGACGCTCGTGGGCGCGCGGCTGTCCTGGCTGGGCCTGCT
>Ga0214473_10001290_pt1 | contig 33498 bp, 24 predicted proteins | sample RVTome_7_FD_203509 | JGI IMG/M metagenome (GOLD analysis project Ga0214473, IMG submission 203509) | Soil microbial communities from uranium-contaminated site in the Upper Colorado River Basin, Wyoming, United States - RVT98D197 | ecosystem: Environmental > Terrestrial > Soil > Contaminated >... | reverse complement strand
AATCATCCGTTTCTAGGCATCTTCGTCGGTCTGGGAAGCGTCATCACGATCCTTGTCATCGCAGCCAGCTATTCCCAGATCGTCGAGCTGTTTCCTACGGGCGGCGGCGGGTACTTCGTGGCCACCAAGCTACTATCGCCGGGGGTGGGAATGGTTTCCGGCTGCGCGCTGCTGATCGACTACGTGCTGACCATTGCGGTTTCTATTGCCAGCGGCACCGACGCCATCTTCAGTTTCCTGCCTCCAGAGTGGCACGAGTATAAACTCGACCTTGCCGTCGTCATTATTATCGCGATAATGCTACTGAATATGAGGGGAGTGCGAGAATCGGTGATCCCCTTGGTCCCGATTTTTCTGACGTTTCTCGCCACACATGTATTTGTGATCCTCTACGGCCTGTTTACGCACCTGCCCAATATAAGCACCGTCGTTCGCTCGACCCAGGCCGACGTACACAACACCGTCTCCACCGTCGGTTTCTGGGGCCTCGCCATGATCGTGCTGCGGTCCTACAGCATGGGTGCAGGCACATATACAGGAATCGAGGCCGTCAGCAACGGGCTCCCGGTCCTGAGAGAACCGAGGGTCCAAACCGCCCGATTTACGATGCGATACATGGCCATCTCGCTATCATTCATGGTTATGGGACTGGTTCTCGGGTACCTGTTGTACGATGTGCGACTGGAACCGGGAAGGACCCTCAATGCGGTCCTGTTTGACAAGGTGACGGCAGGTTGGGGCGAAGGCGGTGCCCGCCTGTTCATCTTCGTCTGCCTTCTATCGGAAGCCATGCTCCTCACCATTGCCGCCCAAACGGGATTCCTCGACGGCCCCCGCGTTCTGGCCAACATGTCCCTCGACCGGTGGTTTCCGACGCGGTTCTCCGTCCTGAGCGACCGGCTGGTCATTCAGAACGGCATCTTGATTATGGGGGGGCTGGCGCTGGTGATCATGCTCTTCACCAGGGGCTCGGTGAGACTGCTGGTGGTGCTCTACAGCATCAACGTCTTCATCACATTCTGTCTTTCGCAGTTGGGCATGGTTCGCCATTGGTGGCTCGACCGCCACCAGACAAGGTCCTGGCTCCACAAGCTGCTCATCAATGGCTTCGGTTTGGTCCTCACCACGTTCATCCTGGTTTCCATGGTGACCGTCAAGTTCTTCGAGGGCGGCTGGATCACGTTGCTGATCACCGGGACTCTGGTCGTCTTTGCGATCCTGGTGAGGCGACATTACAACAAGATCGCGGTGCAGCTTCGCCGGCTCGACGAGCTGGCCGAGCGTGCGGAATCCTACGTCCGCCAGTCCGCACCCAAAGGCGGCGAGGGCGGCCCGGTCTTCGATCCCAAGGCCAAGACCGCCGTCCTGCTCGTCAGCGGCTTCAACGGCACCGGCCTGCACACCCTCCTGGCCATCATGCGCCTCTTCGGCGGCGTATTCCGAAACTTCGTCTTCCTGGAAGTCGGCGTGCTGGATGTCGGCAACTTCAAGGGGCCGAAGGAGGTCGAGCGCCTGCAGACGCAGGTGCAGAACGACCTGAACCGCTACGTGGAGCTGATGAAGAAGTCGGGGTTCTACGCGGAGGCTGTCTGGGACATCGGCGTCGATGCCGCCGAGCAGATCACGCAGATCGTCCCGACCATCATCGAACGCTACCCCGGCGCCGTGTTCTTCGGCGGCAAGCTGTTGTTCCTCAACGAGACCCTGATCAACCGGCTGCTCCACAACCAGCTCGTCTTCACGATCCAGAAGCGCCTGCATCGCCTGGGCATCCCCTTCGTCATCCTGCCCATCTACGTCTGACCGGTCCGAACAAGACCACGAGCATCTCCACGCCGATGTCCGGCGCTCCTATTCTCGCGGCGGCCTTTCCATTCGTCATGTTGAGAACCGGGTGGCAGCGGCAAGCGGAGCCTGCGGAGCTTGCCGCTGCCACCCGTCGTGCCCGACACCCTACAACCCTCACAGAGCCCCCCCACCGCGGAGTGAAGGTGACGGCTTGGGGTTGACTGGGAAGGGGAAAGAAGGTATGCTGTTTCATAGTTGACCTGTGACGTTGCGCTTCTGCTGTGTGCGGTATTCTCTCGCACCAGTGTTCGTTTGTGCCAAGACAACCAAGTGGCGGCAGCGTGTGCATTTCCGGAGGAGAAGAATTCAGCGTGGACCGCCTGAGAGAGTTCATTGTCATCCATGAAAGGAGGGTCACACATGTACCTGAAACAAACCTGTTCCGTCTGCCTTGCGGTACTGCTCCTGATCGCCGGCAGCGCCTCGGCCCTTACAGTGACGACGGGCCAGGGCAACGGTGCGGACACGGCCCTGGAGAACGACGGGCAATCCGGCAATCACGGACCGACCAGTCTCCACGGAGCTGAACCTGGATGGCTTCCTGGACAAGGACACGAACAAGCTGGTGACGTTTCTCGTGATCCCCGACACGACGGATACGACGGCGACTTGGTATGTCTCCAGCAAGGAGAGCCCGACGCCGGAACTGTCCCCGGCCTTGACGATGCCGAACGCCAGCGAGCAGGTGCTCGCCGCATACCAGCCGATCCCGGCCCAGGATGCTCAGGATGTGTCCCGCGATGTGGTCCTGAGCTGGAAGCCGGGACAGTATGCGGTCACCCACAATGTTTATTTTGGAACGGTGTTCGATGATGTGAACGCCGCCGATACGGCCGATCCTCGCGGGGTGCTGGTCAGCCGGGGCCAAGCCGACACCACGTACGATTCGCCCGGCCACCTCGTGCTGGGGCAGACCTACTACTGGCGGGTCGATGAGGTCAACGCCACGCCCGATTCGACGATCTACCGGGGCAAAGTCTGGAGCTTCACGGTCGAGCCGTACTCCTACCGGATCGCGAACGTGACGGCCACGGCATCGAGCTTCGATACCGGCGCCGGGCCGGAGAACACGGTCAACGGATCGGGCCTGGATCCACAAGACCTGCACTCGACATTGGACAAGGCCATGTGGCTCAGCGGCAAGAAGGCCCCGCTGCCGGCCTGGATTCAGTACCAATTCGACCGGGTCTACAAACTCCATGAAATGTGGGTCTGGAACCACAATACCGCCATGGAGTCCATTGTGGGCGTGGGATTCAAGGATGTCACGGTCGAGTACTCCGTCAACGGCACGGACTGGCTGGCCCTCGGCGAGTTCGAGTTCGCCCAGGCGGCGTCGGCCGATGGCTACGCCCATAACACGACCGTGGATTTCGCCGGCGTGGCGGCCCGGCACGTCCGGCTCACCCCCAAGAGCAACTGGGGCGACATGGTCGTTCAGTATGGCTTGAGCGAAGTGCGGTTCTTCCACGTCCCCGTTTATGCCACGGGACCCGCGCCCACGTCGGCCACGACCAACGTCGATCCGCGCAGTGTGGTGCTGAGTTGGCGGGCCGGGCGGGAGGCGGCCTCGCACGAGGTGTATGTCAGTGCGGATCGACAGGCCGTGACGGATAGCTCCGCACCTGTCGCAAGCGCAAATCAGGCGAGCTACACACCGCCTTCGTTGGGGTTGGCCACGACCTACTACTGGAAAGTGGTCGAGGTCAACCAGGCCGAGGCCCCCAGTGCGTGGGAAAGCGACGTCTGGAGCTTCTCCACGCTGACGTATCTCACGGTCGATGATTTCGAGGGCTACACCAACGACTCGCCGAACCGCGTCTTCCAGACCTGGATCGATGGCGCAGGCTTCTCCGCCGACGATTTCTTCCCGACGGGCAACCTCGGCAACGGCTCAGGCTCTCTCGTCGGCTACGATCCGACGGCGGGCAATATCATGGAAACCGGCATCGTCCACGGCGGCAGGCAGGCCCTGCCCCTGTACTACGACAACGGCAACGCGCCGCGCTACTCCGAAGCCGTGCGTACATTGGCGACGCCCCAGGACTGGAGCAAGCACGGCATCACGACGCTCGTGCTGTACTTCCGGGGGGACGTGAACAATGTCGGCGCTCCGCTGTATGTGAAGATCGACAGCACGAAGGTGCTCTACAACGGCGGCGCTCCCAGCACGGCTTTCCCGGTCTGGAGGCAGTGGAACATCGACCTGGCCGCTTCGGGCGCCAATCTCAAGAGCGTCAAGACGCTGGCCGTCGGCGTGGGTGACGGCAGCGCCGGCGGGACGGGAACGATCTTCATCGATGATATTCTGCTTTATGCGACGCCTCCACAGGTCGTCACCGCTGCCAATCCCGGGACCAATGGTCTTGTGGCGCTGTATGCGATGGAGGGCAACGTGCAGGACAGTTCCGGCAAGGGTAACAACGGCGCCGCCTCCGGCGATCCGGGGTACGGGCAGGGACTGACCGGCTACGGCAAGGCGATGAGCTTCGACGGACTGAACGACTACGCGGATCTGCCCATTGGCTCGCTGGTGGGCACGCTGAACAGCACGACCGTGGCCGCGTGGGTGTACTTTACGAACACGGGCAACGCCTGGCAGCGGGTCTTCGACTTCGGCAATGCCGGCGCCGGCACCGCGAACCCGAACGTGTATATGTTCCTGAGTTCAAACAACGGCTCACGGATCGTGCGATTCGCGATCCGGACCGCCACCGTGAACGAGCAGGCCGTGAACGCCCCGGCTGCGCTGACGACGGGCTGGCATCATGTGGCGATCGTGATCGACAGCGCCACCATGCGGCTGCAACTGTACCAGGATGGGACGCCGGCGGCCGGCGCCGCGACGACCGTACTGCCGAAGGACCTGGGCGTGACGACCCAGAACTGGCTCGGCCGCTCCCAGTGGACGGCCGACCCCTTCTTCGGCGGCTCCATAGACGAGTTCCGTATCTACAACCGCGCCTTGTCGGAGTCCGAGGTCCGCTACCTCGCCGGCGACCGATGACGAGAAACGGGGAATACCGTTTACCGTTGAACTGCTCGTAGCATAACAGCAATCCGGGTGGCAGCGGCAAGCTGGCGCTTGCCACTGCCACCCAAACTTGATGACATGCTACCAAGAACTCATGTGCAATCGGATTAGGCGGACGGTCGGATCACGAAGTCGCAGCCGGCGGCGTAGAATTCCATGGTGTGGGCCATCGCCTCGACCCCAAAGCCGACGCCCACCGAGATTCCCAGTCCTTGCCACATCTGCGGAGCACCGGGCAGCACCAAGCGTATAAAGGGCTGGTCCCCAGACAGGTTGATATTGTTGTACTCGGCAATCCTGGCCCACCCATCATAGACGTGTACGTCTCGTACGAAGGCATCAACGGACCCGGTCTTGAAGCAGAGCATGGCCGCATCGGCCTGCATACGCACGTCGTTGATGATCACCGGCGTGGGGATCGCAAAATGGAACCAGTTGTCGGTGCCGGGCTTACCCTCGACGTAGACGCACCATCCGTTGCGATCCTCGCGGGCAATCCGGTCCGGATACTCGATTTGCATGGTGCGGCCGTGAATCCATGAAGCATAGGCTATGTTGACGGGCCCCTCCACGGCTTGGGCCTCTCCCGATGTCAGGGCATTGGCCGCCACACCGCCAAGCACGCCCATCCCCGACAGCTTCAACATCTCACGCCGATTGGTTCTCCCGGTGACGATTTGCTCTTTCATGACGCATCTCCTCGTACAGGCTGAAATGAATAGATACACCCCGGCCGGCCACGGCAGCCGGCTCAAGGACTTCTCTGCATCATGCTTTAGGACACGTCCTCCAGGGGGCTGTCGAATGGACCAGCCCTCATTCGGGGCGACAGATTCCCTACCCGTTGTGCTCGTCAAGTGACGACTAAAGCACAATCGTGAGGCAAAGTCAAGTCAATTCAACTGTATCCCGCGCCGGGGTAGAGGAGATTCAGGGCGACGGTGTGCACGGGGCGCAGGAGAAAGTCCATGACGTTCCAGGCGACGATCAGGCCGATGATGCTTGCGTAAGGCTGGGCCATGAACTCCCGGTAGCGTTCCGCGGCGCTGTCGCTGAGGAATAGCGAGAGCACCTCGCTGCCGTCGAGCGGAGGCACGGGCAGCAGGTTGAAGACCAGCAGGATCAGGTTCAGGGAGAACAGGACACTGACCAGAATGGCGGCGCCGGTGGCGACACCTGGAGCGGTCGCTACGGTGGTTTGCGTCCAGGTGACCCGCTCGGGTTCCGCGAACACGCCGAGGAGCATGCCGCCGCGGATGAGCAGGGCTGCGAGGAGGATGAGGACAAGGTTTGCCGCCGGGCCGGCCAGGGCCATCAGGGCCGCCTGCCGGCGGTTGCGATGGGCCCAGTAGGGATCGTAGGGCGTGCTCGCCCAGCCGATCATCCAGCCGCCGAGGGCAAAGGAAAGGATGGGTACGATGATCATGCCGATGGGCGACCTCTGCATGTGCGGGATCGGGTCGAGCGTCACCAGGCCGGCGGCGTAGGCGGTCGTGTCCCCGAATTTCAAAGCGGCAAAGCCGTGGGCCGCCTCGTGAAACGTGACCGAGACGGTGAACACGACAAACCACAAGAGCCCCAGTCCAATCTCCATCGGCGTCACTGTCATCTCTCAGCCTTTCAAGATGTTCTCTCGGGTGGCATGGCCAAACCCGTTGGGAACGTCCCCAGTTCTTGATATCTCTCTGACTTGGATGGGTGGCATCGTCAAGCGCAGCTTGGCGATGGCTCGATTCGATCGGGAAAGAGCCATCGCCAAGGCCTTCGGCCTTGACGCTGCCACCCGTCGCCCGCTGTCTCGTGTCTGGCCCGATAATGCGGCAGGCAGACCGCGTGGGACCAGGCCCGGGAATTCTACAATAACCGATCCGTTCGCGCAGGGCAACCATCCGGGGTAGTCCTGGGCGCCGGCGGCCGGCAATCTGCACTCAGTTAAGGTGCTTTTCCTCGCAGGAACCTTTGTCTGCGGCCGATTCATACCGTATGGTTTAGTAGTCGGTGTCGGTGACACGAAACGCACCGGGCCGTCCGTCTTCTGGTGGGGAGTCGGGTTCGTTCGCGCAGGGTATCGCACCCTTGACGATCGGTTAACCTGGACGTAGGCAAGGGGGTTGTTATGAGTGAAATCGTGATCCTGCAGGGTGAAGAGTCTCGCACGGTACTTGCGTCGGTGGCCGAGCAGCAGGCGCCGGCAATCATGTCGTATCTCTCCAAGGACAAGTGGCACGTCGCCAAGGTGATCCTGAAATCGATCATGGACGACAAGCTGTACATCGAAGGCTGCCACACGACGGGCAAGCCGCACCCGATCAATATCCAGATCAACCAGCCGGTCGGCCTGAACTTCAAGCACGCCTACGGCAAGTTCGTCTTCGACACCGTCGTCGTCGGCCTCGAGCCTTCCCTCGATCCCAATGCCGGAGGCAGGATCGTCCTGACCGCACCGCAGCGCATCGGCGTCGTGCAACGGCGAAGCTACTTCCGCGTCAACGTCCCCGAGTCGCTCAAAGTCAACGTCGTGATCTGGCACCGCTCGGCCGGCAGGCAGGTGAGAGAGCCGATGCACAATTACTACGAGGGCCGGCTCATGGACATCTCCGCCGGCGGGGCACAGGTCATCATGCCGGTCAGGAACGGCAAGATGGAAAGCGCACCGGGCGCCGGCGTGTTCGACTTCCACAAGGGCCAGTTCATCGGCGTGCGGTTCACGCCCCTGCCGTTCGAGACGCCCCTGGTGTTCAACGCCCAGATTCGCAACATCCTGCCGACGGCGGATCACAGCGCCCTGTGCCTGGGCCTGCAGATCGTCGGCCTGGAGGCCAGCGAGGAGGGCCGGCACGTCCTGGCCCGCATCGCCAGCGTCGTGGAACGGTACTACGACATCAACCAGGCCGGCGGCAGGCAGCGGGATGAGCAGGTCGCCGTCCAGGCGGGCCAGCAGCCGTTCCACGTGGCCGCCGAGGCGTTCGAGGAGTGACGCCCGCTCCAACGGCCAACGCGAATCAATAGTCCTTGAACCGGCGCAACCGGCCGGGGAATCCCGGACAATCGTGTCACTCAGTGCGCGGCGCCGAAGCCGCCACCGGCGCCCTGCCGGTCGTTGCCGCCGCCACCTGGTCGATCTCCGAGACGAACGCACTGATCTGCTGCTTGAGATTCTGTGCACTCTGGCGTGCCGCCTCGATCGCGGGTTCTGCGGCTTCGATGCCCGCCGGGGTCAGATCGAGCGACAATGTTGTCTGGATATCCCGCAGTTGTCTGAGGAACGGCTCATAGGCCGTGTCCATGGCGCGGGACGCATCGCGCAGGCGGTCGTAATTCTCTCGGACAGCCTGACGCCGCTCGGTCGCTTTGGCCTGCAACTCCGGGGTAGTGACATCGTCAACCTCCATCTCCCAGGCGGTGATGTAATCGCGCCAACGCTCTCGCATCCGGTCGGCCCGCTCCTGAGCTTCTCTCGCCTGCTTGGTCGTCTCGGACACTTCGGCGGTGTACACTCTGTACGCGTCCGGCAGAGCCGCGGGGGATGAGGCAAGCCGGTCCAACGCGACCATCGCTTCGTCCACCTGCTGATCCGCTTTCACCAGCTCCGCTCGCGTTTGCTCCATCGAGGTCACCGCCCGGGTGGCCTTCTTCGCCTGGGCGCGCTGCCCGGTCGTTTCGCATCCGGCCAATAGCACGATGGCGCACAGCATGCCGCCGACCGACCACCTGTCGATTGTCATACGTCTCATAGCAGATCTCCTTGTTTCTGAATCCATTCCCTTGTCTGGCTCGAGCGCGGGCCAGGTCTTCCTCTACTGCGGCGACCACGTGCTCCCGGTCGTGCAGCACGAATTGCGCCAGACCGGCGAGAACTGTATGAACGCTTTCCAGATCGCACGCACCATATCCTCATTATTCACCCCCGCGAGCGGCGGGATCATAAGGATTCTCCCGCGATTGCCGGGATGAGAGGCTTACGCACGTGCAAGGTTATGGATTAGAGCCGGAGCCCCCGTTCGCCGTCGGCAATTCGCCGGCGGGAGAGTTCTCTTACCTCGCCGATTCGCCGGTCCAGAGGATCGAGGTCGGAAGGGTGAGGCCGTTTGTAGGGGCGGGGATGCGAATGGCGTCGGCCGCCTCGGCCTGGGACGAGATCGATGCCATATTGGGTACATAGAAAGGCGTGCCCATGGGGCTCGGATACTCGGGGATTTCCGGCATGCTGAAGCCCGCCACCCAGAGCGTGCGTGTCGCCGGGTCTTCTGTGACGGACGTTACCTGCTGCATATCCCGGATCGTGATGGATCTGAGGAGCGTGAAGTCCTGGGTGGATAAGCCGTAGAGTATCGCGTCGTTCGGGCTCTGCGGATTGCGCTGGCCGGACGCCAGGTACAAGGCCCGGCCATCCCGAGCCAGATGCAGCGCGATTGGGTCCGATACCATGACCCCGCTGCCGGGCGCCGTCAGGTCCAACCGCTGCAGCACGGCGCCGTCCACGGCATATCTCCACAGGATGCAACTCTCATTGAGGGAGTGGACGTTCATCATGTACACGTTGCCCGCGCCATCGACCTCGATCTCGCGCGGATGGTCGCGGCGCTGATTGTCACCGGGCAGCGGAGGGTCGTCGTAGAGTTGAACGAGCCGATACGGCGGATCGGTCCCGGCCTGCAATTGCAGCCGGGCGCCCGCCACGTAGGGCTCCTTGTTGGTCGGCTTGACGACGACGGGAACGACGTACGCATCGCCATCGACACTGAAGGCAACGTCGAGGATCGGCCGGCCGAAGCTGTTCGCCCCCTGCCCTTGAATCCCGATATAGACGGTCGCCGAACTGTGATATCGCGGGTCGTCCGAGCAGGTGATCGTGCGAGAAGGGATGGCTTCACGGATCGGGCCGTCAATCCGCAGGACGCCCTTTTCCGTGTTGACCGCGTAGACGGCGTCGCCGGGCCCGCGCACGACCTTCACGTTGCAGCGCGAGGGCAGGCCCGCCTGCGTGTAATCCGCCACGTACGCCGGCTTGTCGCTGAACAGGCTGAAGCGATCCATCAGAAGATCGGAGAACGATTTCGTCACCCAGCCTTTGCCGAGGATGAGCAACTCCGCGGGCAGCGAGCCGAAGCCCGCCGGCTGGAGTCCCGGGGCCGCAGGGGACAAGTACCGGCCCCCCGCCGGCACGGAACCCGCATCCGCCAGAGGCAGGGGCACCCGACAGTAGTTGTATGCCACGCGCGAAGCGTCACTCAAGGCCCAGTCCCACGCGTGAATGTCATAGGCATCGACGTAGCCTTCGCTGCTGAACGCCCCGTCGAGACAATACCGGCTTCCGACGCCGCCGTCGAGCAGGCCGGCGCTGTGCCCGGTGGAGGCGATCACCAGCAAAAAGTCCTCCTCGTCGGCCGTATCGCTCCAGTTCAGGTCCAGGCAGATGCCGTCGCAGTGAACCTCCACTTCACAGTCGTCGACCAGGGCAGAGCCCCCCTCGGAATCCGCCGCGGCGGCCAACTGAATGCCGCGAACGGAAGGGCCCTCGCCCGGCCGCTGCCGGGCCTGCATCAGTTCCAGCTCCACCCACAGTCCGTTGCTCCCCTTCAGACCGCTGGTGGAAACCCACGCCTCGAAGACGCCGAATCGCCCGCTGCCGACGGAACCGGGCCGTCCCTCGGGCGGCACCGGGACCCGGCCGATCTCGATGTAGTGGCCGGCACGCGATGGACTGCTGCGATCCGGCAACTCCGGCAGGTCCGACAAATAGGCCACCATCGTCAATCCCGCCACGGAACGCTCGAACAGGTACGCGAAACGCACCAGGACCTGCCCGCCCGTATACTTGTCGAACGGCGCTTTGGCCCGCGCGTGGATCACCTCGCCGCTTGTCGGAGAATCCGGGTCGAGATCCGCGAGGTTGCGCATCCGCATCATGCCGGCCGGATCGGGCAGGAGACGTCTCACCAACTGGACGTGCAGCCGATCATAGCGGGAATCCCGGGGGTGTGTGAAGTTGTTGTTGCGCACCAGACCGTTGAACTGCTCCAGATCGTCAAAGGCGAATTCGCCCAGCGAGAAGCCCAGGTCCCGCGGACCGGGGGGCCCGGATTTCTTGAAGTTCGCCCGAATCTCGTGGTCGGACTCCATGGTGAGCTGTGCGGGGTTGGAAGCCGACCAGAAGGTCCCGGACCAGTTGGTGAACTGGTAGCCCGGCTCCGGAGTCGCCAGGATGGATACGACGGTCCCATGCGCGTACAGGAACGTGCCCTGGCCCGGAGTCTCCACGATCCCTCCCGCTCCCGCCGAGATCTGCAGGGCGTGGCCGCTGAGCGTCGTAAAGGCCAGGTCCTCCCCAGTGCCCGACCCTAAAGAGTTCTGTGCCTGGGCGCGATAGAAGTACGTCGTACTTGGCGACAGGCCCTCGATCTTCTCCTGGAAGATCTGCCCCTTGTTCACACAGCATCGCCAGGGGGTCTCTATGGCGGCATTCGGGTCCGATGCAGGCCAGTAGATGAAGTGGTACTCGCAGGACAGGCCCCAGTCCTCGATCACTCGTCCGCGCAGATACGCCGTGGTGCCGGTCACGTCCGTGGCGGGCCACGTGTAAATCACAGGGCCATACAGATCGGCGGGATACACGATTTCAAAAGGGTCGGGCGATGCTCTCGTCGTCCACGAAAGCGACAGCGTCACGATCAGCAGTTCCGCGATATGCCGTGTCATAGCTCCGAACCCCTGTTTTCCGACGGCATGCTTGCCTTGCCAACGACTTCCTGCGTGCTATTGTATCCTACCCGCCCCCGACGGGCAATCCAAATCCGCCGGGAGCCGGAAGATGGGTGCACGACAGGATTGCGGCAGAGCCTGTGTGAGGCATGTGGGTGGCAGCGCCAAGCTTGCCCTCGCGAAGGCGGGGGGCCTGCGGCCTTGACGCTGCCACCCACTTCGATTGCCACTTTTTTGTCGTACCCTGCGGCCCGCCACAAGGCGTATAATCCATGTACTTGACCCGGAAAGGGGTCGGTGGGTCGGACTTTGGACATGGGCAATGGCGGCAAGATGCATCGGCATCATCTCGGATACGCACGGGCTGCTCAGGGAGCAGGTCAAGAGCCGGCTGCGCGGCTGCGACCTGATCCTCCACGCGGGCGACGTGGACAGCCCCTCGGTCCTAACGGAACTGAGGGAGATCGCCCCGGTGGTCGCGGTGCGAGGGAACATGGACAAGGCAGGCTGGGCACGGGAGTTACAGGAGTTGGAATATCTCGATATAGACGGCGTGGGAATCTGCGTGATCCACGATCGCAGCGGGCTCGATGCTCGGGCGCTGCCGACGGGGACGCGCATCGTCATCTGCGGCCACTCCCACAAGCCGCACGTGGAGTACATCGGCGGCGTCCTGTACCTCAACCCGGGCAGCGCCGGCCCCAGGCGATTCCACCTGCCCATCAGCATGGCCCTGCTGCACATAGAGCCGGACGGAATCCGCCCGGAATTAATCAAAATCCACGCATAGGCCGGTCCCAAGATTGTCACCCCCGCGCAGGCAGGTGCATGTCTATCGGTCCTCAGATGGCCTTCCCCGGATGCGATGCAACCATCGCCAAGACCTTCGGCCTTAACGCTGCCACCCGTCATCACATCGATTCAAGACGGCCGGGGTCGATGATTTCGGGACTCAGGTAGGTTTCGCCGTGGGAGACCGCTTCGACGGCATGGACCAGCTCGTCCAGGTCGCCTCCCTTGAGCACGTAGGCGGAAGCGCCGGCCTTGAACATGCGGGTCGCGTACGCCTTGGAGGTGTGGACGGAAAGGCCGATGACCTGGGTGTGGGGACAATCGTGCACGATCTGCCGCGTCGCATCGATGCCGTTGATCCGAGGCATGACGACGTCCATGATTACGACATCAGGGTTCAACGTCTTCGCCATTTCGACGGCGAGGCCGCCGTCCCCCGCCTCGCCGACCACTTCCATTCCACCGTCGGCCTGCAGGGCTCGAATGAGACTTCGCCGCAACGCCACGTGGTCATCGGCGATCAAAACGCGCACAGCCATAACATCAGCACTCCCATGACTGCCTTCCCTGGCGAACGGTATCGTGCAGGTCGTCCCACACCTGGACACACGACACTTGACATACGCTGTCAGTGCCACTATCAATCTATTCATCCACACGGATGACACGGTAGACGGTGCATACAGGGATTTCCTTAAAAATGTCCTCCCGAATCCCTTAGTAACATGGAGTGGCCCCCGGAGGGGCAGTTGTCATTATGCAAAGGCAGTCGGTGCACTGGATGCATCGTTGGGAAGTCGCGTCATGTCCAGGAACTCGAATCGGAAGAAGTCCGATGATTCGCACCAGTCACGCCGCCGGATTCCATCGCCACACCCCGGCCCCGGGGCCACAGAGCATCGAGCTGATTCTGAAGACGTGGGGGCCGATGCTTCTTCGCAACCCGGCAAGATGAGGAGAAGCGGCCTAAGCATAGTTGGGGACGTGACTTGGAGCGGCTCAGCCGCGCCATGGTCGGCCGCGAGCTGCGCACGATTGAGTTGAAGAAGCAAGTCAACGGACTGTGCGTCCAGGCCGACCAGCCGCCGCGCTATCCGCTCGATTTTGAGAAGGAGCAGCCATGAATCTTCCGCCGGCACGAAACCGCGTCGCCACCTGGGCGATGCGCTACGGGGCGGCGATCGCCGCTGTTTCCGTCTGGTCGCTGACCGCCCGCGCAGATGACTACGACCGGTATGATTTTTCCCTGCGTTTGCCGGCGGCCTTCAGCCGCTTCTCCCCGTATGCCGGCGTCGCCGCCGTTGGCAACGCGCAGGCGGCCAGCGAGTGGTCCAGCTCGAGCAACCCCGCCTCGGCCGCCTGGCCGCACCCGGAGCGGCCGTACTCCAACAGCGTCTCGACGCAGTTCTCCGCGCTGCGTTTCGAGGAAGGCACCGACGTGTACGTCGCAGCCGAGGCCGCCGTCCTTGACACTGGCGAGTCGGGCGTCTTCGTGCCAACAGCCGCGCAAGTCCGCAGCGACCACGAACAAACCAGCGCGGGGCTGGGCTTCGAGTTCGAGGCGGATTACTTCCACGCGCAATGGGGGAAGTCGATTGCCGAGGACTGGGCCGTCGGCGCGAATCTCAACTTCATGTCCACCGACACGCGGTTTGATGTCTCCGACGCCAAACTGGCGCGAACCCGGGGCGATGACTATGGTGTGCGACTGGGCGCGCTGCATCGGCCGCTCGACACGCTGCGCGTGGGGCTGACTGTGGACTACGGCTACTCGCCGGCCTGGACGGACCTCTTCGATCCGTTCGGTCGCGGCACGGGCGCCGTGCGCTCGAAAGATGTCACGCAGCGGGTGCTGGCCCGGCCGGGCATCGTCTGGCAATATGCGCCGCGAGGCAATCTCTACATGGACTACCAGGCCGGCGTCTTCTGGAACGACACGGGCACGCTGTGGGTGCATCGCTTTCCCATCGGCATCGAGTATTGGTTGGTGCCGCGAGGGTGGGTCGCCCGGATGGGCACGACCGTGGACACGCGCGGCAGCGCCGCCGTGACAGCCGGCACAGGGATGGCGATCGGCAAGCGCGTCTTTGTGAACATCGCCTATCAGTACGGCATGTTTCCCGAATTGCGCCCGGAGTTCGGCCCCGCGCAAACGTTCGCCTTGTCGGTGGCCGTCGGGTTCTGAAGGCTTCTAACAGAATGAGTCTGGCCATGTCATTGCGAGGAACGCAGCGACGAAGCAATCTCAATGCCTGGCGTGGGAGATTGCTTCGCTTCGCTCGCAATGACATGGGGCAGCCGGCGCGCTGTCCGTTCGGTTTAGAGAAAGAACAGCTATGAATTCAAAGCTTCGCTTGTTGGCGCGCTACGCCCCGGGCCTCCGCGCCATCGGCGCCGGTGTTCGGAAGAAGGGTGATCCTCGGGGAGGCCGAGACCTGCTCAAGAAATGGCTGACATTCGGGCTCAGCGCAGGGCAGGAGAATCGGCGACTGGCCGTCTGGGATGATCGGCTGTTGCGATTCCTGACGCCGCAAGGTCTCTGGTCCCTGCCGCCGGCCTCGGATTGCTGAGCATCCGCGAGCGCGTCGAGCTGCTCGGCGGACGCATGAAAATCAGGAGCACCGTGGGCAGAGGCAGCACGTTCCTGATCGCCGTTCCCGACCCGCAGGAGTTGGAGGCGGCGGCCCCGGGTGCGACCGCCGAGTCGCGGCGCTGCTTGAGCTCCCGCCAAGTGGTCAGAACGATTCCTTTATCCTTGATGAAGGCACGCACCTCGGGATCGGTCATGAGGCACAGCTCGGCCTGGCGGGCCTTGCCCGAGCCGGAGATGTGCTGGAACACCTCCGTCGGCGCGGTGCAGTGGACGATGATCTGCGTGATGCCGGGCTTCATGTCGGTGAGCAACTGGAACAGCTCCGTTTTCCGCTGCTCGTAGGTCTCGCCGCGGGTCGGCTGCGTCACGAGGTCGTCGATCACGGGCAGACCCGCCTGCCAGACCTTCTCGGCCAGCATGTGAATCAGAGGCTTGAACTCCGCCGCCTCGGCGCCGATATGTTGCATGTGCCCGCCGAACATGAGGACCGGGATCTTCTTCTCCACGCCCACCTTGATGTATCGCTCCACGTACGACTGATGAAAGCAGGTGCCCATGTGGCTGTCCAAATGAGTGGGCTGGATGCCCAGGGCCAGGGCCTTGTCGATCTGGGCGCGAATCTCGGTCTCGAATTCATCGGGTGAGGCATGGTTGACCACGTCGAGGACGCCGCGCCAGAGACAGCCCTGCTCGTCCACGAGGCCGGGCACGGCCGGCTTGCCCGCGACGGGGCCCCAGCGGTAGTTCTTCCACTCCGCGGTCAGCGTCAGGTGAATTCCGGCGTCCGCCTGCGGGCGCTCCCTGAGATACGCGGCGAACTGCGGGACCCACGGGCACGGCATCATGATGCTCGTGGAGGTCGCGACGCCGCCTTCCAGGGCCTGGATCGTCCCTATGTTGGAGTCGTACGACATGCCCGCGTCGTCCACGTGGAAGATGACGGCCTTCGTGCCGGTCGGCCAGCCCAGCCGCTCCGCGTATGTGACGTCGCCCGCCCCCGCCGCCGGACTCGCGGAGACGGCAGCCACGATCAAGACCGTCCAAGGCGTCTCTCTCAGTGACATCGATCTCTCCTTTCATTCATGGCCTGAGGCATACGCCTGCCCCGGCGAGCAGATGCAAAGCAACCGCCGCTCGTGCAGGAGAATAGCCTTCCAAGAGTCCGGAGCCTATCCTATCACAGGATCGCGACGATGTCACGATTGTCCACCCGGATGAACGCACGGGGGGTGCACGACAGGATTGTGGCAGAGCATGTATGTGGCTCGCGGGTGGCAGCGTCAAGTACTCTTGCCCAATGCCGCGGCCAGTTCTGCGACACGGCGTTTTTGGGCTTGTTTTCCGCACGCGATTTCGTAGAATCAATGGGCCACACGGTTTCCGTGAGCCGTGGAGAGGTGTCAGAGCGGCTTATCGAGCGGTCTTGGAAAGGCCGTGTAGGGTTTATCCCTACCGCGGGTTCGAATCCCGCCCTCTCCGGTTTATCTCTGCAAGCAGGCAAAGGTCTAGACAGTCCTGAAAAGCGAGGTGCCGAATGGACAGCAGAGCCATCATGAGCACAGCGGTGATCTGGTTCCTGGGCGTGCTCGTTCCCGTGCTGCATCACAGTCTGCTGATGCTTGCCGCGGTGCAGGAGGAGGCTTACTCCTACTCCTTCATCAACATGGTGCACGATTTCTGGCGTCTGCCCTGGCTGATCTGGGCCTACGTCCTGGGGATGTTCCTGCTGGGCCTGTGGCTGGTGCTCAGGAGCGTGCGACGAGGACAGGCCGCAGGTTGACGCCAAGGTGCTCGCCCGCTCCCAAACCGGTCGGAAGATCGATCATGCGGTCGGATCATCTGTGTCTTCCGGCTGCTCCCGCTCGGAGTACATGAACCTGGGGATGCGGCGGAGCTTGCCTTGGCCGTCCACACAGGCCAGAACGCTGTAGCCTTCGGCCAGCACCACGCCGGCGCCCGGGCGGATCAGCTTGTACGTGTGCTCGACCTTGCCGGGGGTAACATTCGAGCAGGTGGTCTCCAGGAGCAGTTGCTCGTCATAGAAGGCCGGCCGACGATATCTGACCCGCAACTCGACCATGACGAAGAAGATGCCCTGGGCCTCCAGGTCCCTGTAGGCGACCCCGTTGGCGCGGAGCAGCTCGGTCCGTCCCATCTCGAACCAGATAGGGTAGACGCTGTGATGGATCACGCCGCCCTTGTCCGTCTCCGCATATCGCGGGACCACCGTGATCGTGTGACTCTGAATTGTCAGCCGTTCGGGAAATTCCATAGTCAATCACCCGGCAGGATACCAGATGCCCCGGCGTTTGCAAAGCCCCTGCGATGTGCAGGGGTATCATAGGGCGGGTGGCATCGGCAAGGCCGAAGGCCTTGGCGATGGCTTTTCCCCCGACCGAATTGAGCCATTGGCAAGCTTGCGCTTGACGCTGCCACCCATCTTCAATGCCCTGAAATCGTCACAGACTCGCCGGAAAAATTCGGGCAAAATTTTCTTTACCGCACCGGCGGGAGACGGTATATTACGAGTAGGAACAGTGCAGCAGGTTGAGCCCTCAAGCCCCTGCGTGTTATCTCGCTTTTCCTCTCCCTCCGCCGCGCAGGGGCTTCTTTATTTCAGCCACTGACGCTCGATCTCTTCGAGGGTCTTGCCCTTGGTCTCCGGGACAAACCGCCGGACGACCAGGAGCAGCGCGAGACAAAACGCACCGTAAAGCCAGAACGGAAACGCCCGGTGGAATGTGTCCACGAGCCAGGGGTTGGCGTCCATCATGGGGAAGGTCTGCGAGATGATATAGTTGGCGATCCACAGGCAGACGGTGGCGATGGCCATGGCCCGCCCGCGAATGCGGGTGGGGAAGATCTCCGAGAGGATCACCCACGTCACCGGTCCCACGGACAAGGCGAAACAGGCGATATAGCCAAGGATAAACAGCAGCATCCAGCGACCCGTCGTCTGCGCGTAGGCGGCCAGACCCATCGCCAGCAGGCAGATGCCCATGCCGGTCGAGCCGATCATCATCAGGGGCCTGCGGCCCAGCTTGTCCACCATCCAGATCGCGATTACAGTGAAGCTCAGATTCACCGCGCCGACAACCACCGTCTGGAGCAGTGCGGCGTTGGTCCCTGAGCCCATCTTCTTGAAGATTTCCGTGCCGAAGTAGAGGAATACGTTGATCCCTGTGACCTGCTGCAAAACGGCCAGGGCGATCCCGATGAGCAGGACGATCCGCAAGCCGGGCTGAATGAGCTGCCTGAGCGAGCCGGTCTCGTGAGCGATGGCGCCCTTGATTTCCGCCAGCTCCGCCCGGGCGTACGCGGCGCCGTCCACGCGGGTCAGAATCCCCAGCGCCTCGTCCGTGCGCCCGCGCTTGGTCAGCCACCGCGGACTCTCCGGGACGACGAACGAGAGGACCAGCAGCACGAGGGCCGGCAGCGCCTCGGAGCCGAACATCCATCGCCAGCCGACCCGCTCGTTCCACGCCGCATCACCTTGCAGCGCGATGAAGTAGTTCACGAAGTACACGACGAGAAAGCCGGTGACGATGGCGAACTGGTTGACCGACACCATGCGTCCCCGGATTCGAGCGGGACTGATCTCCGCGATGTACATTGGCGATGTGATGGAGGCGGCGCCGACGCCTAAGCCGCCCAGAATGCGGTAGAAGATGAACGCACCAATCGTCTGCGGAATGGCCGTGCCGACGGCGGAGACGAAGAAGAAGATGGCCGAGAGGACCAGCACCTTCTTGCGGCCGAACCGGTCACTCACCAGCCCCGCGCCTGCGGCGCCAATGGCACAGCCGAGCAGGGCACAGGCCGTCGCCCAACCCTCCTGTTGGGCGTTGAGGGCAAAATGGGCCTTCAAGGGACCGATGGCGCCGTTGATGACGCCGGTGTCGTAGCCGAACAACAGGCCGCCCAGCGCCGCCACGATGGTCACCAGGAAGACATAGGTCGTACTGCCGATCCGGCCCGCCAGCACAGCGCCGCGATCCACGATCCGACCATCCCCCGCCGCAGTCTCAGAATTCTGGCTCATAGTCACTCTTTGCAGTTCTCTATGGCGCGTGTCAGCGCCCAGTCGATGAACATGGCGTGATTGTCGTTCTTGTAGCTGCCACCGACGTTTTTGCATCGCTCGCGGGCCGATTCCATGTGATGCAGGACGGGACGGGCCTTGTCCCCAAGACTCTGCAGCGTGCGTGCGGCGTGCAACGCCACGGGCTCTCGCGGATCCAGCAGGCCCCGGGCCAGGACCAGCAGCGCCTCGTCGCACGAGCCCAGCCGGCACAGCGCCCCGGCTGCAACGAACCGCACGTCGGGGCACGGGTCCTCCAAGGCCGTCATCAACTCCTCTTTCGCCTCCGCGGCCTCGGGGCCGAGGGCCAGCAGACCCTCTGCGGCCCAGTAGCGGACGGCGCTGTCGCCATTTTCGAGATACTCCGTCAGGGCGGGCAACGCCTTCGGGCCCGCGCCCACAAGCTCGGCGGCCGCGAGAATCCGGGACTGCGGATACCGAGCCGCATCCTGCACGACCTCATAGGGCGTGGCGCTGCCGGCGCGGATGTGCATCTCGGCCTCGGGCAACAGGCCGGTGTCGCGCGTCTGAATCATCCAGTCCCGGAGCTGCCGACGCATGCTTTCGAGCCTCTGGCGATGTTCCGGCGAGCCGGCCAGGTTGTGGACCTCGAGCGGATCCAGCAGCGTGTCGTACAGCTCTTCCATCGGCTTGTTTGGCTCCCAGAACGGCTTCTCGATGCCGGCCATCCCACCTTGCGCCGATACACGGCGCAGCTCCTGCATGATCTGGGCCTGGTCACAATACGTGCTCGGCTGCACGTACGGCAGGTGCGGCATGAAGTTACGGATGTACTTGTATCGCTTATCCCGGATGCAGCGCGCCATTTCATAGGCTTCATCGACCCGGCTGGAGGCCCCGTAGATGCAGTCGCGAGCCGCGGCCGGCGATTCGCCGAGGAAGGGCTTGCCCTGCATGTGCCCAGGCACGGGCACGCGGGCCAGCGCCAGCACAGTCGGGGCGAAATCGACGAAGCTGACGAGATGATCCGTCCTGCCGCCGGGGACCAGCGGCGCCAGCTTCTGATACAGGATGGGGACTCGCACGATCAGCGGGACGCGCAGGCCCGTGTCGTAGAGCGTTCGCTTGAATCGCGGCAGGCCCAGGCCGTGATCGGCGAAGAAGAACACGATCGTGCTCTGTGTCAGGGCGTCCTGCTCCAATTGCGCCAGCAGCTCGCCGACCTGCTTGTCCATGATGGTGATCAGGTCGTAGTAGCGGGCCCAGATGTTTCGCACCATCGGCGTGTCCGGATAGAACGGCGGCAGGGAGAGCCGATTGGGGTCGTGACGCTCGCCGCCCTTGAGCTTCGAGCCGTACTTGGCGGCGAACTCCTCGTCGGTCCCGTTGATCTGCCCCTGGTGGGTGGTCGTGATGTTGAAGACGCTGAAGAAGGGCTGACCGGCCGGGCGATTCCGCCAGTGGGCGGTCGGGCTCGAATCGTTCCAGATCGTCGCGTCCTTGAAGTTGTAGTCCTCCTTGAAGTTGTTCGAGCAATAATAGCCCGCGTATCGCAGCAGCTTCGGGAATGGCTCGATCTGCCTTGGCAGCCTGACCTCCGAGCGCAGATGCTGCGTGCCGAGGCTGGTGGCGTACATGCCGGTGATCAGGCACGAGCGGGCCGGCGAGCAGACCGGGGCGGTCGAATAGGCATTCGTGTAGCGAATTCCCTCGCCCGCAAGATGGTCCAGGTTGGGCGTGACGGCGAACGGGTCGCCGTAACAGCCAAGATAGGGACTGGTGTCCTCGCAGGTGATCCAGAGGATGTTGGGCCTCGGCGACGGCGGCTCCACCGGCGCTGCGGCCGTCGTCATAACGGGAGAAAGGGCCGTTGGCTCAGTGCATCCGGACAGGGCCAGCCCGGAGGCACACAGACCGGCGGCTCTGAGAAAGTCGCGACGTGTGCGAATTCGAACATCCATATTCACTGCTCCACGATCCATACACTACTTCTTAGCCGCGATGACCTTCGCGTCGCGCACACTGCGCACGGGTTGTTGTCCGGCGGTGGTCAACTCCGCCGTCAGTATATACTCGCCCGGCTCCGAGGGAATAGACTGCGTGAAAGACAGCGTCTCGCTGCCCAGTGCGGCGACGGTGCACGACCTGCCCTGCGACGCCACAGGGCTGCCGTTCTTCATCAGGCGAAGGTGCACCTCGCCCTTCCAATCGCCATAGAGGTCGTTGATGACGAGCACCTTGAACTCCCGCTGCAGTCCGGCGGGTAGATCGTCGCCCCAATAGTCAAGCATTATGCCGACCGGCGAGAACGCATCGCGGACGTACTTCTCGAAGTTCGGCTCGAACGTCAGGTTCTCCAGGTCGATGAAGTGGTCGCTGGTGGCGCCGCCCTCGGGACGCGGCTTGTCTCCCGCACGCGAGTAGCCCAGGCCGCAGAAGTGCAGCACGCCGGCACACTTGCGGTGCGCACGCCAGAACTCCGTCTTGGCCGCGAGGAGCCTCGCATAGAGCACGCGTCGCTGCTCGGCGGTCGAGTTCGGGCCGAGCAGGCTCTCGTAGACCTTGCCTGTCAGAGAGGTCGTCGTGCCGTCGCGGTTGAGCCAGAGCCAGGCGTACTCGTTGATGATGATCGGCACCTTGAGCTTTTGCTGGGCCTTCTGCAGGGAGGGAACGCCCGAGACGCTGACCATATCCTTCAAGCTCTTGAATTTCGCATTCCCCCAGGAGGCGTTGAAGAGCCCGCTCATAAGATAGGGGTGGGCCTCGACGCAATCCTGCGTGCTCTGCGGCTCGGCCCAGCCGTTCTCCCACGGCCGATTCGACAGGTCCAGATGACGCACCGCCTGCAGCGCCTTGCCGGTCTCCGCCGTATGGCTCTCGTTCTGTGCATCCCAGATGGCCACGCACGGGTGATTCCATCGCTCGCGCATCCACTCCGTGTACTCGGGGATGATCTTCTCCGCCGTCGGACTCTCCGGCGCCTCGCCCAGCAGCCAGATCGGGAACTCGTCCTGGATCAGGAAGCCCACCTCGTCGGCGATGTCGTACCACACTTCCGGCGGAAAGCCGATGCAGTAGCGCATCGAATTCCAGTGCATGCTCTTGAACTTCTCGTGGAGCCGGCGGACCCACTCCGCCCGCCAAGGCTTGTCGCCCCGCTCGGCGTCCTCGAAGAAGCGGTAGGCGCAGACGTTCGTGCCCCGCATGAAGTACGGCTTGCCGTTGAGGACCGCCCTGCCGCTCGCCTGGTCGAACCGGAACGACCGCATGCCGAAGCGTGTCTCGGCGGTATCCTCGCCCGTGCTCAACCGCAGCTTGTAGAGGAACGGGTCCTCAGGCGTCCAGAGCCGACACGACTGCATCGGAACGACAAGGTCCAGCTTGGTCATGGTATCCGTCGTGACGGGGACATCCGACTGCACCACCTTGCCGACGACCGCGCCGCTGACCGCCTCCATGACTTCACACGTCACGGGGCAGGTGGTCTCGATAGAGGACTGGAGCTCCGCGATGACGCGGACCTTCTTGCCGTCGATGTCGAGCACGGTCTGGATGTTCGCAATGAACGGCTCGCCGGAAAGGATCAGCTCCACGGAGTCGTAGATGCCGGGGATGTAGAGGTACTTCTCGAAGTCCCAGCCGCTCGGCACATCCGTCGGCCGCGACTCGCGGTCGGCGCCGACGCGGATGACCAGCTCATTCTGCTGTCCCGTGCCTTTGAGGCGCCGCTTCACGTCCATCAGGGCGGGCGTGAAGCACGGCAGGTGCTCGCCGACGAGTTGGCCGTTGAGCCAGACCTTCGTGCCGTAGCGGGCCTTATGAATCTTCAGGATGGCAACATCGGGGATGGACCTGCCCACGGCGAACGTGCGCCGATACCAGAAGGCCTGGCGTTTCGCGCTCTTCTTGCCGACCTCGTCAAAGGCCGGCTTGGCCATATCCGCCAGTCCCGGCACCGGGACGGTATGCTCGAATTGGCTGGGGACCGTATCCATCGTGCCTTCGGCCACTTGCCACGTGCCATTGAGGCTGATGATCCGCCGCGAGCCGGACTCGGTCGCAGCCGCTCTTTGATGCATCGGCAACCATGCCGCAAACGCGATAGAAAACATGACTACGGACTTTCTCTGTAAGAAAAGGCTGCTGATCTTCATGCCGTGTCTCCTGTTTCGCACCAACTGTCATGGATGGCATCGTCAAGCGCAGCTTGGTGATGGCTTGCCCCTCCGCCATCGCCAAGGCCTTCGGCCTTGACGCTGCCACCCTTTGTTGTCCTTGCCCAACCTACGTCCTACACCTTGCGTCCCAACGCCTCGAACATCGCCAGCACATTCTCGACGGGCGTATTGCACTGGATGTTGTGGATGGTGTTGAAGACGAAACCGCCCTTGCGGCCGAAGATCTTCACGCGCTCGGCGACTTGGGCCCGGACCTCATCGGGCGTCCCGAACGGCAGGGTCTGCTGGGTATCGACCCCGCCGCCCCAGAAAACGATCCTGCCCCCGAACGTATCGACCAGGTGGTGCGGGTCCATCCTGCGGGCCGAGGTCTGCACAGGGTTCAGCACGTCGAATCCGGCGTCGATGAAGCCCTCGATCAGCGGCTCGCACCCGCCGCAGCAATGCTTCATCGTCTTCCACTTCGTGTGGGCGTGCACCCAGTCGTTGACCTGCTTGCTGTAGGGCAGGAACAGCTCGCGGTACGTTTCCGGCGAGCAGAACAGGCTATTCTGCGAGGCCAGGTCGGTCCCGTCCATGAACACCACGTGCACCTTGTCGCCGACGGCCTGGCGGATTCGCTTGAGATTCTCGATGGCGATCTGGACCTGCCGCGCGAACACTTCCCTGATATACCCCTGCCGCATCACCGTGCTGACGTACCACTCCTCGATATCGCGGATGCCCTTGGGGTCCTTCATCCAGGGCCCCGGCACCAGGGCGATGTCCCCGAACGCCGTGCCCGGAAAGCCCGCGCCGATGGCCAGGTCGGTGTTGTTGTACAGATCGTTCGCCCGCTGCTCGTAGTGCCGCAGGGCTTCGTCGCTGATAGGCCCGAATTCTTCGAGATTATCGGCCGGATTGAGTTTCGCCTCGTCAATCGGCCTCTGGCGGATGATCGAGTCGAAGTAGAACCCGCCCTTGGGCATCCTGCCCGATGGCCTGGCCGACCTGTCCCCTTCGGGGTACATCAGGATGTCGCCGTTGGGCTCGGGAGTCGTGTTGAACTTGGCCGCGACGAGGACATCCGTGCCATCAAATGTCCGCCAAGGCTTCCAGTCGGCGTTCTCGTAGCCGAACATGTTCTTGAGGTTCGGCAGGTTGACCACGTCGATCCCGAGCGCCTGTCGCAGGTCGACGCTGATCTCGCCGAGCATCTGGTACGGCTCGACCACCTTGACCCTCGCCCCCGGCTTGTCGAGCTTCAGCGCCTGACGCAGCTTGGCCACCACGCTGACGTGGGAGCCGGAACAATTCGTGCCGCCCAGATCCACCGGGACACGATCCACCGGCTGATGATTCAACGCGCGGATCACCCGCTCGCGACTGCTGAGCGGGCCTTGCGGGGACTTTGCCTTCATAACGGACTCCTGGATACTCAGAACCATACGTCACAACAAATGCAACGCCCGGGCCCTGTGCCACGCGAACGGATTGTACCCCGTCCCCCACCCAAGGTGAAATCCAATTTTCGCCAAGTGCCCGCATTTCACGTTTCCGCACACGTCCCACAGCAGGCGTAGATACGCCAGCCTGGAGTTTCTCTCGCAGCCGGGCGGCACCTTTCCAACGGGTGGCATCGTGTTCGAGAAAGGCCATCGCCAAGCTGCGCTTGCCGCTGCCACCCAGCCGACATGATGCCCGAACTGTCCAGAGTATGTCACCCCCGCGCAGGCGGGGGTCCACGAGCGCACAATAACCTCATGGATTCCCGCTTTCGCGGGAATGACATGGCTGAAAGCTGCCCCTTGGAGGTCCACCTGTACCGCAAAGGATTATGTGCGCGTAGGATGGGCTTTAGCCCATGCTGTTCTCTTATTGCACTTGGGTTGGCGCGTCGCCGTTGCCTGGGCGGCGCTGGCGGAAGAAGGCCTGGAGCATGGCGGCACAGTCGCCGGCCAAGACGCCAGACGTGACTTCGAGGCGATGATTGAGCCTACCGTCGCGGCAGATGTCGTAGAGCGAGCCGCAGGCCCCGGCCTTCGGGTCCGTGCAGCCGTAGACGAGCCGGTCCAGGCGGGCCATGACCAGCGCCCCGGCACACATCGGGCACGGCTCCAGCGTGACGTAGATCGTGCACCCGTGCAGCCGCCACATCCCCAGTGCCGCCGCCGCCTGCGTCAGGGCAATGATCTCCGCGTGGGCCGTCGGGTCCTTAAGTTGCTCGCGCTCGTTGTACGCGCGGGCGATCACCCGGCCCTCATGCACGATGACCGTCCCGATGGGCACATCCCCGTTCTCCTCGGCCACCTGCGCCGCATCGAGCGCCATCCGCATGTACCGTTCATCCATCTGCTGCTGCGTCAATTCCATCATGGCGGACCATCAAACCCGCCGCCCCCACGCACGTCAACGCTTTTTCTGAGTGGAGTTCTGCAAAATGGAAGTTGGGCTTATTATTCAAGGAAATCAGCTTGGGGATTTCCTTGAATCGACAAGTGATTCGTGCGTGTTGCACAGCCCGCGCGGGTCTGTCTTGCCGCGTGTAGCAAGGCAATCTGCCGTCGCTTCGCAAGGTGCGTATCGTGCACCGTGGGCGTCTGTTGTTGGAGAAGGAAGAATGAAAGGCACATTTTTCCTTCCCCAAGTAAGCCCAACTTCCATTTTGCAGAACTCCACTTCTAATTCCTCCGGTTCTTGCTCATGGCGTGTTGGGATCGCTGGGGCCGCACGCGGGCATTCCCGGACATGCGTTTTGGAAACCGTGTGTCGATGCATACTGTGAATAGGCGGCTGTCAACAAGCCATTCGGGTCGATGATGCCGGACGCTGTATTTCCAACCAGATTCGCCTTGTCGCCTTCGCCGAACACCATCTGAACCGGGTCCGCGCCCCAGCCGATGTGTACTCCCGTCGTCCCGTAATCATTGACCCGGTAGTCCTCATTGACGATGACGTTGTTCTCCAGCGTGAACGGCCCATCGTGCCATCCATATACCCGCCCCTGGAACGTGTTGTGATGGATCCACGTGGCGCCCGCCATGCCATCCTGGTTGAGGACCATCGCGCCCCTCTGGTTGTCGCCGACGCCCGGGCCTCCCCTATGCGAGCCGAGCACGAGGCTATAGCAAATCTCGCCCCGCGTGATCAGGCCGGTTTCATCGTGCATGTTGCCTCCGAATGCATGATCCGCAAAACCTGCCATCCTGTTCTGGAACGCAAAGTAGTCCTGCACTCCCGCCTTGAACGCGAATCCCTCCGTTGGCCCCGCGGCCCCGCCCGTCCACTCGTTGTACCCAAGCGCCACCTTCTCCAGCGAGTACATCTTGATGGCACAGGCGTTACGATAGTCCGAGCCCGTGCCGACGCCGACGTTGTTCATGATTCCCACGGCGTCATGGCCGTCCGGCGACCGGGTGGCAAGGAACATGATGTCGGCCGCGTTGGCCCCCGACTCGAACCAGCCGTTGAGATTCTCGAATCGGCACTCGGAGATCACCGTATTGTCACCCCCCGTCTGCAGGTGCATGTTGGCGCCGTTCCGGAAGGTGATGCCCCGCAGATAATTCATGCCGGTCCCCAGCCGCATCATGGGCCCCCGGTCCTGCCAGTCGAACACGGGCCGCTCTCCGGGCACCGCCAGGTGGGCCCCCGGCTTGTTGCCCGGGAATTCCACCCGCTCCCAACTGCTTCCGGCACTCGATATCTGACATCCATCCAGCGTGTAGACGCCGGAGTAGTAGTAGACGATGTGATTCGCGTATGTGCTGTCGCTCTTTTGCGATCGATAGTAGTCGTTGATATTCCGCACGGGATGCGCATAGGAGCCATCCGCCGATGGCGACCCTTCGTTGGCATCGACAAAGAGAAACCCGGCCGTAGTGACCGTGACCTGCCACGCGTGCGATACGCCGGTTCCCGCTGCGTCGGTGATCGCGGCTGTTACGGCATGAGGCGAGCCCTCCGCCCCCGGCTCCGGCCACGAGACGATCCCGCGATCCGTGACGCTCATCCCGGCCGGCCCCTGGATCGCGTACTCAAACGGAGGCACGCCGCCATGGGGCACGATCTGCACGCGCCACTCGATCCCCGGATACGCCTTGAGATACGGGCTCGATATCGGCGTGTCCGCATTCGGCTGCAGGATTACCAGCGGATACCCAAACACGCGGGGCACAGCCCAGCCCATCGCAAGCAGAATCACCAAGTACTTCGCCACACTCGTATTACTCCATGGACCACACGCTGCTTTTCTCGTTGGCGTGCTAAGTGTATGAAGAAACCCTCACTACAGATGCCGGATCTTGCCCCCGCCCAAAGCCCGGCGAACCAGCCGCACCGGACCTTGACCAGTATAGCTCCCGAAGCCCGGAAAAGCAAGAAGCAACGACGCAAAACGTGCCCCCACACCGCCGTCCCCTGCCCCGTTGCCGCCACCGGTAGGGGCGAACGATTATTCGCCCGTACATCTTTCATGTCATTCCCGCGAAGAGCCTGCCCTCGACCTGATCGACGGCGGGAATCCAGTCCTTTCCCACACCGCAGATTTCCACAGATTTTCAACTCAGAACCGACAATTGACCACCGATAATCGCGTTTTTCCGACTTCCTTGCGGTTGTACGCCACAACCGCCCTTGATAGAATATGCCCAGATTTGCGTGCCCGCCATTGAGCCGATCACGACGTGCGTAGCACAACTGCGGGAGAACAGCCTGTGGAATGGAAACCGCTGCCAAGGCACTTATTTGCAGAGGTTACCCCATTGGGCGTTTGTGCAAACGCCCAATGGGGCATTGCCTGCGGAATCTCCCACGCGAACGTGAGAGTCCTTGTTGTGACAAGCCCACAGGCGCGGATCAGTTACAATCCATCTCGTTTCTACCACAGGAACAGGCGTCGGTCAAGAGGAAACATGAGTTTTTTCAGGAGAGGAATCATGGGCAATTACACGCTCGGCTTGGACATCGGCTCCAACAGCATAGGATGGGCACTGCTGGACAACAGCGCAGAAGCGGCTCGGATCATTGACATGGGAGTCAGAGTGTTCCCGGAGGGCGTGGACCGGGACACAAAGGGGTTGGAGAAGTCAAAGAACGCGACTCGCAGAGAGGCGCGCGGAGCAAGGCGCACACATCAAAGACGGCATCAAAGAAAACGATGCCTTGTAAGAGCGATCCGAGAGGTCGGCCTGTTGCCGCGCGACGAAGCGGAGCTCCGCTCGCTGCTGCAAACAAATCCATACGAGATTCGCAAGAGAGGTTTAGACGAGAAGTTGGACCTATATGAACTCGGCCGTGCCCTCTACCATCTGAGCCAGCGCCGAGGCTTCAAGAGCAACCGCAAGAGCGCCACTTTGAAGGAGGACGGAACGGTCAAGAAGCAGGCCGGGGAACTCCAGAGAGAGATAGACGCATCCGGGTCCCGAACGATTGGCGAGTACTTTGCAGGCCTTGACCCTGAGCAGCAACGCATACGCGGACGATACACATTCAGATCGATGTACGAGAGGGATTTCGATTTCCTGTGGGCGAAACAGGGCGAATTCTATCCGGAGGTGCTCACCGAGGGTCTGCGAAAGAAAGTCCGCGACGAGATCCTTTTCTTCCAGAGGCCCTTGAAATCTGCGAAGAACCTGATTGGAGACTGTGAGTTGGAGCCGGCTGAGAAGCGATGTCCACGAGCAGACTGGTATGCGCGCCGGTTCAGATTGCTCCAGGACGTCAACAACCTCATCATCCAGAACCCGGACGGGAGCGAACAGAAGCTATCTGCCGACCAACGGATCGTCCTGCTCGATGAGCTTGGGCAAAAGGACAAGCTGGAGTTCGATAGGATCCGAAAGAAGCTGGGCTTGCTGGAGACACAGAAGTTCAACGCCGAATACCGAACCGGACCCAACGGCAAGAAGGTCGAGACGCTGAAGGGGGATGTTTTCGCAGCGGCAATGAGGAGCAAGAATGCCTTCGGTCTCGACGCGTGGGACGCATTGGATGAACAGCGCAAGATACATCTCAGTGAGATGTTCGTGGAACTGGAGGACGACGATCTTGCGCAGAAGCTCGAAACGGAATACGGGCTGACCGGCAAACAAGTTGAAGCAGCCATGAAGGTGTCGCTGCCTCAGGGGTACATGAGCTTCTCGCGCAAGGCCATTCTGAAGCTGTTGCCCTTTATGGAGGCAGGTGCGTTAACACACGAGGCCATTGATCAGGCTGGCTACAAAAGGGAAGAGGCCACGCAAACTGATGCCGTCACCAAGTTGCCATTGCCGCCGGACTTGCGTAACCCCATCGTTCAGAAAGCTCTCTATGAGGTGCGCAAGGTCGTGAACGCCATCGTGCGCGAATATGGAAAGCCGGCCAAGATAAAGATAGAAATGGCAAGGGACGTTCAGGGGAGCAGCCGGCAACGCGAGGAAATCCACTGGAAGAACGTGGAAAACAGGGCGAGGAACGAAAGAGTCCGCACACGTCTGAGGGAAGACGTAGACATAACTGACCCCTCAAGAGACGACGTCATCAAGTACAAACTGTGGGAAGAGTGTGGCAGATGCCCATATACAGGAAGGGAAATCTCGCAGGAGGCATTGTTCGGGGCAAACCCTGAATTTCAGATCGAACATATCCTGCCGTATGATCGCAGCCTCGATGACAGCTTCATGAATCTTACGCTCTGCGAAGCGCACGAGAACATCCACGTCAAGAGGAACCAGACGCCGTTCGAGGCGTACGGGAACGACCCTGAGAGGTATGAAGAGATAAAGCAAAGGATAAAGGGCTTGCCTTGGCCGAAGCGTCAGAAATTCCTCCAGCAAGAAATCAACCTTGACACGCACATAAGCAGGGAACTGAATGACACGCGGTATATCTGCCGCGAAGCGGTCGCATACCTGAAACACCTCGGCGTGAACGTCCGTGGGACAAGAGGCAAGATTACTTCCGAACTGCGTCATCAATGGGGCTTGGACGGGATTTTCACCGAGTTAGGCGTCCGCCGTGACGACGATCATCGGCGGCACGCCGTCGATGCGTTGGTGGTGGCCGTGACGGACAATGAGCATTTGCGCCGACTGGCCGCCAGCAAGTACGCTGTTACAGGCCCACGATTTGAAACCCCATGGGTCTTATTCAGAGACGAGGCAAGGGTGAAGGTGAAGAGCATGAGTGTCTCGCACCGGGTCTGTCGCAAGGTGTCCGGCTCGCTCCATGAAGAAACGAATTACGGTTCCACCGGCCTGAAGGATGAGGCTGGCCAAAACATCTACGTCTACCGGAAGAAGCTGGAAGAGCTGACGATCCCGATGATTGATGCTATTGCGGACAACATTGTACGCGGCATTGTGCAGGATCGGCTCAGGGAGAAGGGGATTGGCCCAGGCGGAACCAACAGGAAGATACCGAAGGAGGTCTGGAAAGAGCCCCTCTACATGAGGCGTACAAAGAGCGATAAGTTGGTCCAGATAAAGAAGGTGAGAATCCGGGACGTGATGACCAACGCAATCCCTCTGTGCGACAAGACAGATCGTCCATACCGCGCGGTGAAGCCGGGGAGCAACCACCACATTGAGATATTCGAGTACGTCGACGAGAGGGGAAGGACGCGCCGGGAGGGGCGGGTAATCACGATGTTCGAGGCCGTGCAAAGAAGCCTGCGAGGAGAACCGGTTGTGCGAAGAAACTACGGTGATGGTAAGAGATTCCTTTGGTCGGCCGCAATAAACGAGACCTTCATGCTCCGACTCGGCAGCGGACCGGAAGAATTGTTCAGGGTCCAGAAAATCAGCGCCAACCAGCAGATATTCTTTAGGCATCATACCTTCAGCGGCGATCTCCAAGAGTCCAAGGGCATAAGCAGGATGCCTAACACGCTGGTCGGGCGAAAGGTGTCCGTTGACCCTCTTGGGCGGATCTGGCCGGCCAAGGATTGACCGCACAATGGAGTCCGTAATAAAAGTGATGACTCTATATTGCCGATACCTCCTGTGGAAATACAGAGCATAATGAAGCGGGGGTACGGCAATGATCAAGCGTATTATCGAGATATCGTCGGCAAGGACGTATTTATCGGTCCACTACGGCCAGTTGGTCGTGAAGGAGGACGGCAACGAGCTTTCGCAGATTCCCTGCGAAGACATCGGCGTTCTGTTGATCGACCATCAGGGCACGACATACAGCCACTCCGTATTCACCGCGTTGCTGGACCAAGGGGCCGCGATTGTCCTGTGCGGAGGGAATCACCATCCGGCGGGGATGCTCCTGCCGCTCGAAAGTAACTGCGAACAGGGCGAGCGATTCCGGCAGCAGATCGAGGCGAAGGAGCCGGTCAAGAAACGCCTGTGGAAGCAGCTCGTTCAGGCCAAGATTCAGCATCAGGCGAAAATCGTCGGCAAAGGCACGGAAACCTACGCGGCATTGATGGCTTTGCGTCAAAGAGTCCGCTCCGGCGACCCGCAGAATATGGAGGCGCAGGCCAGCCGCAAGTTCTGGGCGTCTTATCTTCAGGGCATCGAGTTTCGGCGTGATACGGCCGGTGCTCCCCCCAACAACCTCCTCAACTACGGCTACACCGTAATGCGTGCGGCGGTCGCACGCGCCCTGTGTTCGGCCGGACTGCTCCCCTGCCTCGGCATCCATCACTGCAACCGCTATAACGCATTTGCCCTGGCGGACGATGTCGTCGAGCCCTTTCGCGGATTTGTCGAGTCGAAGGTAAAAGAAATCTGCGAAGGCGATGGGGTCCCGGCGGAATTGACGCAGGCATTGAAAGCGAGACTCCTCGAAGTGCTCTACCAGCCCGTCATTATCGCAGGTTACGAAGGCCCTCTGATGGTGGGATTGCATCGTACGGCCGCCTCCTTGCACCGCTGTTTCGCCGGCGAGCAACAAGAGATCGAATTGCCGCAGTTGTGACCGCAGCAGGTTCTCTGTGGCCTCTGTGGCAGAAGGGAATTCAAGAGCCGAAAATGATCTTGAGCGGGTACAGAGCCGTGTGGATATTCACCATGTTTGACTTGCCTGTGGACACCAAAACAGCCCGCAAGGCCTATACCGATTTCCGCAAAAGCCTCTTGAAAGACGGCTTCACCATGCTACAATATTCCGTGTACGTTCGGCACTGTGCGAGTGAAGAAAACGCCGATGTCCATTATAATCGCATCAAGAATTTTTTGCCTGATGATGGGGAGGTTCGCCTCGTCACCATCACCGACAAGCAGTTCGGGCGCATGGAAACCCACTGGGGAAAAATGCGAAAACCACCCCCGCCGGCGCCTCGACAGCTCGAATTATTCTAATTCAGCCGTTTCGCAAACCCTTGAGTATCAAGGGTTTGCGAAACCGCCATTGTAACTGATCCGCCCCTGAGTGCAAGCCACAACCAACCGTGAAGCGTTCTGATTGTCGTATCCATTGTAACTGATCCGCCCCTGAGTGCAAGCCACAACTCATTATAACATACCTATTTATATCCATAAATTGTAACTGATCCGCCCCTGAGTGCAAGCCACAACATGTAGCGGCTTTTCTTCCCTTGCCACTCTATTGTAACTGATCCGCCCCTGAGTGCAAGCCACAACACTGGCCAAGAGGGCGCTGGATATGATTCTATTGTAACTGATCCGCCCCTGAGTGCAAGCCACAACAGTGGTCTGTTCGGAGGCTTTTTCGGCCGCATTGTAACTGATCCGCCCCTGAGTGCAAGCCACAACTTACTTGATCGAACGTCCCTGCGAAGATAGATTGTAACTGATCCGCCCCTGAGTGCAAGCCACAACCCTTTATCCGATGAAAGGATACAAACATGGATTGTAACTGATCCGCCCCTGAGTGCAAGCCACAACTGAAATCGAAATTGATGTTCCTTGCTATGCATTGTAACTGATCCGCCCCTGAGTGCAAGCCACAACGCATTGGGTATGTAACACGACCGACGCCGAATTGTAACTGATCCGCCCCTGAGTGCAAGCCACAACTGCATAGGCCAACGATGTAGCGGCAGCGTTATTGTAACTGATCCGCCCCTGAGTGCAAGCCACAACCCAAAAAGGCATAATGTCAAGGGCACGCATATTGTAACTGATCCGCCCCTGAGTGCAAGCCACAACTGGCCTGTCTCGTAGTCTTTAAGCCCATAAATTGTAACTGATCCGCCCCTGAGTGCAAGCCACAACATCCACCCCATTTTTGTGTAATTTGCTCGGATTGTAACTGATCCGCCCCTGAGTGCAAGCCACAACTAAAGGAAGGGGATATGTTCCGGGCAGGATATTGTAACTGATCCGCCCCTGAGTGCAAGCCACAACACCACGCGCGGGGTCCGATGACGATGGAG
>Ga0214473_10001289_pt1 | contig 33519 bp, 51 predicted proteins | sample RVTome_7_FD_203509 | JGI IMG/M metagenome (GOLD analysis project Ga0214473, IMG submission 203509) | Soil microbial communities from uranium-contaminated site in the Upper Colorado River Basin, Wyoming, United States - RVT98D197 | ecosystem: Environmental > Terrestrial > Soil > Contaminated >... | reverse complement strand
ATACCGTGCTTGACTCGTGCTGGATGGAATTCCGCATCGACGACAAGATTTTCCATGAGGGCCAGCTCTGGCAGTTCCCCGGCGGCGCGGGCCTCGCGGGAGTCTCGACGCAAACCGGCGAGAGTGTGTACACGCTCGGCCTGCCGGCGCCGCAGTACACGCGGCGTTATAACGACTGGGCGAAGTACATCGCTCCACTCCAGCAGTTCTCCATGACAATCACCTTCCCGACTCCGCCGACCATGAGCGGAACGGAAGGTGATCCGGGCCTTCTGCTGGTCGTCTATCTGGACGGCCTGACCGACCGCTCGGTGCAGTAGGGCACTCCAAGCTGTCACCTTGGGTGTTGCGGTGCCATGTTGGCGCGCGCCGGGGTTGTTCCTCCGACTTCCTTTGGCACGCGCCACGCGGCGCGTTTGGTTTTCCATATAGAAAAACTCTTATGTACGTAATCGAGTCAGCCGCTTGCTCCATCCCGAATTCACAAACGCCCATGAGCGCGGCGCGGATCGCTGCGCAGGATCGGCGCATGGCTCGGGCTGCGGCGCATTTCACAAGCGGTGATTTGACTTTAGAGCACATCGTCGCGCGGCTCGGCGGCAATCCCGTGTACACACGGTCCGGGGATGCCGGCGTGCCGACCGATGGCCGGAGCGGGCCGTTTTTCAATCCTACTTGGCTGCCTGCCGGGCGGCGGCCGTCTCAGCTGGCATCGCCAACTTCAGCGAGTGGTGATGGCGGCGCTTCTGGCGTGTGCGTGTACCCGGAAGTCCTTCCGCTTGAAACCGTGTTTCCGATTCCTGCGGCCGGCATGAGCGGCTTACCGTTGTCCGGTCCTGGCTCTGGTGTAGTATGGGGTGGCATTGGACTGCTCGCGTTCGCGCTGTGGGCGATCAATGAGCAACGGCCAAAGGGAAGAGTGAGATAAACCAGCGTGGGTCTCGAACTGTTACGCGAAGCCGATATGATTCTGGACGCTTGCGGGCGTCCCTCGCCTCCGGCTGGCTACCGGTTTGTAGACCTGCCGCGGGCAATCAGCTACCGCGGCGTCAATCCGATCAGTGAGGGGAGCGCGGGCTACGCTCCATTTTCAAACCGGATCGAAAACCGCGCGAATACGCTTTTCATGTGCCGGGGTATTGCTTCTAACGTCGCCTCGGGTGCCGATCCATCCTGGCGCATCAAGTGGCCGACGGGCCGTTTCCTTTCTCAGAGCCGGTCCGGCTTGAGCGGAATTTCTGGCTCGGGCCTGTGTTTCCCAACGGCCTTTGGGCCGAATATGTTCGCGCTGAACGTCGAGGAGCCTATCGAAGCCGGCGGCCGCGTCACCATTGAAGTCAGCGGGAGTGCTGGCACGCTCGATATCTCCCTGTGGGGCGCGCTGCGTTATCTTCTGAAAGAATCTGCGGCCGGCGGGCGTGGTGATGCGGCCGTGTCGTGCATCGTGGGCTACCCGGATGCCGCGAAACCGGTTGCGGGCTGGAACGCGGCGGGCCTTGTGCGGATGATCCCCAATCCGATTTTTGAACTGGACGCGCGGCGGCGTTACCAGTGCGGGCCGAACACGAATATCATGGCGCCGGAGTGGCTCCTCGGCAATCAAGCCACGCTTGAGACGCTGGCGGGCTATGAGGATGAGCCGTTTACTTTCTTCTCACAGCCGATAGCGGTCGCGGCTTTCGACACGTCGATCAATAACGCCGTGATCGTTCCAGGTAATGACGATTTCGTGTTGAAGCGGCTCCGGGCGTATTCGACCTGGCCGGAGGGCCTGACGGGTTCGCCGACGTTTTCCTTGCGCATCCCGAACGGCTACAGCATCACCGGCGGGGATATGATCCCGCTCGGCGGCTCGACGCTCTTTGCTGGCCTGTTCGAGTGGCTTCCACAGTTCCCGACGATCCTGGTCCATGCCGGTGATCGGCTGATTCTGGACGTGGGCAGTATGGACTCGATCGGAGCCGGGGACATTACGACGGTCTTTGAATTCGAGGGCGTCAAGCGGCGGAGGATTCAGTAATATGCCAGCTCCCAACGTCTCACGCCTCCATCAGCCGGGACTGCTGTTTAAACCGCAGTTCGCCTATCCGACGCCTGCGGGCTACCGCGACGAAACGTACTTGATCCCGTTTACGTTCAATGTGGATGGGAGCGGCCTGATCGCTCGCCAGTTCCCGTGGCAACTGGATGACGATGTGCCGTTTTTCCTGCGCGGGATTATCTTCCCGCAGATCGGACTGCACAACTATGCAACGGCGCCGGGCTACTGTCGCATCTGGGACAGTCACGGCAACCCGCTTTCGCAAGGTTTGGTCCTGGCGCTCGGCATGTGGTCGCAGGCGGGCCTCGACTGGGCGGGGAACGCTTACGCTTGGGGCTTTCCGATCGAGCCGGAAATTGAGTGCTCTCCGGGCGGCGCGTTGCTGTTCGATTTTCAGTTGATGACCAACGCTGCGGTCGCGTTCGCCACCTACACCGGAGTCCTGGAGGGCATTATCTTCTGGGCGGGTCTGTTCGGCACGGCCGGGAACGTCTTCACTATCGCTATGCTCGACCCTGGCGCTCCCAATATCGCTCTGTCGGTGGCTGTGGTCGGTGGCGTCAACGTGCAGGTTACACTTGCGACCGATGGCGGCGGCGCGATCATTTCGACGGTGCAGCAGGTGGTTGATCTTATCAACTCGACGCCCGCGCTGGCGGGCATCATGAGCGCGCAGCCGTTTGGAACGGACCCCAACGAGGTAATCACCTAGATGGCGGATATCACCTTACCTCCGGTACAGATCGGTCCGATTTCCGGCGCTGCCGGTCAAGTCGAGTGCCTCGGGGACTTCAGTGCCGGCTTGATTTCCGAGGGATCTTTCGGTGGGCCGTTCCTGATCGGTGGAGCGAACTACATGCTGCAAATACAGCGTGTCGGTTCACCCCAAAAGATCCGCGTGTATGAGAGTGTCGCTGGCGACAAGGGGGCCAACTGGGCCGAACAAGACGCAGCCAACGCGCCCGTGTTCGACTCCTCCGGCGGTCCCCTGGTGATGAATGCCACGCTCGCGCTCGGTAAAATCTGGGTCGGCTACTTCACTGAGCGGCCGGTAACTGCGGGCCTCCAGTTTTCCACGTTCGAGCCTGGCGTGGGCTGGACGCATAACGTGTTTCCGGCGATCCTCGCCGACCTGCGGGAAAACGTCTTAGGCGACAAACAACAATCGCACTTCGCTCTGGGTATACGGTCGGATGGCTCTGCGGTCCTGGTCTATGAAAACGTGGATGGCGGCGGCAACTGGAACATGGTCTATCGGATCAACACGGGCGGCGTGTGGGGTAGTCCTACCACCATTGCCACCAACGGCGGCGTGTTCCCGGCCATCACGCTTCCGACGTGGACGTTCCCCAAGCTGGTAATCGACGCTTCCAATAACGCGCTGTGTTTCATGGTGAACATTGACGCGAATCTCCCTGGACCGAGCAACGGCGAGACGTTCTATTTTTTCAAGATCGACGCGGTCGATATCCTGACGGCGGCGGTTGCGATTGAAACCACACGCCCGAGTGTGTCGGCTGGTACCGGCTCGTGCGCTTCACAGCCGCGGATTTTTAACGGTGATTTGCTGCTGCCCGCGGCGCTTGCTGATGGCTCGCTCCCCGGTATTCCTGTTTCGATGGTCCTCTACACCGGCTCTCCGGCCGCGGCTCCAGTGTTCGGTCCTAAGACGATTTTTGAGGCGGGCTTCCCTACGTTTCTCTCCATCGGGCAACCGGCGGCGGTGCTGTTTGAGGAACCGAGTGCTGGTCGGATCTATTTCGCCTGGATCTATCAGCCGGAGGATAACAGCGCGTGCGAGATCCGGCGTTCGATCAATGGCGGATCGGGATGGGGTGCGACGGGCGTGTTCTACGATCTGCGGACGAATCCGCCGAACGCCACGCCGGACGCCGATCAGTTTATCAGCGTGCTCTCGGGCGGAGAGGTTGGATCGGTAGGCGCCGCGATCGGCGTGCTCGATCCGGTCCTAGAGGATGGTATCGGCTTTTTCCTTGTTCCCGATGCGGGGCCGGGGCCTCCGGTGCCGGTGCCGATCTTCGGGCCGGTGACTTTAGACGGCGGTGAGGCGTCGGTGCCGTATATTTTAAACGGCTGCCTTCTGGGCATCAAGCGGTTTAAGGAGTGCTGAATTGATCGAGCGATATCAGGTTTACCAGCTCACGGTGCCGACGGTCCCAGTCGGCGGAATTACCGACGTGCCGCTGCAACTCGATTCCGACGCTCCCTTTCTGCTCCGCCTGGTTCGCTCGCGCGGGATCGGCCTCAACGGCTGGCGTTTCCAGACTGCCCGCAAGACTTGGCAGAGCAATGCACTGCGTACCGATTGGAGCCTGCCGATGGATCCTCTAGGCTCGCCATATCCGACGCGGGGCGCGATCGTGTACCCGGAGCTGGTGTACCCGGCGAGCGCGCAAATTGTGGTCGATATCGGTAACACAACAGGCGAAGAACTGACCAACGCGCGGTTGATGTTCTTTGGCTCAAAACTATTTCGGGATGGGGCGCTGTTCTCTCCGACGTACCCGGCTAAGTTTTCGACGCTGCCGTTCTGCTATCCGACCGACGTGTTACAGCTCCCGCTGGCGGCTTCGGCCACAGCTCCCGCGATTCAGCGCGACGTGCAATTGCGCGTTCTGCAGGACGCCGATTTTGTGTATCGCTACGGCGTGTGCGATCCATTCACTATCGGAGTCGAGGGCGGCATAGTCCCGCTCGGCTTCTTCGCTGGCGTCCAACCGAGTTACGACGAACTGTATGTGCAGGTGCGCGACGAATCCCGCAAGGCGTACAGTAACGAGCCGATTCACATTAACGACTGGTTTCCGCAAGGTCTTCCACCGACCAATGCCGGCGCGCCGCTCTCTCCGGCCGGGCAGGATCAGCAGGGCGTCAGTCCCAGTTTCCCGGGCCTGGTTGTGCCGGAAATTTATATCGAGCGGCAGCACGCTCTCTACATCGATCTTTACCGGTACGACACAACGGGTTTCCCGGTGGACTTGCATTTCCGCTTCCAGGGAGCGAAGGTGTTTAAACGCACATGAGCATCACAAGTCTAGCTCTCGATAGTTCCTGGCGCGACTACTGGGCAATGTGGAATCCCTCGATCGAGCCGTACATCGCGCCGCTCGAACGGTCGAAGTGCCACGCGCCCCGGTGGGCCTTTATCCCGTCTGAGGATCAAGGGATTTTTGGGGTGAGCGGTAAGATCACCTACAATTTTCACTTGCCGCCGGGATCGGTGATCTGGGGCCTCATGTCGATGCCGAACACGGTGCAGCTTACCGACGTGGGCACAGGGCACCAACTGTTTCAGGAGCCGGTCGGCGCCTTCATCACAGGCGATCCGATCAGCGCGCAGCTCGGCGGAAACATTCCGTCGTTTTTCCTGCTGCCGTGTCCCTGGCCGGTCACTGGCGACGGTCTGTTTACGCTCGAAGCCTGGGGCACGGTGGATACGCGCTTTGTGATGCTGTTGGGCATTGCGGAGGTAACCGATTGCGTGGTCAAATAAGAGAAATCATTTCGCCCGGCGTGGGCCTCGCAGAATCCGCGCGGGCGCTCGGGACCGCTGAACGGCGCGCCGGCCGGTTCCCGTTCCAGTGGCTCTACGGCGGTCCCAATAGCCGGAATATAAACGCTTGGGGCACAGCCCAGATGCCCGCGAACTATGGGGATGAAGCCGTGATCTGCACCTATACGGTTTCAGAGGGTATGCGGTTTTCCTTGCGGGCTATCGTGATGGACTCGACCTGCCCGGACTGGGAACAAGCCAGCGGAAATCTGCTGTTCACGCTGCGGGCAACACGTCTCGGCGTGCGTAACGTCGAATGGTTTACCGACGTGCCGACGCGCCGCGGCAACAATGCGAATCCCTGGCCGATCGTCGGCCGGCTTGAGTTTACGAGCCTGGAACAACTGGAGATTGTCATGGTGCCGGTCGCGGTGGTGAGCCTTGGGCCCGATGGCGGCTTTGGCTACGGCGAGCTGCTCGGGCATGAATACCCGGAGAGTGAAGCCGGGGAAGGGTAGGAGGGTTTTTCGTATGACAACAATTCGCACGGGCTGGCCAGCCTCGCTACTTCGGGTGGGGCAGGCGATCGCCTGCCTCGCCAATTCTGGCGGTCTCGGCCGATATCGCCGGGAACGGCGATTCAGGATCCACACTTCCGGCGGTGGTCGACGCTCGCTGAAAATGGCGATCCTGCCGGCACTATCGCTGGTTCTGGCGGTTCCAGCAGCCGGGCAGGCTCCCACGCCTGCGCAGGGCCGTGACTATACGAATCTGGTTTACCGAGTGCTCTCGGTCGATTCCTCGGGGCGGCTGATCGTTTCACCAACGGGGGCGGTTACACAGTGTACGGCCATGACGCCGTGTATCGTGATCGGGCCGGCCGCCGATGGCGCGGCTGTGTCCGGCAACCCCGTGAGAATTGCGGGGAAAGATCCGAGCGGCAACACTCAGGACATCCTGACCAACTCCGCCGGCAACCCGGTGCCGTCGAACGATGCAATCGCGGGCGCCGATGGCGTGAGCAACACAGTTTCGACGCCTTCAAACTCGGTAGGCGTGCAGGTTTACAATCGCATCTTTCCTTACCTTTTCAATGGCGCGACGAACGATAGAGACTTTTCCTGTCCCAATACGCTACGTGTGAACGTGGCGGCAACCGGGCCGACGGAAATCATTCCACTGACTGGCGGCCAGACGATTCGCGTGTGCAGCTTCAGCGCGACGACGGCGGCCGCGGCTGCTCTGGACGTGTCGTTTGTTAATGGAACGGGAGCCAACTGCGGGACTGGAACGGCCACGCTTGCGGGTACCTACAGTGCCATCACGGCGCTCGATCTGTTTTCAAAAGACGCGCCGTTGACGGTTCCCTCCGGGAACGCTCTCTGCCTCACCAATAGCGCGGCGACGGCGCTTACCGGAGTGGTGATCTTCGCAAAGTACTAGGGGGGGGGTCTATTCCCAGTGTTCACTTTCTTCCGCCGCAATGCTGGCTGCTTGGTTTCTTTCGTGCTACTAGTGTGCGGTGCGCTTGTGTTGTTTGTGCCTCCGCGGGTAGTTCGGGCGGCTATTACGCAGCTTGCGTGTTTCGCTGTGCCGTGCGTGGTTGTGGGGCCGGCCGCCGATGGGGCGGCCGCGGCGGGCGCTCCGCTGATCGTATCCGGGGTGAATGGCGCAACCGGATTTGTGGAAACACTGAGAGTTGACGGGAATGGCGCGATCGCTCTCGCTACTTCAAACGATACCGCGGGCGACGGTGTGTCTAATGTTCTGCGGCGCGTTGCGGGCAGTGCGGGTTCTGGCTTTCTGGGAGTGTATAGCTACTCGATCCCGTTCATGTTCAACGGCTCAACCTGGGACCGTCAGTTTTCGTGCCCGAATTCTGCCGCTGTGAGCGTTGCGGCTACGGGGCCAACTGAGATCATCGCTCTGACCGCTGCGCAGAGCATACGGATCTGCAATTTCACCGGCTCCGTGGACGCCGGGGGAATGTTGGATGTTACCATCGTGCGCGGCACTGGGACCAACTGCGGCACTGGAACTGCCACTGTCGCGGGGCCTTACGATCAGGTTACATTCTTGAACCTTTTCAGTCCCGGCGCTCCCTTAACGGTTGCGGCTGGGAACGCAGTCTGTCTTACCAATAGCGCCGCGACGGCGCTTACCGGAGCGGTGATCTATGCGAAGTTTTAAGCGCTTTCTCAGTTACGTGGTCCTAGGCTGCGTGTTTGTCGCCATGGTGGCGTTCCACAAGCCTCTGGCCGCGAGTATTACGCAGCTCGCCTACAACTTGATCCAGGATGAGGGCGTGCCGCTGGCGAAGAGGGGCACAATCAACTGTACGGGCACGGGCATTACGTGCTCGGATTCGGGCGGTGTCACGGTTCTGAACGTCGGGGGCGGCGCCGGGGGTACGGCTGGCTCGCCGTTATTTGTTCAAACGGCAAGTGTCACGGTCACCGGCAACAGTGAAGTCACGCTTATAGGCTCTGGCGTGGGGTCTCTGACGATCCCGGCGAACTGGTTCACGGCGGCCGGGTCCGTTATGGATGTGTGCCACTCTGGCATTTTGACCACCAACGCCGTGCCTGGCACCATTCGCCTGCGGCTCAAGTTCGGAGCGACGGTGATTGCCGACACGGGCGCGGTGACCCCGGTTGTGAGCCTCACCACTAGCGCTTACGAGAACTGCCTGCGGCTCACGGCTCGAACTGTCGGGGCCATGGGCACCATCATGGTTAGCAACATTTTTCCGACTGCTGGCACGACGCCGGGAGCAATCTCCTTCACCAACCCGACGCCGGGCACTGCTGTAACCGTGGACACTACGGCTACGCAGGTAGTCGATCTTACAGTCCTGTTTTCCTTGGCGGCCACCAACTCGATTACCAGCACCAACTTTTACATGGTCGGGCCGGGAAGTGCGGTGTCGAGCGTTTATGGTCTTACCGGCGCCGTCGTCCCCAAAGTGGACCAACAGGATGCGGTTGTATTCTGCTCGGACGCCGGAGCCTCCGACACCTATGCCTGCAATCTGACGCCGGCAATTTCTGCCTACGTCACGGGCACACACTACAGGTTTAAGGCAAATACGGCGAACACCGGGGCGGCTTCGATCAACTTCAACTCGCTCGGGCCGACAACCATCGTCAAGGTCGCCGGCGGGATCACGACTACGCTTGCAAACAATGACATCCTGGCGGGGCAGTGGGTGGATCTGGTTTATGACGGCGCCAATATGCAAATGCAGAGCCTTCTCGGGAATGCGCCGAGTGGCGGCGGCGGTTTCGTTTTAGTCGAGCAGCACACGGCTGCGGCGTCCGCTTCGCTAGACTTCACTACGTGCATCTCCTCGACCTACGATGAGTACGAAGTGGACCTGGTGAACCTGCAACCGGTGACGGACAACGTGAATATATTGATTAGAATGTCCACCGATGGCGGCATGACCTACGACAGTGGCGCAAACTACTCCGTGGAGCGGCACGGGTTTTTGATTGCGAGCGATACCTCCTCCGGAGGCACGGGCCAGACTTCGATCCAAATTAACAACTCTGGCGTGTCTAATAGCGCGAACTGGAGTCAAAACGGGCACTTTCGGCTTTACAACCCTGGGGGAAGCATCTTCAAGCAGATCGTGGGGGACTGGGGCGGCCTCATTACGTCAACCTCACAGCGCACGTTTTTCATGTACCACGGCACCTATGAATCGACTACGGCCGTGAACGCCTTCCAGGTCTTGTATTCGAGCGGAAACATTGCCATCGGTACGGTCCGGTGTTACGGGCTGGCGAAATAAAGGGGTATACTCTCTGCATGGACAACCGACGCCTGGAAATGCTGGTTTTCGGCGCTCACGCCGACTTCACCCCGAACAAGCTCACGCCGACGCTTGAGGCTCTTTACGCGGGCCGCGGTCCGACTGGAATCGCTCGCGTTGGAGCCGTATCGGCCTTGCGCGATTTCGTGCGGTCGGATGATCGGCTGGTGTGGCCATCCGCCTTCGATGGCTTGATTAAAGGTGTCTTGCAATGGCTTGGCGAAAACGGGCAAGACGGTCCTGGTTCTGGCTCTGGGTGGAACGATTATTTCCTTGGCCGCTGGATGGTCTGTGGCAATCTGGCCGATCTGGCGGAGCTTGTTCGGCGCGCGAAACACCGGGACGGCTCGACGTCGACGCTCGGCACAAGTGGCGATGCGGTTACGCTACTTTCTGCCGGTTTTGGCCGGGATGTGGAGTTGCGCCGCAAGCTGCGCGGCTTGGCTTTCGATCCAGCGACACTCAAGTTCGGAAACCATCCGCCCGGTTCTTCTACTGCGTTTGTGATTGTGATTCCCGCGGCACGGGCCGCGGCAGGCCGGAGTGTACGGTCGCCTCAAGGTGCCGCGCGATCGCCTATCGCCAGACCTAAACCAGTAGATGCGGCGGCCGCATTCGCCAAAGTACCCTTGAGCGAAACTGTGGCAAGCGTGCATGGCGCTGGCGACGTACCGGCGGGGGCGTCGCTGGCGCCGCTCGCTGAATCTGGCGGTACCACCAGGTTGGAAATGACGGCGACCGCTATCGCCGAAACTGCCGATATGCCGGTGAGTGTCGATGAGACGGCGGGCACGGTCAAGGTTGGCGACTTCTCGCTTTCGATCACGCGAGCCTGGAGTCTGCATAAAGCGCTCGTTACCTCGATCCGGTCGCTGGTGATCCCGGCGGAGGGCTTCGCGTGGGTGGACAGCATGGCGGACCCGGAGGCTTTTTCCGCGCTCGTGCTGTTCGATTCGCAGTTGCGGCCCGGCCTTCCAGACTTCACCGGGACAGGTGCATTGCAGCCTCCCCCTGGTCAGAATTGGAAGCTCCAGGCTCAGGTCGCGCAGGACCCGGACACGGCGTTCTACTCCGCGAAACTGTTCGACACTAAGGGCGAGTATTCGACGCTGCCGAAACAGTTTGCCGATATGAATCAGGCGAAACACGCGGTCGCTTCCGCGGTGCGCGCCTTGTTGAAGTAAAGGGGGAACTGATGCCGCGCCGGCTGCCGCTGGTTGTGCCGATTCCGGTGTTTTATTACACACTCGGCCGCCGGTCCTGCGGTCTGGGGGCCTACACGGCGCCGGTCCCTGGGCCGGTCTCCTCCGGCTTCGGTCCCCGGCCTGCGCCGCTCCCTGGCGCTTCTACCGATCACCCCGGAATGGATTACGCCGTGCCGGTCGGGACGCCGGTTGTATCCCCGGCTGCTGGCGTGGTGACGTTTGCAGGCGTTCAAACCGGCTTCGGCAATACTGTCCAGGTGGACTACGGCGGCGGCTTCCAGGCCACCTACGGCCATCTCTCGCAGATTTTGGTAGGGGTAGGGCAGTCGGTTGCTCCCGGTGACGTGCTCGGGCTCTCGGGTAACACCGGCCTCACTACCGGGCCGCATCTTCACTTCCAGGTTTCCTTGAACGGCTCGCCGGTGGACCCGGCTGGCTGGTTGGCGGCGGGTGCTCCTCAGCTGGCCTCGCCGTTTCTGGCGGCGGGATCCGCTCCCGCCGAATTTGCCGATGTGTCCGGAGCGGGCGGAATTGACCCGGTGCTTGCGGCGATCGTGGCCGGGGTAACCGGCGTGGCGCTGGCGGTCGCTCTGTCGTGAAAATTCTGCGACGGTTCACGGTCCGGGAGAATGCTAAGCGTGGCAAATTGGTGAAGATTCTTGGGCATGAGGTACGCGAGGGCACCAAGAAATGGCAGATCCTAGTAGCGCAGAAAAAACAGGCGGATGATCTTCAGCGTAGTGAGCGCAAGAACCGGCGGTCTGAGATTGGCTCGGCTCCCATGCGCGGCGGTGGCCTGCGGACCCGACAAGGGTTCACAGGGAAAGTTACGGCCGTAAAACTGGCCGACAACCTGACAGACCGCGCCCATCGGTACCGGGCGCATGCGCCGGGAGTCGAACCGCCTCCACCCAAACAATGCGGGTTCTGCGGCTCCCGGCGTAACGTGGTGCCACACCACATTCTGGGGAACGAGTCGGATTCTGACCCCGATAACCTGATGTGGGCGTGCAAGCGCTGTAACGGCTCCGTACACGCTAAGATGCGCCCGGTCCGGCTTGGGCGCCTGACCCATCAGTACAATCCGCCCAAGGGCACTAGGCGCGACCAAATGCGGGCGTACGGTGCTGCAATCAAGGTCATGCGTGGTGAATTTGAGGGCGACGTAGCGGCCGCGGTGCGGACGATCCGCGCGACTCCGCGCGATGTGCGGTCCGCCTTCACTGCCCGGAGCTGGCCGGTCCGCCGGCAAATCTACGGGCCGTCTGGCCGGCAACAGGCGTTCGGGTTCGATGAAATCCCGTTCTAGGTGGTCCTAGTACTTTCTCCCGATTGGTAGGGCTTGCGGGCTTTCCTGGCGGCGGTCATAATGAGGGCCATGCGTGAACCCACGATGGCTGACCTACTGGCCTTGATCGACGGTGCGATCACTCGCTGTGACGATCCTTGGCGGGTTGAAAACTTCTCTATTGCTCTCCACCGGGGTGGCTCTCAAAAAATGAAGCACTGGGATCTGACACCGGGCGAGACGGTCACCTTGCGCCACGCGAGCGGCCGCACAGTAACCGGGCGTTTCGTGAGCCGGGATACACGCTTCGCGTGCCTTCAGATTGACGGGATACGGCGCTATTTCAGAACGCGGCCCGATGGCGACTTGGCCGATGATTTCCTTGGTCGGCGGGTCTGGCAAATTGAGGGAGAGGATCGGCAAACGCGATCCGTTCTATGAACCGCCCGCTACGTGGCTCAATCAACGTGCCGGGGGTCGTCCACGGGGATGTGACGCTCTTTATCGAGCCGGCTGATGACATTTCCCGCCTGGGAGCGATGGTAGCTGAAACGCAGACCGCGCTCGAACTGCTCAAAAAACTGCCGTTTGCTGGTGACGGGTACCGCGGCGAGCTGCGCGTGGTTCTAGGGATCGCAGAGCGCACGCGGAACCGCTGTCTGCGGTTACTTGGTGAGGATGAGCCGGATGAGCCGGATAGTGTCCCGAAACCCCCCGCCACGCGCCGGCCGCGATCTCGTTGATTTTACAGTGGAGCGGTGTATGCTTTTAGGTGTCCCGGAAACATCTGGTTTTGGAGGGTTCATATGGATGTCGGTACTGCTCTACGGATCGGTCTGTTACTTGGGCTGGCAGGATTGGGGTGGGGGTGGTGGAAGGTCAGCGAAATGAGCTGCCGTGCTATCCTGTTTGGCTCGCTCCTGGGCGTGGTTCTCGCCGAGCTTTGGTTTCGCGGTGCCGGTCCGTGCCCCACGCCACAGGATGCGGCCTACTTTTTGCTGCTGGTTGTTTTAAGCTGCTTCCTCACGGGTTTGGTGACTGGTGGGAAAAAGGGAACAAAATAAACATGCTCCTCAGTGTTACTGCCCGCCTGATCTTAGAAGCAATCGGCCAAGGATGGCGTCTAAAGGTTTATGACGATGAGCGGCTCCCGTGTTTTCTGGTTGACAGCGAACCGAAGGCCATAGACGCGAATCTGCGAAAGTACGGAGACCTCCCGCGTGTTCTCCGCCTTCCGATTGGGCCGTTTCCTTTGAGAATAGTCCGGGAAGTGCTCGGTAGCGGCCATCTCTGTGTGATGGCTTCCGTGCGTGTTGGCCACCGGCTTGGAACGAGCGAGTACCGTGGCCTTCGGGATAAGGAGGGCGTGAAGTACTACGCCTGCCGGCAATGACCACGGCCGAAAAAGAGAGCAACCGAATTCTGTACGCCCGGCTGGAACTGGACAGCATGGCGCAAAGTCTGTATAGAACCTGGGCCATCGCCTGCGGCAACCCCGAACCCTGGCACAATATCATGCCGCCGGTGATGGAAGCGTGGCGAGAAATAGCCCGGATTTTCCTGAACGGCGAGTGTGGCGACTGCCGCGAACAAATGGCCTGCCCGCAGTGCGCTGAAACTATCGAAGGGTGGCGGCGTCGATGACCAAGTTTATTACTCCCGATCGCGTGCGCTCAGTGGACTGGGAAGCCGTCATGCATCTGGTTGAGGATGAGTACGGCTATACACACAACACGCTGTTAAAGCGGTCAAACCAACATCATATCTCGCATCCACGGCATCTGGTCTTTTATTTGCTGGTAGAAATGGGCGTACCGGGTGCGCGCGTTGCGCGTTACTTCAAAAAGCATCATACGACTGTCCTACACTCCCGCGCCTTCGTTGCCAAACAAATGAAACAGGACGCCTCGGTGCGGGATCTGGTCAGTTCTCTAAGCGCAGCCATCGAAGCAAATCGAGACCGCTTTACAAAGCCGATTCCCCGGCGGTCGATCATCAAGCGGCCAGCGCAGCCACCCCCGGAGCCTCTGCCTGATGTGGCAACCGGAACGATCGCCGGGATGGAGGAACTGGATAAGCTCATTCTGGCAGGGCGTGGCGACAAGCCACGCAAGCGGATCTCTGAAGTGGTGCGGCGGCCGGTGGCGAGTACTCCATCGTCGGGATCAGCGGGCGACGCCCGAGGTTTCGGCGATCGCCGATAGGAGCGCTTGGCGCTCCAGCAGTGGCATCCTTTCGAGGCGCTTCACCAATCGGGTCTTTTTCCGCTTTATCCGCTCGCGCTCCCGGTAATCGGCTCCCAGAAATCTGTAGTCGTGCAGCTCAACCGGCGCGGGGAAGTTGAACCACACGTATTCGGTCGCGGGCGTCCCTCCGCGGGTACTGGTCTGGAACGGCGCGCAGTTCCACCGGCGGAGCATGCGGCCGTACATCGTGGACCAATAGCCCGATAGCAGCACGCGGGCCTTCATCCCCGGCGATTTCAGAATGTCGATCAGTTCGGCGTGCTGCTGGTCGGTCATCTCGAAATTGTAGATTTCCCTTCCTTGTTTCCGGCTCGATAGCACGTATGGCGGGTCACAGTAAATTAGCGTCTCCGGGCCTGGCTGTGTCCTGCTTAGGCGCCTTAGGAAATCAATTCCGCATTCCCGGCTGAACAGAAACCAGGGCAGGCCTTTATCGTCGTATGTGCCGGTGCAGGCCTTCAAACAGTCAACCTCTCCGGCTTCAATGACTGCGGACTTGTGCTGCTGCGCGGCGGGTCCGGCGAGTGGCGATCGCCACTGGCTGATTACGGCCGGGTCTAGGTCTAATCCGACGGTGACAGCTGCCGGCCGCTTGAGCCTCAGGATCGCGCCTCCTCCCAGAAACGGCTCGATGTAGACGCGGTGCGGTGGCATGAGGTTAATGATCGTCTGGTAGACGCCGGCGCCGTTTTTCCCGCCTGGATATCCCACGCCTCTGCAGTATCGCCGAAACCGGCGAGGGTGTCAAGTACTAAAACCGCTCCCGGCGGGGTACTATTGACTGTGCGAAGCCGGCGGGCCATGCTTCCAGCTATGGACAAAAACCAGTTTAACCGCGCCTTGCGCGTCATCGCCGGGATCATCGAGCGGGCCCCACACGTCTCGGGCTGTCCGGGTGGGCGCTCCTGTAGCTGCGGCGCCAGTGACTCTCGCCACAATTTGGTGCATATCGCCCATGCTCTCGATCTGGACTGGGCGGGTCCGCCTGAAAACGTGCAGCCGGACTACTGCCAGTCCTGCAAGAACACCCCAACACTTCCGGGCGCCGATGGCCTCCTGATCTGTGAGCACTGCCGGGAAACGATTCCGACGCTGCTGTTGAAGGTCTTGGCATGGTCTTCTGGATTTGTTCCCGGCCGTCGGTCTGTCGAGTTTTCTGTAACGCTCGAAACCGGGGGAGAAATTACCGCTGCTCTGGCCTCATTAGATGGCGCGGCTTTCGGCTGGATTCGGCTTACCGAGAAGAGTTCTGCGGCCACTCCTCCGGTGATCGAACTGCGCCTTAGCTCGATCGTGGCGGTGACAGAACGGGTGAGCGTATGAGCTGCCCGCGCCTGACGCTCGGCGAAGCGGTCCGACTGCTGCTGTTCGGTGGGGCGGCGCTACTGCGCGTCTCTGACAATTTGTACGAGGTTGTCCGGGCGCGGCCGGTGACTCTAGCCCGGCAGGATTCCGGCCTTGAGGTTCTCGGGATGGTCGATCTTTCCGACTTCCCCGAACTGGCTGAATAGCGGCCGGTCCCGGTCTTTCCTTGCTTCTCGGCTGTGCTTGTGGTGCGTGAGGTCATATGTCAAGTGGCACCACTGGCACAGTGCGGCTAGGTTTTCGTCGCGGTCGTCCCCGGCCTTGTGGTTTAAATGGGCCACGGTGAGCACTACGCGCACGCTGCGCTGTCCGTCTGGCTCGGCTAGGCCAATGAGGGGGTTTCCGAACTGGTTCAGCCACACGTCGCCGGGCGCGTATACGAGTTGTCTCCACCACATGAAATAACGCCGGTCGGTCGCCGATAGAACCGTGACGCCTGAGACTGTCGAGACACGGGCGCCGTTCGGCTTTCCGCATCCCTCGCAACCGTTGCCGGCGCGTTCGAGGATGCGCGGCCGGGTAACGGCGCGCCATTCACGGCCGTAAAAGCAACGGAGGTCTGGCCGGATCGGCATTTCTTTACCTCCTGGCCGGGATCTGCGAAAAGCTGTAACGCTCGGTCACGATGGGGCCGTAATTGAGCATGGCGCGGGCGGTCGCTTCGTCGTGGTCGGTGATCTGCCGGATACTCTTGAAAAACCAGTCTTCGCGCTCGCGTGCGACCTGGATGGTCTCGCGGCGGGCGAAAATTTCGATTTGATAGCGTGGTGCCTCGGGCTGGCTCACAGTAAACCGCCGTTGACGGCCTTGTGGTAGGCGTCTCGGAACGCATCGCGGGCCGGCAGAAAACCAGCTTTTTCGATTCGGATAACCGCCTCGTCTTTCACAATGCCGCGGAATTGCCACTTGCCGGTGCCGGGGCCTCCGGTCGCGTCGTACCATGCGGTGATTTCGACTTTGGGGCAGTCCGCCCGCAACTCCTTGAGCAAGGCGGCTTGCCGCTCGGCGTTCTTGTCACGCATTGCGCTCCTCCCTCTGGCCGCGCCGGATCATGGAGCCGTCCGCGTACATGAGCGGGCGGCCGTCTTCCTGCAAGTACACGGGACGGCCGTTGTGCGTGGCAATTCGCGGGTGCTCGACGCCTTCGGCGGCGGCGTTCACTTCCGCGCGGTCCTGGAACCACCGGGCGGCGGTCACCTTGCCCATCCCTTGGTTTGCTGCAAGGCTGCTCGCAGTAGACTGTCGAAGTTCGCGCCGGGGTGCAGTTCGGCGGCCTTGCGGGCGGCTGCTGTGGCCACACTCGCACGGGCGCCCATATTTGCGAGGGCGCCGGCAACGTCGGCCGGCGTCCCGGTGAGCTGCTCCGGCGTGTGCCTTGTTAGGGTCTTATTATTAGAACCAGCCAGCGCGGCCGCTACGGCGTCGAGTGCACGCGCGGCACGGCGTAGCCGGGCCGTGGACCCCAGGAGTCCCGCGGCGAGCAATAGAGCGCACAGGAAGCCCGCGGCGAAGGTCCACGCTGAAGCGTGAAAGCCGGCGGCATAGGTGACGACGGCGAAACCGGCGGCGCCGGCTGTAAAACTGATGGCGTGGCTTCTCATCGCTGGCCTCCGTCCGGGAAACCGGCGATCCATAAGCCGGGGAAGTGTAGGCGATCGCCGTCGGCGGTGTTGTAGACCGTGCGGCGCTGTATCCCTTGGCCTATGCTGGTCCAGTCCATCAGAACCGAAACGCTCCGGCCGCGCGCCTCCACCTTCCACCAGGCGGTAACTTCGTTGATACTGTTGAAGGGTTTCATCACTTGCCACCTTTCCGGCCGGCGGCCTTCTTGCGCATGAAGCCGGGCAACTCGCCTCTTTCCTTGCGGGCCTGCGCCACGGCCTTGGCTGCTTTGCTGCGGCTCCGCCCGGTCAAGGCGTCACGCTGGCGTGCGATGGCGTCGGCTACCGCTGGCGGCAAGGCGAGCCGGATCAGTCCGGCCTTACTTGCGCACTCCAGAAAGATCGTGTCTCCGCGCTCGCGTTGCCGGTACGTTTGGACGTTGAACATCTGCGAGGTCCCGAGGATCGGCGTGATCGTGCGCATGGTTGACGGCTTGGTAGCGGTAACGTCGGGCAAGCCGTGAAGTGAGCCTAAGAGCCGGTCGAATTCGTCGGGCATCATGGAACTGGGTTGGTCGTCGGTCATGGTGTTACTCCTTACTGCAACTATCGGCCTACAGGGCGCATCTGGCAATGGTACCCGCGGCTCACTCTCACCCTAGAAATCACCCTACCTCCGGCGGCGCTTCCGGCCGCGGCGGCACGTCCCATCTCGGGCCGATCACAAGTCGTTTTTCCGCTGCTGTCGAGTGGCTGAACGTCCACCCACAGATTTCCCAGTCTTCGCCGTCGTATTTCCCTTCGACCCACACACCGGCCGCAAGATGTACTGGCCCACGTTGCAAGGCCGCCGGCGTGCCGGATACTGCCTGATAGCCCACATAGCCGCTTGGAACGGGATCAGGCCACCACACCCAATAGTGACCCGGCAGAGGTCGTCCAGGGCTGATCTCGGTGTCTTTAACAATTTCGGCGACTGGCTCTAAGCCTCTCGCTGATCGTTCCGGCTCCCACAGTTTCAGCACGCCTATGGCTTCGGCGGCGGCGGACCCGTTGCACTCGCACGCCTCCAGCTCCGGGAACTGCCCGCGGCGCTCCATTTCGCAGGTTCGATTAGCTCCAAGAACTGGGCAATCTGAGCCGTGGGTTTCTATCAACAGAGCTGGTCTCCTGTCTGGGTAAACCGCGCGGCCGTAAAATTTGGGACTTATATACATGAGTACCCCGCGATCCCCAAGAGTAAGTCCCTAAAGGGAATCGGCGTTTCGAGCCGCTGGCGTTTAGAGAGCCGCTGGCAGACGCCAGTCCTGATCATCCTGCGCCGCTCCTCAGCGCTGTGGAACCCATCGTCAAGCCTAATCCGAGACACTCCCTTTCCCCACTTCAGCGACGGCAGAGGCACGCCACACGCATAGAGCCAGGTTGCCTTCTGGGCTCTGTGGCCGTAAAACTCCTGATCGACACAGCACGTCCATCCGCCTTCGAAATCAGCATTGACCCATCCGCCCGCACGCGGAGGAGTATTAAGGCCGAAAGCCTCCCAAGCCGCTGATGCTGCTGGATGTTCTAGAACGCCTCCGTACTTACGAACCGCTGCGAGTGCCGCCGCAAAGCAGCCCTGATCATCGCCCTTCACGCGGCGCACGCGGGCGCTAGGACCGCCATGCCAGTACCGCCCCCAGCGCTCACAGGGAGGGTGCGCCACGACGCGATATGGTCCGCTGTAGGTGCGGGCATCGCGTTCTAAATCCCACACGTCCACGCCCGGCAAACCGGCATAAGGACCATTGGGTAGAACAAAAAGCGCGGCGATCATTCAGGCTCCACGGTACTCATGTATATAATTCCCTAAAATTTGCATCGGCTCATAGCTGCCCCTTGGTCTTGATGGTGAGATAGTCGGCCTCTAGCTGGCGCCGGAATTGGCGCATGGCTTGCGTCCGTGCGGCGCGGTCTCGATATCTGCTGGCCTCCAATCGCCTGGCCGTCTCCTCGCTCTCCCTCAGTCGGCGGCGGGCGTTTTTGATCCGCATGGTCCGGGCGTGCGCCTCCAGGTTCGGCCTCAGTGTGAGCTGCTCTTTCATCCCGCGAGCCTCCGCTCGATGGTGGTCTTTCCGACTTTGAACGTGTCGGCGAGTTCGCGGATTGTTTTTCCTTGCTCGCGCAGCTTTTCGAGTTCCGGCCGGGTCGGGATCAGGCGGCGCGGCCTGCCGATGCGGACGCCGGCGGAGCGCGCGCGGCTGATGCCCGCCTTGATGCGCTCTTGCATCGTGCGGCGCTCCTCCTGCGCGATCCACGCCGCGATTGCGATTAACAGAATTCCGGCCGGGCCGGATGTACGAAAATGCTCCTCTCGGAAGCTCCACAGGGTTACTCCGCCCGCGTGCAGCCGTTCGATGATCTGAAACGCCGCGGCCGGGCCGTTGCGCGTGAGCCGGGAGAGGTCCCACACAAGTACTACATCGAACGCGCGGGCGCTCGCTGCCTGCATGAGCTGGTCGAGTTGCGGCCGGGAATCCGTCGCGCCACTGATCCGGTCGCAATACTCGCCGGTAATCTTCCACTTCATCCGGCGGGCGTATGCCTTCAGTTGCCGGACCTGGTTTGAGACTGTCTGGCGGCCGTCGTCGGTTGACACACGGGCATAGATGGCCGCGCGCTTCATTCTGGCTGGATGCCGCGTTTAACGCATAGTGGCATCAGTTGGGCGTCGGTTGGCCATGAAGTGAACCGACCCGCCCGGTTTTCCAAGATCCGCGCGCATTGGCCTAGGTGCTCAATCAGGCGTGTGGCGTCGTCGTTTGCCGTCTCCGACTGGCTGTATTTTTCAGCCAGTAGTACGGCTGTCTGCTTGAAGGTCTGCGGCCTAAGGCGCATCTGGTCGCGTGAGATTCTAGTTTCTGGCATTGGTTTAGTTAGTTCACCCTGGCGGCCTTAGCCGCAGCTCCTTCTATCTGCAACACGGCGGAGAAAACGTCGCGCGCGTTCCCTTTCTGCCACTCCCGGCCGATGCGGGCCTGCCATGCGATCGCCTCACCATCGAGTGTGGGCTGAGATAGTAACCGTAACTGGATTTTGACGCCGGAGCGTGTGCCCTTCCAGAGTCCTGCCTCGCGCAGTTTTCGGTGCATCAAAGCGCGCAGGTGTCCAGTGATGAGTAGCGGTTTTTTCATGGCCGTGTCGCTGATTGTCCCAAAACTCCCCCCATTTTGCAATAGTACTTGGGCAGACAACTCCGCTTCTAGCGATGGGGCCGGGCGGGCGACCCTCTCTGGTTCTGACGATAGGATCTCGTCGAGAATTCGCGCAATAGATTTCGCGCAACCGGTTGCGCATTATTTTGCGCAACCAACTGCGTTCTAGCGCGAAACTGGTTGCGCGACGCATCTTTATTGACTCCGTAAGACCTTCTGGTAAGAAACTTATATAGCAGCATCTAGTACTGATTGTGGATCTACTGGTGCTATGTGAGGTCTGGCTGCTGCTGCCTTGTACTCCTTTTATTCGCCTACACACTTGCGCCCGAAACTTGCCTATGGTAAACTCTGCAAAGCTGTTGTAGAATTCTTGATGCCGTCTGGCAGCGGGTCAGGAAGGTAGCGTTCTTCCAACTTCGGCGGGGTTACAGCGTTACAACAACGGGAAGCAAGCCCGTCTCTTTCGCGCTGTGGATTCTGCCGGAGGTTGGGGGAAACGAAACCAGAAAGAGAGACCAACTTGCATCACGCCAATTTATTTCCAAAAACTCGCCGGGGTAATCGCTAATGGCCTCCCCTGCTCCCTCAAGAATCCCCACAAACGGATGGTCTAAAATCCCCAACTCCTTCATAGAAAACCAGCATATTTTTACACCAGCGGAGTTTTCCTTTGCTCTGATCGTGTTTCGCAAGGGCGGCGAGTCCAGCTCCGTCATGGTCACTGATCGCAACTGGGAATCCTGGACGGGGCGCAATTCTAGGATGAAAGAATACGCGATCAAGGGCCTGCGCGCCAAAGGCTTTGAAGTCGAGGGCCGCGGCAACACGGCAAAGTATAAATTCAGGCGGGCACAGTGGGAAGAGTTCGTAAGCCACTCGGAACGCTCGAAAGCCCATACGCCGGGCCGGCCGGTCGGCGTTACGCCAAAGGCCGGCGCTAAGATCCACCCGGCCTGTCGCGAAAACGGCTGTGCCATGATGGCCCGCGAGGCGGACGGAAAGCAGTTAACTCTCGTGTCTGCAATACAGATCGCGCAACCGGTTGCGCAACAGGACTATAATCCTCCCGCCTCAGGACCACAATCCTCCCAGGGCGAAAATGGCTCAAGTCGAGCGATTGCAACACGGATCGCGCAACCGGTTGCGCAAATTCACGACACGGCGGAGCAAGTCTGGAAATCAACACTAGCGACGCTCCGGGAATTCTTTCCGATGGTCGGCGTTGTCTTCCTTGCTCGGCTCATAGCGCAGGTGTGCGCCATTTTCAGCGCCGTGACCGATCAGGAATTAGCCGCGGCAGTCGCCTATGCCTGGCAACAGAAAAACCGGAAGTCGGTAGTGCAGTACAGTGAGGGTTTATTTTTGCTCACGGTTCCCGCGGCGCTGGCCGCGCTGAGACGCGCTCCGAAGCCTCCACCGGGGAAAGACCTGGCCGAAGGCGCCGCGCGGCTTCTGGAGCGCGTTGAGCGTGCTCTCAGGGGGCGCGGTGCTCCGATCTTCGATGAGTTCGCGCGGCGTGCGCAGAAGTTACGGGAAGAGGCTCCCACGCGGCCGCTAGAGGATCTCTACCGCGATATGAGCCGGCTTGAAACCGAGATTGGCCTCGCGGCTCCCGGCGCGCTGAACAAGGCGGAGCGTGATTGCGTTTCCGCTTGTGTCGAGGCGGCGCGGCATGACTGGGATTTCCCGGAGAGTTCAGACCGCGATCGGGCTATGTTCAGGGAACTGGTAACCAGCCGGGAAACACTCAAGGCGCTCATGATCCCGAGCCTGTCGGGCGGCTATGCCTGAACCGGATGAACTAGACGGCGGCAACGGGAACGATTCCGGCATGGGGGCGTGTTGTGGGCTGCTGGTCGCGGTCCTGTTCGTCGTCGCCATCGTCTTCATCGTCGTCATCTTCCGGTAGGTCGTCGTCTTCATCGTCGTCCAGAAAGTCGTCTTCCTCTTCGTCGTCATCATCGAATGGGCCGAACACTATGCCGTACTCTGCCGGGTCAATCTCACAATCGCACTCGTCGCATTCGAGCAGTCCCGTTTCTTCATTCAACGTATGGTCGTCTAGATCGTGCGGGCACTCGGGACAATTGTTGTCGGCTTCGGTCATTGCGTTTGTTCCCTTCCGATTCCTTTAGGCGTTGGGTTGCTGGCTCTAGCGGTCTCCCGGTCGCTCCATAGTACACGTAGTCTCAGTAGAACCCGCCGGAGCTGCGAGCGGTGAATGAAGCCGGCTGCGGCGAGCGCTTCTCGAAACGCCAGGTCGTCTGGCAATTCCTTTACGAGCGTCACGCGCATGTGATCGTAAGAAGTGCGGGCATGTTCGCGCGTCCGCTGCTCGATCAGCTTAGTGAGTTTATCTTTCAGCGGGCCGAACGCGGCGCCGTGCCGGTGGTATTCCTTTTGGCACTGCACCGAACAAAAACGCTTGTGCGGTTTGGTCTTCAAAAATGGCTTACTACAGTTGTCGCAACGGTCTTTGTTCCATGCTGGAATCGGCGCCGGAGCGGCCTGGCGGGTTGCGGATGGTCCTACCATAGGCGAATTTTAACATGGAACCATCCACGGTTAAGTTGCTGGCTGTAGGATGGTTCTAAAAAACGGCTCTCGGAGGGCTAAGTCAGGCCATTTTGGGATGCCACGGGGCCGTGGACAGTGTAGCGGCCGGGTTCTTCGATGATTTGGCGATAGCCTTTGAAGACTTCAATCAGGCGCGCCTTGATCGTGGCAACGGCCGTTTCTTTTTCTACGCAGTTCGCTGAACCGATCCAGAATTCCTCAGCGAGTTCTGCGGCGCGCAGTTCCAGCTTGTCGTCGGCGAGGCGTGCGGTGAGTGTGGCTTGGTGAACCTGCCAGCGCAGGAAATCATGCTGCTCGGCGAGTTCGCGGTCTCTGATATCGAAGCTCAACAGACGCAGCATTGCAATGAACTGCATTCCCTGTAGCTCTACCGCCCCATTTTCGCGCGCGTGCTTTTCAATAAAGTGCTGCCTAAGATTTCCCGCGAATTCCGCGAGTCGCGCATTGGTGCCGGCGCCCGGCTGGATGATTGCGCCGGGCGGTTTCACGAAAACCCGCCGGCATAACTTGCAGGTAACGGTAGAACTGATCTCATTACCCATTCATGGCCTCCTCCGCCGGCGTTTCTTCGTCGCCTTCCGGCGTGAACACTTCTTCTAGGAACGTGCGGAAATCTTCGGGCGGCGAGAGAGCCGGCCGGATATCCTCGTTTAACTGCGAGAGCTGAACCAGCGTGTCGATGCCGACGCGATCCTTGAGCGACTTCAGATTGTCGATGCCTTTTCGCCGGATAAACCAGTCGCGGAAATCGTACCCGGTAACGGCGTCGTCTCTGAAGTGGTCGATCAAAAACGGCATGATCGAATTCAATAGCGGTGTGAATTCCTGTAGCAGCGCTTCAAGGCGCGTTCTCTCTTCTGCACTCAGTTCTACAGTCGGCTGCATCGGTTGTGCTCCTGCTTCTGCTGTGGGTTGGGATGGGCGTACGGCGTTCAGTGTGAAACCGCGGCTCGCGGGTCCTGCGCCCGGCGATCCGCCAGCTCTAAACATGGATGCGATCGCCGGCAGGTTGTCGCTCAACTTATCGACTACCGTGCTGATGACCTGCGGCCAGTCGGTACCACTCGCTGCGCTTGCTCCGCGGCGGCTCAATCCTAAGATGCTCGCAAACTTTTCCAGCTTCGGCGCGACTTCTTCGATCTGCTCGAAAAACCCGCGCGGCTTCTGGGCCTCCCGCATTTCCTTGCGCATCTCTGCCAACTCCTGGCGGGCTGCGGCGCGGTCGTCCATGAGCATCTTTAAAAGCATGCTCTGTTCGCTCGTGTCTTTGGGCTTGGTGGCCAGTTCGACTAGCGTTTTCTGGAGGTCGGTCATGCTGCCGATTACTTTCGCGGCGAAGTCGTCGCCGTCTTTGGTTTCCGCCGGCTTGAAGCGTTCGACAATCTCAAAAGCCTTTTCGAGCTGCTCGGTCGCCGATGGTCCCACGATCGCGCGGTTATCGCGCGTGGCCTGCTCGGCCTCCAGCTTTGGCCGTGCCCATTCCCACGCGCTGTTAGCCGCTTCATCCATCCAATCACCCATCGGAACCTTAGGCGGAAAGTCGAGATTTAAAATCTCGAAAAACAACTGACCGATGCGCGTGTACTTGCCGGTGCGCGGGTGTTTGATCGTCACGTCTAGCCGGTAGCCTCCGCTGCCGTGGTCCATCATGATGCGGTCCTGATCAATCAGCGTCGTGTACTTCTGGACGTTGACGGGTTTGCCGCTGCTGCGCCGGTCGATCATGGGCGCGGTGCGATAGAGGTACATCATGACGTGCTGCCACACGTCCGGCGGAAAGTTGGCGAGCCATATCCAGGGGTCCTCACCGGTGGCAAGGGTTTTTACAATAGAAGGTTCTTCGGTTGCGCCGGACGCTCCAAGCTGTTGCTGGTCGTCGTCTGCCGGCGGGTCGCTCGCTTCGCTCCGGCTGCGGACGTTGCTGCGTCTCTGGCGTGGTTCAGAAGTTGGCGGCGGCGCCGTCATTTCGGTGGGGCGGGTGGTTGCGGTTGCCATTTCGTTCCACTATACACCAACAGGGCCGGGGGCGACGGTACTATTAGATAACACTAACCTTGTTGCTCGATCCCGCGCGTTTCCGGTGTATTCTACCCTAAACGTGCTGCATCAACCAGGGAGAGAACCGGGTACGGAGTTGGCGGCGTGGATGGCTTCGACTCCATCACCATCTGCGCCGTCGTCGACGCTCGCTGCTTCTGGCGGTTCGAGCAGCTTTCCGCCTCGCGTTGTAGTCGAGCGGGAGCTGGCTTCCTCTGATACCGATACGGCCACGCGCCAGACCGTCAAGCGCATGTGCGCCTACATTCGTGAGAGTGTGCCGGATGAACAAGTGCGCGCCGCGGCTGAGTACGCCTGGCTCCGGTTCGGTGGTGGCGTCGATTCTCCGGCCGCGAAGTGTTGGGGGGTCTTCTGGTGGTTGAAACACTGTGTCGCCTTCCGGCTGGATGAAGCCACCATGTTCCGGATCGGCGAGCGCGATCAGCAGGATCTACTGATATCGCCAGCCGTGCTTGTGCGCTTCAAGAATCCCGCCGAAGACTGCGACGGCTTTACAATGCTCGCCTCCGCCATGCTGACCGCGCTCGGTGTGCCGGTGGTGATTGCGACGGTTGCGGCCAACCGGCGCGATCCTTCGCGCTGGTCGCATGTGTTTCCTTGTGCGCTGTTGCCCGGTGATGTGGTGCTGCCTCTCGACGCCTCGCACGGCTCGGCACCCGGCTGGATGATTCCTCCGCGCGATATGTTCCGCTGGCAAGCCTGGAATCTGGATGGCGAGCCGGTGAACGTGCGGCCGCTCGCTCATGATGGCCTGCATAGTTACGCGCGGCGTGGTTTTCGTGGCCTGGGAGAAACCCAAACGCTGCCATTCCCGGAGATTTCGCCGGCGCCGTCCACTGGAACGAACTGGACTTCTTTTTTTCAAAACCTCGCAACGCAGGGGGCCGGGATCGCGCGGGCGGTGCTCACGCCTCCGGCGTATCAGCAAACTGTAGTGGGGCCGGGTGGACAGACTTACTCGACTACGATTCGCAACGCCACGCCTTCTACGGCGTTGACGGCCGGGACGGGCCTGGGGCTGAATTCGACTACGCTTCTCTATGTGGGCGGCGGCCTGCTCGCGGCTCTGTTGATTCTTCAAATGTCGAAGGGGCGGGGCTAGTGAATGTATCTCACAGCCTCCCGACTCACAGCCTCCCGATCGCAACGCTCGCCATTTCCAGCGAGCGCGGCCACCCGCGCTTTTTCTGGCGGTGCACGATCGTGCTGGCCGGGTTTGCGTCCCTTTGTTGCGCCTCAGCCGGGGATGTATTCGCGGTGGGGCCTGGGCGAGACGGCGCCTGCTTCCCCGTGGACGAAACTTGCCGGCGGTTCGACGGCTGGAGCTGCGAGCGGAGTAATGACGGCGATTGCTACCGGGTCGCCGGTGGCCGGTGCGGTGTCGGGCGGCTTGATGGCGATAGCTCCCTTTACCGGGCCGGCCGCGCCGTTTCTGATTGCGGCCGCGACATTGGTTGCGCCGCTCGCCGCGCTGATGAACCGCGGATGTGGGCAGACCTGTATCCAGTCTTCCGAGTACGCCGACAAAACTCAGTCCACGGTCGAACAACTGACGGCCGCGTATTGGGCGCAACCGGTACGGTACCGATCGAGCCAAGTGCAGACTCTTGCTTATATCGACCAAGCCTTAGCATGGCTTCAGCAAATGTGTTCGGACCCGGCCTTAGGGGACGCGGGCCGGCGTTGCATTTCAGAGCGGCTGATCCGTGGCGGGTCGGCGCCGTGGTGTCCGACGCCCAATCATACAGGGTGCGATTATTTGACGGCTACGCGGGATCCTATCGCTATGGACGCCGGTGTGGTACCGGACCCGTCGCCGGTCGATACGGCGGCCGCGGGCCTGCTCGATGCGGCGGGTTTCAATCCCAATCAACCGATAGGAACGGCCGGCGCGACGCTGAAAGATTTTCTACTGCCGGCGGTGTTGATCGGCGCGGGGCTGCTCGCGTCCTGACTTTATGTTTTTGAACGTGGCACAGAACGGGCGGGGTCCGGTGGTGATGGCGCCACGGGGCGCGCGTGTGTTTGTTCTTCCGGGGGTTCGCGCGGCCGGCCGCGGCCTGGGTGCGCTCGACTACGGCGGCGGAATTGGTCCGGGCGGAATGCGGCTGCCGATGCCGGCGCTGACTTTCACCTACAGGACGATGATGCTTCAGGACGGTAACCACCTAGTTGCGCATCCCATGATCGACAGCTATCTGGAGCGGGTTGTCTCTGAGTGGGAAAGTGCGGGGTTTCAGTGGGGGCCGTTGACTCCAGACCAGGCGCGGCAACAACTCAACGCCTTTGTCGCGCAACGCTGTGCGCCTCCGCAGGCGGATAACGTCGATCTGCGGCCGACGTGTGCGGGCATTGATACGGCGGCGGTCATCAATCGGCTGGTCGATCACTATACGCGCTGGAACAATGCGAAACTGGCGAACTACTACGATATTCTCGCGAGCTACGGGAACCAGGCGCCTGAGCCCGGCGCTCCGCCTCCGCCTCCGGGTTACGTGTCTTATCGCGAGGGGGTCTCGAATGCTCCGGGGCCGTCGCCGGTTTATGGTGCGCCGGGTTCCTATATTCCGCTCCTGACCGGTGAGCCGGTGCCGATGCCCGGCTATGTTCCGGCTCCGCCTCCGCCTCCAGCTCCTGCAGCATCGCCGGCCGCGGCGGTGCCACCAGGTCAACCGGCGCCGTCGTCTTACTACTCGCCGGCACGGCCGGCGCAAGGGATTGATTATTCTTCGCCGGATTGGTTTCCACGGTCTGCCGCGCAAGCACAGCCGACGGGGGCGAGCGCTGCGGGTACGGCGCCGGCCTCCGCCGGTGCGTCGGCTCTTACAAGTTTTATCGACCAGAAATTTACAGTGGCCGGCTACGATATACCGGTGTGGGTGGCGGTGGCGGCCGCTGCCGGCGCGCTGTGGTTCTTCGGCGGGGGGAAACGGTAATGCGCGGCGGCGATCAGGGCGGCATGGGTTCAGTTCTCAAGTGGGGATTGATCGCTGGGGGCGCGTACCTACTCTATCGAAATTTTACCGGCACGGGCGGCGGCTTTTCGCTGTCCGATCTAGTAAGCGCTGCAAGCGTGGCGCCGGCGGCCCTTCCTGCGCAACCGGCTGCGCCGGCGGCTTCGGGTGTACGGGCTACAGCTCCCGCGGCGCCTCAAACTCAGAACCCGCCAGCACAACAGTTTGTTTATCAGAGCCACAATCAGACGCCGGCCGCGGCGTCGCTCGCTGCGGAGCTGACGGCCGCAGCGGCCGGTGATGCGTTCCTGGTCAATGGTGCGTTCAACGCCGATCACTGGGCGTTCTATTACAACCTGATTCGTACCGCTCTCACGCCGACGCAATTTGGCGCGGCGTTCCCTGGCATGACCGACACGGATCGCGGGCCGGATATCACGGCCGGCGAATTTGTCGCGCGGCTCCAAGCTGCTGGCCTCGCCGGTTTGGACGTTAAAGGCCTTGGCGCGCTCGATGATTCGATGTACGTGTGTGTGCCGGTCCGAAGTCTGGCGAAGCGCGGGCCGGTGGTGGTCTGGCCCACGCGGCGGCTCGACGCTTCAGGCGCGCGTGCTATCCCCTTTCCACATCGCTTCCCGTGGGGCCATCTGCCAATAGTGGGGGGCCGCTGATGTACGTCGGGCATAGCAACGGTCTAAGAATGCCGCCGCGTGGCCTAGGCGAGTGGTGCGCTGCCGGCCTTGCATACGATCCGGCGGATGGGTCCTGCAATCCTGCGCCGGCGGTTGGTGCTGAAGTGTTTGGCTGTGCTCCTAATATCTGCCTCGATTGGCGGTTCCCCTGGTTGGGGCGCCGGACTGAAAACCCGGTACCCGGCGGGGCGCCGTGCGTGTGCCGGCCGATTTTTGAGCTGCCTTCGCCGTTCGGTGCGGTGATCTCCTACAGCCTTGCGGCGCTGGTCGCTTACAGAATTGTGCGCGGGGTGACGGGCTGAAAATGTACGTCTCCTCTCAAAACTGGCTAGAGTCGGGTCCGGTCCGGGCGATCGCTCCACGCCGAAACCGGCGAGCGCCGCAACCGGCCGCGCTGCCTTCGCCTTCTGATCTCAGGCGGCGGCTGATTGGGCGCGGCCTCGGCGCGCTCCCGCAGTTGAGCGCAGAACACTGCGCCTCTGCGTGGTCGGCCTTGAACCCGCTCGCGTGGCTTGGCGGCTGCGCGTCTTACGATCTGAACCGCATGAGCGAGCGGATCGGTGACGTGTACCAGGATATTCAGTACGGGCCGACGCCTGAGGCTATCCCGCCTCCTCCGCCGGGCGTGGATCTGGTTACGGGTCCGGCTGCTGCAAATGCTCCAGGTGCGGTCTATGCGGGCGTCTACCAGAGTCAGCCGGTGTACGCGGTGCCGGCCACGGCTGCGCAGAATCAAGCGGCGGCCGTTGCGGCGCAAAACTACGCGATTGACCAAGCGCGCGCGGCCGGCTGGAACCCGGCCGGGAATCTTCCGCTGAACGCGCTGGACGTGGCTCAGTTCTGGTCCGACTACAAAGTTCCCGTATTGATCGCGGGCGGGCTGCTGGCTGCGTTCGTCGCCTGGAAGGTGGTAACCCGATGAGCTACGTACACAGTGGAAACTGGTCCTGGGAATTCGATCCTCCGCCGTATGACTTCCTTGCGCCGCGCGATTCTGCGCCGCAACCGGCTCCCATCCTGCGCGGCTTCGGTGCGGCTCCTGAAACCAGAATTGTGCTGCCGGCGGTCCGTCCCGCCGTAACTGGCGTGGCTCGAGCGAATCAAGTTCGGCCGTCCTATCTTGCTCCGCTGCTCGATCGCATGGCGGGCGGATCTTCGCGCTTCAATCCCACTCCGACGATGCCGCGCACGGGCGGCTGGTCGGGATCCCGTATCGCCACCAATGGCGTGCCATCCGGATTAAGCGGGTGCGGCTGCGGGTGTGGCGGGAGCTGCCAGCATGGCCTCGGGTTGTTTGAAAGCGGCCTCGATTTCTCGGGGTGGGGCATTCCTGAGTGGGGCATTATGGCGGTGGGCGGGTATCTGGTGATTTCGCTGGTGGGTGATCTTTTATCCGCCGGCCGTGGCGTGAAAAAGTACGGTCAGCGCGTGGCGAAACGGCGCGCGATTCGAGCGAAGTTCAAGCGGGAGCTAGCGGCGGCGTGACCTACGGTACTTCCCATTTCGTGAGCAAGTCGGCCGCGGTGCGGTACTACCGGGACTATGAGGATGACCCGAAAACCGCAGTCCAGCATAAGCTCGCCTCTGGCGAGATTCACATTGGAAAGCCGAAACTGGCGGCCGGTGAAAAGCTGAGTACTGGCGGAAAGCGCTACGCGATCACCACGGCGGAGGGCAATCCGAAGAAGCCGGCGGGTCTGATTCCGGTTCCGTGCGATGCGTGTAAGCGCGCGGGATTCGCGAGCACGGCTTGTATTCACTGTGGCGGTCTGGGGCACACGTACAAGCGGAAGAATCCCGGCAAGGGCGCATTTAAGCGGTGCGTGGCTGCGGTGGCCGGGAAGGGTAAAGCGAAGAGTCCGGCGGCCGTGTGTGCCGATGCGGGCCGCAAGAAATACGGTGCGAAGAAATTTGCAGAGCTGGCTGCGGCTGGCCGGCGGTTGGCTCAAAATCCGCCGGGGCGCTGGTATCCACTCACTGAGGCATACGATGCGCGGGACGCGAAAGGTCTTGCGCGCGAACTGGCAAAGCTCGAACGAGCCAAGGGTGGCGGTCAGAAATACCGGACCAAAGGCAAGATGGTTGAGGTCTTCATTCCTGCGAAGAAAAACGCTGGCAAATCGGCAGTGCCGGCGCGTGTACTGAAGGGCCACACAGCAATATGGGGCGGGAAGATTCCGGCGGGCGCGCGTGCCGAACTGGAGCGCACCTATCAACGTGAGCGCGCAGCAAAGCAAGTTCGCAGGCGGTCGAAACGAAACCCGGCGGATGCGGAAACCAAGGCGGCGGAGCGGTACGAGTTTTTCCACGGCAAGCCTCCCGAGGATGTGACGGAGTTCGAGACGATCATCCATGAGCCGGCCGTTACCTCAGGCATCGGCAAGCTGGTGCGGCTGGTGGTCCTGGCGATCGACGGGATCAATGAGGTCACGCTTGAGAATTTCCGCGGCGCGATCCTGTCTCAAAACATTGAGGGGACGCAGCTCTATATCGACGGCGGGGATCAGCGCGTGAATCTGAAAGACTTCGGGATCGACCCTGGCGCCGCGCGTGCGCAGGAGGTTCTGGGCGCGTGCCGGGAAGTGTGGTACGACACTACCAAGCTGCATCTGGGCGACGATGGCGGAGATGCCATCTACCATCATAAATTCGGCGGCCGCGTGAACCGCTCGAATCCCTCGCGCAACGCCTGGGGCGCGTCCAGTTCGCGGATGCCGCAAATAGTCTACAGCGTGCGGAATAAGCTGCTGATGTTCGCCGGCGGCGGGTACACGCTCCCAAAGGAGGGGATCAGTGGCTAAGATGAGTTGGGCAACAGCGCGGAAGAAAAGCGGCTTGGCGAAGTTTGAGCGGACTCATCGCAGGAAAACCGCCTTCAGGGGCCGTCAAGTTCTCGCCTATAAAGTTCCAGGAACGACTGAATCAGGACAACGGGATATGTTGTCAAGAGAGGCGCGGGACTTAATGAATCGTGAGAATCCATCGAAGTTCCGCCAGATAACGCAGTCCACGGGCTGGCTCAGGGCGTCGGCTGTCCGCTTTATCAAGAAAGCGGGCAAGCCGGTCCAGGTTTTGGTGCGGCGGACGCGCAACCGTTCGCGGCGTACAAAGAAGCGGTAAGCAAAAGGGAGAAAAGCAACATGCAATCAGGAAATCAGGTTACGTATGAAACAACGGTCCCCGGCCTTTCCTGGGGGCGGGTGTTTCTGGTCTTTGCGGCGCTGGCTGTTGTCGGCCTGCTCGCGGCCGTCGTGCTCGGGTGGCAGGGGAAACTTGTTTTCCTTGGCCTCGCGTCGATGGGCATTCTGTTCGGTCTCAACACGGTGACTTACGAGTATCCGGTCGCCGGCACAACTGCTCCGACTGCATCCCAGTCCAGCCGCAAAAATGAAATCTCTGCGGTGATTACTGGAGACAATTCGGCCACTGATTTTACGGTCACTCACAACTGGGGCCTATCGGCGGCGGAGTTGGCCGATGGCTGGCCGCGAGTCAATATCGAGTATCTACTCGCGGCGGGCTACACGGCTGCCTCTCTAATCACGTCGAAAACGGCGAATACAGTGGTGTTCTCGAACACTGCTTTTACGGGCGCCGCGCTTCGCGTGAGGTTGGAGCGGCCGCATACAATTGTTCGGTAAAGAGAGAAAGTGAGGGCATAGGCGCATGGCTTCAACCGTTCAGCGTCGGAAGGTCGTAGGGAATCCGGGACGCCGCGGAGCGTTCGGAACTGCGCGCCGGCCGGCCAAGAAAAGAGCAACACACGCGCGGAGAAATCCGGGCGAGATTTTGGGTTTCACGCTGGGCAACCCCGGCAGAAAGCGAGGAAGCAGTATGGCAAAACGTGCGAAGAAATCGCGGGGTTACGCCAAGTCGAGATACAAGGCCAATCCCGCGCGGAAGCATCACTCGAAGTACAGGGGGCGTCGGCACCACCGGAATCCCGGCCTAGGCGCCCTGACTCCGATGGTCACCAACGCGGTCTTTGTGATCGTCGGTGCGCTCGGTACCAAGCTCGCCACTCAGGCGGTCCTGGGCACCAACAACGTCGGCTTGGTCGGCTATGCCGGCAACGCGGCCGCGGGCGGCTTGCTGTGGTTCCTGACCAGTAAGGTCATGAAAAACCCGGCTGCATCAAGCGGCGTGATTGCGGGTACGATCGTGCAGATCGTCCTGCGCATCATCCACGACTACACGCCCTTTGGGCAGTACGTCGCGCAGCTCGGGATGGGCGACTATCAAATGCAGTCGTTTGTCACTCCGCAGGTGCTTGTGGACCCGTGGCGTAACGCTGAAGTGGCGATCCCTCCAGGTTGGGCGCCGCGCATGTTGCCGCCTCCAGCGGCTTCTCCGGCGGCCGCGGCTGCTGCGGCGGCTGCTCCTGCGGCCGGGCCCGGCATGTCGGGGCTGTACGGCAACGGTGGCGGGTGGGGCGGGGGCCTTTACAGCCTCTAAGGCGTCATCTGATGGCAACGGGCACTTAACAAGAAAACGGAAAAGGAGAGAAAAGACTATATGTATTCCTACGGGCCTTCGGGCCAGATCATGAGTGCCTCTGAAGCTCAGGGGCGCAATACCAACTCCATCATGCAAGGGTGGGTAGATCGCGGTCCCTGGCAGTACTGGGACACGATCACGGCCGACGCGGGCACGGCGCTCGATGCGCAGTACTCGCCTTTCTCGGTGGCGGTCGGGTCGCAAAACCCGCTCACGGGCACCACCAAAACCAAGTTGCAGACCAATATGGTGCGTGGGAATCAGTTCCCGCCTCCGCGTTGCCTGATTCTGGTGCAGATCGGTTTCTATTTCAGCTCGACCATGCTCAAGCCGGACATTGATACCGTGCTTGACTCGTGCTGGATGGAATTCCGCATCGACGACAAGATTTTCCATGAGGGCCAGCTCTGGCAGTTCCCCGGCGGCGCGGGCCTCGCGGGAGTCTCGACGCAAACCGGCGAGAGTGT
>Ga0214473_10001288_pt1 | contig 33529 bp, 38 predicted proteins | sample RVTome_7_FD_203509 | JGI IMG/M metagenome (GOLD analysis project Ga0214473, IMG submission 203509) | Soil microbial communities from uranium-contaminated site in the Upper Colorado River Basin, Wyoming, United States - RVT98D197 | ecosystem: Environmental > Terrestrial > Soil > Contaminated >... | reverse complement strand
TAAGATCCCTTGTAGACGACAAGGTTGATAGGCCACAGGTAGAAGTCCAGTAATGGATGCAGCCGAGTGGTACTAATAGATCGAAGGCTTAACTTTTACTCTTGACCTAGCTGTGCAGTATTTTTAAACGCCAGAGCTTCTGGCGTTTAAAAATATTTTCTGCGGCCATGGCGAAGGGGATACACCCGTTCCCATTCCGAACACGGCAGTTAAGTCCTTCAGCGCCGATGGTACTGCCAGGGCGACTTGGTGGGAGAGTAGGACGCCGCAGAGTTTTTAAAAAGGCCTCCTTGTGAGGCCTTTTTAAGTTGCGAATTTCGAGTTTCGAATTGCGAACGAAGAGCTCGATTGAAAAACTGGGACTGTTTACTAATATTTGAAAATAGTTAAACTGAAATAAGGATAAAAAGAGCAAGTCAACGTATCTTTAATGATTAACAAAATACTTACCCAGCATACGGGAGTCATTTCAATAATAATCGCTTTAATTGCTATTTTGCTATCAATATATGGATTCTTAATGTTTCCCCAGCTGCCCAACCAAACTGCGGCATCAAAACCATTTGGCGTAGGTTTAATAGCAGGTTTAATGAGCGTTATTGCCGCTGTGTTTTCATTAATCGGTATCTTTAGCAAGACAGAAACTAAGAAGATATATCCCAAAATAGGGCTACCCCTTTCATTCCTATCTTTTTCCTCATCCTTTTTGTTGCTTGCTGCTGCAAATCTCTTTGCTTGTGGATAATAGCCAGTTTCCCGGGAAACTGGCTATGGGTATTTATTTACCTGGGATTTATTGACTTTCGCTTTCTCAAAAAACGGAGAAACTCTTACTCTAGCAGCATTTCTAGTCATTGCGAGCCTCGATTTATCGAGGTGTGGCAATCTCGGGGACACCCCTTTAGTGTTATTGCAGGTTAATAGTACCAGGGTGAGGGACGGTCCCTTCCCACTTCCCATTGTTATTCCTCAGGTAGAAGCTTACTTGGAACTTGGATCCCCTTCGCTTTGATATTTACCTCTAGTTATTTTACTGCCTTAATTATGCAAATGTAGGATGGCCAGTTTCCCTGGAAACTGGCGAACTGTGACTTTACTGCTTTTTAATATCATTGAGAGCATGGTGAAAAGCACTTTGCTCACTATTGTCTTTAAGTTAGGTTTGATAATATATTAACCATGGATATGCCTGATATTACTAAATTGACTTGGCCATTAAACATTGCGCTGGCAGGACTTGTTTTTGCCATATTTGCATTAATTCACAACACTCATTATATTGCTTACGGATTTGCTACATTTGTTTATGGTGTCACCGGTCATCTAATAGGACAAATAGGAGATTATTGGGTTAAAGAAAAGAAATGGAACAATCTATTTCTTTTTTCAACTCTTGGGCTGATTACTGTTTTATGGATAGCTTCACTTTGGATTTATTATAGCTTTCTTTAAAAATTCCGGGAAACTGGCCAAATCATTGTACAAGCAATGGCTTTTGACTAGGGAGATAATTTGGTAGCTGACTTAAAATGAGACGGTAGATTTTGCAGAGGATTACATTGATTATTTTTGTTTTTTTCATTATAAAAATTACACCAATTCTCGCAGTTAGCTCCATGATATTTTAATTGGTCAGAAAGATGGGAGTATTTAAAAAGTGCAGTTGCGTCAATCGCTGCTAGGCCATACGGGCACGTAATGCCTTTCTTTTCTATTGATTTTAAAGCTGTCTTAGATTTCCTAAATCTTAGGATGAAAGAAATTCCTAGCTTTTTAGGAATTTGTCGAGATACTACTATAAAAAACAAAGTAACATCAGGAGGAATGCCTCCAATTTCCCAAAGACGGTCAGTGATATCCCTAAGTTTTTCCTTGTAATCAACCTCCTGTATCGCCATATTCATATGATAATATTAATACCAATCGTCAGTAAAGTATGCAAATGGAGCTAATAAATATAGAAGCTCCAAGACGGATTGTAAAAGCAATAGCTTAATAATTTTACGAATGATTGTTATAGCAGAGATGCATTAAGAGGAACATGGGAATCTTGGGAGAAAAAATGTCGTTTATTTGGTTCATAATTGCTTATGTTTTAGGATTATTTACAAGGAATCTTTTGCCAAGCTATTTTAAAGAAAAGGGAAAGAATTTGGCAACAAAGGAAGATATTTCAGAGATAACAAAGAAGATCGAAATTGTTAAAATTGATTACGCAAAGCAGCTTGAGTCTGCAAAAGCAGAGTTAGCTGCACAAATTAACACACATGGTTTTCGTTACGAGAAAGAATACGAAGTGCTAAATGAATTGTCTGCTCTTCTTATTGATGTTCGCGATGCTTGTTTAAGTCTTCGCCCAATTATGGATTTCAAGGACCCAACAAAAAAAGAGGATGAAATTAAAAGGGAGCGATTAATACATTTGCATGAAACGGGCATGGCGCTGTATGAAGTTAGAGAGAAAAAAAGATCGTTTTACCCCGACGAGATATACCAAGCAATTTTGCTAGTTGAGAAAGCAGCCCAGACAGAATCAATCGAATATAAATATGGCGATCCTTGGGAAGGAAAAAAGTTTAAGGATTACTGGGAAAAAGCGCAACAGAACCAGAAAAAAATCGCTGATAAGGTTAATGCTGCGATTGAAAAAATACGAGCGAGGGTTATTAAGTGGGATACATTAGGTTAACAGAAGTTAAAGGGGCAGTCTCTCAAATGATATTTGTTTTAGTAGAATGATTAAAATATTCTATATGGAGAAACTATATGGACCTCAACAAAGAGTGGCATTTGGCGAATAAGATGCCAAATGCCACTACGGAACAAAGACTTAATTGGCACATCGAGCACTCCAAAAACTGCACGTGCCGGCCGTTGACGGACAAGCTAAAGGAAGAAATTGCGCGCTTTAATAAGAATCGATGAGTTTAAAGTTTAATGACGAGCATTTGGTTGCTGCCTTTTAGTTTCTTCTTTTGCTATTCTGTCTTGATTTTAACAGGAACGAGTTTGTTTCTTACAAAAGCGGCCAATAAGATAGTCACCATAAAGACAAGTAGGGATATTATTATTGTGTAAATTTTGATTGCGGTTGACGTAGAGGCGGAGATGGCCCCGGCCGGATGGATCACAACGTTAGTTCTTACCAGCTCAAACCACAGTATTACGCTCATTAAAAAATTATAAAACCCTTTAACCTTTGCCGATGCGGTAATTAATCTGGCGAAAATAAGGACAATAGAAAAGATCAATATGGTTAAAGACATCAAAGTGCGCGGTTCGTTCCAGGCAATACCGCCCCAGATCAAGCTCATAAGCACTAAGCTAAATAAAAAATTGATACTCCAAATTGAAATAGCAATATACTCAGTAGCACTAGACCACTGGTATAGACTGTCTTTACCGGAAAAGCAAAAACCGAGCCCCAGCAACCCTGCGGCACTGAACATTATGATCGAAGCCCAGATGAGAGCGGCATGAATATAGATCGTTTTAACTAGGTCTCCGAGAGTCTTTTCGGCAGGGGATATTTTGGTTATTATGGCGATCGCAATGATCAATAAGGCGATAATTAAAATGGTATTGCGGTTGCTCTTTATGGTCATCTTTGTTTTATTATAGCTTAAAAGGAAGGGGTTAGAGCCAGTCGGGGAAGAGGGAGTCGGTGTCGAGACCGGCTTTTTTTAGTCCCTCGATTAGCTCCTGTCTTTTATCTGCCGGACAAGGGGACGTTGTTAGTATGTTGAAAAGTGCTGGTTAGGTATGTTGATTTGATGATTATTGTTTCAGCTTATAGTAAGTAGATTTTCCTTTGCCAATTCTTTCAATTAAATCCATTTCTATGAGCTTGCGGAAATCTAGGCTGCGGGTAGCTTTGGCTCTTTCCGTAAGTTTTCCGTATTCCTTATCGGTAATGAATCCGTGTTTTTCTATATAATTAAGCAATTTGCGATGGTAGGGTTTGAGCGTTTTATCAGGTGTAATAGCAAAGGTTTTTAACTCTTTTTGTACTCTTAATAGCTCATCAATAATGCCGTCGGCAAAATACTCGAGCCATTCGGTAAAATCTATGTTCTCGTAAATATCGTAATAATTTCCAAAAGCACCGACTTTTTGGAAATATTTGGAAACGTTTTTATTGTAGTAATTCTCGAAGCTAAAGAGATTAAAGGTATTAAGCCCCATACCGGCCAGTAAAACCTTGGTAGCCAAACGGGCGGTTCGTCCATTGCCATCCAGGAAAGGATGAATAATAACGAATTGTTTATGGAAAATACCGGCTAAAATCAGAGGATCAACCTTTGTTTTATTTTGCTGCACATACTTAATAAGGTGATTAAGCAAAGGTTTTACGTCTTGATGGTCAGGAGGAAGATATATCGTTTCTCCTTTACGGGGGTCGTTAACAAAAACCGGCTCTTGGCGAATTTTTCCGCTAGCATAGTCAGCAATAAGGCTTTTTGTTATTGTTTTTTGGATATCCAGGATTAAGCTTAATTTAAAATTGATGGCAGTGAGGCTGTTTAACTTTAGTAAGGCTTGATTGTAATTTAGTACTTCCCGCTCGCTATCACGTATATTGTTTGGCTTCAATTTGAGGATTTTCTTAACCTCAGTTAATGGCAGAGGGTTTCCTTCAATGCTGGTAGAAGAAAAAGAAGAAATCTCTCTGGCATTCTTTTCGAGTTCTAGCAAAATAATCCCGGAGAACTTCTGGTTGTTTAGCTCTGCTGTAAGGCCGGCAATACGCTTGATATTGTTTATTAATTTATTACTGATAGTATATTTAGGCTCAAACATTAGTCTAATATTAGCCTAATATTAGACTAATGTCAAGCTGAATTTGATGGAACAGGCTCCGAGGGTATGCTAATATTGTTACTATAGCCATTCGGGGAAGAGGGAGTCGGTGTCGAGACCGGCTTTTTTTAGTCCCTCGATTAGTTCTTGTTTTTTATCTGCCGGCGTCAGCTCTCTCATGGCTTCGATGACGTCATCATCCCTTATAAAGTGGTGACCGTTCTTTTTGGCAACAGGCTCAATAAGCCCGGCCATCTTTTTAAAACCGGCCCCCCAAAGGATTTCGGGCACTTTATTGGCAGCTAATATCTTTTCAATTAATGTTCTTGTCCTGGGGCTAAATTCCATTAATCTATATGTTTATCATGTGGCCTTTGCGTTCGGCTATTGAGCCGACTTTTATTGTGGCCAGAAAAGTAGAGCGAAGAATATCGCTCATCAAAGCTCTTTTTACCGGTTTTAGTCTTAGGAAGCCGCCGACAAAACCGCGCATAAAATCCTGAGTTATACTCTGTGGATTAGCAAATAACAGGTTTTCAAGTGTTCCTCTTTCAAGGCTTTGCAGGATAATTCTTTCGAAAGTCGTTTCCGGATGGAGCACCCGTTTTTTTCTTTTTTCAAGTTTGAGAACACCGGATTTGCAGTTAAGGGCGCAAACTCCGCAGCCCAAACAGATATCTTCATTTATGAAGCAATTAGCTCTTTTTCTTTTAGTCGGGCTTTCAAGAGGTTCTATGGTGATGGCGCCGATTGGGCAAGCCTTAGCGCACTTGCCACATACGCCGCCGCATTTTTCCTGGTCAACTTGGGCGATAAAGTTGGAAGTAACAACGGAATTTGGATAACCATGCACATTTATCCCGGCCAAAGCATTACAACAACAGCCACAGCAATGGCAAATGAAGGTGATTCTCTTCTGGACATTATCAGCTGTTAAAACAAGAGATGCCTCTTTTGACCTTGCTAAGTTCTCTAGAATTTCAGATTTTGATACTTCTTTGGCCAGGTTGTTTCTGATGAGGTAGTCGGCAGCCATACCAAAAGAGGTGCAAGTATCCAGAGGCGTGTCGCACTCTTTTTTTCCAAGGTGCTCTTTCTCATGGCGGCAGGAGCAAAGTCCGATGGAAAATTTATCGAATTCATCTACTAAAGCAGTGGCTTTTTCGTAATCCAAAACCTCGGTGAAATCCGATAGAGCTTCTTCGTGCGGCAAGGCTCTTATTACGGAAACCCGTTCGCCATCGGCACAATTAGCTGGGAATAATCCTCCGTCGTGTAAGTAGTCATAAAACAGCTTGGCCCATTTTTTGCTGTCTGCTTCTCCTACTCTCATCATCGTAAACTCAAAAATACCTATAAACATAGGAGAGGGCATATAGTAATACTTGTCACCTATCCACAAATCCATGACCAAGCCTTTTGAGCATAGGCTTTGAAGTATTTTTTCAAGTTTGCCCTTATCATATTTGGCTACCTTAGCAATGCGGTCTAAATCGGAAAGAACAAAAGGCATTTTTATTACAACGTCTGCTTCTTCGGTCGAATAAAGCTCTTTTAGAATTTCAAAAAAAGTTTGGTTGAAAGGTGTCCGGATGGAGAGAGAGTCTATCTTTTTTCCGAGTTGCTTGTAGGTATCTTTGCCGGCAACGTGTCCCATGGGCTAATTATAGCTTTACCCGAGGGAAACCGCCAAAAGTACAACATCGTCCCCTAACTGCCCTCGGGCATATTCTAAAACTCTCTCGAATATGACGGCCGGTACTTTTTCCGTTTTCACTTCCAGTTCTGTTATTACTTGAACAAGTCTTTCTTCGCCGAAAAGCTCGCTATTCCGCCTGGCTTCGGTTATCCCGTCTGTATAGATAATTAAATTATCGCCTCTGCTCAGCTTGGCGAAATCATCGAAATACTTCTGATTCGGGAAAACTCCTATAACTGTCGAACTTGTCGGAAGAATTTTTACTTCCTTAGCCTTTTTGTGCATGGCCAGTGGGTGGCCGGCGCTGCAAAAAACTAACGCGCCGCTGGCGGTATCCAGGATTCCGAAAAAGACGGTAACGAAAGTCCTGGGAGTCGAAGCTCTTTTTATGACGTTATTGGTCCTTCCCATAACAGAAGCTGGACTCTCTCCAAGAAAAGCGTAAGCTCTTATCGTATTTCTCACCAAGGAAGTCAAAGTAGCGGCTTCAATGCCTTTGCCGGAAATATCGCCAACAACAATGCCTACCTTATTTTCATTAAGTTCGAAGAGATCGTAGAAGTCACCGCCAACTTTAGCGGCTTCCGTTGCCGAACGGTAAAGGTAGCCGAAGTCTATGCCTTTAATTTCTTTTGGAACTTGCAGCAGTGCCTCTTGAAGAGTGTTGGCGATGTCTCTCTCCGTTATGTCAGAGCCGACTCCTACAATTCCAGCAATATTGCCTAGTTGGTCTTTAATAACTGAAGACGAAAAAAGGATGGGCACGCTTTTACCGCTCTTTGTTTCGTATTTAGTTTGGTAATGCCTAATTTTCCATTCTTTACTTAAGAAAAAATCTAATATTTTTTTATCGGCAAAAAGCATCCTAGCGTCTTTATCGATGAGCTCTTTTTCTTGATAACCCAGTAAATCCAAAGTGGCTTTATTAGCGGAGAGGATTTTACCTTCCGGACTCATAAGGACGAGGGAGTCGGCCATTGTTGAAACAATATTTTGGGCGGCTCGTTCCGGGCTCACCGCAAAGAGTTCGTACTTCGATATGGCGTAGCCCATGAACAGGTCGGTAAAAACAAAACCGTATGTTCCGAAAAAAGGCGTCGGTTTTCCGCCGCTAAGTATCGGTAAGATTAGAGAGGTGGGAATAGTCGGCAAAAGAAAAATAAACCAGCCTATCGAAATAAACTTGGCTTGCTGCTTTTTTAGTTCGTCATCCGTTTTTAGATAGGTTATAAAGCATAATATCTCACCGACGACAGCCAGGCCCAAGATATAAGAGTCCAAAATGACGTATAAAGTTAAATCTTTGGCAAAAGCTAGCGTCCACCCATATGGCTTGATAAACACTGGAGCAGCAAGAGCCAGATAAGTAAAAGAGTAATAATAAGTGATTGTTACTGAGGGAATGTAAAATAATACGAGATTTATTTTCTTTTTAAAAAAATCCCCCTTACCGCTAAAGACCAATACAAAATGCAAGAACATCGACCCAATCCAACCTGCGCCCGAAAGACCGATTTTTATCCAAAGGTCGGCGAAAGCGAAACTTAGCGTATTGCGGTACATGAACTCGGCAAATATCCAATAAAAGACGATAAGGCTAAATACGCCGAATATCCTGTTTAGGCGATTTTGGGGGTTGCGAAAGTAGACATAGACACCAAATACGAGAACCACTAAAGAGCTTACTAATGATGGAAGTGAAAATAACCTCATAGTAGTCTATATTTCCCAAAGAGGTTTAATCTATTGCATTAAGTAAATGGCGAATGGATTGGATTTGGAGAAAGATTGTCTTTAGGGCAGGAACTGTTCAGTTATTTTTACAACTTTATTGTTTTCAAGAACAATCCAGTAAGGTGAAGCGGCCATTCTTTTGGCATTCTGGCTGTCGCTGTTAAAGACATTCAAAAAGTCATTGAAATCGATTACCGTGTCTTCAACTTTGCCCTCAGAGGCCATTTTCCAAGTTTGCATAATGAACTTTGCGTCTGCTGAAATTTCAAAAGTACGCATTTTGGGATTGACGTTGCTTATATAAAAATCCATATCGTACATTTCATGGCCCTCTGCGGCAGCTGCTTTTTGAGCTTCTTCCCCGTACAACATTTGGGCATAATCAATTTCCAGGTAAGGAGTTGTCTTGTTGAATAAATACACCGATTTTATGTAGCCGAACTTCTTGCCGTCGCTATCCATATCGCCGATACTTTTTTTCTCCGGCGTTTTCTTCTTTTTTATTATTTTCGGCTTACTAGCCTGGGTGCTGACACCGCTGGACTTTTTCTTGGTGCTCGTTTTCGGTTTAGAGGAAGTGGTTTGCGAAGACTTGCTTTCTTTTTGACATCCGGCTGCAATAAGTACTATGACCAGTAGGCTAATCAATAAAAGCGCTAGTTTTTTCATTGCTCCTCCATCGCAGTTTCCTATATATTACCTCTTTATCGGCAGGAAAAGAACAGAGGCTAACCTCTGGAAACTGCAAGAAGGACTACGTCGTCTAGCAACCGGCCTTTTGCATATTTCAAAACTTCACTGAAAATATGGCCCGGGTATTCTTGGGGCGATTTAAACTTTAAGCTCTCTATAAGGCTGATGAGCTTTTCTTCTCCGAAAAGCTCGCCATTACGTTTGGCTTCCGTTGTCCCATCCGTATACAGAATTAAAATATCTTGCTTTTCCAAAACTATCTCATCATTGTAATAAGCTTGATTGGGGAAGACGCCTATTACCGTGGAGCTGTTTTTAAGCCTGGCTACTTGTCTGTCTCTTTTCCTTAGTAAAGCTATAGGGTGACCGGCACTGCAATAAACCATCTTGCCGTTTGCAGTATCCAGAATACCGAAAAAGACGGTGACGAATGTTCTGGGAGTCGATGCTTTCTTTATTACATTGTTGGTTCTTCCCATAATTGAGGCCGGGGATTCCCCGAGGAAAGCGTAAGCTCTGATTGTATTTTTAACTAGAGAAGTAAGAGTGGCTGCCTCTATGCCTTTACCGGAGATATCTCCTACTACAATGCCTACCATATTCTCTTCCAGTTCAAAGAGGTCATAGAAGTCCCCGCCAACTCTAGCGGCTTCTGTTGCCGAGCGGTAAAGATAGCCAAAATCTATTCCCTTAATTTCTCTTGGAACTTGCAGTAGGGCTTCCTGAAGGGTATTGGCAATGTCACGCTCAGTTATATCACTTCCCACCCCCACAACTCCGGCAATATTACCCAGTTGATCTTTAATAACTGAAGTTGAGAAAAGAATAGGTACGCTTTTACCGGCTTTTGTCTCGTATTTGGTTTGATAATGCTTCATCTGCCATTCTTTAGCTAGAAAGACGTCTAGCACCCTTTTGTCTGCAAAAAGCACTCTTGCGCTTTTATTGTTGAGTTCTTTATCTTGATAACCCAGTAAATCCAAAGTGGCCTTGTTGACGGAGAGGATTTTGCCTTCCGGACTCATAAGGACAAGGGAGTCGGTCATCGTTGAAACTATTTTTTGAGCGGCTCTTTCCGGGTCGATGGTGAAAAGTTCATATTTGGATATTGCATAACCCACGAATATTACAAGCCAAAGGAACAGATTAGTAGTTATAAAAGGCGTTTCAATATTTAAAAGAGGCAAGATGATAGCGGTTAAAAACCCCCCAGCCACCGGGGCCAAAAATCCGATTGCTATGAGTTTTGCTTGGTTTTTTTTGAGGGGATTTTCGGTTGTAAAATATTTATGCATTAAAAGTACCAGGGCGGCGGTAGCTTCTGTAAAAAACAAGATTATCGGGCCGTTATAGAATACGTTGTTTGCAGTAGTGTAAACCCATCCAAACGGCTCCAAGAAGATTGGCGGCATTATTCCCAGGTTGGTAAATGAAAATATGTAAGTCGTGAACAATGGTGGCCCAAAAAGCAATATGTAAGTCAGAGGGTTTTTAAGAATCTTGCTTTTCTTGGTAAATACCAGGGCGAAATAAAGCAGAAGGGGTGCCGCCCAACTGCCGGCAAAAACATGAGCTTTCACCCAAAGACTGGAAAACCGAAAGGTATCGGCGTTGCGGTACATGAACTCGGCAAAGTTCCAATAAGCCACTTGCGCACTATAAATTGCAAATATTATGTTCAGGCGTCCTTTGGGATTTCTGAGGTAAACGTACGTACCGAACAAAAGGACGACTATTGAGCTTATCAAAGATAGAAAAGCAAATAACCTCATAGTAGTCTTATTTCCCAAACTGGATTAATCTATTGCCGCGTAAGCGGCATCGCTCTATGCAGGGACAGCCGGAAAGTTTATACTCTTATGACTTCTTTTTTAAGGAAGACATATGCTTAAAGACCAAGAAACAACAAAAAAAGACCATATACGAACAGTTGCTTATTCAGCCGGCATGATTGTCCTGATAATTTTCTCCGGTATATTATTGATTGGCGATTTTATTACCGATAAGTTTGAGACATTAAGGCTAATCGTATGGATGCTAACTGTTAGCGGCGGTTTGTTTTTATTTGTAAGATGGCACGCCAGAACCTTTGCCTACGTTTGCCCAAGCTGCGGGGCCAAGTTTGAAATAACACCGTTTGTTGACTTTATAAGCCCGCAAATACCTCCCAATGGCAAGTGTTTGAAATGCCCAGATTGCCAAACAAGAGCTTGGATGAGAGAGGTAAGCAAGAACTAAGCTCTTTAAGTGTTGTGTTAATGCTTTTTGGTTGTTCTGCCGATATAGAATAAGAGAACGTAAAAAAGGGAAGTGACAGCAGATGATAAAAAAAGGCTCAGAGTGGGAGTGCAAACCTTGTGATGATTCAGCTGAGAAATCTCAAGATGTTTGCATGGTCTGCGGCGGTCCCCACGCAAAAAAAACAGTAAAGATTGTCAAGAAAAGAGGCGGGCAATCGATTACTTATTACCAGGGCAAGAAATAATGACTTTATTGATGCCTGATTGATTTACCTCTGGCGATGTAAACCACGTCTTCGCCGATGTTATCGGCATGGTCGGCAATCCGCTCAATATACTTATTGATAAAAATCAAGCTAACGACATTTTTTAGAGCCGCCGGCTTTTTGATTACCTCCCCGACAAGCTCGGCAAATATTTCTTCGTGTAACTTATCCACTTTGTCGTCTGTTTTGCAGACTTTTTCCGCCAGCTTTGCGTCTTTATTGACGAAAGAATTGACGGCATCGCTAACCATTTGCTTGGCCACGTCGGCTATTTTGGCCAGTTTTTTCAAAGTCTTCTCAAAATCGACTTTTTCGATTTCGATAGCTCTCTCGGCGATATTGACGGCCAAGTCAGCCATTCTTTCAAGGTCGCTATTAATCTTCAAAGCCATGGTGACGAAACGAAGGTCGATTGCGGCCGGTTGATAAAGCGCCAGAAGCTCTAAGCAAAAATTTTCGATTGTTATTTCCAGATTATTTATCTTCTCATCTTCCTTGATTACTTTTTTGGCCAGAGCGGTATTTTGCTCCAATACGGCTTTTGTCGCTTTGTTTATCAAGTCTTCAACCATCTCGGCCATCTTAACTAACTTTTTGGTTAATTTTTTCAGTTCAATATCCAAATAACTTTTCATGTCTTTCCCCTTTATCCAAGCCTTCCTGTTATGTAGTCCTCAGTTCTTTTCTTTTGAGGACTGGTAAAAATGTTGCTTGTTTTACCAAACTCAACAAGCTCGCCCAAAAACATAAAACCGGTTTCTTCGCTTACTCTGGCGGCTTGTTGCATATTATGTGTAACGATGACAATCGTATAATCCTGCTTTAACACTTGCATCAACTCTTCGATTCTTTGAGTAGAAGCCGGATCAAGAGCCGAACAGGGCTCATCCATTAGTAATATATCAGGTTTTATCGGCAGAAGCCTAGCGATACATAGCCTCTGCTGCTGTTCAAGTGAGAGTCCTAAAGCGTTTGATTGCAGCTTGTTCTTTAACTTGTCCCACAGCATTACTTCTTTTAGGCTGCTTTCAACATAATCATCAAGCTTGCTTTTCTTCTTTCTACGCTCGTGGATTTTCAGACCGAAAACAATGTTTTCATAGATGGAGAGGGGAAATGGGTTGGGCCGCTGAAAAACCATTCCCACTTTTTTTCTTAATTGGATCAAGTCGGTTTCCGGCAGATAAATATCCTGGTCATCGATTAACACCTGACCGGTTACCTGGCAATCTTCAATCAAGTCATTCATGCGGTTAAAGACTCTTAGCAAGGTAGACTTTCCGCAACCCGAGGGGCCGATAAGAGAAGTAATTATTTTAGCGGTAATTTCCAGATTAACGTTGGTGAGCGCCTGAAAATCACCGTAGCGCAAGTTGAGCTCTTTAGTTATTATCTTAGTCTGCTTTTCTGTTTCCATCTATCCAAACCGTCCCGTTACATAATCTTCCGTTCGTTTATCGCTTGGGACGGTAAAAATGGTGGCCGTATTGTCGATTTCTATCAATTCCCCTAAAAGGAAGAAGGCGGTTCTATCGCAAACCCTGGCGGCTTGTTTGGTATTATTTGTCACCAGGATAAGAGTGTATTTTTCTTTTAGTTTTTGCATGGCGTCTTCCACTTTGGCGGTAGAGATGGGGTCAAGGCCCGAACAAGGCTCGTCGAACAAAATAACTTCCGGTTCGTTTGCTAAAGTGCGGGCGATGCAAAGCCTTTGCTGTTGGCCGCCGGAGAGCATTAAGGCCGGTTTGTGGAGGCGGTCTTTTACCTCATCAAATAAATAAGCGGCCTGCAAACTATTAATAACAAGTTCCTCAAGGCTTTTTTTGTCTTTTATTCCGGACATCCTGGGACCGTAAGCGAGGTTGTCAAATATCGACATCGGCAACGGATTAGGCATTGCAAACACCATACCAACTTTTTTGCGCAAGTTACCCACATTTCTTTTATAGATGTCTTTGTCGTCAAGTAAGACTTCGCCCTCAAATTTGAAATCGGGATGGATGTCATTTAAGCGGTTCAGCGTCCTTAAGAAGGTTGTCTTACCGCTGCTGGCGGGCCCTATAATTCCCAGGATTTCATTGGCATAAATATCCAAATTAATATCTTTAAGAGCCGCATTTTGCTCCTCGAAATAGACGGTTAAGTTTTTGACGCTGATTCTTATATCTACCATTTACGCTCTTTTCTTAGCTTTGCTCTTATGATGATGGCCGGCAGAGTGATTAGAAAAACCAGCAACATCAATACCAAAGCTATTCCATAAGGGGTATTCGGGTTCTCCATGCTTTTTCCTACCAGGGCATAGGTTGAATACAGGTAATTAGGTAGAGCCATAAAGCGGCCTCCCCGGCCGACGACAGAGGTTGGCGTATTAACGAGCCAAGCCGAGGCAATCAAAAGAATCGGAGCGGTTTCTCCGGCCGCCCGGCCGATTCCCAGTATCGTTCCGGTTAAGATTCCTGATAGGGCATGAGGTATAACAGCATGACGGATTGTTTGCCACTTCGTTGCTCCCAAAGAAAGACTAACTTCGCGGAAGTGCTCGGGAACGGCATCTATGGCTTCACGGCTGGCGGTAATTACCACCGGTAAAATCATCAACGATAAGGTAAGGGCGCCGGCAAGCAAGCTCTTGTCGAAACCCAGGAAAAGGACGAAAAATGAAAAACCAAAAAGACCGTAAACTATCGAAGGCACTCCGGCCAAGCTTATTATTCCTATTCTGATAATCCGGGTTAGAAGGTTCTTTGACGAGTATTCGCTTAAGTATATTGCTGCTCCTAATCCTATGGGTAAGGAGACTACGATAGTACCGATGACCAGCAAGATAGTGCCCAAAATCGCCGGGTAGATACCGCCGCCGGCGTTAAAGGTGGGGCTTTTGGTCAAAAAATCAAGATTAATTACCGACAACCCGTATTTTAAAGTAATTAAAAGTACCCAGGAAATCGGGACCAGGATAATCAAGGAGACGCTAAATAATGAGCCGAAGATGAATTTCTCGGTGTGTCTGGGATTAATTCTCATTTAACCTTCTTCTTGTGCACCAAAAAATCGGCTGAAACATTAACTCCTAAGGTAATAAGAAAAAGAGCAATGGCAATAGCAAATAACGATTGAATATGCCGGCCGCTGGCCTCGGCCGTTTCGGTGGCTATTGTAGCCGTTAATGTTTTCACCGGCCCCAGGATGCCGGAAGGAAATCCCGGTATAATGGCGGCGTTTCCCGAGGCCATGGCCACAACCATAGTCTCCCCTATTGCCCGGCCGATTCCCAGCATAATGGCGGCAGCCATACCGCTGGCGGCCGCCGGTAAAACTACACGGTAAATTGCTTGCCACTTGGTTGAGCCCATAGCCAAGGCCGACTCGCGGTAGCGCTTGGGAACGGCGGTAATGGCGTCTTCCATAACGCTGATGATTGTCGGCAAAGCCATAAAGGCCAGTAAAAGAGCAGCCGTAAAAGCGGTCAGGCCGCTGGAAAGATTAAACCAATCCATAACATAACCGCCAAGCGCTTTGGCTCCCAGAAAACCCAAAACTACACTGGGGATGGCTTGAATAAGCTCGACGCTGGATTTCAAAAATTCTTTGAGGCTGCCCTTAGCTATCTCGGCAATGAAAATCGCTCCGGCGACGCCTAGGGGAACAGCAATGCTGATTGCGGCCCCGGTTACCAGAAGAGAGCCAAGAATAAGCGGCAAAATCCCGAATTTAGCCGGCGTAGAGGTCGGATACCAATGTATCCCTAATAGGAAATCGCGAAGGGACTCCTTTAAGAAAAAGGAGCCTCCTTCCTTAATTAGAAAGACGAATATTAAGATAATTCCGATTATCGATACCAGGCCGCAAAGAAATATGGCTTTTTCGATAATGAATTCGCGTATTTGCTTTAAGTTCATGAAAAATGTGCCTCGGGGTCTAAAAGAATCACCCCTTGGCTTTTATAGAGAAACAAATCCGGCTTTTTCCAAAACAGATTGTCCCTTACCGTCCAACATAAAGTCAACAAACTTTTTAATTTCACCTTTTGGCTCCCCCTTGGTATAAACTTGCAGAGAGCGGGAGATTGAATATTCTTTCGATTTCACTTTCTCAATTGTCGGCCTCAAATAAGGGCCGCTCTTATTTTTGGCAACTTCGAGCTCTTTGATGTCTTTGGTAGCGTAGCCCATGCCAAAATAGCCGATTGCCTTCGGATTGGAAGCAATTTGGTCGACTATCTGGGATGAGTTGTTGAGCAAGGAAACACTCGGGGCAAAATTAATACTACCCTTACTATCTCCTTTGTTTAATACGTGCTCTTTAAAAAACTCATATGTTCCCGAAGAACTTTCTCTGGAAAAGACGACGATCTTAGCGTCATCTCCGCCGACCTGCTTCCAATTCGTTGTTTTGCCGCTAAAAATACCGGCAATCTCGTCAATTGTCAGTTTATTTACAGGATTCTTCGGACTTACGGCAACAACGATACCGTCATAACCAACAATAATTTCCTTAGGATTGACGCCTTTTTCCCTAGCAGTCTTAATTTCCTCCGGCTTCATTTCCCTGGAGGCGTTGGCGATATCGGTGGTCCCGTTGATCAAAGCTTGAATTCCGACGCTGGAGCCGCCGCCGTCTACGCTGATTTCGATGTCCGGTTCTTCGGCCATAAATTCCTGAGCCCAGCCGCGGGCCAAATTGACCATCGTGTCGGAACCGGTGACCTCAATAGATTTAGAGCTGGTTTGGCTGCTATTGCATCCAACGGCAAAAATGATGACTATTAAAACGAGTCCAAGTGCAAAAAACTTTTTCATTCATTTCCTCCAGAACTGTGTTTTAGCATTGGTATTTTATCTCAAAGCGCGGCGGGGCGCATTATTTTTTCGATTAAACTATAGGTAAGCTTTAAGTAAACAGCCAGCGATTTAAGAAAGATTTAACCTTTATTTAACCTTGGTGTTTTTAAAGTGCTTTTCTAAGGGTTAGAATGATTTCAAGGAGGGTGAAAGTATGTTAATTAAATCTGAATCTTATCGGGATGGAGAAAGAATGCCGGCTAAATATGCCAATATGGGTGTAGAAGGTGGCGAGAATTTATCCCCTCCTTTTAAGTGGGAAGGGGCACCCGAAGGCACTAAAAGCTTTGCTTTAGCGATGATAGACCATCACCCGGTTGCCCGTGAGTTTGTTCACTGGCTGGTGGTTGATATTCCTGCTTCGGTTAGTTCGGTTGAGGGAGGGGCAAGCGGCACTGACAGGATGCCGGCCGGCTCCATTGAACTTAATACTACTTACGCCACTCCTGTTTATGGCGGCCCCCGGCCCCCCGCCGGCACGGGCGATCATCCATATGAAACTACTCTCTATGCTCTAAATGTTGAGAGCCTAGGCTTAGATGAAGACGCTAATATCGAAGATTTTTGCGAGGTTGTTGAAGGTAAGGTTTTAGCCAAGGCAAGTTTAACGGGGATGTTCTCTCAATAATGGCGTTTGAACAATTACCTTTAGGTAAAATGGAGCTAAAAACGGCTAGGCTGGGAATTGGTGTCGGTTATCATATTAATGCCAGGGCGATGGCTTGGGGGGTTGAGAACGGCATAAATTATATTTTCTGGGGCTCACTTAAATTCCGCACGGTTCCCAAAGCTTTAAAACTACTTGGCAAAAACCGGGACAAGGCTATTATTGCCGTTCCTTGTTACGGACAAAGATATGTTTCTTCACCCAAATGGATTACTTTTTCTGTTAATAGAGCCCTATCTTCACTTAAACGCGATTATTTGGACATTTTCCAACTTGGCTGGTTGGAAGAAGTGCCGAAAGACATCGTTATGGAAGCGGTGCTCAAACTTAAAGAGCAGGGAAAGATTAAGCACTTGGGAATAACCACTCATAACCGCAAATTAACCGCCCAGTTACTCAAAGATCCCAATTTTGAGGTTTTCAACATCCGGTATAATGCCGCTAACAGGGGAGCCGAGAGGGAAATATTTCCATTTATTGAAGAGCGTCACGCGATAGTTAACTTTACTTCAACCCGCTGGGGGCAACTTCTAAAGCCTATAGAAGGCTGGGAGGGCAAGGTGCCGACGGCGCTTGACTGTTATCGCTTTGTTCTAAGCCGGCCGGAGGTTAGTGTTTGCTTAACGGGCTCTAAGAATATTAAAGAGCTTAGGGAGAATGTGAAAGTTTTGAATATGGAGCCGATGAATAAAGAAGAGCTTAATTGGATGAGGGAATTCGGCGACCTGGTTTACAAAGGCAAGAATCACATGATGGAGAGAAAATAAAAAACCCCGGAACAGAGCCGGGGGTTTTTATTTGGAACCAGTTGCGCTCGTTATTTTTTAATATCGATGTTACCGCCGCCAAGTACGCCGCTGGCCGAGTAGCCGTTCGATACTTGTATGCTAAAGATATCCGACGTTCCCGGGCTGCCGTTGTCGGTTACATGTACCCTGAAGTCATAGCTGCCTTCTCTGTCTATTTCAAGCTTCCCTGTAAAACCAGCAAATTTCTTATTCTTGCTGACTATCAGCTTGCTTAAATCAGTGGCTTTATACTGGACGGGCTGACCGGTGCTTCTGTCTTCGAATTCTAAGTTACCTTGCAACTTGCCGTTGTTCTGGTATTTAACATTAAAACCGAAATTAGCTTTTTCGCCGCCCTTAATAATCCAGCCACCGCCGGTTACAGATTCGCCCGGATAGGCAACAGCTCCGATTGAAACAACTAAAATCAGGACGGCTAGCACGGAAATTAAGATAAAACTTTTATACTTAGCTGACATACATTCCTCCTTGTTTGCGCTTCCTTAGATAGAATACTAATAATAGCTATGTATATTACTATAATATAAGTAAATGTCAAGCACGTTATGAACTCAACTAACCACTAATTAAAGAATTTAGCGCTTTATCCGAAGTTAAAGTTGAATACCTAAAAAGACAATCTCAGGATATTAACCAGGAGGAGCAAGAGTATGGCTACAAAGACTCAGATCCAAATCATCAAGAAGCCAAGCAAAAGCCTATCCGGGCCCAACTTGCCTAGCTATGACAACTTTTATCACAGTTTTGATTGGGGGCAGGCAAAAAAATCGCTCAGCCTCTCTTCGGATAAGGTAAACATAGCCGAGTGGATTCTCGAGAAACATAAAGGAACACCTACCTGGAATAAGAGCGCTTTAATTGTCGAAAATGAAGGTAACGTAAGCACCTACTCCTATGAAGGCCTGTCAAGGCTGTCGAATAAATGGGCTAATGCCCTAAAAAAGATGGGTATTAAACGCGGCGATAAAGTTTTTATCTTTCTGCCTAAATCCGGAGAGGTTTACGTAAGCTTCCTGGGAATTTTGAAATGCGGAGCGGTCGCCGGCACCATGTTTGCCGCGTTCGGCGAGGACGCGATAAAGCAGAGGCTTCAAGACAGCGAGGCCAAGGCGATAATAACAACACCGGAATTGAAAAAGCGTCTGGATAATATCGCAAGTGATTTGCCTAATTTAAAAACCGTTATTTTGCTTGATAAAATGGCTCACGACCAGCATAAATGCGACCCTATGACTTGCTATTACTGTTTGATCGGTAATGGCAGCGAAAATTTTAAGACTGTTGCTACAAAAGCCAGCGATCCGGCTTTTATCCTTTATACTTCCGGAACAACCGGCAAATCCAAGGGAGTTGTCCATTGCCATGAGGCCGTTATCCAGCAGTATTTAACCTCCAAATGGGTTCTGGATTTGAAAGAAGATGATATTTATTGGTGCACGGCCGATCATGGCTGGGTTACCGGCATTTCCTATAGTTTGATAGGGCCTTTAGCTTGCGGCGTCACCCAGATCGTTTATGGCGATAGGTTCGAGCCCCAAAGATGGTACGAGGTTATCGATAAGTACAAGGTCAGCGTATTTTATACGGCGCCGACGGCTATCCGCATGCTGATGAAGGCCGGGACGCAGATAACCAAGAAATACAGCTTCAACAGTTTGCGCCACCTTTGCAGTGTGGGCGAGCCTTTAAATCCGGAAGCTATTCGCTGGGGATTAAAGGTCTTCGGTTTGCCTTTTCACGATACCTGGTGGCAAACGGAAACCGGCGCTATGCTCATCTGCAATTATCCTTCGATGGATATAAAACTGGGTTCGATGGGCCGGCCGGTTCCTGGCGTTGTAGCTGCCGTTATTGACGATAACGGCAAGGAATTGGGATGCGGCTCACACGGAAATTTAGCCGTAAAGCCCGGCTGGCCTTCCATGATGAAAGAGATTTATAAAAATCCTAAAAAGTACAATGAATATTTTATTAACGGTTGGTATACAACTGGCGACAAAGCTTACCAGGACAAGGAAGGCTATTTTTGGTTTGTAGGCCGGGCCGATGATGTTATTAATACATCCGGAGAGCGGGTCGGACCGTTTGAGGTGGAGAGCGCCTTGGTCGAGCACCCGGCCATAGCGGAAGCCGGCGTTATCGGCAAACCCGATGCCTTAAGGGGCGAAGTAATAAAGGCTTTTGTTACTTTGACTAGCGGCTATAAGTGGAGCGATAGTTTATATGAAGAGTTGAAGGCCCACGTCAAAAAGCACTTGGCCGGACACGCTTATCCCAAGGAAATCGAAGTCGTAAAATCTCTTCCTAAAACCAGAAGCGGCAAAATCATGCGCCGGGTTTTAAAGGCTCGTGAACTTGGCCTGGACGAAGGGGATACCAGCACTTTAGAAGAGGATTAGGCTGCTTCTTGTCGTAACTTTTCTTTATAAGCTTGGTGAATTTCAGAGGTATCTTGCCAGGGTTTAGCCCGCCATTGAGAAACTCTTGGCCGGCTGCACTGGGCGCACAAACTTTTACTTAAATCTCCTTGCGAAAAATCCTCCGGTTTTACCAGTTGGATACCGCAGATTAAACATTTAGGCATATCTAGATTTGCCCGCGGGATTGATAATTTAAACTTATCAAATTATAAGAAAATTGATAATATTACTTAACTTTATTTGTTGTAAACTTTTTAAGCTCAAGCTCTTTTTTTTGCTTTTTTAAGGCCATCTTCATTTTGCCGCTCATAGCGCAACAGCCGATGTAGAAGCCCATCTTAAAAGCAAAGAACAGTATGGAAAAAGCTCCTAGATAGATAGCTAACGTTTTCAAAGTCTTGAAATATACCCACATCATTATAGTACTTTTCCTTATAATAACCAAGTAAGGAAGGGGTTTATGCTGATAATGTGTTATTATTTGCTTGGTGATTTATATGAAACAAATCGTCGGAGTGAGCATTGGCTCCTCAAGCAGGGATCATTCAGTCCAAGTCAATCTGTTGGGGACCGACTTTGAAATCAAAAGAGTAGGGACTGACGGCTCTCTCCCCAAGGCCCAGGAAATACTGAAAGAGCTGGACGGAAAGGTGGACGCTTTTGGTTTGGGTGGAATAGACCTTTATTTTATTGCCGACGGCAAAAAATATGTCGTGAGGGATGCCGCTAAGTTAAAGAAAGCCGTAAGTAAAACGCCGGTGGTTGATGGCAGCGGTCTGAAGCATACGCTTGAGCGGCAGACCATTAAATACCTGGTTGATAATAATGTATTACCTCTAAAGGATAAAACGGTGTTGATGGTGGCGGCAGTTGACAGGTTCGGCATGGCTGAAAGTCTTGTTGAAGCCGGTTGCAACATGATTTACGGTGACTTGATTTTTGGCTTAGGCATTCCTATTCCTTTAAGGTCACATAAGACTTTTAAAAGGGTTGCCAAGACCTTGTTGCCCATCGTTGTCAAAATGCCTTTTAAAATTCTTTATCCTACTGGAAGCTCCCAAGAGAAAGAATCATCAAAGAACCAAAAATATTTCAGGGAAGCTGATATTATTGCCGGCGATTATCTGTTAATTAAGAAATATCTTCCTAAAAGGCTGGATGGCAAGAGCATAATAACCAACACTACGACGGCTAAGGATGTCGAAGTTCTTAAAGAAAGAGGACTTAAATGCCTGGTTACAACCACACCGGTTTTCGAGGGTCGCTCTTTTGGAACTAATGTGATGGAAGCGACTTTGGTAGCGGCAATGGAGAGGGAGCCTGAGCAAATCACTTCCGAGGACTATCTGGAGTATCTTAAAAGATTGGATTTCAAACCCAGAATCGAGCAGTTGAACTAATGAGTTACGGAGTACGCAAAAGACGCAAAGCTAAGAAGAGAGCAGTTGAAAACGGCCTGGAAACTTTTGCCTTTTTAATCCACCCGGCCAATATTGAGCATGTAACCAGAAAATATAAGATTGCTGACAAAGTTTCCCCTAAAATCGTGGCTTCTTTGTTAAAACGCAGGCCTCCGTTTGTGATATCGGAGATCACCGGCATTAAATCAATCACCGGTGCCGAGGCGGTCGGGTTCTTTGTTGTTGTCCCGTTACTTAGCTGGCAGTTTTATGAACTCGAAGAGGACTATGTCATTGATAAAATCGCCAAAGCTTGTAAAGTCGGAAAGAAAGTCGGCGCTAAAATAATCGGTCTTGGTCAGTTTACGGCCATTCCCGGCGGCGGCGGCCGGCTTTTAACCAATATGGTTGACGTCCCCATAACGACCGGCAATACCTATACGACAACCGCGGCTATCGAGGGAACCAAGAAAGCAGCGGAAGTGATGGGTGTCGAGTTAGCTAACGCTAAGTTGGCTGTTGTCGGCGCCACTGGCTCGATCGGCCGGGCTTGTGCGGAAATCTTGGCTCAAGAGGTAGGTAGTTTAGTACTTGTAGGCCGGGATGAGTACCGCTTGGAGGAAGTCCAATCTTTAATTAAAGAGTCGAGCGGTTTTAACTCTTTAATAAGTACGCAGATTAGCAAGGCCTTAAGCGGTGCCGATATAGTTATTACGGTTACCGGCTCGGCCGACAGCGTTATTTACCCGGATGATTTAAAGCCGGGGGCAATTGTTTGCGATGTTGCGAGGCCACGGGATGTTTCCAAGCTGGTAAGCGAAGTAAGAAACGATGTTTTGGTAATTGACGGGGGTATCGTAACGGCGCCGGGCAAGGCTGACTTTGGAATAGATTACGGGCCGCCGCCCGGTATGGCCGAGGGTTGTGTTGCCGAGACGATTCTCCTTACTTTGGAAAGACGCTATGAAAACTATACGATCGGCAAAAACATAACCGTTGAAATGGTCAGAGAGATGGGGGTTCTGGCAAAGAAACACGGATTTGAGTTGGCCGGTTTGCGCCGCGAGGAAAAACTCATTACCGGTGAGCATATAGAAAACGTAAAGAAAGCGGCCAAAGCAAAAGCCCGAGAGCGTTTAGTCCAAAAAACTTAACCTCCGAGATCTTCTCGGGTGAGTGGCTTGTCTACTCGGGCTTCTAGTATTAATATCGGCAGAAATACCACCGAACTTTAGGAGCGGTTAATGGAAAAAAAAGGCTCCGAATCCTCCAAAGCGGCTGCTCTGGGCTCTGTTTTCAAGGAAGCTTTGGCTTCCTTGAAGGGTATCCACTCGGCCAATATTCAAACCAACGGAACCAGGATAACCGAAATTCATTTATTAACCAGTATTGGCAGTAGCCAAGCCGTTAAAGCAGCCAGAACGGCAATTTACGTTAAGACAGGCTATCTTGTCGATAAGGATACGATTTTCAAGGTAGCTAGAGTTAGCAAGTAATTTACAAGTGCAAGTTAAATTTATATAGTTGTAGATAATGAAATCTAACCTGCTTAAATCGACAGTTCTAGTTACCGCAATAATTGCCCTCTTTTTTTTAGGCTCTTCCGGAAGCGGCTCAGCTAAAACAAAAGCAAAACCTTATTACAACCGCTTAATAGTCAGCTTTAAGGCGGGAGTTAATTCAAAAACAGCGGGCCAACTCATCGCTAAGGCCGGTTACTTAACTAAAAAGCAAGAATTAGGCTCTTCGGTCATATATATAATCAGGCCCAAGAAATCCCTCAAACAATCTTTAAGATTTTTGAGAGCTCAAAGCCAAGTGAGATTTGCTTCGGCTGATTACAAACGCCATTTTGCTTATTCGGCTTCCGACCCTGCTTTCAGTTCGAGCCAATGGAGCTTGGATGCCATGAAGATTGCCGGTGTCTGGAACCAAGCTGAGAGCCAAGGCTGGCTAACAAGGGAGGCAACGGTGGCAATTATTGATAGCGGCATTGATACCGACCATCCTGATCTAGCGGCCAATTTATGGGTCAATAGTGATGAGGTGGCCGACAATGGCTTGGATGACGATAATAACGGATTTGTCGATGACCGGAACGGTTACAGCTGGGCCGCTTTGAATAATTTCGCTTTAACGACGGATAACGCTTTAGATTTTATTCAGTATACTTCAAGCATCGATTTAGGGGCCGACTACCCCCAGGAGCGTCTTCAATCCGTAGCCCAGTCTGTGAAGGGTACGGGAGGGAAAATAAAATCGGTCAGCTTACTGATGGAACGGACGGGAACACCTTCCAAAAATATTACGGTCACTCTTACAAGCAGTTCGCAAAACAAGCCCGGCGGCGTTTTAGCCTCTTTAACGATTACTCCGGCCGATATTCCGGCTGCCAAGCAAATGTCGTCTACCGGGAGCATAAGTGACGACTGGGTTGAGAAATCCTTTTCGCAACCGGTGACTGTAAGCCAGGGGCAAACTTACTTTATCGTAATCAGTACCGATAATCTGAGTGGAAGTTCTTTCTATACGTTATCGTTAAACAGCGGCTATGATTATTACACCGACGGCAATATTTTTACTCTCAGGAAAGTAGGCACCAATAGTTACTGGACGGAAAAGACTAAAAACGACCTCCTGTTCTTGACTGATGCTTCAGGCGCGGCAATTGAAGACGGGCTCGGGCACGGGAGTTCGGTCGCCGGCATTGTGGGAGCTGTCCATAATTCTATCGGCGGTGCCGGCATTGTACCGGCTGCCCGTATCATGGCTTTAAAAGTAAGCAATGATGGTGGTTTTATGTCCGACTCGTCAATTATCGAAGCCATTAATTATGCCGTTAATAACGGGGCCGGTGTAATTAACTTGAGTTTGACCGGGCCCGAGTATTCTCAGGCTTTAGAGCAGGCCACTGACTATGCTTACAGCCGGGGAGTGGTTGTAGTTGCCTCTGCCGGTAATGATGGCAGCGAGGTGAAAAATTACCCGGCGGCCAACAAGAACGTTATTTCAGTCGGCGCTACCACTGACGGCGATACGCTGGCCGGTTTTTCGACTCTAAGCGAAACGGTTGATGTTGTTGCCCCTGGTACCGATATTTATACTACCGATAAGGCAGCCGGCTATACTTCCTTCGACGGGACCTCGGCTTCATCTCCGGCGGTTGCCGCTCTGGCGGCTTTACTTAAAATAAAGAATCCCGGATTGCCGGTTGATGCTATCACTTCAAGAATCCTGAATACGGCTTCCGATTTAGGAGATGTTGGCCGGGATAAGAGTTTCGGCTATGGCCAGGTAAATTTCGAGAATGTTTTCTCCGGCACCGCTTTTTCTTCAATTAATGCCAGTGTTAACAAATACGTTTACTACCGGAAACCGGTGAAAATCAGGGGTTACCTTAAGGTTGGAGACTGGGTGCCTTCTAGTAGTTTAGCCGGTGCTACTTTGAAAGGGTATTACCGGCCCCATGGGATTAGTAGTTGGCTGCCTTTTGCGCAAGGTATTACCAATCCGAGCGGTTTAGTTACCCGCTACATCTCTCCGGCAAAGAATACCGATATAAGGCTTACCTGGGACGGAAATAGCAGCTACCAAAGGGCAAATTATGAATTCAGTATTAAGGTAAGGCCGCTTGTGCATATCGGTTTAAAACGCAAAGGTAATAAAGCGCTGCTGAGAGGTCGGGTTGTTCCCAAACACAAAGGAAAGGTTGGTTTATACCGCTCCCATAACGGAAAAAAGTGGCGTAAGATAGCTAGTATGAAGCTTGATAGCAAGGGAGCTTACAGCTTACTATTTGAACCAAGAAAAGGCGCCGATTATTACCGGGTGGGAATTGGTGCCGATTCCGATCATGCATCCGGTTTTAGCGTAAGAAAACGGTTGAGAATGTGAGGCGTTTTTAAGATGAGCAGTCATAGAAGCTTAATTGATAGAGACAACGTATTGAATGATAGGCAGCAATTAAAAGAGCTGTTAAAGAAGGCTTTGGTTTTCAAAGAAACTACTTTGGCCTCCGGTAAAACCAGCCATTATTATCTTGATGCCCGCCAAATAACTCTATCGTCTGAAGGAAGTTTATTGACAGCCCGGGTTTTATTGGATTTTTTGCAAAGCTACAATGTTCAGGCTATCGGTGGCTTAACGATGGGGGCTGATCCCATCGTAAGTACGGTAGCGGCCTTAAGCAACCTGGAAGATATGTCTATAAACGCCTTCATTGTCCGGAAACAATCCAAGGAGCATGGTATGAAGCGCCAAATAGAAGGGCCGCCGGTTAAGGGTTTAAGGGTGGCTGTTGTCGATGACGTGGTAACTTCGGGCGGCTCCCTACTTCAAGCCGCAAAGGCCGCCAGGGAAAGTGAAGCCGAAATCGCTATCACCACCGCTTTAGTAGACAGAGGCGAAGGCGCCAGGGAATTACTCTCAAAAGAGGGATTTACCTTCGAACCCATTTTTACTATCAAAGAGCTCCTCTAGTACATTTTTGGGTATAATCCAGGTGTGATTCCCTTAAAAGATAATATCGCGCACAAGAAATTTCCGATTGTTAATACGCTCCTCATCCTGTTTAATGTCTTGATTTTTACTTATGAGTTAGGTCTGGGGATGGGCCTGAACGGCTTTTTTATGAATTATGCCGTAATTCCCAGCCGCTTCTTATCTTCCAGCGGAATAACACTTAATCGCGTAACGCCACTATTTTCGTCGATGTTTCTCCATGCGGGGCTGCTTCATATAGGAGGCAATATGCTTTTTTTATTTATTTTCGGCGATAATGTCGAAGATAGCATGGGGCATTTTCGCTATTTGTCCTTTTATATCCTTGTGGGCCTGTTAAGTAATTTAGCCCATATCTATGCTAATCCTCTTTCTTCAGTCCCCAGCTTAGGAGCCAGCGGGGCCATCTCCGGTGTTTTGGGAGCCTATATATTTCTCTATCCGCGGGCCAAGGTTTCGACTTTAATATTTTTGATATTTTTCTTTTGGGTGCTGGAAGTTCCGGCTTGGTTTTTTCTGGGACTTTGGTTTTTATTGCAGATAGCAAGCGGTATGAATACAGTGACTGGCAATTCAAGCGGCGGGGTGGCTTGGTGGGCTCATATCGGCGGCTTCGTGAGCGGCTTTATCCTCGTACTTTTCTTGCGCAGACGCCGCCGTGATACCTCTTTAAAATACTTCTAATAGAGAGCCTCGGGGTCCTGTCGCCTACAGGTATCCCGCCCGTACTCGGCTAGATTGGCAGCCTGCGCGCGGCTCGGGAGCCCTCCTTACGGCGCCACCCCTTCGGCACGCCTTATTTATAAGGGTCGGAGGCGACTAAGAACGGGTAAGGATTGATCGGCTCGCCGCCGCCGGGATGGATTTGAAAATGCAAGTGATGCGGCGTTGTCCGGGCGTTACCGGTGTTGCCGACGTAACCTATTACCTGTCCGGCCGCTACCTTGCTGCCCAAGGTAATGCCGGGCGCAATTTTTTGTAGATGAGCGTAGTAATAACGGTTGTTGTCATAACCGCGAACCCAAAGGACTATCCCGCCCAAGCCCTTTTCTTTAGGTGTCCACTCATCGATGTAGCCATCGGTAACGGCTACAACCGGCGTGCCTTCTTTGGCAAAAATATCATTGCCGCGGTGGCGGCGGCCGCCCGAGCGGGGAAATCCCCAATCGTCAATAAAAGAATGCGGACCGTTTACCGGAAATAAAATAGTGATTTGAAGCCCGTCTACATTGGTAGTCTGCGCTTGCAATCTGATAATGTCGGCGGAAAGCAGCTGTTGCAGCATATTTTGGGCATCCAAATTCCGCTTCATTTCGGCTTGCTTGGTTTCGACTTCGCCCAAGGCTTGCTTTTGCTTGGCTTGTTCTTCCTCCAGCTTAAACTGGTTTTGCTGAACCTGGTCCTTGAGCAATTTTGTCTTTCCGACCAGCGCCATATCAGCCTCGCTTACTTTGGCCATGAACTCTAAATCACTTATAAAAGAATCGAAACCTTTAAAATTTAGTAAAAGATTTAAAATCAGCAGGTCAGTGCGGTTTTTATACATGGCAACAACGCGCTCATCCAGCTTTTGCTGATTAAGGTCCAGCTCCATCGACGCTTCATCAAGTTGTTGCTGGTTGCGCCCAACCCGTTCGTTTAAAAGAATGTATTTCGTATAGTAATCCTGGTACTGCTGGGTAATATCTTTAAGCTGTTTGCGCAGTTTTTCTTGCTGAAGCTTAAGTTCCTTAGCCTTTTTCTCTTTTTCTTTAAGTTTTTCCTTGAGGCTTTTAGGGGCAGCAGGTTTAGTACTTGTTGTTTTGGCGCCTACAAAAGACGGCAGGGCAACCGATACCAGTGCAGCAATTATTAAACTTGCTAATAACTTTTGAATTTTAATTTTTAGCTCCCAGCATTAACCCAGCTATAATAATAACTGGATAATGAGATTCTGCAATATCAGAAATCTCTCGGTTTGTTAACTGTTTATGCTTTGCTAATAACATTATAACTTTATATTAATATTTCGGCAAGGAAGCAGACTTTCTAAAACGGCCTGGTTACAATGGATAGTAACACTATTAGTGAAGGTAAGAACAAAGTTTGCAAACTGCTTTTTTTTAGGTTAAAATAGACTTTCTGGATGGAGATTTCCATTCTTTTTTTATGCGCGAAAAAGGGGAGATTTAGAGGTTAAGTAGGTTTATGTCTTCAAAGGTATTAAATATTAAGGATATGGTGGATAAGAAAAAGTTTGACAAGAAAAAGAAGCCCAAGCCAGGTTCTAAGCCCCCGGTTAAAAGAACAAGCCCGGCTCAATATGTAAAAGAAGTGCGCTTGGAACTTAAAAAGGTTGCTTGGCCTGGAAGGCAAGAAGTGCTGGTCTTTACGGGCATAGTGCTGGTAGTCGTAGTGCTTTTTGCTATTTATACCGGCATACTTGACTTTTTCTTCCAGCTTCTATTAAAAGTTTCAACGGGGTTAAAGAAATGAAGCGTTGGTATGTAATTCATACTTATTCAGGATATGAAAATAAAGTTAAAACTAATTTGGAGCACCGCATCCAGTCAACCGGTATGCAGGAGCGGATTTTTCAGGTGGTCATACCGACCGAGAATGTCATGGAGATTCGCGGTGGCAAAAAGCAGATTACCCAGCGAAGAGTTTTTCCGGGTTATGTTCTGGTGCAAATGGACTTGGATGACGACTCGTGGTATGTCGTGAGGAATACGCCCGGCGTTACCGGTTTTGTCGGCTCAAGTGCCAAACCAACGCCTTTGTCGGACCAGGAAGTAACTAATATAATCGAGAAGACAACCTATGAGAAACCGAAACCGAAGACCGAGTTCGAAGAAGGTCAGAGCGTCCGGGTAATCGAAGGTCCTCTGGCTGACTTCACTGGCACTATTGCCGAGATTAATGTTGACCAGAATAAGCTTAAGGTTTTGGTATCGATTTTCGGCCGGGAAACGCCGGTTGAATTAACTTTTAATCAGGTGGCGAAACTATAATGGCTAAGAAAGTGATTGGTTTAATAAAATTACAAATTCCGGGAGGCCAAGCCTCTCCGGCACCGCCGGTCGGCCCGGCCCTGGGACAGCATGGTGTTAATATCATGGAATTCACCAAGGCCTTTAACGAGAAGACCAAGGAAAGTATGGGCCAGGTAATACCGGTTGAAATCACCGTCTATCAGGACAGAAGTTACTCCTTTATTACTAAAACGCCACCGGCCGCCTACTTGCTTATGAAGGCCGCCGGTATTGAAAAAGCAAGCTCTGTACCAAACCGCGAAAAAGCCGGCACGGTAACCAGGGAACAAGTCAGAAAAATTGCCGAGACAAAAATGCAAGATTTGAATGCAAACGATGTTGAAGCGGCTATGAAAATTATAGAAGGAACAGCCCGTAGCATGGGCATCGAGGTGAGCGATTAATGGCCGGAAAGAATTACGCTGAAGCTGCTAAGAAAATAGATACCGAAAAACAGTATTTACCGGTTGAAGCGGTAAAACTGGTCAAAGAAACAGCTAAGGCAAAGTTTGATGAAACGGTTGAGATCCACCTGCGGCTGGGGGTTGATCCCAAAAAAGCCGACCAGCAGGTAAGGGGAAGTGTTAGTTTGCCTAACGGAACCGGTAAAACAGTCAGGGTTTTAGTTTTTGCCAAGGGCGAGAAAGCCAAGGAAGCCAAAGACGCCGGTGCCGATTATATCGGTGAGACCGATTTGGTGGAAAAAATTCAAAAGGGCTGGCTTGATTTTGATACGGCGGTGGCGACGCCCGACATGATGAGCGAGGTCGGCAAGATAGGCAAGGTCTTAGGTCCGCGCGGCTTGATGCCTAATCCTAAAACAGGCACGGTTACGTTTGACGTCGGCAAGACTGTAAAAGATTTAAAGGCTGGCCGGATCGAGTACCGGGTGGATAAATTCGGTATTGTTCATTCACTTATAGGCAAAGCTTCATTCGATGAAAAAAAATTGATGCAGAACTATCTGGCATTGGTTGAGGAGATTCAAAGAGTAAAGCCGGCTTCAGTTAAGGGTCGTTATGTGAAAAGCGTTAGCCTGGCTACAACAATGGGCCCGGCTGTAAAAATAGATCCTTTAAAAGCAACAGAAAAGTAGACACCGGGTAAGGATATTGCTAAAATATCCACTGGTTAATTGAATAGCCAAAGAAAGTAGCTGTCCAAAGACTTAATTTGCTACTGAGGCAAGCAAGAGGGCCTTGGTAGCGAGGCTTTTTTATTGGAGGTTAGAATGGTTAGGCCGGAGAAAAAAGAAGCAGTTAAAACAATCAAAGAGAAGTTTAAAAAAGCCAAAGAAGTAATCATAACCGATTACCGGGGACTTTCCGTCAAAGATATCTCGGAGCTTAGGGCAAAACTGCGTGAAGCCGGAATCGAGTACAAGGTTTACAAAAATACTCTGGCAAGGATTGCGGTTGCCGAGGAGCCCTACAAAGATATAACCGATTTTCTTGAAGGGCCGACGGCCTTTGCTTTTGATTACGAAAATGAAGTTGAAGCAGCTAAAATATTGGCGGATTACGCCAAAAAGCAAAAGAATCTTGAAATCAAAGGTGGCATTCTGGAAGGCAAGGTTGTGGGTATTGATGCTATAAAACAATACGCTTCGTTGCCAAGCAGAGAAGTTCTCATTGCGAAGGTTTTAGGTACTATTGTGGCCCCGGTTCAGCAAATAACGACTGTTATTGCCGCTCCTTTGCAAGGGTTGATTAATGTAATAAAGGCGAAAGCCGAGCAAACATAATTTTTTTAGGGAGGTGACTGATATGGCTGAAGAAAAAAAAGAGCAAGAACAAACAGAAGAAAAGGCAGAAGAATCTAAGGCTGCTGAAGAGGTGAAGGAACCCGCCTCCGCTGAAGCTACGGCGGACGAGGAAGCCCCTAAGGCGGAAGAAAAGCCGGCTGAGGAAGCTAAACCGGCCGAAGAAAAGAAAGAAGAAGCTCCCAAGGTGGAGGAAAAACCGGCAGAGGAAGCTAAGCCGGCGGAAGAGAAGAAAGTAGAAGCTCCTAAAGCTGAGAAAAAGGAAGAACCAAAAGTAGAATTGAGTAAAGACGCTCAAAAAATCGTTGACACTCTAAAAGATATGAGCGTTCTGGAGCTTTCTAAACTGGTAAAAGAATTGGAAAGCGTTTTTGGAGTTAGTGCTGCTGCTCCGGTTGCCGTTGCGGCCGGTCCTGCGGCTGCAGGCGGCGGTGAGGCTGCTGAAGAAAAGACGTCTTTTGACGTAGTGTTAATGGCAGCCGGAGACAAGAAAATCCAGGTAATTAAGGAAGTAAGGACGATTACCGGTCTTGGCTTGAAAGAAGCCAAAGATGTTGTTGACTCCGCACCGAAAGCTGTTAAACAAGGCGTTAACAAGGAAGAAGCCGATAAAGTAAAGGCTCAACTGGAAGGCGCCGGTGCTACCGTAGAAGTAAAGTAATAATAAATAGCGCTTGAATAATATACAGGGACACCCCTTCCAAAAAGGAGTGTCCCTGTCGCTTTGCGGCCAGTATTTACTGGCCTTTTTTATTATGGTAAACAGCCAAAAATGCACCTACAGTGGTTGTTAATAGTTCAATCCATGGTATAATGATATTAGGAGCTTGATTAGCATGAGAAACCAATTGTTAGGTAAAAACTCACGCGGTTTCACCTTGGCGGAAGTCATGGTGTCCGGTTTTATTATGGTCTTGGTAGTGGCTTCTTTTGCCAGGGCATCGATAGCCTCATTTAATTCACTCAGCAATGTCGGGAGCCGAAATGCCGCTCATTCGATTGCTAATGACAGAATTGCTAATTTTGAAAGAAATCCCAACTTGATACCAGGTATCACTATTGGCCAGAAGCCACCGGAAACCGCTAACACTATTCAGCGTAACAATGGTGTTAGCAAGCGGAACAAGAAAATAAGGAACGAAAACGGCGACATAATAGGCGAAGAAAGCATTAGCAAAACAATTAAGAACGACTATAACGTTAAAATCGTCTACACACCGGTTAGTACCGCCGGCACTAAGCTGGTGGACGTCAATGGAAATATTTCATCAACCAGTAAGCTTATAAGAATAGATGTTACCGTAAGTTGGGAGGACCAAGATTCTACTATGCACAACACCGGTCAAATCGGTTTTGTAAGACTATGAAAAATGAAGCAGGATTCACATTAGTAGAGATGATGATAGCCACGGCTCTGGGCTCATTATTAGTGCTGGCAGCGGCGAATTTATTTATGGCGAACAACAAAGTGTTTACAAGGTTTACAAAAAGGTCTTCAACTCAAAATGATGCCAGGCTGACCTTGAAATCTTTTATAAGTGACTTCGAAGCGGCAATTGAGATTCTCCAGCCGGAAATAATTCCACCGGAAACGGAGGCGAAAAGTAATACTTTAAGTTTAAACGTAAGAACCGACCAGGGCGTACAAAATGTGGTTTACACGTTTGATACCGGCACCGGAATTTTAACCAAATCAATAGACGGAGATGAGCCGATAAAGATTGCCGAAAATCTTGTAAATGATAATCAGAATAATAAATTATTTAACAGGACTTCTCCGACCGTAGTTCAGATAAATATGAGGTTTAAAGAAATGGAGTTAAAGGACAAGGATGTTACTTCTACTAAAACTTTTACCGTTTCAGCAACCGTGAATACAAAAACCGGCGTTGCCATAAGCTCGCCGGAAGATATTGTCACGGATAATCTAAACACCGTCTATTTTACCAGTAGTACCAGTGGCTGGGCAGCCGGTGATGACGGCACCATTCTAAGGTACACCAATGGTTCCTGGAGCAAAATGACCAGTCCAACCGACAGAACTATTTTTTCTATATATATGTTAAATGATGACTTAGGCTTTTTCTCCTCCACCTATGGCTATGTTTTTGTCTATGACGCGGGGGCTTGGATATCTTTCAGGGTTCAGAATAACGCAGTGGCCGATTGGAAAGATGTTTACGCTGTCAGTAGAACCGATGTAATCGTTGTCGGTCCAAATGCGATAGATTTACCCACGCCCTTTGGCGTAATCCGGCGCTATACGGGCAATGGCATCGATTTTGCATCCCCCTGGGACATTTTCAATAAAGACTCCAATGGCAATACCCGGGCCCTTGAGCCCTCGAATACTTTTGCCCAGTATTCGACCGGAAGTTCATTCTATCGTTATACGGCCGGCGAATATGTTAGCGGCCGAAGCAAAAACAATATTTTCAAAAATACCAGCAATCCGTATAACAAAGATTCCTGGCAAGCTATTGGTTCAAGCCAGCCGACGATTACCCAAAACTTGAACGGCAGTGCCATTATCAGAAAACAAAGTAATGCTAATTACTATTATTACTGGGCTGTTGGCAACAACGGCACTATCCTTAGATATGACAGCCAAAGCAACACCTGGCAAAACTTTACCAGTGGCTCGGTTACCAACAACCTAAACTCGGTGTATTTCTTTAATG
>Ga0214473_10001287_pt1 | contig 33552 bp, 36 predicted proteins | sample RVTome_7_FD_203509 | JGI IMG/M metagenome (GOLD analysis project Ga0214473, IMG submission 203509) | Soil microbial communities from uranium-contaminated site in the Upper Colorado River Basin, Wyoming, United States - RVT98D197 | ecosystem: Environmental > Terrestrial > Soil > Contaminated >... | reverse complement strand
TGAGAAGTCGATCGACCCGAGGAAACCCAAGGATAGGTGCTGTCGTGCAGCGTGCGAGAGATCGAGTTCTTTCATGCCGTCAAAACGAGTACAAAGTGCTGTGATTCCTGTTGCTTACGGCGTTCGGTTGCGAAGGTCGGGCTAGGGGGTGACTCGTGCTACGAATTCATGTTAGAAACGCGGTGACCGCAGAGGCTTCACGCGCAGGCAATAGCGTGGTGAGGAGGGGATGATGATTGAGCTGGTCGGAGGGACTGAGGTGTTGGGCGCGCGCATAAAAGTCGTGGGTATCGGAGGCGGTGGCGGTAATGCGGTTAACACGATGATTTTCTCCGGACTGCCTGGTGTGGAATTCATCGCTGCCAATACCGATTCGCAAGCACTGGGAGTGAATTTTGCTCCCGTCAAGCTCCAACTGGGTACACAGCTCACCAAGGGCTTGGGTGCGGGAGCCAACCCGGACATCGGACGGCAGGCGGCGCTCGATGACAGCGATGCCATCCGCGAGCACCTCAGCGGCGCCGATATGGTTTTCATCACGGCAGGGATGGGCGGCGGCACCGGAACTGGCGGTGCTCCCGTCGTGGCACGCGTTGCGAAGGAGCAAGGTGCCTTGACGGTTGCGGTGGTCACCAAACCATTCCAGTTCGAAGGTAAAAAGCGCATGCGACAGGCTGAAGAAGGCATGCGCGAACTGAAAGACGCCGTCGATACGCTGATCGCCATTCCCAATCAGCGCCTGCTTGCCGTGGCCGCGCGCAACACCTCCTTGCTCGATACCTTCAAGAAAGCCGACGATATTCTCCTGCAAGCGGTGCGGGGCATATCGGATCTGATCGCGGTGCATGGGTTGATCAACCTCGACTTCGCCGACGTGCGCACGATCATGGCTGAAATGGGCATGGCCATGATGGGCGCGGGCAGCGCCAGCGGAGAAAACCGCGCCGTCGAGGCAGCACAGAAGGCGATCTCCAGTCCGCTGCTCGAAGACATCTCCATCCATGGGGCCCGAGGGGTGCTCATCAACATCACCGGCAGTCACGACCTTTCGCTTCACGAGGTGAACGAAGCCGCTACCCTGATCCAGGAAGAGGCCCACGAGGATGCCAACATCATTTTCGGTGCGGTGATCGACGAGCAAATGGGCGACGAAATACGCATCACCGTGATTGCCACCGGGTTCGGCGATTCGGATGCGGAGGCGAAACGGCCCGGCTTCAGCCTGCAAAACGACATTGCCCCGGCTTCCTCGCGCGTCCCATCTCCCGCCCCTGCCGCCTCGCGTCTGGCAGCACGCGATCCCAATCGCCCGGTCGTTCACCTGGGGACGATTGTCGACGATCTCGAAGCCCCGACCTTCCAGCGCTACCGGCCGGCAGCAGAGCGCGGCAACGGTCTCGACCGGCACGCCGACGAGTTCACGATCTCATCCGACGAGAGCGAGGACCAGTACGAAATTCCGGCGTTTCTGCGGAAGAACGCCATCTAGTCCCAGCCGCTTACCCATTGTCAGACAGGCTGAGGGCGTGTTTGCATCCCTGCGGCTTGCTTGAGGCGTAGACGAGCGACCGCTATGGTCGGTCGTGGAGATCTACGTGTCGAATTGGGTTATCGAAGAGCGGGCGCGCGCGCGGCGAGCACGCGAGGTCGCTCTGTTCCCCAAGAAGCAGGCCGGTCGCATTCGTGTATGCCTGGTATATCCCAACCACTACAGCGTGGCGATGGGCAACCTGGGGTTTCAGGCCGTCTACGAGATCTTCGACCGCCATCCTGGCGTAGTCTGTGAGCGCGCCTTCCTGCCGGACGATGACGAAGCGCAACTGATTTCCTCCGGCGCCTTGCGAAGTCTCGAGTCCGGCACGCTGGTGCAGGATTTTGACGTCGTGGCGTTCTCCATTTCCTTCGAGACCGATTACTGGCACGTGGTCAGGCTGCTTGCCCTAAGCGGCCTGCCGTTGACACGGAGTGAGCGCAGCGATCGTACTCCGCTGATTATTGCCGGCGGTCCGGCCGTGTTCCTCAACCCGGAACCCCTGGCGGACTTCATTGATCTTTTCCTCATCGGAGAAGCCGAGGAGATGTTGCCCGAGTTCCTCCACCTGCTGGCGGCACAGCCCCGCTGCGACCGTAACCGCCTGCTCTGGGACTGTGCCGCCACAGTGGCCGGCAGCTATGTCCCGAGCTTCTACGAGCCGGTATACGACGGCCCCACCGTATCACGGCTGGACTACAATGGTCCGGGTGCGCTGCGGGTTGAGCGACGTCTGATCTGGGATTTGGACAAGTTTGCCACCACGACGCGTGTGCTCAGCAACGAGGCGGTGTTCGGGGACATGGTACTGATCGAAGCCAGTCGCGGCTGCCAGTGGGGGTGCCGTTTCTGCGCTGCCGGATACATGTACCGCCCCATCCGCACACGCGGCGTCGAACAGCTGGCGGCCTCTGTCCGCTCCGGCTTGGCGCTTCGGCAGACGATCGGTCTGGTAGGTGCGGAGATGGCCAGTGTGCCCGGGGTGGACACCTTGTCGCAGATTGCCGCTGACCAGGGCGGGCGGCTGTCGCCATCTTCGCTGAAGGCTGACTGCGTGACGCTGCGCTTGGCGGCGGCGCTGGCGCGGGGACGCAACCGCAGCGTTACCGTCGCTCCGGAAGCCGGTTCGGAACGTATGCGCCGCGTCATCAACAAGAACTTGTCCGAGCCGGATATCCTCCGGGCTGCCGATTTGCTGGTAGGCGAGGGCGTACGGGATCTGAAGCTCTACTTCATGGTGGGTTTGCCGACGGAGCAAATGGAGGATGTGCTGGCGATTGCCGAGCTCACCCAGGGAATCCGCGATCGACTCGGTGACGCCGAGCGCGCCCGGCGCCGGGTTGCCCACATCACCGTATCCGTCAACCCATTTGTCCCCAAGCCGTGGACGCCGTTCCAGTGGGAGCCCATGGAGCAGATTCCACAGCTCAAGGAGAAGGTCGCACGTCTGCGCCGTGAGCTGTCTACGGTCCCGAGCGTAAGTCTCGACGTGGAATCACCCAGGGAGGCGTACTTCCAAACATTGCTGTCGCGCGGCGATCGGCGCGTCGGGCGCGCACTGCACGCGATCCATGTGGCCGGCGGCGACTGGTGGGGAGTGCTCCGCCAGTGGCGTCGCGACGGCATCCCGGGCCTGCCATGCCCAGACGACTACGTGCACCGGGCGTACGGCGATACCGAGTGCTTGCCGTGGGACTTCATTGATCATCGCATCAGTAAGTCGTTTCTGTTGGTCGAGCGGCGCAAAGCGCTGGCCGGGCGGCAGAGCGCTCCGTGTGATACCAGCACCTGTACGTCGTGCGGCGCCTGCTGAAGAACGGTCTCTGGTTTATCGTCTCTGGTTTCTGGTTTGCTAGCCAGCAACTACAAACCAGAGACCAGAGACCAGAGACCCATGAGCCATGATAATCGGCATCGGTGTTGATATTATCGAGGTGTCGCGAATCCGCGCGGCGTTGGAGAACCCGCGAACGGGAACTCGGTTTCGCGCCCGCGTGTTCACTGAAGCGGAGGTGGCGTACTGTAGTCTCCGGCGCAGTCCGTACGACCGCTACGCCGCCCGCTTTGCCGCCAAAGAAGCGGCCATGAAAGCTTTGGGGCGCGGCTTCGGTGAAGGCATCGCTTGGCAAGAGATCGAGGTAAGCCGAGCCGACGGCGCCCCGAGCGTGAGCTTGGCTGGCGAAGCGCTTGCCTGCGCGCAGTTGCTGGGGGTGCGCCGCATGCACCTGTCATTGAGCCACTCGGGGGATCTCGCGATTGCCTACGTGATTGCCGAGTCGTAGCGATCGCCAAAGGGGGAGTATGAGCGCTTTCCGCAACGATCTGTTTGCTGGTCGCGTCGCTCTGGTCACCGGTGGGGCGACCGGTTTGGGCCGAGAAATCGCGCGCCAGTTCGGCCTGCATGGTGCCGCGGTGGCGATCTGCAGCCGCAAGGCAGAGAACCTGCAATCCGCGCCTAGCTCCTGATGCTCGCCGCGAATCGGCAGACGACTTGACAGGGCGCCTCGTATCAGAGCATAAAACCACACGAGTGGACGCGGTAGCGTGATCTGGCAGACCGGCGTCTTGGACTTGTACTTTGTTGTTGTGGTGTTGCTGCGAGTGATGAAGTAGCACAGGAACTGGCATGAAGGCGTCGCGTGGTCTGGTTGGAGCCGCCTCGACCACCGGAGAACCTGTGCTGGGGAATTGGCCTAGGGAGGAGTGGCAATGTTTGAGGGAAATCGGGGAGAGCGAGACCTGGCGCCGTTGGCTTTGACACTTTGGGTGTTGTTGCTGATCGTTGCCGGCGTTGCTGGATGGTTTCTAGTGAACAACCTGCGTGAGGCCCAGCATCAGCTCGCTCAGGCCACTCAGGCACAGCAGGCTGAGCAGAAGAAAGCGGCTGCCGAGCATGTGGCTGCGACACAGTGCGCTCAGCAACTGACTGCCTGCAGGACGGAGTCGTCAACCTGCACCACGGCGCTGGAAAGCGAACGTGCTCGCGTGAAGCAGTTGGAGACAAAGGGCGGACGCCGGTAGCAAGAGGGTCGTTGTCACGGCGCGGAGGTTGGTTGCCGACTTCCGCGCCTTTTCAGTCCACAACGGCTGGGCTACCTCGAATGCGCTAAGCTTTCAATTTGTGCGGACAGGCTCGGCGCAACAATTGCGGCGATCTTCTTGATCACTGGTGAGGTGCGCAGCAGAGCGTTGTTGATTTCCAGCTCCAGATAGCACAATCCGTGTTTCAGCCCGTGCTTGCGGGCGCTGAAGATCAGGCCGTCCAAGCCGGAATAAGGCTCGTTGTGACGAACCCGTAAGCCCTGCTGGGCGAGAGCTTGAGCCAGTTGGCGCGCCAGTGCGGCGCAGGTGTCGAACAGCACGCCGACGTCGAAGCGGCGCTCGCTCCCCTTGAATACCGGAGTGAAGCTGTGCAGGCTGAGCAACAAGGGCTCGGCCCGCTGCTTCAAGACCTCGTCGACGGCTTGGTGGTAGGGATCGTAGAAGTCACGCACGCGCCTGGCACGTTCCTCATCGTCAATGCGAGAATTGCCCGGGATAACCACGCCGTCGCTTTCTGCCACAATCAAGTCGTGATCCGACAGGTCTCGATTGCAATCGATGATCAGGCGCGAGACGCCCGCGAGTATCGCCGTCGCGTCGCAGCGCTCGGCCAGCGCCTCGGCTAATCCATGGACACCGATGTCCCAGCCAATGTGCTCCTGCAATTGCTCAGGCTGGAGACCGAGATCGTCGTACTCAGCCGGAACCGCCCACGAGGCGTGCTCACAGGTCAAAACCAGCGGCGCGCTACCATTCGGGTTTAAGACGGAAACCGGAACCATCTGAAGAACTTCAGTAGCCTGCCGCAGGAGTCCTGAGCGGCATCCGGCCGGTAGGAATCGCGCTGATCACAGAAGAAACCGTGGGGAGCACCGGGGTACACGACTATTTCTGCGTCTTTTTTCAACTCGGCCAGCCGAGATCTGATGAGATCGACCTCTTCACGGGGGATGAACGGATCATTCTCGCCGAAAAAGAGCAGCATCGAGCCGCCGAGGCGATCGGCGTAGTAGAGCGGGGCTTTGGGTGTGCGCGCGGATTCCTGACCGACGCTGCCGATGCCTCCGCCGTGGCCATCTTGCGCTTGCGCGTACGCGCTTTGCGCGGTTACATCCATAGCTCTGCTCCTGTATGCAACCGTCGTACAAGAACGCCAGTAGTTGCGCAAGTTGACATCAATCGCCGAACGCACTAGTAAAACACCTTTCGGAAACTGGAGGCTTGATGGTTCGGCGTGAAAAGACAAATTACATCATCCAGTCGGTGTCGCACGCGCTGGATGTCCTCGAGCAGTTTACAGGTGAGCCGGACGAGCTAGGCGTAACGGAGCTCAGCAAGAGACTCAAGCTTCACAAGAATAACGTCTTTCGGCTGCTGGCGACCCTCGAGGCTCGCGGCTACATCGAGCAGAACAAGGCTACCGAGAACTATCGCCTGGGCATCCGATGCTTGCGCCTGGGGCAGCGCTTCGTCATGCAAACCGGCTTGCTCCGGCAAGCGCGGCCCGTCATGACCCAGGTTGCCAAGGCTGCCAATGAGACGGCGTTTATCACCGTCCTGCGCGATGGTAACGCTATTGCGCTGGACGCGGTTGAGGCCGAGCAGCCGATACGCGTGGTGTCCCGCGTAGGCGACCCGCTGCCGCTGCACTGCACCGCTGTGGGCAAGATGCACATGGCCTTTGGCGACGCCGAGTTGTGGAACGGCTTACCGGAGGCGCTGCCAAAATTCACCGACCGAACGGTGATTGACCGCCACCTCCTGACACAGCAGCTGAAGAAGATTACCGAGAACGGTTACGCCGTCGACATAGGCGAGTACATTGAGGACGTCCGATCAGTAGCTGTCCCGATTCGCGACTACACCCGTGCCGTGGTGGGAGGTCTGGCGGTTTCCGGTCCGGCTTACAGACTGCCGCAGGAACGGCTCGACAAGGAAATTGTTCCTTTGATGCTCAAGGCCGGTGGGGAGTTGTCAACGCGCCTGGGCTTCGACGGCGGGCAGTGAAACTCGTCCCGGTGTAGCCGGGCAGGCCCACCAGCACGAAGCTTGAAAGTGGCAATCCGGTATGGTAGCGGATTGCGTTCTTTGAGTCCCACCGAGGAGGCACTTCGTGAAAATCCTTGTTACGGTAAAGCGGGTACCCGATCCCAACTCCGCCATCAAGGTGAAGCCGGACGGGAGTGGTATCGTCACTGAGAACCTGAAGTACGTTGTCAATCCGTTCGACGAGATCGCCATCGAGGAGGCGTTGCGCCTGAAGGACAAGGGCGGCGGAGCCGAGGTGGTGCTGGTGAGCGTTGGCGCCAAGGTGTCATCCGAGCAACTACGCGCTGGTCTGGCCATGGGGGCTGACAGGGCCATCCTGGTGCTGGCTGACCAGGAACTGGATTCGCTCGGCGTCGCCCGCATCTTCGAAAAGATCGCGCGTGACGAAAAGGCGGACCTCGTGTTGATGGGCAAGCAGGCCATTGACGATGACGCCAACCAGACCGGCCAGATGTTGGCGGCCTTGCTGGGTTGGCCCCAGGCCACTTTCGCCTCAAAGGCGGAGAGCCTCGAATCCGAGAATGAGAAGAAGGGCATCCCTGGCGTCGTGCTATCGGAGGGCAAGGGTGCCCAGGTGGCGCGCGAAGTCGACGGCGGCCTGGAAACGATTCAGGTCCCGCTGCCGGCAGTGGTGACGGTTGACTTGCGCCTGAACACCCCGCGCTACGCTTCGTTGCCGGGCATCATGAAGGCGCGCAAGAAGGAGCTCAAGGAGATTGCGGTCGCGAGCCTGGGCATCGACGTTACGCCCAGGGTGAAGGTGCGCAAGCTGACGCCGCCGCCGGCCCGTCAAGCTGGCCGCAAGGTCGGCTCCGTCGAAGAGCTGGTCCAACTGCTGCACACTGAAGCCAAGGTCATTTGAGCGGGAGTTCATCATGGGAAACGTCCTCGTAGTTGCTGAACATCAACACCACAAATTACCCAAGTCCACCCTGGTTGCGATCGCTGCCGGCAAAGAAGCCGCGCGCATCGCTGGCGGCGATTGCTATGCCGTCGTCCTCGGCAAAGGCATCGACGATCTGGCCAACCAAGTTGCGGAGTACGGAGTCAAGAAGGTCTTCTCGGTCGATGACGGAGCTTTCGAACACTATCTGGCCGGCACCTACGCCGCAGCTTTGGTTCAGCTGGTCAAAGACAAGGCTTGCGAAGTGCTCCTCGCCGCTGCGACAGCGGCTGGGAAGGATCTGCTACCACGAACTGCAGCGTTGTTGAATGCCGGCATGGCGAGCGAAGTGGTCGGTTTCAATGCCGACGGCAGCTTCGAGCGACCGATGTACGCCGGCAACGCCATCGCTACCATCGCGCTCGACGGCCCAGTCAAGGTGGTGAGCGTGCGGCTGACGGCGCTAGACCCGGCCGCCAAGGCTGGCGCCAAGGCCGAGGTGGAAAAGGTGAGTGTCAGCCTCGATGCAGCGGCTCAAGCGGTGAAATTCGTCGGCTTCAGCGAAACCAAATCCGACCGGCCGGTGCTGACCGAGGCACGTGTCATCGTCTCAGGGGGACGCGCCTTGAAATCAGCCGAGAACTTCCAGACGGTTTTGGAGCCGCTGGTCGACACCTTGGGGGCGGCTATGGGCGCCACTCGCGCCGCCGTGGATGCCGGCTTCGTGCCGAACGATCTGCAGATCGGACAAACCGGCAAAGTGGTTGCCCCCGACTTGTACATCGCCGTCGGCATCTCCGGCGCCATTCAGCACGTCGCCGGCATGAAGGACTCCAAAGTCATCGTGGCCATCAACAAGGACGAGGAAGCCCCGATCTTCCAGGTCGCCGATTACGGACTGGTCGCGGACCTTTTCAAGGCAGTGCCGGAACTGAAAGAACAGGTCGAGAAGCTGAAGCATTAGTCGCATCGGCCATCGTCGGCCGTGCGTTCTGCATCGCCGATGTCGACTGCCAAGCCGTAGCGCACAATGAGTCGGTGAATCGCAAGTTCGTCCTCCAATACCTGCACGCGACGCGCCAGATCGTTCACCCTCTTCTCCAGGTCCTGCATCGATCTCCTTTCGCAAGCATTCCCGCTTTCACTCAGTCGGGCAGTTGTCAAGGGCTGCGGGGTGCGTGGCGATAGCCGGCATGAGCTCCGCCACTTCATCGTTCCTTCAGGCCTCCACTATCCTGGAGCCTCGGGAAACAATTATATTGGCCATAGCAGCGCTGCGCAGCAAGCGGTGGCGCAGATAGTCGGAATGCTGGCAAGACAGAGATTCAGTCCAACAGGAGGCAAAGCATGGCTGATCAAGTGCATCAGTACGAAACCGCGGTGGAGTGGACCAGCGGGAGGCAGGGCAAGCTTTCCACGCCAGGACGGCCGGTGATAGAGGTTGGCGCGCCGCCCGAGTTTGGCGGGCCCGAGGACGTTTGGTCCCCGGAACAGCTCTGTGTCGGCGCCGTCAACGCCTGCGTCATGGCGACCTTCATTGCCATTGCTGCCAACTCGAAGGTAAACTTCCGTAAATATTCGGCGACGGCCGCAGGCACGCTCGAAAAGGTGGAAGGCCGCGGGCCGGTGCTCACGCGCATAGTCGTCAGGCCTCGCGTGACTGTCGGCTCAGACGTGGATCGTGGTCGCATCGAACGTATTCTCAAGATGGCGGAGAAGAACTGCTACATCACCAATTCGCTGCAAACCACGGTCACCCTGGAGCCGGAGATCGTTACGGAGTGACAAGGCTCGGGGTGCGTGGCCCGAAGAGATGCCCATGGCAGCACAATATTTCTCACGCCTCGCTGGTGTTGCTGTCCCTCTGTTTTCATTGCGTGGCGAGTATGATGACGGTAACGGAACCATCCCGGATCTCACCGCCTTTGTGGATTGGCTGGAGCGCTGGCACCATCGCGTGGTGCAGCTGTTGCCGATCAATGAAGCGAGCCCGAAAGAAGCCAGCCCATACAACGCGATAAGCGCCTTCGCAATCGACCCGACATATATTTCGGTCCGGCAGCTGCCCGATTTATTGGACAGTGCAGCCGCACGAACCTGGCGCGAAACCGGTCCGGTTGCGCTACGGTTCGCAGCCTTGCGCCGGGATCGTCATCGCCACCGGCAACTCGCCTACGCGTTGAAACTGCACCTGTTGGATCTGGCCTTCCAGCAGTTTAGAGGCAGCGCCACGGCGGAGCGTCAGGCGCGCTTTGAGGCATTCTGCCGAACCCAGTCGTGGTGGTTGGAAGACTACGCCCTGTTTCGCGCTCTCAAGGAGCGCTTCAATTGGGCTAGCTGGGAGCAGTGGCCCGCGGCTCTGCGCCGTCGCGATGCTGCCGCCTTGCGGCAGGCTGCTGCGGACGAGCGTCAGCGGATCCATTTTGCGCAGTACCTGCAGTGGCTTGCGTCAGAACAGTGGGAGCAGGTGCGTAGCCACGCTCGCCAGCGTGGAGTGCTGATCAACGGTGACCTGCCCTTTGTCTGCAGCCGGGACAGTGCCGACGTATGGGCGCATCAGGAACTGTTCGATCTGAGCAGTTCAGCCGGTGCGCCTCCGGATGCTTTCAGCGAGAGTGGCCAAGCCTGGGGCCTGCCGCTGTACGACTGGGCAGCTTTGCGAAGAAGTGGATTCGCCTGGTGGCGCCGGCGCGCGCGACATGCCCGAGAACTTTACGACGTGTTCCGAATTGACCACCTGGTGGGCCTCTATCGGACCTACGGTATTCCGAAGGGCGAAGGCGGCACTCCCGGTTTCGTGCCTCCGAACCAGGAGGACCAGCTGGCACAAGGGCGTGACCTCCTCCAGGCTCTTCTGGATGAGGTGCGCGGCGAAGCGGCGATCGTCGCAGAAGACCTGGGAGTCGTTCCGGCCTGGGTGCGGGAGTCGCTAGCCGAACTGGACATTCCTGGCTACAAGATCTTCCGCTGGGAAAGGTCGGACGGTTCGTACATCGACCCCAGGCGCTATTCGCCCTTGTCGCTGGCAACCACGGGGACTCATGACACCGACACCCTGGTCGAGTGGTGGAACACCCTGGCAGAAAGCGAACGCTCGGCCGTGCTTGCATGCCTCGAGCAAAACGACTTGACGCTGGCGGATGACCCCACTCTCGCGCCCGAATTGCACCTGGCGCTATTGGGCCGTTTGTACGAAGCCGCCTCCGTACTTACCGTCCTTCCGATCCAAGATCTTTTTGGCTGGCGTGAACGCATCAACACTCCGGGTACGGTCAACCGCCGCAACTGGAGTTACCGTGTCCCGGTTTGCACCCCGGAACTGGACCAGTTCGCGCCGTTGCGGGAACGAATGGAAGCTCTTCGCGATATGATTGACCGTAGCGGCCGGAATACGCTGCCGGTCCGTCAGCCAAGGCGGCCGGAAGGACGAACCTACCAGGCGTAAGCCTCCGGCGCGGGTCCGCCGGGGCCTGGCCATATCTCATCGAGCGCTGTCAGCGCTTCCGGGCTCAGTCTTATTGCAAGAGCGCGTAAACTGCCGGTGAGCTGATCCAGCGTGCGCGGTCCCAAAATCGGGGCTGTGACCGCAGGGTTGTGCAGCAGCCAAGCGATGGCGACGTTCGCTGGTTGCTCGCCTGCATTGCGGCAGAAGTCTTGGTAAGCCTCGAGTTGCACGCGGTGCTTCTCGACGTCCTTCTGGACCTGGGTTGCGGCACGACGTCCTCCCGAGGTGTTCCCTAGAATGCCGCTCAGCAGTCCCCGGTCCAGAGGACTCCATGGTATCAGCCCGACTCCAAGCGCCTTACAGACGGGAATCACTTCGAGCTCGATGAGGCGCCGGTTGAGGTTGTACAGACTCTGCTCCGCTACGATTCCCATGAAGTGTCGTTGGCTGGCGAGAAGATTTGCCTGGGCGATATTCCAAGCAGCAAAATTGCTGCTGCCGGTGTACAGCACCTTGCCCTCGCGCACGAGTTGTTCCATTGCCTGCCAGATTTCGTCCCAGGGCACTTCGTGGTCGACGTGATGCATCTGGTAGAGATCGATGCGGTCGGTTCTCAACCGCCGCAGACTCTCTTCGCAGGCGCGCCTGATGTGATATGCGGATAGCCCGCGGTCGTTCGGCCTGTTCCCCATGCGCCCAAATACCTTGGTCGCAAGAACGATACTCTCTCTGCGGTTGCCGCCCTGTGACAGCCAGCGTCCGATGATCTGCTCGGTGACGCCTTCGCCGGTCTTGCCACCGTAAACGTTGGCGGTGTCGAAGAAGTTGATGCCCGCGGCGATTGCGTGATCCATGATGGCAAAGCTATCACCTTCGCTTGTCAGCGGGCCGAAGTTCATGGTGCCGAGACAAAGACGACTGACCTTCAAACCACTGCGGCCGAGCCTCGCGTAGTCCATTCGCCCTCCGGTGCAAACAGCTGCATGTGAGAAGGATTCTACCGGAAGATGGGGGCGACCGCTGCTCCGCAGGGAGATGGGCTGCGTCCCCACGAACGTCAACTCTGGGTCACTGCTGAATTTATGACGCCGCTCCGTGTTGCCTTGGCGCCCGGCGGCGAGCGGCACTACGGCAGGCGCAGGTTCACGGTTGTTTGGCGTTGAAGCTGATCGGTTGCTCCAGAAATCAGGGCGCGTCCGGGCACTGAGCCAGGAGGCCTTCCATAGCTTTACGAGCTAGGCGACTCGGCTCGATATGACCGTTCTCCCAACGATTTACCGTGGAGACCGTTACTCCGATGGCGTGCGCAAATTCTTCCTGCGTCATGTCGAGGCGCCGCCGCAGCGCGCTGATCGGTGAGGCCACGTCTTGCTTACTGCCTAACATCGTTACCCCCTTTGCTCGGGCTCAAGATCGCTTTGGAGATCATCAGACAGCACGGCACGTGCCATCCAGCCGATTTTGCTCAAATCATTATCAAGGGAGATGCGCGGGGCGCATGCGTCATGTTCGTGACGGAGCTGCGAAAAAATTCAGCAGGCCGTTGCTGTCCGACTAGAGACCAGAGACCCTAGGGGGCAGCGAAGGCACAAAAAGTTACACGAAGGGGTTGATTTCGCTATGGCGGTATGCCAAAAGGACCGCTGCGTTCAGGCCTAATTCTCAAATAGAGAAGCGGAGGAACCAAATTCTCTGGGGTGAATCTCACCAGCTGCCTGGTGAGATGGGTAACTCTTTGAGCCCAAACCCGTCAGCTAACTTCGCCGGCCTTCAAGGAGAGGAGCCATGGATCGATCCCATGGCGCTTTATGATTACGGTGTGTGCCGTAGTGTGTGCCTCTCCAGGGACGCGAGGAAAACGGAGGGTACATGGCTCACATCGTCTCATCGCGCTACTTGTTTGTTGCCGCCCTGATCTTGGCCGTAGCTTGCGTCGCCTCGGCTAACGCGAGCGACACTTCCGCCGTGGCTAGGGCGCATAAGCCTGTTGTCCGTGCTTCATGGTACGGCAGCGATTTCGAAGGCAAGCCGACCGCAGATGGAGGCAGATTCGATCCTCGCTCATTTACCGCGGCGCACCGGACCCTTGAGTTTGGCAGCAAGGTGAGGGTAACGGAATTGCGCAGCGGACACACCGTGATCGTTGAGATCACCGACCGCGGACCTTACTACCCCGGGCGTGACATCGACCTTTCGTATGCCGCGGCGCGCGCGCTTGGCATGGTGCGCTCAGGAATCGCACGGGTGCGTGTCGACCTCGTGGAAGAAGAGCACCCGATCCCAGCTGCCGTGCTGTCGCCATCACTATTGTTTACAAGCGCAGAGTTCGTAACACCTATTCCGCGCCGCCCGGAGGGGCTTCTGATTCCCGGTCAGACGAAGCCTGTTGGGTTTCCGCCGCAGATTTGCGGCGTGATTTGATCCGCCGCTCCAAATGGCCGATTCGCCGCGAGAGATTTAACAATTCGTGTCGCGACGGGAGGTCCAGCCTGCGCAGCAGTGGGCCTAGCCGCTTGGACGCTTCTTTTTCCAGCGTCAAGAGAAACCGTTCTGCCCGCGACTCTACGTCCTTGGAAGCCCGCTCGGCCCGTTTTTCCAGGTCGGTGCGCAGCCGCTGTGCTTGGCTGAACAGGCGGTCCAAGGCGCGCTTTTGATCGCGTGTGATGATGTTTGTCGCACGCTTGCGCGTGCGCTCCAAAAGGCTTTCAGTGTCACGTTGTAGGTGACGCATATTGACCTGCAAACGGGACAACAGGTGGCTCGCCTCGGACTTGCCCTTCTTCGTCATCGCGGCTCTCCCTTGCACGACAGCTTTCTCTACTCCTCGTCCGAGGTTGTGACAATAGCACGCGAATGGCGTACGCCATAGCATTGCCATTGACGCCTGACGCCAGATCGGCATAGTGTCGCGATTGCTGTGTCAGTAACAAAAATGGGGGATTTCGGGCGTGTTTTGGCCCGCCGCATGGGCATAATAGTCCTGGTCGGCATGTGGGGATGGATGCCGGCCTCCATGGCGGCTGGGGTTCAGTGCGATGGCGATCCGCAACTGCAGCTCAGCAGCTTGGAGGCCATGCTGTTTGAGGAGACCGACCCCAACTCTGGCGGCGCGGGCTGCTCTGGTAGCGATGTCAATGGCGACGGTTTAGGGAGCGCCGCCGACGTAACCAGCCAGATTCAGGTGCTGTCAGCCCCCACCACCCCCACGCCCACACTGTTTCCCACGGCCGCGCCGCGCACCGGCCCGCGGGTGGCCGTATTTGCGCTCGCTGCGGCTGACGGCACCCTTATTCCGCACGTTCCCGGAGTTCCTGATAGTCTGCTGCTGTTCCAACGCAATGTCGGTTCGGGATTCCAACTGGTCATTGAAGCACTGCCGGGAACTGATGGTGCGGCGGTTGGGACAGGCGTGTTCAATCCGAAGCTGGACGCTCCGACCGCACGACCCGACCTGCAGATCCAGGCTTCGCGCCCGCTGGGCGACGGTAATCCAAGCGTTTGTGACGTCGGCGGTATTCCGGGCTTTGATCCGCCCGATTTCAGCGTTCACCAGGCGGTCTCAAACGCGTTGAACGACTTTGGCTGCGCCTTTGAGCCAAACACCAATGCCGCGCGTGCTTGCACCTCCGATGCGTTCGGCTTACCCGGCTTCGTCTCGAGCGGGCAGGGTCTGGTTCAATTCTGCATGGTGGTGAATGCCGAAAAGACCTTCCCGCCGGGGGATACCGTATTGAGCATTCAACTGCGAGATCTGAACGGAAATGTGGGTCCATTGAAGCAGGTGGTCATACGCATCGGAGATGAGCCCGCACCGACAGCGACGAGTGTAGCTACAGCGACGGCAACCAGCACCGCAGCTGCAACGCGAACGGCCACGCCCGTGAATACTGCGACCCCGACCTGGACTGTCCCAACGCGCCCGAGCGCAACTCCCTCTTCAGTGTCGCTACCCACAGCAAGCCCGACCCGATCGCCCGCGACGCGCACGTGGTCTGCAACACCCACCTCCACGGCGAGTCTTTCCCCGACCCGCGAGCCCACAGGGACTCATTCGCCGACCCACTCCCTTACAGCCACGCGTTCCGCCACGGCTTCGCCTACCTTGACGGCCGTCCAGCCCTCGGCCACCATAACTTCGACGCCGACAAGTACGTCAACAGCGGCAACTCCGCCGACGAGTACGCGCACGCTTACGGTGCCGCCTACGTTTACTTCCACAAAGCCTGGATTTACTGAAACACCAACCTGGACCATACCGCCGACCCGCACGCCCACCGCCAGCCCCACGAGGACAAGTACGCGCACTCCGACTCCCTCGTCTACAGCCAGCAGTACTGCTGTGGTGGCGACCTCGACTCAGACGGCAACACCGAGCCAAACGCCTGCGGAGAGTCCAACTGGTTCTGCCACCCCTTCCCCTGCTTCATCGCCTAGTGTTAGGCCCGCCACGCCCACTTGGACGTTGCCCCCGACGCGCACCGCGACGGCGAGCCCCAGCATCACCAATACGCGGACCTCCACGCCATCGGCTACGCCGACCCGGACGGCCGTCGGGTCGACTCCGGCCAGCACCGCTTCACCGAGTCAGAGCCCAACCCGCTCTGCGACTGCTACATTGAGCCCGCTGCCATCTCCCACTGCAACTGTTTCCGACGGCAGTCCAAGCCAGACCCCTTCGGTGACGGCAACCACCACTGCAAGCCCCACCGCCACCGAGACTGCAACTGCCACCGCTTCGGTAGCGCACACGGGGGTGCCGGCGACTTCCACCAGCACGCCGAGCCCCTCCAGTACCAGCACAGCCACGCTTACGGTGACGCCCACCTGGACGAACTCAGCGACACCGGCGTCCACAGTGACCCTCACTTGGACGACCTCGCCGGCACCGAGTAGCACAAACACTCCGACGCGGTCGCCGACTGCCCCTCCGGCTACGGGCACTCCGACTTGGACGCCGCCGTCGACTCGCACTCCGACGCCAACCCGCACCCCGACCGCAACGCGCACCGCCACCAGCAGCCCGACTGCGACTGCGTCATGGACTCTGACGCCGGTTCCACCTTCAGCAAGCCCGACGACCACGCGGAGCGCGACGCGAACGCCCACGTCAACGCCAGTTCCGCCATCACCCACGCCATCGTGGACACCGCCCCCCAGCCGCACGCCGACCGCGACTCCCACCGAAACCAAGACGCCGACGGCGCTTCCATCAGCAACTGCGACCAGCTTGCCGCCAACTGCCACGATCACTCGGACTTCCTCTCCTACCAGCACCCCGACGCTCACCCCCACCGTCACCGCGACTCACACCTTGACCGCGACACGGACTAGTACGGCTTCACCGACGCCGACGCGTACTGCGACGCCGAGCCGCACGCCGACATTGACGCCGACGCCGACGTTGACACCGACCGCCACACTGACGAGGACTCCAACCTCGACGCCAAGCGCCACGCTGACCCCTACCGTCACGCAAACCCCCACGGTGACCAATACACCCACACCCACCAGTCCGCCGGATCCGGTGGTCAGCTTCTTCGGACTGGCACGTGGTGATGACTTGGTGCTGCCGACGCCAACTTTAATGACCGATGATGGCAGCCCGATTTATCAATGGACCGCCACCAACCCTGCCAACGGGGCATACGGATTCAGGCTGGTGGTCGAGGGTCGGCAAGCCGCATCGTTAGACTGTGGAGCCGTCACGTGCATGGCTACGAACACCTTTGCCTGGAACCTGTCCAACCCCACCGCACTGCCGGACCTGCAGATCGAAGTATCGAACAATCTGGGTAATGGCAGCTCGACGGTGTGCGACGACACCTCACCCACACTCGGAGGCATACCAGCTGTGAATCCCTTCGACTTCTCGCCAGCCGCGGCGGCGGCCGTAAATGATCTCGCGTGTCGGTTCAAGAATGGTTCCGGTGCCTACAGTGGGATCACGATTTCAGCCGACGCTTGCACAATGCTCATGCCCTCACAGGAATACGGGTTCGTGAACGGTGCCAGCGACGTCCAGTTCTGTGCCCACGTGTCGCAGCCGATCGGCTTTCCGGTTGGTGACACAGTGGTGGCCGCACGTGTCCGTGACATCTACGGCCACGTCAGCGAGGTTGCCACAATCGTCATTCGCGTGGTCTCGCCGTGACCCCGCGGACTTCTCAGTTGCTATTTGGGCGGCAGCACTGGCAGGTTTCCTCCCTGCCCGGTGAGCAGCTGCTGCTTGCTGTATTCCTTCCGCAGCGATTCGTTTTCCTGCGCTAGTCGTTCTTGTTCTTTGGCGACCTGTTGGAGCCGTTCTTCCAGCTCGCGCTTTTCGGCCCGCAAGGTCGCGGTCTCGGGATCTTCCTGCCGAGGACGCTGTTCTAGCTGCGTCGCCTGCTTGGCCGTGCCCGCATAACGCATGTGGCCGGCGAAGAATCCCGCTCCCGCGGCTGCGGCAACCGCTATCGCGGTGATCACCCAGCGCATCACACGTCAACTCTCGTATCGACTATTTCACCGTCCAAGTGTCACCGCGGCTCAGCAACTCCTCCAGGTCTCCATTGCCCTGGCGCTGGATGGCGGATTGCATCTGTGCGGCCAGTGCCGTTTCATACGCCGGCCGCTGGCGGGCGCGAAACACGCCGATGGGGACCGGGAATTCAGGCGGCCCCACCAGGCTTAGCATGAATGCCAGGGCTGAGTCGTTTTCGTCGTGAACAACGAGATCGCTCTCGCTGATTCCGTTCTCCAGCTGGACAACATCGAGGGAGTGGCCGCGCATGCGCAACCCCTTGTTGCGACTCTTGCCGAAAATCAGAGGTTTACCATGTTCCAGGACGAGTTGGTGGTCGGCTTTGGTATCCTTGTCTGTCAAAGAAGCAAAGGCGCCGTCATTGAAGATGTTGCAGTTCTGCAGGATCTCGATGAAGGCAGTTCCGCGATGCTCGTAAGCGCGCCGGATCAGGTCTTGCAGATGTTTGGCTTCAACATCGATGCTGCGGGCGACAAAAGATCCGTCGGCCCCCAAAGCGACCGATGCCGGGTTGAAGGGATGGTCCACGGAGCCGAACGGAGTGGACTTGGTGATCTTCCCTTGCTCGGAAGTCGGCGAGTACTGGCCCTTGGTCAAACCATAGATGCGGTTGTTGAACAGCAGAATGTTGATGTCGAGGTTGCGCCGCAGCACGTGGATGAAGTGGTTGCCACCTATCGACAAGGCATCCCCGTCGCCGGTAGCCACCCAAACTGACAGGTCCGGCCTGAACGCCTTGAGCCCGGAAGCGATCGCCGGCGCGCGGCCGTGGATGCTGTGGAATCCGTACGTGTTCATATAATAGGGAAAGCGGCTGGAACACCCGATTCCGGAGATGAAGACAATGTTCTCTCGCGCAACGCCCAACTCTGGCATCACTTTCTGTACCTGCGCCAGGATGGCGTAATCACCGCAGCCGGGACACCAGCGGACCTCTTGATCCGAGACAAAATCTTTACGGGTGAGTTTAGGGGACGACATGGTTGACATGAGCATCAAGCCTCCAACGCGCGCAAGATGCACTGAGCAATCTCGGAAACCTTGAACGGCAAACCTTGGACCTTGTTGAGACCGACCGCATCCACCAGATACTCGGCGCGCAGAATCTTTACCAACTGACCGAGGTTCAGCTCCGGCACCAGTATTTTCCTAAAGCGCTTCAGAACATCGCCGAGGTCGCTTGGCAGTGGGTTAAGATAACGTAAATGCACGTGTGACACTGCTTTGCCCCGTGCGCGCACCTCGTCAACCGCCGCCGCTACGGCACCGAAGGTACTTCCCCACGCCACCACCAGCACATCGCCTGCAGGGGCGCCTCGCACCTCGGTGGGCGGAATCTCGGCGGCGATTCCGGCGACTTTCCTGGCCCGCACCCGCATCATCTGCTCGTGATTTGTCGGCGCATAACATACGTTACCGCTAAGGTATTCCTTTTCCAGGCCGCCAATGCGGTGTTCTAGACCCGGCGTGCCCGGAATCACCCACGGGCGCGACAGCGTCGTCTCGTCTCGCAAGTACGGAAAGAATCCCGTCGGGTCGGTACGAAACCTGACCGGCACCTCCGGCAATTCCGCCGTTCTCGGGATTCGCCACGGTTCCGATCCGTTGGCCAGATAGCCGTCAGAAAGGAGAATCACCGGCGTCATGTACTTGATGGCGATGCGGATGCTTTCGAAGGCGGCGTAGAAACAATCGACTGGAGTCGATGCCGCGATGACCGGAACGGGGGAATCACTGTTGCGCCCAAAAAGAGCCATCAACAGGTCGCCCTGTTCCGTCTTGGTGGGGAGCCCGGTGCTGGGCCCGCCGCGCTGAATGTCACAAATCACTATGGGAAGCTCTACGCTCACGGCGAGATTGATGGTCTCCGCTTTCAGACACATGCCAGGGCCGCTGGTGGTGGTGACCGCCGCGGCGCCTCCGAAAGCGGCACCCAGAGCGGCTCCAATGCCGGCGATTTCATCTTCAGCCTGGAAGGTGTAGACACCGAAATTCTTCAGGCCGGCCAACTCGTGCAGGATGTCGCTGGCGGGGGTGATCGGATAACTGCCGAGGAACAGCGGGATCCCCGCTTGGCGCGCCGCGGTCACAAGACCCAGCGCTATGGCGGTGTTGCCGGTGACGTTGCGGTACTTTCCGCACTGGATGCGCGCCGGCTTCACCTCATACGAGGTGGCAAACATCTCAGTTGTGTCGCCGAAATTATAGCCCGCCCGGAGTACCCGTGAATTGGCCTCGGCAAGCTCCGGCGTCTTGCGGAACCGCTGCCGGATCCAGTTCTCCGTCGGTTCGATCGAGCGGTGGAACATCCATGACGTCAGCCCGAGGGCAAAGAAGTTCTTGCATCGGCTCACGATACGGGCCGAGAGGTTCATATCCTTCAAGGTGAGTGCCGTCAGCTTGCTGATGTCGACCGGAAATACCTGAAAAGCGTCAAGAGATCCGTCCTTGAGGGGGTTCGACGTATACTCCGCCTTCTTCAGGTTGGTGTCACTGAAAGCTTCGGTGTCGACGATGAGTATGCCGTTGCTGCGCAAGTCGACCAAATTCACCTTCAATGCGGCGGGGTTCATCGCGACCAGCACGTCGAGATCATCCCCCGGGGTAAATACCTCACGGCTGGAAAAGTTGAGCTGGAAGCCGGAGACGCCGGCTAGTGTGCCGGCCGGGGCGCGAATCTCAGCGGGGAAGTCCGGCAGGGTGCTCAAGTCGTTGCCGGCAAGCGCGGATTCGTTGGTGAACTGCATGCCGGCAACCTGCATGCCGTCACCGGAATCACCGGCAAAGCGGATGACAACCGAAGTCCTTTCTTCAACCGACTTACCAGCCGCGGCGGTCTCGGGCAGCGCACTCATCTATGTACCTTTCTTATTCCGGCGGCAAGCGCACGCCGACCCTCTCGCCTCGGGATAGCGCCACTGCCGTTCACGCGCATGGAATGTGCCTCTCTTTGTAGCGGCAGGCCTGAGCATTTTCAATTCGTCAGGCGGCGGCTTCGACGGCTATGACTTCGTACCGGCTTTCTTCCAGGTCAGCCAGCGGCTTGATCAGGACTTTCTTACCCAGCTGTGCTTCCAAGGAGCGCAGGATCCGCTCCTCTTCGCGTTCGAGGAACTGTGCCACGGCGGGATGGACCTGCACCATGATTTGAACCACGCCGGGGTTCAGGGCGGCTTCGCGCTGTACGCGCCGCAGAATCTCGTGCGCGATGGTTTCAGTCGACTTCACGAATCCACGGCCGGTGCACTCCGGGCAAGGCGCGCACAGCACCTGGGCGAGGCTCTCGCGCGTGCGCTTGCGAGTCATCTCGATCAGCCCGAGATCGGAGATGCGTAACACCTTGGAACGAGCTTTGTCCTTCTTCAGCGAGTCGCCCAGAGTCTCAAACACCTGACGCTGGTTGGTGCCATCCTCCATGTCGATGAAGTCGATAACGATCAGGCCCCCGATGTTACGCAAGCGCAACTGCTCGATGATGACCTTGGCGGCTTCGAGATTGGTCTGCAGGACAGTCTCTTCTTGTGTCTTTTTCCCGACGAATCGTCCCGTGTTGACATCAATCACGGTCAGCGCTTCGGTGTGGTCGATCACTATGTAGCCGCCCGACTTGAGCCAGACTTTCCGCTCCAGGGCTTTGGCGATCTGGGAATCAATTCCGAACCGGTCACCGATGGGCTCGGTGTTTTCGTACAACTCCACCCGGGGCTTAAGCCGGGGCATGACAGTGTCGAGGAAGTCAAGGATGCGCTGGTAGTCGCGCGGATTGTCAACCACCAGCCGTTGTGTGTCTGCGGTAAAGAGGTCGCGCACGGTGCGCAGGACGAGGTCCATATCATAGTGCAGCAGTGTGGGTGCCCCAGCGCGATCGCTCTTGTGGAGAATGCGGTCCCAGAGTTTGAGCAGGAAGCGGCTGTCGCCCTGGATTTCACGTTTGGAAAGGCCTTCGCACGCCGTGCGGATGATGAAGCCGCCCTCCTGGGGCCGCTCTGATTCGACGATCTCCTTGAGGCGGGCCCGTTCGTCTTCATCTTCGATGCGGCGCGAAACACCGACGTGATGGGTGGATGGAGTGAAAACAAGATGGCGCCCGGGCAACGAAATGACCGAGGTGACCCGTGCGCCTTTGCTTCCGATTGGCTGCTTGGCCACCTGTACGACGATCTCCTGGCCTTTCTTGAGACGTTCTTCGATGGGTACGCGGCGCAAGGCTGGCCTATGGTTACCGGCATCCTCGCCCTCCTCCACCGTGTCGGCGAGCAAATCCTCCTCAGTTATAAATTCGTCCCCGAGATCGGCATAAAGATCTGATCCGTGGAGGAAAGCTGCTTTCTCCAGTCCGATGTCGACAAAAGCTGCCTGCATGCCGGGCAGCACCCGGGTCACGCGGCCTTTGTAGATGTTTCCCGCGACGCCCCTGTCACGAGCGCGTTCGATAAAGACCTCGGTGAGCCGTTTCTGCTCGAGCAAGGCGACCCGCGTTTCGTACGGTGCCGAGTTGATGATGATCTCACGCGCCACGGGATCTCGATGCGGTCTGTGTCACTGCCTTGGTCAGGGCGATGTAATATGCGGGGTAACTCCCGGTTGTGAGGGCATCATAGGGTTCCCCCTCCAAAAGGGCAAGAACGTAGGCCCCGCATCGGGCAACGGCGCCCGGTGTCACATTGTTGACTTCGCAATTGGCCCCGGCTACAGGATGCTGTACTTACTTGGCGCTAACGTGTTTGCAAGATGGCTGCTGTAACGTCGGTGCTCAATACCAAGGTGCTCGTTCTTAACCGGTCTTATCTGCCGGTCCATATCACCTCGGTGAAACGTGCTTTTTCGCTGCTTTATCAAGGGGTTGCGCACGCAGTCAACGAGCAGTACCGCACTTTTGATTTCGATAGCTGGGCGGATTTGTCGGTGTCGGTTCAGGACGATTCGGTGGGCATGGTCGACCGGGTAATACGGGTCCCCCGGGTGATTCTGTTGATCGCCTACGACCGCTTGCCGCGGCGACAGGTGCGCTTCAGCCGCTTCAACATCTATGGCCGGGACCGTAACACCTGCCAGTACTGCGGGGAGAAGTTTCTGCGCAGCGAGCTGAACCTCGACCATGTCATCCCGCGCTCACAGGGGGGTGCATCCCGTTGGGAGAACGTCGTCTGCTCGTGCCTGGCGTGTAACCGTCGCAAAGGCGGTCGCACCCCTGCTCAAGCCGGCATGTATCTGCTCCGGCCGCCTCGCCGCCCTGAATGGACTCCGTTCATGCTGGAGTCCTTTAGCCCCCGGCGTTACAAAGAGTGGGCGCCGTTCGTGTCCGTCGTTGACTCCTCCTATTGGAACACAGAGCTCCTGGAGTAAGTTCCACCGCCTCCAGCGCCTGCCCTGGCACTGGCGCGCGAAACCGATTATTTCTTGACCCACGGTAATGCCTGTGAAATACTCCAGCCGCGGGGTGGTGGTGTGCGGATAAAACAACTCGAACTGATCGGCTTCAAGTCGTTCGTTCATCGAACCGTTGTGGATTTCCCCCGAGGGGTTACGGCAATTGTTGGACCCAACGGGTGTGGCAAGTCCAACGTCGTCGACGCTATCCGGTGGGTGCTGGGCGAGCAAAGCCCGAAACACCTCCGGGGCGATTCCATGGAAGATGTCATCTTCAATGGGAATGATCGCGTCGCTCCCACTGGGATGGCGCAGGTGTCGCTGATCTTCGAGAACGACCCGGAGGAGCGGCGTCCGACGACGGAACTGGACCTCGACGTCTCAACTGTACCGGCACATTTTCGCGAGCTCTCCGAGATCATGGTGACGCGCCGCTATTTCCGCTCCGGCGAGTCAGAATACTTCATCAACAAGACCCCCTGCCGCCTGAAAGACATCACGGAATTGTTCCTCGGCACTGGCATCGGTTCGAAGGCCTACGCCATCATCGAGCAGGGGCGCGTCGAGCAGTTGATCAATGCCAGGCCCGAGGATCGCCGGCTTTTCATCGAGGAGGCCGCGGGGACCACTCTCTACCGCAGCCGGAAATTGGCCGCGGAACGTAAGATGGAAAGGGCCCGGGAAAACTTACTGCGCGTGAACGACGTGCTTCACGAAATCCAGCGACAGATTCAGTATCTGAATCGGATGGCGAAGAAGGCAGAACAGTACAAGTCATTGCACGACGACATTCGGCAGCTTGACCTGGCCCTCGGCGCCATGCAGTGGCAGCAACTCAGCATCGCCCTGGCGGCGCTCGAATCGGAGCTGGAAACCTACCGCAATCGGGATCGACAAACCCACGCGCATCTGGAGCAGTTGGAGACCGAGCGAGTCGAGAAGGTGGCGGCGCAGACGGCTGCGGAGCAGGCCTTAGCGCAAAAACGCGAGGCTGCGGCGGTGCTTGATTCGGAGTACAGGAGTGTGCAGCAGCGCCTGACGCTGTTGCAGCAGCAAATTGGCGAGCGTGAACGGCGCCTCGCCCGTCTGCAGGCCGAGTCGATCTCGCAGACGCATCGGCAGGAGGAAGTCCAGCGCGCCATCCAGCAGCAAGAAGGCGAGCGTGCCCGCTCGGCCCAGTCCGTGCTGTTTGATGAAGGCGAGCTGGCGCAAAAGGAGAAGGACTTTACTGAAGCCCGCGCGCAAGTTGGTGCCGCCATCCGGGAGTGCGAAGCTCTGAAAGACAGAGTCGTGGGCCTGGCAGCGCGCGAGGCGGAGTGTCGCAATGTGCTCGCTTCACTGACGCGGCGGCGGGATGAAGCCGTCCGGCGGCTGCAGAAGCTTTCGACTGAAGCGGCGGAAGCGAGCGACCGCTTGTCGGCACTCGAGGCGGCGGTGGCCCGACGCCAATCGGAAGTGGCGGCACTGCGCCAACGGCTGCACACTGCGCAAGGCGAGAAAGAACAGCGCGCCGAACGCATGCGTCAGCTGGCCGAGAGTCGGCGAAGCAGTGAGCGGCTGGTAAATGAGACCCAGAGCCTCTTGCTCCAGCTGCGGTCACGGCTCGACTCGGTGCGCGAGATCCAGCGCAATTACGAAGGGTATCAACGTGGAGTCAGGTCCATCCTCCTCGGCGCGCGGCCCGATGTCGGCGTGCTCGGAGTGGTGGCGGACGTCATCGGCGTGCCGGAACCCTACGAACGCGCCGTCGCTGCGGCGCTTGGCGACCGCTTGCAGTACGTCATCGTGCGCCAGGAGGATGACGGAGTCGGTGCCGTAGCGACACTGCGGCAGGAAAATTCGGGGCGTGGGAGCTTCATTCCCTTGTCGCCTCGCCCGGTTCCCATGAACGGCAACGGCGCGGCCAGCCTGAATGGAAACACGCGGCGACTGCTGGATCTCGTCGATGTCGATGAACCATACCGCCACGTGGCTGATGCCCTGCTGGGCGAGGTGGTCCTGGTACCGGACCTCGACTCCGGTCTGGCGTTATGGCGCAGGAACGGCGTCCACGTCACCATGGTGACGCCCGAAGGCGACGTAATCGACGCAACTGGGGTCATCACCGGCGGCAGCGAACGGCCACTCGAAGAGGAAATCGTCTCGCGCCGACGTGTCTCCCAAGAGCTCGTGGGCAAAGTTGCAGCCGCGGAGGAACGCCTCACCAGCGCCCGCGCGCAGCTCGATGGCTTGGATCATGAGCTGGGTGAGCTGGAGGCCGGTTTGAAAAGTCTCGACCAGGAGACGCATGCCTTGGCCGTGGAGCTGGTAGCCGGTGAGAAGGATCTCGAGCGCCTGGAAAGCGAACGCCCCCGTTGGCTGGACCGTCTTGAGCTGGCCCGCTTTGAATCGGCCAGTGCCATGGCCGAAGAGGCGGAACACGGGACGGCAATGGAGCAGACTTCGGATCAGCTCGCTGAGTTGACCGCCAGCCGTACGGAGCTGGAATCAATTTTACGTGCGGCCCAAGAGGCCGCCGCGCTGGCGGCGGCGCGAGTGGAGGATCTCAGTAGCGAACTGACCGGTATCAAGGTGCGGGTTGCCGAACGGCGCCAGCGCCATGAGGCTGCTATTGCTGCCCTGTCGCGCTTGAATCTGCAACGCGAAGAGCTCACGGCCCAAGCGGCCGCTGTTGCGCTTGAGATGGAAGAAACTCAGCGCGAACACCTCAGTCTGCAAGCCGCCGTGCAGGAAGCAGAGAGTCAGAGCAGCGCGCTGCAGACAAGACGCCACACGCTTGAGACTGACATCGCACAGGCGCACGCGGTCCTTGAACATGCCTGTGCCGCTGTCGTTGATCATGAACGAAAGTTGCACGACATCCGGGCACAGCTGGACGAGTTTCGTACCCAGCTGTCGCAATGTGAGATCGCGATCGCGGAAAAGCGTCTGCGGGCCCAGCAGCTGGCGGATACCATTCGAGAGAAGTACGCCGCCGAAGTGGGAGATCAGGTTGCCTTCACGCCCGCCGAGGAGGCGGCGCAAGCCATCGAGCGGCTGGAGAACCTGCGCGCCAAGCTCGCTAGGTTGGGTGAGGTGAACATAGGCGCCATCGAGGAGCTCCAGGAGCTGGAGCAGCGGGCACAGTTCCTGACGGCGCAAAAGGGGGACCTGGAACGCTCGTTGGCCGACCTGGAACGTACGATTCAGCGCCTGAACAGGGCGTCTCGAACCCGCTTTGCTGAAACCTTCGCGGCTGTGAATGAAAAATTTCAGACTGTTTTGCCACGCCTCTTTCGTGGTGGCGAAGCCCGTCTGGTGCTCACCGATGAGCACAACCTGCTCGAAACGGGCGTCGAGATCATCGTCCGCCCGCCGGGCAAACGCCTGGACACGGTAACGCTGCTGTCCGGCGGCGAAAAGGCCTTGGTGGCAGTGAGCCTCATCTTCTCGCTATTTCTCATCAATCCGACGCCGTTTTGTTTCTTGGACGAAGTCGACGCACCCCTCGATGACGCGAACATCGGGCGCTTCGCAAACCTGGTGCGCGAGACCAGCGAGCGCTCGCAGTTCATCGTCATAACGCACAATAAGAGGACAATGCAGGCTGCTGATGTTCTCTATGGCGTGACCATGGAGGAGCCTGGTGTATCCAAGGTCATCTCGGTTGCCATGCATTAGGTAACACGGCAGTCCCGGCAGCAGTCGCATTTGCCTACGCCGCTGGTTAGACTGCCGGCGGTGGACCACGGTATGGCTTGGAGCTGGGAACTTCTACTGGTAGGCGCCCTCGCGGCCATGGTCCTCTGCGCCGGGATCATCTACCTGATTCGGAGGCGATTGTCGCGGCCTGGGCTTGAGCGGAAGAGCATTACCCCCGCCCCCCTAGGGCCGCGCGGCCTCACCGACGGTCTCACCCGTACACGACAGAGTCTGCTGTACCACCTGCGTGAAGCTTGGTCAGCAGGGAGGGATACAGAAGCGCGCTTGTTGGCGCTCGAGGAAGCCTTGCTGGCGGGTGACGTGGGACCAAAAGCGACCCAGCAGTTGCTGGCCGAGCTGCGGCCGCTGGCGAATCGTCTGGAAGATGCAGAGGCATTGCGCCGCGCGCTGGCAGACCGAATCAGAGTCACTTTATCGAGTGATGGCGGGCAGGAATCGAGGGCCAAGCCGCATGTGATCCTTGTCGTTGGCGTAAACGGCGTCGGCAAGACGACCACCATCGGCAAGCTGGCCTGGCAGTACAGCCAACGCGGTCAGACGGTGCTCTTGGTGGCAGCCGACACCTTTCGGGCAGCAGCCGCCGAACAGCTGGAAATCTGGGCGCAGCGCCTGCAAGTGGCATGTGTGCGCCATCAAAGTGGCGCCGACCCGTCAGCGGTGGCTTTCGACGGGATCAAGGCGGCGCTGGCCCGCGAAGTGGATGTGGTCATCGTGGACACGGCGGGCAGATTGCACGTGAAGGCCCACCTCATGGAGGAGCTGAAGAAAGTCGCGCGCGTCATTGCGCGACAGCTCGACGGCGCACCGCATGAGATCCTACTCGTCATAGATGCCACTACCGGTCAGAACGCGATCAACCAGGTGCGGGTCTTCTGCGAGGCGCTGCCGGTTTCGGGTATAGTGCTGACCAAATTGGACGGCACCGCCAAGGGTGGGGCGATTCTGGGCCTTCGAGCCGAGCTAGAGGTGCCGATCCGGTACGTCGGGATTGGGGAAGGGGTGGCCGATCTCATGCCGTTCGATGCCGGCGCCTTTGTCGAGGCGCTGCTTTCCCATGGATGAGTTTGTCGCGGATGTCCGCTGTTACTGACACTTACACAAGTCCGGGTCATTAGCAGTCAGAGATGTCCGCTTGACAGCTGACTTGACCGTCTTTTATGGTGCGGTGGCGCTTGAGATATCAGCCTTATGGATCTGGAAAATTTAAAGGTTTTAGAAGGGAAGATCGGTCAGCTCCTCGACCAGCACGAGCGTCTGCGTGGGCAACACCAGGAGTTGCTGGAGCAGCTGAGAGAGCGCGAGAAACAGGTCACCGAAGTGACCAATCAGTTGCAGCAATATGAGCAGGAACGCTCTGAAATTCGCTCGCGTCTGGAACGTATCCTGCTTCGACTACAGGCTCTGGGACTGGGGTAATCAGCAAGTGAGTGCGCCGCTAGAGATCGAAGTCATGGGCCAGCGGCTGACCGTCAGAAGCGAGGAAGACAAGCAACACGTCCAAAGCGTTGCGCGTTATCTGGACGAGCAAATTCGCCGGGTCGCAGAGACCCAAACGACGAAGACCATGGTGCAGGCGGCTTTGGTGGCAGCATTGAATATTGCGAGTGATTATTGGAAACTACAGCATCAACAGCAGGAAGTTGATAAAGCGGTATCCCGTATGGTCCGGCGCATGGCTATTGAAATCGCTGAGCCCTTCGGCACGAAAGGAGAAGCACCGCAGGCAGCGTGTGATCGGATCTCTTCGGATCTCTACTGAGCCTGAGGTGTTGGCGTAGCTTACTTTATACTTGGATGATGGCCGATTTACGGCCGGGAACTTTGTAGATACAGGACAGACAAGACAAGGACGCTTCATGGATGGGGCGGGGTTGGCTGTGGGATACACATTTGAATTGGGTAGTGTTGCATTTGAATCGTGAAGACGAACGGGGGACCGCCTGTCCTTACGGTGGCGGACGGTCGGGCACGAAAGAGCTGGATTTAATAATGACGATGGGACGGACAGCACCTCGATACGACGTCCGGAGCCCCCGCAGCACTGTAGTTAGGTAGACACCCACTTCGAACCTGTTGCCGACCTCGCCCCGGTCAGACCAGACCGGATGGTGAGCAATCAAAAGACTGCGATAAGGCGGCTGCTGAGGGCGCAGCGAAGAAAGCTGGCGCCAACGGTGGTGCACGCCGCGGGCACAGCTGTCCACCTGCAGCTCGGCTTGCTGCCGTTCTATAGGGACGCAGCCCGGATCATCATGGCCTACCTGCCGGAGGAGAATGAAATTTCCACGGCCAAAATAATCACGGAGAGCTGCAATCTCGGCCGAGAAGTATACCTCCCTCGCACCGCTCCAGTCGCATGCTTCGTACGCTGGCGAATAGGCGAACAGCTGGTGCGCGGACGCAGCGGGATGATGGAACCGTGCGGTGGCAGTCAGTTGCCGAACAACCTCTCTGCCGTCGCCTTCATTCCTGTGGTGGGCTGGGATGAAACCGGGATGCGCTTGGGTCGCGGCGGCGGATACTATGACCGCATTCTGACACATCAAAACGGTGGAATTCTGCGGGTGGGTTTGGCCTATGAATTTCAACGTTGTCCCGAGATCCCGCGCGATCCTTGGGATGTGCCCTTGGACTATATCATTACGGAGCAACGGGTGATCCGGTGCGGAGACCGCGCTGAGGTCCAACCCGAGTGGCTCTAGAAAGGAGGTAGGGAGCATGCTGAGTTACACGAGTGCTGGCTTGCTGATCGCTCTGCTGTCGATTGTGCTGACCTTTGCTCTGGACCGTATTCGTCAGCAGCGGACGCGCCAACAGGCAAAGAACGCCGAAGAGACAGCGCAGCGCGTACTCGGCGAGGCCCGGGCCGAAGCCGAAGCAGTGCGAAAAGAATCTGAAATCAAAGCCAAAGAAGTCATTCTCCAAGCCAGAGCCGAAGCGGAACGGGAGTCACGTGAACGGCGGCGCGAGTTGCAGCAAGTGGAGCGCCGACTGAGCGGTAGAGAAGAGAATCTTGAAAAGCGTGCAGAACAGATTGAGAAGCGGGAGGCGGAGGTCACCAAGCTGGAGCTTGCGCTACGCCAGAAGGAAAAAACGCTAGCGGACCGTGAGGAGCAGTGTCGCGCCGCCACTGATGAAACCCGACAGCAGCTGGAGCGCACCGCTGGGTTTACGCGCGACGAGGCCAAGCGCGCGCTCATGGAACAGATGATCGACGAGTCGCGTCACGAGGCGGCAAAGCGCATACGCATGGTGGAGGAGGAAGCCCGTGCCGAAGCTGACCGGCGAGCCAAGAAGATCATAACCATAGCGATCGAGCGGCTGGCCGGAGAATTTGTGGCGGAGCGTACGGTGTCGGTCGTACAACTTCCCAACGACGATATGAAAGGCCGCATCATTGGCCGGGAAGGACGCAATATCCGCGCCATCGAGGCCGCGACTGGCGTGGATTTGATCGTGGATGATACCCCTGAGGCGGTCATTCTCTCGTGTCACAATCCGATCCGGCGCGAGATTGCACGAATTGCGCTCGAACGGCTCATTTCAGACGGCCGCATCCACCCTGGCCGGGTGGAAGAAGTGGTTCGTAAAGCCGAACAGGAAATCGAAGAGAGCATCCGGGAGGCCGGACAGAAGGCGATTTTCGAAGTCGGTATCCACGGTGTTCACCCTGAGATAGTCAAGCTGCTCGGGATGCTGAAGTATCGGTACAGCTACGCTCAAAATGTGCTCGCACATTCGATCGAGGCGGCCTTTCTGTGCGGTGCCATGGCGGCAGAGCTGGGCCTGAACGAGAAGCAGGCGCGGCGCGCAGCTCTTCTCCACGATATAGGCAAGGCCCTGACACACGAGGTGGAAGGTTCACACGCGATCATCGGTGCCGATATCGCGCGTAAGTACGGGGAGTCCGCCAAGATAGTGAACGCCATCGCGGCGCATCACGAAGAAGTGAAGGCGGAGACCATCCTCGCCCCATTGGTTGATGCCGCCGATGCCCTCTCCGGGGCGCGGCCAGGTGCTCGACGAGAGATGCTCGAGAGCTATGTACGTCGGCTCGAGGATCTGGAACGTATCAGCAACTCCTTCAAAGGGGTGGAAAAATCGTTCGCCGTTCAGGCTGGGCGGGAAATCCGAATCATTGTCGAACCACGCACGGTCAATGATGATCAGGCATTTACCCTGGCTCACGATGTCGCGCGCAAGATCGAGAGCGAGATGACCTATCCCGGACAGATCAAGGTCACGGTGATCCGTGAGACACGGGCGAATGAGTATGCGCGCTGAGCACTGAAATTTGCCAGATCTTGGCGTTGAGCCATGCGAATCTTGTTCTTGGGTGACGTAGTCGGTAAATCAGGCCGGCGCGCGGTTGCCGCGGTTCTTCCTCGGTTGATCGACCGTGAGCGGCTCGACTTCGTGGTCGCCAATGGCGAAAACGTCGCCGGGGGCGCGGGTGTTGATCCCAAGAGCGCGCGCGAATTGCTGGAGGCTGGAGTCGATGTTTTGACCTCGGGCAACCACATCTGGCGTGACAAGAACATCGTCGAATTCATCGATAATGAACCGCGCTTGCTGCGACCGGCCAATTTCCCTCCCATGGTGCCCGGGAGGGGATGGACGGTATCTGAGACCGCGGCGGGAATACCGGTGGCGGTTGTGAATTTGATCGGACGTGTGTTCATGGACAGCGTCGACTGTCCTTTCCGGGTGATCGAGGCCCTCTTGCCGGAGGTACGGGCGCGAGCTCGGATCGTTCTCGTCGACATGCACGCGGAAGCGACCTCGGAGAAAACGGCCATGGGATGGTTTCTCGTCGGCAAAGTTTCAGCTGTGGTGGGCACGCATACGCACGTGCAGACGGCGGACGAGCGCCTGCTGGCTGGCGAGACGGCCTACATCACAGACTCCGGGATGTGCGGGCCGACAGAATCGGTCATTGGGGTGCGTCACGAATTAACCCTTCGGCGCTTCCTCACGCACATGCCGGTGAAGTTCGAAGTGGCGAGCGGCCCGGCTAGCGTACAGGGCGTAGTTCTGGACGTCGACGCTGAGAGCGGCCGCGCCCTCGGCATTCGCCGGGTACAGGAGCTTTATGATATCTAGCGCGGCGGTGTGCGGGATGCGGCGGCGTTGGTACAAGGACGATCAGAATCCTCTATGAGCGCTATTTCGCTCGAACAGCAACTGGCGATTATTCGGCGCGGGACCGTCAATGTTCTGCCCGAGGAAGACCTCATCAAGAAGCTCCAGGAGCATCGCCCACTGCGCATAAAGTTTGGCGCCGACCCCTCTGCTCCCGACCTCCACCTTGGACACACGGTTGCGCTCACCAAGTTGAGGCAGCTTCAAGACCTCGGCCACCACGTGATCTTCCTCATCGGCGATTTTACCGGCATGATCGGCGACCCGACCGGTAAGTCCGAGACTCGCAAGTCGCTAAGCCGGGCTGAGGTGACAGCCAACGCCGAGACGTATCGCCAGCAGGTGTTCAAGATTCTGGATCGTGCCCGAACCGAAGTGCGCTTCAATTCCGAGTGGATGGACCAGATGTCGGCTGCCGATATGGTTCGGTTGTGCGGCCATTACACCGTGGCTCGCATGCTTGAGCGCGACGATTTCGCCAAACGTTACGCCGAACAGCGTTCGATCGGCGTGCACGAATTCATGTATCCGCTCGTGCAGGGGTACGACTCGGTTGCCCTGAAGGCGGATATTGAGGTGGGCGGGACGGATCAGCGCTTCAATCTCCTCGTCGGACGTGAGATCCAAAAGGCGTACGGGCTTACGCCCCAGGCGATCGTGACTGTGCCCCTGCTGGAAGGAACGGACGGAGTTGCAAAGATGAGCAAGTCGCTGGGGAACGCCATCGGGATTGCTGACCAGCCCGAGGAGATTTTCGGCAAGCTCATGTCCATTTCCGACGTGATGATGCTGCGCTATTACGAACTGCTCACGGCCGAGGACGTCGGTGGCCTTCGGCTGGGCATTGATTCTGGCCAGTTACATCCGATGGCGGTCAAGAAACGGCTGGCCTGTGAGCTCGTGCGCCGTTTTCATGATGAGGCGGCAGCCCAGCGCGCACTGCGGAGTTTTGAGCAGCGCTTCCAAAGGCACGAGTTGCCGGACGATCTACCTACGTTGCAGTGGACGGCCGAGACCGCAGAGGGTCCGCTCCTGGTCGATGTGATCGTGGCGGCTGGTCTGGTAAAGAGTCGGAGCGAGATTCGCCGGCTGATCCAGCAAGGCGCCGTTCGTGTGGATGGGGGTCGCGTCGAGGATATCCGCTTGCGCCTGGTGCCTACCGAGAAAACGCTGGTTATTCAGGTCGGTTCGCGTCGTGCGGTGGCGGTGGGTTTCGTCCCCGCAAAAAAAACTGAGAATTTCGGGCGAAGGGCTTGACGCCCAACCGCCACTCGCTTATATAAACCGTTCCGCCAGAGTGCGGTCGGTCTTTGAAAACTAGGTGGTAATGCCGATCTGCTGGCGCCTTCGGGCGGCAGCAGAGGTGATGAGTTTGTAAGGATGTGACGGACCCGTTGAACAAACGTTATTTCTAGGACGAAGGTTCTGGAGAGTATGTTCTCAACTGGAGAGTTTGATCCTGGCTCAGAACGAACGCTGGCGGCGTGCCTAACACATGCAAGTCGTGCGGGAAAGTAGGGGCAACTCTACGAGTAGAGCGGCGCACGGGTGAGTAACACGTAGGTAACCTGCCTTCGGGACTGGGATAACCTGTCGAAAGACGGACTAATACCGGATAAGACCACAGGGGCTGCGGCCTCTGGGGTAAAAGGTGGCCTCTGCTTGCAAGCTACCACTCGAAGATGGGCCTGCGCGCCATTAGCTGGTTGGTGAGGTAACGGCTCACCAAGGCAAAGATGGCTAGCTGGTCTGAGAGGATGGCCAGCCACACTGGGACTGAGACACGGCCCAGACTCCTACGGGAGGCAGCAGTGGGGAATATTGCGCAATGGGCGAAAGCCTGACGCAGCGACGCCGCGTGGGTGATG
>Ga0214473_10001286_pt1 | contig 33564 bp, 23 predicted proteins | sample RVTome_7_FD_203509 | JGI IMG/M metagenome (GOLD analysis project Ga0214473, IMG submission 203509) | Soil microbial communities from uranium-contaminated site in the Upper Colorado River Basin, Wyoming, United States - RVT98D197 | ecosystem: Environmental > Terrestrial > Soil > Contaminated >... | reverse complement strand
AGGTGTTGAGCCGGCAGTAGCTACTGCTTTGGTAGCACCTGCGCCTGTATGAGCAGCGCTGGTATTTCTGTCCCACCGCTCAATGGAGGTAGAACTAGCAAATGTGCCGACGTTAGCGTTTCCAACTACGTCCGCTACCCAAGAACCATTGGTAAGGGTAGTAATGTTGGTTGTAAGAGCAGTGGCTGAATTTGAGCCATTGGTAATAGCCGCTTCTCTAGGCTGCGGCCTTACATTGCTAAGTGAGATAGCGCCACCAGTACGGCTACTGACTGTTCCGAAATAGGTGATTGTAATAGTAGCCGTTCCCGTTGTCGGGTTTGGCAGATACCATAAATCCGTATCAATGGCATTGTTTTGTCTTCTGCTGGAACCTTTTACCGCCATCAGATTAGCGGTGCCATAAGTTACGCTCCTTATAGTTGCATCTCTCCAGCCTGTATCTTCCGTGGCGGAAGCAATTATCAAGATACGGTTATTTCCACTGCCGACGGTGTGCGACCAGGTCAAAGTAGTGCCGGAACCACCGCTGCTACTGCTGACGGCATCATATGTGACGGTGTCCGCAGTGGTGGCACTTGCGGTATAATCCTGACCTGTTTGATTAGATGTTACGTTGGTGTATGTTCTTGTGGCCGGTGTAAACGCATATCCCTGTTTATCAGGCGTAACTGTGCCATTCCAGCCGGAGACAACCTGTGCGGTATAAACACCGCTGGCGTTGGTAACCGGATTACCCGTCAGGCCGTTCACCTTTACACCGGCAAGGGGGGAACTGTTATAAGTTATTGTGCCGGAAATAGTATAGGCATACTGCGGCGCCGTCAGGCCGTAATTCAAAGCAAAAATCATTATACTTGTAGGCCAGGCGTAATCAGAGGTATTACCATATGTGGAGCCTTGACGTACGCCTCCATCGTTATCGCCATCGGTGGCCAAAATTTTGTCGATAACATTTTGATACTTTGTGAAGGAACCGGTGACTCCGTATTCGCTGACGGCATACCAGCCCCATGCATACCAGCCATCGTGGCCGTATTCGTAGTTGTTGTTTACACCGTTGGCGGCATTAAGGGGCATATACGCATTTGCATAATCTGTTGCCCAGGTGGCCCCGCCCGAATTTTCCTTATAATATGAATTCAAAACACCCCAGACGGCCATCCCGCCCGAAACCGCCCAGCTCTCCGCTGCAAAGTTTGCGGTATTGCCATTAAGCCAAGTTCTAACGTTACCTCCGAGAACAACAGCCCTGTTTTTGTAGGTGGTGCTGTTAACATCCACTCCATACTTGTACAAAGCACCAGAGGCAATGCCGAGGCATATCGCATCCGTAGTGGTGCTTGTACCGGGAGTATTATTAACCAGGTGCTCTGCGCACTGTTCGGCATACCACGAATGGTCCACATATTCAGGTCTGCCTTGATAAACTTGTCTGTATTTCATTTCCGCCAGCAGTCCCCATCCGATGTTGTATGTATTATAGTAATTGGTGGTGGTGCTGCTTTCGTGCCAGGAGGGATTGTAATGACAGTATCTCCAGGAATTATTTAACTCATCAAGGTAAGTTGTATAGTCCCCTGTTAATTCAGCGTAACGAGACCAAAACCATACCGATTCTGCCGTGTTGTCCGTTTCCACGACGGTGGTATAGTCCTCGCCCTCCCATATTCCACCGAGATTTACCCCGCTTTGTACCTGTTGAGTTGTCAGCCAATATGAGGATAGCAGAAATTCATCTTCATACGGAAGATGAGCTTGTGCCATCCCTGCAAAGACCGTTACGAAGCAAGAAGCCAGCAGAGCGATAATTGAGAATTTTCCCTTTGCGACTGATAATGACCGTTTCATTGTCAACCTCCTCTAAAATACCTGATTAAAAAAAATTCTCTCCTCGGCGCGCAAATTGTACGGACCGCGTCCGTACTTCCTTCTTGCGCGAAGGCCGCAGAGAGAATAAAACTGGTTCAATTTGTAATTTATCAATTTTTTCATCCGTGAAAGATTTCAAAACGACCGCTGGCCAACAGCGACCAGACATTAGTGTCGTTTTGACATAAATTTGAAACGGGACTCCGTAAGCGACTTGAACTTCGCAATGTTCAACGTCAAGGCTTATGTTTTTCCCTGCACTACGAGGGTGATTAGGAGGAGACCATATTCTCTCACCCTTCCTCCTGTAACATATTTATATGATGATATCTTACAGGAAACCACAGATTAAAGTCAAGAGAAAAATGCCCAAAATTAACAATTTTACGTCCCATAACCTGTTAAAAAATAATGAGATAAGCAAAAAACTGGATAAAAAGACTTAATCTTTTGATGGTATAGGTGAAAATGCATGAAGCAGAAGTATAGGTTTTCTTGAGTTGGCGGCCGCAAAATCGCACATTTTTCCCTCAAAACACGCAAAAAACATTGAAATTTTAGATTTTAGATTTTGGATTTTGGATTTTGGATTCTCGTTGACAGGTGCTGCCGACAGATTATAATTATCCCGAAGTTAAGGAATTAAGGCCACCAAAGCCAAACTTTAGAATAAGGACAGTGAAAATGTTTTTGACAGGATTGGACAGCCGTGGAAACTAAGGCGATTAGCATCCGCTGCTTGAGTGTTTCTGCGCGATTGGTGGTCAAGGATTCGGAGTTTCTGCTTCAACGTCAAATGGTAACGGTTTTGTTACGTTATCGGAGACTGATGATGTAGTTTGAAACAATGCTACAATTCGGGACGTTTTTTGAAGTGGAAACTTTGAGGTCTCCACTTTTTGTTTATATAGCGAGAGAGAGAAAACGTTATGAACCAGGAACTGATAAGGATTGTTGACAACATCGCACGCGACAAGAACATCGACAGGGAATCAATCTTCGCCGACCTCGAAGAATCAATGGTTTCGGCGGCCAAAAAGCATTTCGGTCAGCCTGAAGGCAATATTGTGGTTCGTATCGACCGTACCAGCGGTGAGATAACAGCCTTTAAGGACAAAGTGCAGATTGATATAAAGCAGTTAGGGCGAATACCGGCGCAGACGGCCAAGCAGGTCATGATACAAAAATTGCGGGCCGACGAACGGGAAAGCATTTATACGGAATTCATCAAGCTCAAAGGCACGATTGTCAGCGGTTCGGTCGTTCGGTATGAAAGTGGCACACTGATTGTAAATCTCAACCACCGCACAGAAGCGTTTATGCCGAAAAACGAGCAGATAATGGGCCAGACGCACCGGTCGGGTGAACGCATCCGCTGCCTGATTCTCGATGTTAAGGAAATTATCAGCCAGGTAAAAATAATCCTGTCGCGCACGCATCCTGATTTTATACGCAAGCTTTTCGAGCAGGAAGTTCCGGAAATAGCTGAAAAAGTTATCGAAATCAGAGCGCTTGCCCGTGAGGCAGGCTACCGGACGAAGGTCGCTGTCGCTACAACGGATGATAAGGTTGACCCGGTCGGGGCCTGCGTCGGTGTTCGCGGCAGCAGAATTAAAAATATCGTCGATGAGCTTGGTGGTGAAAAAATAGATATCGTCCGATGGAACGATTCTTCACAGGTCCTTATCGCCAATAGCCTGATGCCAGCGAAGGTAAGCGAAATAGCGCTTTGCTTCGAATTAGGCAGGGCGACCGTCGTTGTGGAGGAAGACCAGCTCAGTCTCGCAATCGGCAAGCACGGGCAGAATGTCCGTCTTGCGGCAAGACTGACAGGCTGGGACATCGACATACTTACACCCGACGAGTACAACCTGGGTATTGAGCGGCTGACGAATTGTGTTAAAAGCATCGAAGGCTTTGACGACACCACGGTCGATAAACTGATTGCCCTCGGGGTCATATCAGTTCTTGATTTGGAAGAGGTCGGCACAGAGCCTTTGGTTGAGGAATTGCATCTGGATATTGAAAAAGCGAAACAGTTGGTTGCGGCGGCCGGTGAAGAGGCAAAGCGGATTGCCGCCGAACCGAAGAAGAGACAGGCTGAAAGTTTGCTTCAGCAGCAACAGCCTTCGAAACCTGCCGATGAACAAAGTGTTCTTGAATAATTATTAATTAATGTCGCCCCGATAAAAATCGGGGATTTTTTGGAGAATTGAGTTGTCTGTAACACGAGTTTATATTTTGGCCAAGGAGCTTGGTGTAAAAAGTACAGCCATCGTTGAAAAGTGTAAGGCCGAGGGTTTGACCAATGTGGAAAATCATATGAGCACGCTTTCCGCAGGCCTTGCTGCTACTATCCGTGAATGGTTCACCGAGGGAGAGAACGTTACCACAGTTGAGCAGAGCCAAAAGGTGGACCTTAAGAAGGTCCGCGTTCCAAAGCGTACCAGAAAAAAAGCAGCCGAGCCTGCGCCTGAAGCGGCACCTGCTGTAGAAATTGAGCAGGCGGAAATCAAACCTGCCGAAGTGCCGGTTGAGCCTGTTGCCCCTGTTGTCGAGCAGGTTCAGCTGCCGGTGGAGGTTAAAAAGCCTGAGGAAAAGCCTGCGGTGGTTGCTCCGCCTCCACCTCCAGCCCCAAAACCTGAGCCGGTTGTTCCTGCCGGGCCGATGCTTGAAAGGCCTGCCCCTGCCAAACTGACAGGGCCGCAGGTCGTTCGCGTTGAAGCTCCTGAGGAGATAAAGCCTCGCAGGCCCAGGGAGGCCAGACCACGCTATGATGCGCCGCTAACCCAACCTCTGATGGTCGCGGAAGAAGAGAAGCCCGGTGCGAAAGGCGCAAAGGCTGGTGTAAAAAAGCACAAGGACCGAACTCATGGTCGCAGGACTGAAGATGCGGATTTGGAAAGCGGGAAAAAAATCAGACCCGTCAAGTGGCGCCAGCAGGATATCGAGGAACGTCGCGCCAGACTTGATGCCGCTGGTGGTGAAACGTTGCGCCTGCGACCTGTACGGAAAATCGCCTTGAAGGCTGAGCGCGAAGTTGCCGTTGTTACAAAACCTAAAAAAATTACGGTTACCGAACCAGTCACGGTAAGAAATCTTGCTGCTGCTTTGATGGTTAAGAATTCTGATGTTGTGAGCAAGCTGATGCAGCAGGGTGTGATGGCGACTGCAAACCAGGCCATAGCTTCTGATGTTGCTGAGTTGATTGCTATTGAATTCGGCGCAGAGCTTGTCATAGAACACAGAATCTCACTTGAACAGCAGGTTAAAGCCGAATTTGAACAGCGCCCCAGACCGAATCTTCAAAAAAGACCTGTTATCGCCACGATGCTCGGACACGTTGACCACGGCAAAACGAGCCTGCTTGATAAAATCCGTTCGACACATGTTGCTGCCGGTGAATTCGGTGGAATAACACAGCATATCAGCGCCTATCAGGTAAGCTGGGGCGACAAGACGGTCTCGTTTCTCGATACTCCCGGTCACGAAGCGTTTACTGCGCTTCGCGCCCGCGGCGCGACAATGACCGATGTTGTTGTTCTGGTAGTTGCCGCAGATGACGGTGTGATGCCGCAGACTGTCGAAGCGATAGCGCACAGTAAGGCCGCCAATGTACCCATTATCATAGCTTTGAATAAAGTTGATTTGCCCGGTATCGATTTTAACCGGATTTACGCCCAGTTCTCGGAGCATGGCCTTACACCGGTCGAATGGGGAGGCCAGACCGAAGTTGTCAAAACAAGCGCTGTTACCGGCCAGGGTATTAACGACCTGCTCGAACATATTGACTATATTGCGGAACTGCTCGACTTGAAAGCGGACAGCACGATTCCTGCGACCGGCTGGGTTGTCGAATCGAAAATGTCGCCGCAGCAGGGGCCTGTAGCCATCTTCCTTATTAAGGAAGGGCAGATGAGCAAGGGTGACATCATACTTGCCGGTGAAACGTACGGCAGAGTTAAGTTAATAAGAAATACTTTCGGCAAAGCCATTAAGACCGCCACAAGCTCGATGCCTGTGGAGGTAATAGGTCTTAACGGCATCCCGCAGGCTGGCGACCGGTTCTTCTGTCTCGATGATATAAATAAGGCCAAGACGGCCGCCGAGGAAAATCTGGCACTGCGAAGGGAAAGCACGCTGGCGGAAAGAACGCTCGTTACGCTCGACAATCTGTTCAGTCAGATTGAGGCGGGCAAAGTCAAGGAGCTCAACATCATCCTTCGCGCCGACGTGCAGGGTTCCGTGGATGTGCTTAAAAAATATATTTCCGAATTGAGCACCGAGCAGGTCAAAATCAAAATCCTTCACGCTTCGACTGGCGGCATTACTGAAGGTGATGTCGTTCTTGCGGAGGCATCGAACGCGATTGTTATTGGTTTTAACGTTGTCGCCGAAGAACGCGTCGCGAAAATCGCCGAAAAAGCAGGCGTCGATATCAGGTTCTACAATATCATTTACCGCATAACCGAAGACCTGCAAAAATCAATGACAGGTCTTTTGGAACCTGAAATAAAGGAAAAATATATCGGTCGTGCCACCGTACGAACGACCTTTAAGGTTTCTCGAATCGGAACAATCGCCGGTTGCTTCGTCAGCGATGGTGTTGTTATGAAAAATGTCAGGGTGCGGCTTATTCGTGACAACGTAGTTGTAAGGGACAATTTGACTATCGCTTCGCTTAAACATTTCAAGGACGATGCCCGTGAAGTCCGGGCGGGTCTTGAATGCGGCATCAAACTGACCGATTTCGACGACGTTAAAACCGATGACGTTTTTGACTTCTACGAAATGGTTAAAATGGCAGGGACCCTGCAATAGTATCAGAATAATTTTATCTTTTTACCTTGAGTTATGGCATCACGCAGACAGGAAAAAGTTGTTCGTGTTATCAAGGAAGCGGTAAGCGATGCAATCGCCAACCATCTTAACGACCCGCGTATAGAATCGCTCATGAGTGTCACCCGCGTTGAGATTAGCGCGGATTTGCGAATCGCCAATGTGTATCTGAGTTTTTTCGGCACCGATGAGGCGGCACAGAATCGCACATTCGCCGCCATCACACACGCCCGAAGCCGCATCCAGTCGCTTTTAGGGCGGTCAATGCAGAGCAAATTCTGTCCCATCCTGCATTTTTTCAAGGATGATAAATTTAAAAAAACGCTTGAAGCTATGCGGCTGCTTGATGAGCTTGCGAAGGAGTCGGAGAAGAAAAATAATCCCGATGACGACACATCCATATAGTTTGACTAAAAGGTTTTTATGAAAAACAGCAAAGAATATTCCGCTAAAATTCGCAAACTGTACCTGTCGCTGAAAAAGGAGTACAGCAAGCCTCGCAGGATTTCCTATAGCGAACCTCTCGATGCGGTTGTTTACGGCATCATAAGCCGGAACATCACCGAGCAGGCCGCGCAGGTTGCGATTAAAAGGTTCAATGATTATTTTGTCGATTTAAACGACCTGCGCGTCTCACGCGTCGAGGAAATTGCCGAGATGCTGGGTGTTGACATCCAGCTTGGCAAAACCATAGCGGTGAACCTGCTGACTGTTTTAAAAGCCGTTTTTGAAAAGTTTAACACAACCAGTCTCGAGACGCTTAAGAAGATGCCCAAACGACCCGCCAGGAGCATGCTCGAAAAATTCGTCGGTGACAACCGCTTCGTTATCGATTATTGTATGCTTACGGCATTGAAAGGACACGCGATACCGCTGACAAATCAGATGATTGAGTTCCTCAAATCGAATCAGCTTGTTGACGCCGAAGCCGACCACGAAGAAATCGAGGGATTTTTGGCCCGACAGGTTTCAGCGGAAAACGCCTGTGAATTTTATGCGTTTTTGCGACGCTTTTGTGAAGGTGGTAAAATAGAGCAGGCCAAACCGAAAACAAAGTCGGCAAAGAAAATAAAAAGTTAAAGCTAATTTTTGATGAAGGTTTGAAATGGCACAGCAAATTTTAAAATTAGGGATTCCAGCGGGCAGTCTCCAGGAAGCGACCATCGAACTATTTAATAAGGCCGGTTTCCAGATTTTCGATTCGAGACGCAGCTACCAGCCCCGCATCGACGATGACCAGATTCAGTTGACGCTGCTTCGCGCTCAGGAGATGAGCAGATACGTCGCCGATGGTGTGCTCGATGCGGGCATTACCGGCTACGACTGGATTATGGAAAACGGTTCCGATGTTCAGGAAATCTGCGAGCTTGCCTACAGCAAAGTTACCAGCGGCTCCGCCAAATGGGTACTCGCTGTGCCTGATGAATCGTCCGTCAAAAAGTGCGAAGACCTGCGAGGCGGGATTATCGCCACCGAGCTGGTCAACGTCACCAAAAAATATTTCGCCGATAAAAATATCGACGTGAAGGTCGAATTCAGTTGGGGTGCGACTGAGGTCAAGGCCCGCCTCGTCGATGCCATTGTAGAGTTGACCGAGACAGGTTCTTCCCTGATTGCCAACAAGCTTCGCGTTATTGACACCATCGTTACATCTACGACAAGATTTATCGCCAATAAAAAATCCCTGCAGGATAAATTCAAACGCGAGAAAATTGAAAATATTTCCATCCTGCTAAAAGCCGCGATTGATGCCCGCAGCCGTGTCGGCCTGAAAATGAACGTTAAAAAAAGCGACCTCGATTCCGTGCTGAAAGTTCTTCCCGCCGAGAAAAGCCCGACCATTTCAGGTCTGGCCGATTCCGATTATGTCGCGGTTGAAGTAATTATTGAGGACAAAATCGAGCGAGTTCTCGTTCCCGCCCTCAAACGCGCCGGCGCCTCCGGAATCTTCACCTACCCCCTGAATAAGGTCATCCACTGAGAAAACTGCGTCAAACGGTGTTTTTAGTTGACAAAGTACGGTGGTTTGGCTAAAATATTAGATTAAATCATTTGCGGTGAAAATTGGTGTCAAAATATAGCGAGGGTAGAAAGTCGTGAAAATTTATTGCGACACAAAACAAAAACTTGGCCTTTACGGCCTCGCCATTTTTCTTTTTACAACTTCCGCAATCTCCCCCGCCTTTTCCCAATGCGACTTCGACTGGAAACCGGGGCAGGGTATGGCTGGAGTAAACGGAACAATTTACGCTCTTACTATTTGGGACCCGGACGGCGCAGGCCCTCAGCCGGAACTACTCGTTGTTGGAGGCAATTTTACAGTTGCTGGTGATGTTTTGGCGAACAACATTGCCGCTTGGGATGGAACCGATTGGCACCAACTCGGAAGTGGTATCAGTGGTGGGCCTGATGGTAGCCGTAAAGTTGCCGCCCTTGCAGTTTACAACGGACAACTTATTGCTGCAGGTGGGTTTACTACAGCCGGCGGCGCGGGCGCCAACTGTATTGCCCGATGGGACGGAAGTAACTGGCACTCGTTGGGTAGTGGTGTGGCAACCTTACCTTTCGGGTTTACCGGTGTTAATGCCTTAACTGTTTACGGCAACGAGCTGATTGCCGGAGGTTCATTTAACACAGCAGGCGGAATAAATGCTAACTATATTGCTCGCTGGAATGGGAGTATATGGCAAGCGTTGGGAAGCGGGGTCAATGGGGTCAATAATGTTGTCGCAGCTCTTACGGTATACAATAGCCAGCTTATTGCTGGAGGTTATTTTACCACAGCAGGCGGTGCAAGCGCAAGTCGCGTTGCCCGCTGGAACGGAAGCACATGGCAGTCGCTCGGCAGCGGAACAGATAATACCGTCTATGCTCTCACCGTTTACAACAATCAGCTTGTTGCCGGAGGTACATTTACCACGGCAGGAGGCTCAGGTGCAAGTCGTGTTGCCGCCTGGAACGGAAGTAACTGGCTATCACTCGGAAGCGGGACGAATGATAGCATCTATGCGCTTGCTGTTTATAACAGTCAGCTCATTGCGGCAGGTATATTTACCACGGCGGATGGTGGAAGCGCAAACCGCATTGCCGGATGGAACGAGACTTCCTGGCAACCGCTCAGCAGCGGGGCAAATAATACCGTTTATGCTCTTGCGGTCCATAATGGTAAGTTGATCGCAGGAGGACAGTTTTTAATAACCGGTAATGTAGGGGTTGACCGTATTGCAAGCTGGAACGGCAGCATCTGGCGGTCTATCGGGGATGGGATGAGCGGTGATATTAAATCATGGGCGATATATAATGGCCAGCTTATTGCGGGAGGGAGCTTTGCTACAGGCGGCGGTATCGATGTCAATTATATTGCTCGCTGGGATGGTTCCGGTTGGCAGCCGCTCGGAAGGGGAATGAACAATTGTGTCAATGCTCTTGTAGCCTATAACGGTCAGCTTATTGCAGGCGGTAGGTTTACTACAGACGGCGGTGTTGAAGCCAATCACATTGCCCGGTGGGATGGCACCAATTGGCAAGGTCTCGGAAGTGGAATGGATGGCACTGTCTATGCCTTGACGGTTTACAATGGCGAACTAATTGCCGGAGGATTGTTTACTATGGCAGGTGGCGTATCTGCGTACAACGTCGCTCGCTGGAATGGCAGTTCCTGGCAATTTTTGGCCGATGGTACGAACAATTCAGTTTACGCATTAACAGTTTACAACGGGGAGCTGATTGCGGGAGGCAGCTTTACTACAGCAGGCGAAGTAAGTGCTAATTATATTGCTCGTTGGAGCAATAACCAATGGCAGCCATTCGGGACCGGAATGAATGATGATGTTTATGCCCTGACTATCTATAACAATGAGCTTATTGCGGGGGGTAGTTTTTACGCGATAATAAGCGGTCCGAATCATATTGCCCGTTGGAATGGCAGCAGTTGGCAACCACTGGGCAGTGGAGTAGATTGGTTAGTTGAAACTCTGACAGTATATAATGGTGAGTTAATTGTAGGCGGCTATTTTTCCCAAGCCGGCGGCATAAACGCCCCGAACATTGCCCGTTGGAATGGCAGCAGTTGGCAACCGCTCGGTGGCGGGATAAATAGTAGTGGTACTGTTTATGCGCTCATAGCCTATAATGGCGAATTGTTCGCAGGCGGTTATTTTGCCAAAGCTGGTGACAACATTTCTGCTCACATGGCAAGATGGGGACTGGCGGAGCCGATTGAAGGCGATTTGAATCACGATTGCATCGTCGATGAGGCAGATTTGGATTGGCTTACGGAAAAATGGCTTGATAATGATTGTCTCTATAACGGCTGGTGTTACGAAGCCGATTTAAATTATGATACGCAGGTTGATTTCTTAGATTACGCCGTTCTTGCTAATAACTGGTTAGCAAGTGTAGAGTGATAAATCTGCACCGGCCTATGTTTATTTTGCTCTGCCGAGGTAGGAGCCGTCTTCGGTGCTGATTCGCACGACTTCGCCGATGATGATAAAAGGCGGAACTCTTACGCGAAGCCCCGTCTCCAAAGTCGCGTCCTTCATCTGGTTGGTAGCGGTAGCGCCTCTCGGCACAGGCGTCGTTTCGGTAACAGCCAAATCAACGGTTTTCGGCATCTCGGCGCTTACCACGTTGCCCTCGTGCAACAATACAACAAGAGCCGTGTTCGGTTTAAAGTATTTTATGAATTCGCCAAGTATCTCGTCCGGAACGGTCATCTGGTCGAAGGTTTTGGTGTCCATAAGGACGTGGCCGGTATTGTCTGAATAGAGATATTCCACTTCCCGTTTATCAAGGTATGCCTGTTCGAGGTCCTCGGTTGAGCGCAGACGCTTGTCGATTATGGTGCCGTCGGCGATGCATTTCAGTTTGGCCTGCACGAACGCCCGCAAATTTCCCGGTGTTACGTGTGCTGCCTGCGTGCATATATATAATTTACCGTCAATTGTAACAGCCATTCCCGGCCGCATATCAGAAGCCTTCACAATCAGTCTCCTATGCAAAAATTCCTAAAAAGCCTTAAAACCACAATTCTATCGGATTTTATCGAATTGGTCAAGTACCAAACCCAGCCGCCTCGTAGCTACACGTCTTTTGGGGCAATTGGTTTTCTATTCAGCGGCCGGTTGGTTTAAATAGTTGAATTCGAAGTAAAAGCCGTCGGACCTGCTCAAGCCGTACATACCGAACAAACTGAAATACTTTTTTACCTGCTCGAATGACGGCAGCAGGCTGAAATCAACCATATCGGATGCGCCTTTCGCGAGCATCATCTGCGGGTCGGGACTAACTGTTGTATTTAATTGTTTCGCTTTTGCGTTTTCCTTCATCAGCCACCACAGCAGTTCCGCGCTGGTGGAATTATCTTCCATAGACGCCAATCCCACGACCGACGGCAGCGATGATTTCACGGCAGTGAACCATTTCGTTGAGTCTATCGACGTCGCCCCGGAACTGCTTAATGCCCGGATTGCCCGCTCGACAGTTTCCTCTCGGCCGAAAATCAAGTGGCTGTCTGTAACGGTGAACGCGAATTTCGGTCTCACAATTTTCTCCCTGCGTGGCCCATCGGCCATAGGAGTTCTTTCGGCCGGAGAAAACGCCCCGAACAGATTCCAGAGGTCGAGCTGGTAAATCGTGTACCCCAGAAGTTCACGCCGCGCGTCAGGATTTCCCGCCGCAAAGTATGTACTATGCACGGTTGATAGTGATTTTTCAAGCGAGGCCCTATTGCTTACCGCGATTGCAAAAATGCTGTCTTTGGGTGTCTTGTCCTTCGAGAAAGGTTTGTTAAGGCATTCCGCGATTATAATCTGCGATGCTAAATGTTCGATGATATCGTTTTTGAGCATAAGACCAGGTTCCCCCTGCGGACTCGGTGGCACTATCGGGGTGCACATCGCCGCCGCACCCTTCGGGTCGATGGTGTAAAGCATATTATAAATTTCATCGTATGTCTTCTTGATGTTCAGGTTCAGAACTGTTATCGAATAGGCCGACGGGGGGATGAACTGCGGAAGGCGAAGCGCCGCGGACTCGGCATCCAGCATCTTGCACAGCCCTTTTTTGGCTCCGTTTATTTTCAAAAATATTTTCCCGCTGCAACTGCTGCCCGGGCGGCGCAACAGACCCAGTGAACAGCTTGCGCTTGTGACGTTATCGACCCCGAAGCTTGCAATCATCATCCGGTTTTCACCGCTGCTGCCTTTTTCAATGGTTGTTTTGATAATCTGCTTCAGGTTGACGTAAATATCGACGTCGTGATAAGGTCCGGTGGCCGAAAGTCCAGCGCTGTAGTCGCTGTCGTCGCCGAGCGTCGGGCTTTCAACTCCCTGTATATGCGATATTACGAATTTAAGCTGTTCCGTATCCGAACTGACGAGCAGGCAATCGTCGATAAAGCAGAAACTAACTTCCGTTGACCTTTCATCGGCTATTGTTTCAATCTTCACCCCACGGTAAGTTTCGCCTGCCTTTTTACGCCCGCCGATCTCGATATTTTTTTCGACCATTTTGTTTATCGCGTCTTTTATTTTGCCGATTTTTTCACCCCACTGGCTGATAAACAAAATCTCCGGTTCATTTACATCCTTCGTCTTGGCGTTCGGTAAAAGCACAAGGGCCGTTTGCCCTTCGGGCCAAAGCCCCGCGTCATAAAACGTCCTGAAAATATTATTTCCGTCGAGTTTTCCAGCTTTGTCTTTCAGTTTGCCGCGGACGCTCTCGAAAAACACCGCCATCGCAGGCTCTTTATACAGCCCGTAAAAATTTGTCTTCTCGAATTGTTGCTGCGTCTTACTGAAATTTTCAATATCGATAAGTGCGATTGTGTCCATCGGTATAATTTTTGCCGTTTTAGGTAAAGCCTTCGCAACCGCGATACCTGATGCGCCGATAATTAAGACTGCTGACGCCGCAAATATTATTTTTCCCGTGTTACGCATTTGACTCCTCTCAATGTTGACCATCACAAAATTATTTTCTCTTTGCCCCTTCGGTCAAAAATTTCGGCGATTGTTTATTTCGCCGCCCGTCAGGCTGTAAATATTTAAAGCCCATGTTAGGATTGTCCTTATCGTATGCGAAGCCTTCCCTGTTCTCGATAAAGTGCTTTACATAATTAACCGGTATGGCAAAACCGAGCCCGCCGAAAAATATATAACCCATATTTGTTACGCCGACCACCTCGCCGGCCAGATTGAAAAGAGGTCCGCCGGAATTACCGGGGTTGATGTCGGCGTTGGTCTGGAGATAAACCAGCCCCTCGAACGCCCGGCTTTTGGTGCTGATTACACCGTCCGTGACAGTCCGTTCGAGACCGAGGGGATTGCCTATCGCAAAAACTTTTTCACCGACCTCGATTCTGTCAAAGTCGCCAAGGCAGGCGAACTTGACTTTCGTGTCGCCGAGGTCTTCCACTCTCAACAGCGCCAAATCCACGAACGGATTTATCGCCTCGATTTTGACCTTCTTGAATATCTTTTTCTCGAATCCGTCCTTTACCTTCTGGAACATCGTAACTTCGATTTTCGTTTCTTTTTCTATTACGTGATAGTTTGTGATGAGATACCCGTCCTCATTGATGAAAAATCCCGACCCAAGCCCGCCGGGACTGGAAACTTTTACCACCGCCTCCGATACCATATCGACGCATTTTTCAATGGTTGTTTTCTTCAGGTTCGCCGTTCTGTACAATTGTCCCGCCCGCTGTGTGTAAACTTCCGTCTGGTCAGGCGGTTCATTCGGTTCCGCGCCTGCCTGCTGCGAATCGTAGTGCACCTCGAGTATTTTTTCCTTCGGTATGGCCAATACCGTAACCCCGATATCTATCACCGCCTGCTTTTCATTGTCCGCCAGTACCTGACCCGTCAATTTCTGCCCCTCTTTCAGTACTATGGTATCACCATAGCACAGGCTGATGATTAAAACACTCAAAATGACCGCACAATAAATAACTGCCCATTTATTCTTACGCATAACTTGCTCCGAAAACAAAAATGAATTATTTGTAATAGTGCAATTATAGATTCCAGATGGCCCGCTGGCAAACACAAAAGTCATTTACGTACCTTGACTTCTATGCTGAACCGGCAGAATTTTATTGCAAAATCGCGTCCGATGAATACTATTGACTTTTAACAGACGGCCAAATACCAGCGGCTAATATGGTTTTTACCTTACAAAGATATATATTTCGCGAGCTTTTCAGGGTTTTTGTCCTTGCGGCGGTGGCGCTGACGCTGATGCTCAGCCTCGGCAGCATCCTGCGTCCAATTCAGGAATATGGCGCAGGCCCAGCACAGGTCATCCACCTGATGGGCTACTTTCTGCCCATTACCCTGACCTTCATTTTGCCTATGGCGGCGCTGTTCGCCGCTTCTTTAGTGTATGGCCGGTTTGCGGCTGATAATGAACTCGACGCCTGCCGTGCAAGCGGCATAAGTCTGCTGACGCTGGTTTATCCGGGATTTGCCCTTGCGATAATGGTGGCCATCGCAAATCTCATTTTGAGTTTCTATGTCACACCCGCATTTGTGCAGCGGGCGGAAAAATCATTAAAGGCCGACGCCAAAAATATAATCTTCCGCAACATTCAACGCAAGGGTTTCTACGAACCACCCGACGGACGCTATCTGATTTACGCCGACCAGGTTGCGGTGCAAAAGGACACGCTCCTCGGTGTGATAATTACCGAGCTGAAGGACAACCGCATCGAGCGGGTCATCGCCGCCGAAAGCGCGGTCGTTAAATTCAATCCGCACAAGAAATTTAATGAGGTTCAGATTACAGCCTACAATACATATCAGACCGGTGACAATGAAGCCGGTTTTTCGATGAAGCGGATTTCGCTGACCAAGGAATTTCCCACGCTTCTGAGCGACAAGATAAAATTCAAAAAAATCGACGAAATCAAAGCTATCCGTTCCGACCCGATGCTTTTTTATCCGGTCGCTGTAATTGCCTATGAGGCGTATTCCCAGTTTATCGCGGAGCTGCTTGCGCAGGACATCAACACGGCATTATCTTCCGACCCCAATGCTGCTTACAGATTGTACGGGGGCAGAAATCAAAGCGGTGTCGAATTTAAGGTGCGAAAGTGCGAGGTAAAAAATCGCAGAAAAATTGAATTGTCCGATGTTTTTCTCACCGAAGCCGACCCCTCCGGCGCCAAACGAGTGCTGACCCTCGAAGCACCGCAAGGGTGGCTGCATATCGAGGGCGAGGAGCTGTCACCGACTCTGACTATGGAGCTTGTCAATGCCACGTGGCAGAAAATTGACGGCTCAAAGGGTCTTACTCGCCGCCATCTTGTTCGCGGTCTGGTGCTGCCCAAATCCGTAACGGATGCCTTCACCGGTGACAACGTTCTCGAATCGCTGAGTCCCGATTACGTCAGTTCATCGCTGAAAAAAGGCCCCGATGAGAATTTGCTTGATTTGCAGAGACAACTGCAAAGAGAAATACAGGGGACCATTGTTGACATAAAGGCTGAAATGCATTCGCGGCTTGTTTTTGGCCTCGGCTGCATCATTATGATTTTAATCGGTATCGGGCTTGGCATTATTAAAAAAGGAGGCCACCTGCTTACCGCATTCGGCGCAAGCTGCATCCCCGCGGCGGTGCTGATTGTTTTTATTATGATGGGAAAAAACATTTCTAAAAACCAGTCGTCAGCGGCGGCAAATCTCGGACTTCTTTTGATGTGGGCTGGACTGGTGCTGCTGGCGATGTTGGCGTATGGAATTTACAGGAGGCTGCTTAGAAATTAAAACGAAATGAAAATACTCGATAGATATGTCGGTAAAAGTTTTCTGATTGGCTACGTGATTGCCTTTTCGGTGCTTATCGGCCTGCGCATAATAATGGATTTGTTCGTGAACCTCGATGAGTTTACCGAGCACGCCAATCTTGGCGCGATGGCGGTTATGAAAAATATCCTCACTTTTTACGCGCTCAATGCCACGCTTTATTTCCGCGATTTCGCGGGAATGATTACCGTCGTCGCCGCCGTATTTTCCCTGGGCAAAATGGTGCATAACAACGAACTTGTCGCGATGATGTCCTCAGGCGTCAGTTTGAAGCGCGTCATAAGTCCGATTATTATTCTTGCCCTGATTTTTACCGGCGTGCTTGTCGCCGACCAGGAGCTTATCATCCCTTCGCTCAGCGACAAACTGGTACGTTCCCATGACGCGGTGCCGGGACAGGAAACTTATGATGTCTGGTTCATAGATGACGACAACGGCTCATTGATTTGTTCGCAGAAGTTCGAAGTCGCGACCTCCACATTATATAAACCGACAATCATCCTTCGACGCAAGATGCCCAAACAGGCGGTCTGGGAAGTGACAGGCCTGATTTCCGCCGAACAGGCGGTTTACAATCCAAAGACTAGCAGATGGGATTTCGTCAATGGCCGCTACGCCGAAAGGGATTCGCTGACCGGTTTTCAAAAGGCGATTTCGTATGTTACTGATATAACCCCCAAAGATATTCCCCTGCGGTGCGAGTCCGAACGCAAATCGTTTCTAAGTTCCGCGCAGCTTTCCGCCCTTATCGGGCAGGGCACCAAAATCCGCGACCAGGCCCAGCTTTACAGCCAGAAGCACTTCCGCATCACGGACCCATTGATTAATCTTGTGATGCTGATGATAAGCCTGCCGATTCTCGTCTGCCGCGACCCCAAGGCGATGAAGTCGGCGATTATGATTAGCTTCGGCACTACTACCGCCTGCTTTATCGCGACCTTTGTCTGCAAGATGTTCGCCACCGAATATATTTTCGACCGCGTTATGCCCGAACTTTGGGCATGGCTTCCCGTCTTTCTGTTCCTGCCCATCGCCTTCATCGAACTCGACTCGATGAAAACCTGACAACCCCGCCGATGCCCAGGAAATTGGCTTTGTTTGGCTTTGTTTTATTGGTTCATCGGCCATAGTTTTTTGTTCATAATTCTTTGTTTTAACATAACTTGCATTCATTTGGGTATTCAGTAAATTGGCTTTGTTTTGCATAATTTAGTCATTATTCGTCGCTCGTCGCTGGTATCTGGTATTTCGTGGTATGTTGTGAGTGGTTAAATGGCATTTCAGGGCTGGCCGGGCCCAGCTCGGCGAGGAGCCGGTTGCGGTTGCGCTGCTCGTTTCGTCTATCGTTTTACGGTTGTGTTTTTTAACGAAAATTTTGAACGTAGTTTCTAACCCCTGATTTTCAGCGTTTTTGAATTTTCGGCTGACCAATTTTGTGGGCCATGGAATGTGAGCCCAACCGGTAGATATGATATTCATTGTGTTAAATAAATCAAGGACTTTTTGAAAAAATTAAGTAAAAATATAATAAATTTTGCGGTGTTGTAAGTCGTTGAAGGGCAGGGGATTGGCAAAGGCAAGAAGTCGGAATTCAGGGAAAAACCGAAATACGAATATCGAAATCCTAAACAAATTCAAAATTCGAATAACCAAAGTTCAAAATGCAATTGTGGTTTGCGGGGCAAAGTACTTTGCGACGCAAAGTAGATTTGTTGGTTATTGATTCGCCCAAGTCGGCATATAGCATTTCTGCCGAAGCCGCGATGAGCGACGTACGGTTTCACGCAGGCGACCCGCCGAAGTGACTAAAAATAGTGCGAACTGAAGGCAGAAATGCGGTGGTGTTAGTCCGCAAAAGGCGATATTTTAGCTATATTATTATGGCTGTGTTGGCTACAATATATCCGAAATCGAGGTAGAGGAAGAATCTTTTTTATTTACGGGATATTATTTTTATTTTGGGATGGATGGATTTTCTTGCTGTGGGGGTGGTTGGTGTTAGGCGGATTCAACGCATTTCTGGCTGACCCGTCTTCGTCCGCTACAGGATGGCGAGACTACGCCGAGGCAAGAGGCAGAAATGCGGTTTTTTGAGGGTAAAAGAAAGATTTTGGGGTCTTCGATGATATTGATTGTCACCACACATGGGCAATGTGTCCCCTCCCTGCGAAATTACTTGACTTTCCAGCTTTTTCTGCTAATCTGTTTTTTGCGCTTGAGGTCAGAACCGAGAGAGATTCATTTTAGGATTTTAGGCAAAATAAATATAACTATTTCAATGAAGGAAAGTGAAGTAGCAATTTGGGATAGGCTTGAAGAGCATCGCCAGAAAGCGGCACGTCACCCTCTGCAAATCTTAATACTGGGGCCTAGCAAAAATGGCAGTATCGAATATAAAACACGTTGCAGATTACGTAAAAAACTTTGTGAGTCGGGGCATAAGGCAGCTTTTGGTGAAGATCTGCACAAACAGTCGAAGGCGCTCAGAAATCCCATCGATGACTTAACTTTGCAGGCAGATTCGGCGCACGTGATTGTTATGATTTATAGTTCGAGAGGTACCCAAACTGAACGAGATGTACTTCTCAGCATTAAGAGCTTTGCGGACAAAGCGATTGTGTTTGTAGAGGAATCGTTGTTTAAGGAGGCGAGCGCGTCGCTAACAGGTGAAGATTGGAAATTGATGAGTAAGTTTGCTGAAGTTATTAAGTATTCGAACAACCAGTTACCAGAGTGTATAACCGAAACAGTTTTTAGATACATGGAAGACTTACGGAAGCAGGTTTATGCAAGGACTATACGATGTGGGGGTATAACCTAAATGATGTTAAAATTAAAAAGAGAGATGTTATTTGTGTGCCCTGATAGGTAAGCCTAAGGAGAATTTTGTGGCTACAGGTAGAGTAAAATGGTTTGATGTGAATAAGGGCTTTGGATTCATAACTCCCGACGATAGATTCGAAGATTTGGCTGATAGCAAAACGAGTCTGGATGTTTATGGGCGTTATATGCTAGAAGCAAAAATTCTTGATGATGAAGGAATTATGAATTGGTTTGGTGATATATGCGCAGGTAAGTCTCCAACATCAGAGGTGGCAGAAGAAATTTTGGCTATGATGCAGGGACGTGGACTTGTGCGGAAAACTGATTTTGGCTGGGTGCTTGGTGCGGAGGGACGACAATTCGCCCGCAATTTAGGCTTAATTGCAGGGCCATCCAAAATTGAGATTGACCCATCATTAGTCAGAGACGCGGAAGTTAAAGATGAAAAAGAGCAAAAAGCGAATATCGCGACATTGCCTCCTTTAGAGAAAGTTTGGGCGGACTTTGCAAAAACAGGTTCTCGGAAATGTCGAAACTTACTTGTGCAGCATTATAGACCGATAGTGAAGTATATAGCAGAAGGATTGCATGCCAAGCTTCCTGAGAAAGTTGACTTTGATGACCTTATTAGCGCTGGTATTTTTGGTCTTATGGATGCCATAGACACCTTTGATCCGACGAGAGGAGTTAAGTTCGAGACGTATTGTTCACCTCGGATAAGAGGGGCCATTCTCGACGAACTGCGCAGCATGGATTGGGTACCTCGCTCGATTCGTGCCCGTGCAGATCAACTCGCAAAAACCTCACAGACATTTGAGATATCCCATGGGCGTAAACCTACAGAAGAAGGCGATAAAGAAGTTGGTTTCTCGTTGCGGGAATGTGATGTCAAAAACTTTCTGATCAAGAACCTAAATAAGACTGAAAGTTTGATTATAGTAATGTACTATTACCAAGAGATGACAATGAAAGAGATAGCTACAACATTGGACATGTCAGAATCACGCGTTGCCCAGATGCATTCCTCTATTTTGGCGCGATTAAAAGGGCAGTTGAATGATTGTAAACATGAATTGCTACAGTTAGAAGAAGCTGGAGAACTACCGCAAGATTTTGAAATGCCATTGACCAACGATGAGAAAATTTCATCAATCAGTAAAACTCCTATGCTCAATGTGGGAACGAGCAGAATCAGTAATATAAAGGACCTCTACACTGCCAGCGAAGCTGCTGAAATCTGCCGCGTCAGCCAACAAAACATCATTCGATGTTTCGATTCGGGCAAGCTCGAAGGCTTCCGCGTGCCGGGTTCGAAGTTCCGGCGAATACCGCGGGCCAGCCTCGTTAAGTTTATGAAGGAAAACAACATACCGCTTGATGGTCTCAAGAGTAGCGGCAAGACGCGGGTGCTGGTTGTTGATGATGACCCGACAATCGTGGAGCTGATAAGCGAAGTGCTGACCCGTGACGGCAGGTACGAGATAAAGACGGCGTCGAGCGGATACACCGCCGGAATTGTGACGCAGCAGTTCCGGCCGGACGTCATTTTGCTCGATTATATGCTGCCGGACGTCAACGGCAATATCGTCTGCCAGACGATACGCAAGAACCCGGAATTCGAGCATATCAAAATAATAATCTTTAGTAGTGTAATGAAACAGGACGAAGTCAACCAGATGCTACACGCTGGGGCGCAGGTGTTTATTAAAAAGCCGTTTAGTGTTATGGAACTTCCCAGCAAAATCACGCAGGTGCTACAGGCGAGATAAGCGTATTTAAACGGGCAATGAACGGTGTTACGCAGCGAAGTGAGAGAAATGCAGTATTTATTTCTGAAGCCGCGATGAGCAACGACCAATAGAACGCAGCGAAGCGGAGTGAAAATATAAGGCGAACTGAAAGAAATAAATACGGTGCTCTTTAAGCTATGGAGGCGACCCGCCGTCGTCCGCCACAAAGTGTCGAGACTATGGCGAGGCGGGCAAGGTCGACTGAAGGTAGAAATGCGGTACGCCGAAACGGCGGGATTGCTGCGCAAGGCTCGCAACGACAAGGTCGGATTGCCACACCCCGCAAGGCGGGGTTCGCAATGACGATTTTTGAACACAGCCGAGGGCGGCTGTGCTACATGTTATTTTTGTTTGATGGCCTGTCGTATTTCCTTGTTGATACGGGCGGAGCACCAGTTCTGGCCGCACATCGAACAGTAGTCGGCGGAATCGAGTTCGCCTTGCCCCATTTTTTTGCAGGCTTCGTTGTGCATTCTTTCGGCGGTGGGGGGGTCGATGGATTGCGACAGATGTTTTTTCCAGTCTAAATTAGCGCGTGCGATGCTTAATTTTTCATCCTGCTCTTTTGCGCCTTTTAATCCGCGTGCGATATCGGCGGCGTGGCCTGCGATTTTCGCGGCGACGACTCCGGTGCGGACGTCGTCGGCATTGGGCAGGCCTAAATGTTCGCGAGGTGTGACATAACACAAAAAAGATGCGCCATAAAAAGCGGCGGCGGTCCCGCCGATGGCGGATGTTATGTGGTCGTAGCCCGGCGCGATATCGGTTACAAGCGGACCGAGAACGTAGAACGGTGCGCCGTTGCAGATTTGCTGCTGGATTTCCATATTATATTGAATCTGGTTGAAGGGCACGTGTCCCGGCCCTTCGACCATTACCTGACAGCCTGCTTCCTGTGCGCGTTTGGTCAGCTCACCGAGCGTCCGCAGTTCCGCGATTTGCGCCTCGTCGGTGGCATCGGCAATCGCGCCGGGGCGAAGGCCGTCACCTAACGAAAAGCAGACGTCGTACTCGCGCATTATCGCGCACAGCTCATCGAACATTTCATAAAGCGGATTTTGCTTCCTGTGGTAGAGCATCCATTTGGCCAGAAGTGCGCCTCCACGGCTGACAATTCCCATCACGCGGTTTGCCAACAGCGGCAGGTGCTCCCGTAGAACGCCCGCGTGAATCGTGAAGAAATCTACGCCTTGCTTAGCCTGTTTCTCGATGATGCTGAGAATCGTTTTATGGTCTATTTGCTCAACGGTTCTGTTTTCGATGACCTGGTAAATCGGCACCGTTCCGAAGGGCACGGGACATTCTGCCAGCAGGCTTTCTCGAACTGCGTCCATATTTTCACCGGTGCTTAAATCCATTATGGCGTCCGCCCCGACTTCAATCGCCGCCTGCATCTTGGCGATTTCATCAGCTATGGAACAATTCACACTACTTGTGCCGATATTGGCGTTTACTTTAGTGCTTAAAATTCGTCCTATACCGATCGGCTTCAAGTTGGTTTTCAGATGCAGCTTGTTCGCCGGTATTACCACCCGGCCTGCGGCGACCTCGTCGCGCAGAACCTGCGCATCAACGTGTTCGTTTTGAGCGACAAATTTTGCTTCGTCGCTTATTGTTCGCTTTCGTGCTATTTCTATCTGTGTTGCCATTTTTTCACCCGAAATAAAAAAATCGCTTCGCAGGAAGCGATTTTCTTTTCGACAATTTGCCATCCTTCAATTTAAATCACTTTCCTACGCAGGCATCGCAGTTTTTAAACCGCCGTCCTGTTCAGGTTCCAAGGGTTTTTTCTCAGATTCGCTCTCGCGAACCACCCCTAGTGAACGGTTTGTATTATAGCTTATTGGCCTGCCGCGTCAAATACTTTAAATGGCCTGAGGCTCTTTTTTACTTGACCTTGAGACTGGATAAAAATAGATTTCTGTTATGAGTTTTGGTCAGTTAGTGCGCGACGATAAGGTTCTATTGACCCGTGGTACACTGGCGATACTCCTGCTGATTTTGCTGTTGGCTGCGATTTTACGGTTTATTTACTTCGGCCAGTCACCGCCGGGGCTGAACCAGGATGAGGCCGTCAACGCCTGGAACACATATTGTCTTTTAAAAACCGGCACGGACCAGGTGGGTGTCCGCTGGCCGGTATTTTATATCCACGGCATCGGTGGAAGCTGGAGTCCGCTGTACATCTACCTGTCAATACCATTTCAGATGGTAGGCGGCCTGAACCTGACTACAATCAGATTGCCTCCCGTCTTTTTCGGTGTGGTCACGATAGCTTTGATTTATTTTGTCGGCAAACGGCTGTTCAACGAGAAGGTGGGACTTGTGGCTGCCTTGCTGCTGGCAATAAATCCGTGGCATTTTCAGCAATGCCGATGGGGACATGAATCCTGTATTGCCGCCTTGCTTGGTCTGGCTCCGCTGGCGCTGATGTTATGGTCCGGCATCATACCAGTTGACAATCGTTCTCCCCGGCCGTTTGCCGCCGTCGCCGCGGGCCTGATAACCGGAATCTGCTGCTATGGTTACCAGCCGGTGCGGGTATTCGTGCCGGTATTTTTATTTCTAACCGCCTTATTTACTCTGCCGCAATTGTGGCAAAATCTGAAAAAACCAAAATACCTTTTGGCTTCTCTTGTTTTTGCTGTCGCCTTCGCCGCTGTTTTTGTGCCGCTTGCCTGGCAGCATATATTTCATCCCGAAGGAATCAACCGGCATTTCATGTTCCAGCAGCCGCGGTTTGGTTCTGTCGGATTGCTTGAATCTTTTAAAAATACCTTTACGCGCTACGGCCAGCACTTCGGCCCCGGTTTTCTATTTGCGCCAATCGATTATTTGTCACCGCCCAAGGCGGGATTGCTTCAATGGTATATGCTGCCGTTACTTTTAGCCGGACTGATAACGCTTGCGATAAGATTCAAAACTTCCACCTCCGTCCGGATTCTGCTTGCCTTTGTTCTTGCGTATCCCGCGGGGGACAGCCTCGTATGGGGGCCGCCTCTGAGTTCCTTGCGCAGCTTCGTTGGCCTGGGAGGCGTCATCCTGCTGGCGGCAATCGGGACAGTTTCGGCTGTCGGCTGGTTATGGAAGCGGTATAAAGTACTTGCTTTTCTCGCGGTGGGAACTCTTGCGGCAGTGGTTCTTATCTGTGCCGCACATTATTTTGTCAGCTATTTTAGATATACTCGAAATGACCCCATGGTTTATTACCAGTTTCAAACCGACCTTGCCGAGGCCTGCGATTGGCTGAGTAGCCGCTTCGACGAATATGATGCTGTTTTTTGTACCACCAACGCAATGAACATGCCTGCTATGATTACACTTGTCGCGTTGGGCTACGACCCTGTTAGCTGGTTCCACCAGACCCGCGCGTGTTTTACTTTCAAGGAATGGGATTATTATACCCGATATGGGAAAATGATTTTTATGTATCAAGGCGTGTCCGTTCCCGATATAGATGAGTTGAAGCAGCAGTCTTCCGATAAACGCATTCTTTTTATTGTTCGTCCCGGTGAGCTTGGCCTGACCGACCCTATCTATTGCATCATCGACCCAACCGGCAAAGACTGCCTCTGGCTCTGCCAATTGTAACTTAATCGACTTGGTCGTTCCCGCGAAAGCCGGACCGGTTTTTTTATTGCCATGAGAGTTGTTCTTATATCGTTGTTTGACTTAACACCATTTTTCTACCGTTTTTCCCTTGACCAAAAACTGCATTAAAAATAGATTCCTGCTATGACCCAATGCTGTAATGAACCGGTAAGCGACGATAATGCCTTATTTACCCGCAGGACTCTGGCAATACTCCTGTTGATTTTGCTGGTCGCGGCGGTTTTACGGTTTATTTACTTCGGCCAGTCACCGCCGGGGCTGAACCAGGATGAGGCCGTCAACGCCTGGAACGCATATTGTCTTTTAAAAACCGGTACCGACCAGCACGGTGTCTCCTGGCCGGTTTTTTATTACCGCGGATTAGGCAGTAACGGTTCGACGCTTCAACTTTATCTTCTTTTGCCTTTTCAGGCCATTGGTGGACTTAACATAACAACGACACGTTTGCCCGCAGCGGCAGGGGGAGTGTTAACAATTCTTCTGATTTATTATGTTGGTACAAGATTGTTCAATCGCAAGGTCGGTCTGGTTGCTGCGGCACTTTTGGCGTTGAATCCGTGGCACATTCAGCAAAGCCGCTGGGGACACGAAGCATCCGTTTGTCCGCTGCTGGGTTTACTTATTCCAGCATTGCTGATATGGGCGAATTTTCCTTTACGCGACAATGTTTCCGGCCGGCAAGAAATTTTTCGGGCAGCTTTGGCTGGGGCTGTCGCCGGTATCGCCTGTTACAGCTATCAGGCCATGCGGATTTTCATCCCTGTTTTTCTTCTTGCAATCGTACTGGCAATGATACCCACATTTTGGCAGCTCGTAAAAACTCGCAGGGGTCTTTTATGCGTCGCCGCGTTTGCCTCGACTTTCACCATTATTTTCGGTGCAATGGCTTGGCAATATATTTTTCACCCGGAAGGTATTGCGAGCCACAATGAGTTCCTCCTGATACCATGGGGTGGTGTAGCCTGGCCCAGTATCCTGAAGGACATTGCCATACGCTACATTGGGCATTTCGGTATCGATTTCCTTTTTATAAACGGCGACTATAACCCCATTCAATCTCCGCCGAACATCGGTCAGTTCCATTGGTACATGCTTCCGCTGATGCTCGCAGGGCTGCTTGTCGTGCTGGTGCGATTCAGACAATCGCTTTCAATCCGTACCCTGTTCGTCTTCATGCTTACTTATCCTGTCGGGGATATTTTATCCCCCTCTTTTGGACTGCATGCCCTGCGCAGCGCACCGGGCCTGTGCAGCCTTATTTTATTGGGCGCCGTCGGGGCCGTAGCAGCCGTGGACTGGCTGTATAAACGAAACCGTGCTCTTGCGCGGGGACTTATAATCGTCTTCCTTATCGCCGGTATCTTTTTCAATGTCCGTTATCTGCGATACTTTTACGGCGACTACAACCGTGAACCTGACATTTATCAAGTCTTTTATGTTGATTTGCTGAAGGCCTGCGAGTGGCTTGGTCCGCGTCTTGACAATTATAATGCTGTCTATTGCACTACCGAGGAAATGGGTATGCCTTATATAATTACCCTCGTGGGATTAAGTTGTGAGCCTGACAAGTGGTTCCGCGAGCCTCGACGATTTTATAACTATGATGGTTTGGAATGGGACAGGTATTTCTGCTATGGAAAAATGATTTTTATGTATCAGGATGTGTCGGTTCCTGATATGGAGGAGTTGCGGCGGCAACCTTCCGATAAACGCATTCTTTTTATTGTCCGTCCCGGCGAACTTGGTTTGACCAATCCCATCTACCGCATCACCGACCCTACCGGCAAAGACTGCCTCTGGCTCTGCGAACTATAAAATTTAATTGTAGTGGGGTCTTTTACCCCACCGAACATCATAATATCAAATAGAAATCAATGATGGGTTACGACCCCACCCTACCGTTGCAACACAAATCTTGTTACAATATGTGCATAATATGAAGAAAAAGCTATTTGACTCAAAAACACATACACTAAATGATTGGCTAAAGTGTTTTATGCAATCAAACGAAGAATGCGAGTATCTTATTGATAAATCACATTTTCCTACAGATGTATATCGTGATGATTATTTGCAGAATATTAAAAATAAAAGCGAAGAGGAAGTTAAAATTTTAATGCGGAATTTTTTAATACCTTCCTGTTCTTTGGGATATGACAAATATTTGAAAGCCCTGAATTTGAAAGATTTCGTGAAACAGAGTTCTACAGGCGAATGATTCATTGCAAGCGGCCATGGGAGGGAATAACTTGGGTGCTTGATTTATTGCCGGAGAAGGCAATGGAAGCTATAGCTGTTTTGGAAACGTACTACTACACTCATGCTGGATTGATGCCAGATGGCCGCACCTATGGTCTTTTTGATGCTATATCTATAATAAGGGCAAAATATCTGGAGCATGTTCATCCGCGGGAATACTTAACGAACCTCAAACCAAGAGAGTTCGAAGTACTGATTGAAAATCTTTACAAGGCAATGGGGTATTCGGCAAAACTTACAGGCAAAACACGAGATGGCGGAAAAGACATTATTGCTCAGAAAAAACATCCAGGCGGGGTTGAGAAAATATTAATAGAATGTAAGCGTTATGACGGAAATATTGGTGTTAAGTTTGCTCGAGAATTGTATGGCATAGTTGAGTCAGAAGGTGTTACTAAAGGAGTTTTAATTACAACTGCTATTAGTTTCACAAAACCCGCACGAGAATTTGCCCACAAGAATCACCGTATTGAACTTATAGCATATTCTGAATTGAATAGATTGTTAAATCGGTATTTAGGACAAAACTGGCCAGTAAAGTTGAATGATTTCACCATGGAAAACCGTATTTCTACATCTCGTGAAAATATGCAGAATTGCTAAACCTTTAAATTCAGTAATTTTTTTTAGGGCAATTACTCGTTAATATTTTGCAGGCGGTTTTTGTTACCAGCACGTCGTCTTCGATCCGTACCCCTAATTTGCCCGGCATATAAACCGCCGGCTCAATCGTAAACACCATCCCCGCTTTTAATTTCCCCTTTATCTTCTTTGTCAAAGTCGGCCCTTCGTGAATTTCAAGCCCAAGTCCGTGGCCGGTGCCGTGGCCGTAAACCGGCAAATCATATTTCGCGATGACGCCCCTCGCGGCGGAATCCACCTTGACTATTTCGACGCCGGCTTTGACCATTTTTATCGCCGCATCGTGTGCTTCTTTGACTGCCTTGTAAACCCTCTTATACAGCACATCCGGTTTGCCGACGGAGAAACATCTTGTTATGTCGCTGCAATAGCCTTTGTACCTTGCCCCGAAATCTATCAAGACCGTGTCGTTGGTTTTAAGAATTCTATCACCCGGCTGATGGTGGGGGCGCGAAGCGTTCGGTCCGAACGCGACGATTGTTTCAAAACCTGTTTTGCCGCCAAGCAGTCGAATTTGCAAATCCAGTTTTCCCGCCAGTTCGTTTTCGCTTACTCCTGCTTTGATGTCCTTCAAAATATTTTTAAGAGCCTTCGCCGCGATATCAGCAGCTTTTTTAATAGACGCAATTTCACCATCGTCCTTTACAATGCGCACTTGCTCGACAATGTTTTCAGCAGGGCGGAGGCGCTTTTTTAATTTTTTCTGAAGTGCCTTAAAAACCGCGATACTGCAAGAGCTTTCAACACCGAGGGTTCTTACATTTTTTAAGCCGTTTATAGTTTTAGCGGTTGCTTGCGTAATCGGGCCTTTGCGTTCGATTATTTCGCAATTCCGACATTCGCCCGCGGCTTGTTCCGTGTACCTGCTGTCGGTAACAAGATACACCGTTTTCGGTGCGATTATCGCCCAACTGTCATCGCCGGAAAAGCCGGTCACGTAGCTGACATTCGCCGGTTTTACTATTATAAGACAACCAAATTTCTTTTTGCTCAATAACCGCCTAATTGTCGTGATGCGCCCTTTTATTATGCGACCATTCATTTGAAAGCCCTTTCGATAATTTACCGCTCCCTGACGGTTGCGGCTCTGCTGTACCTGATTAACATTAGAGGAGCGAAAAATAAAGTTTTTTTTGTCCAATGGTTTGGCGTCAGGCGTTTTTATTTTTATATTTTTCTTAGGAAAGGAACCGGCTGGCCGAGCCAAACCGGCAGTCGTTCCCGATGTTTTCCGTGAGGGGAAAACTCTACAGCAGTTCGTTTTGTCAAGGGGGGCGGTCTAACCGTCCCTTTCTTTTTACCCCGTTAGAGAAAATTGCCATAAAACCAGACTTCGTTTTTTAGTTGCCTGTCCTTATTTTATATGCCGTTACTGTCAGAGAACTTTACTCTCTAACGGGGTTTACCCCTTGTTCTCACTGCCGTTATGGGCTACAATGCTCCAATTCTCGAAGGATTTTTTGTGAACTTATAAGAGCAGGTTATGATTTTTGTATTGCCAATCCGCACCAGCATTCGCCCGTGGCGGACTCCGTACGCAAATTACGCACTTATAGCGATTAACATTTTTATTTTCGCGATGCCCTTTATCTCACCGTTCAGCCACGAACGGATTATTGAAACTTTCATGCTTGCACCTGCACAACCTCAGATGTGGCAGTTTGTCAGCTACGCCTTTTTGCATAGCGGTTTTATGCACCTGTTCGGGAATATGTTCTTTTTGTATCTTTTCGGAAATAACGTAAACGACAAACTCGGCAACGTCGGCTATCTGTGTTTCTATCTGGCCGGCGCCATCTTTAGCGCCATCGGACATTCGCTTCTAAGGTTCAGCCCCGTTGTCGGCGCAAGCGGCGCTATCGCCGCGGTCACCGGCGCTTATCTGGTTTTGTTCCCGCAGACCCTCGTTACTGTTTTTTACTGGTTCATTTATTTCATAGACACATTTGAAGTCTCCGCCTTGTTCTTCATCGCCTTCAAACTGATTTTCTGGGACAACATCGTCGAAAGGCGAATCACCAACGTCGCCTACGATGCGCATCTTTGCGGCTACGTCTTTGGGATTCTGTCGATGTTGGGTTTGCTCGCCATCGGCGTAATTTCCCAAAGCCCGTTCGATTTATGGGCAATGATTAAACGATGGAACCGTCAGCGAATTTATCGCGACGTTGTTACCACCGGCTATGACTCCTTTGCAGGACAAAGGGTAATGAAAACCGTTCCAGATAAAGAAGTAAAACTAACACCCGAGCAGCAGCAAATTCAGGAAAAAGTTCGGCAGCTTCGCGATGCCATCTCGTCCCGAATTCTCGAACGCAATCTCGCTGCCTCAGCGGCGATTTATCTGGAGCTTGTTCGGCTCGACGGCTCGCAAATCCTGCCTCGCCAGCAACTGCTTGATATTGCCAACCAGCTTGTCAGCGAAGGAAAACATACCGAAGCGGCGCAGGCTTACGAGTTTTTTCTTGCCGCCTACGGCAACTACGAATATTCCGAACAGATAGAGCTGATGCTCGGTCTGCTCTATTCCCGGTACCTCGATAAACCGACCGAGGCGCTCAGGCACCTTGAGGCTGCTGCCGGAAAACTTACGGACCCGGGCCAGACGAAAATGTGCCAGGAGGAAATTGCCAAATTACGCGGCTGATTCGGGCTATTTTTGAATGTTGCCGCCGCTAATAAAAAAGTTGACAATTCCGAAGACCGGTGCTAATTTGGTACTATTAAAAATTACCGTCGCAGTTTTAGGGATGATAAACATATTTTAGGGAGATAGAAAATGCGATCTCGTATTAGCCTGACTTTAATTATTGTAGTTGCTGCGTTTACTGCACTTTGCTTCGCCTCTTATTGCTTTGCTGCCGCTCAAAACTCGCCTGCTAAGAATGAAATGAACGACCCGAATTTTATTCCTTTTCCGTACATCGCTGAAATAACCGAGGATAATGTCAATATCCGTTCGGGCCCGGGGACTAATTTTTATTCGTGCGGCAAACTCAACGGCACCGACAGGGTCGAAGTTGTCGCTACCCAGCTTAGCTGGTCGCAGATTGTTCCGCCACCTTCCTGTTTCGCGTGGATTTCGAAACAGTATGTCACTACCGACGCCAACGAGCCTAATGTCGGAACCGTCAACGCCGACGCCGTCCGCGTCTATGCGGGTTCCGAATCTTTAAAACCGATTCATTCCACCACCGTTCTTGTGAAACTTAATCGCGGTGACAAGGTTGCTTTATTCGGTCAGCAGGAGGGCGATTATCTTAAAATTGCTCCGCCGCCGGGCAGCTACCTGTGGATAAGCACAAATTACACAAAACCGATTGGCCCCGCCTCGACCATCGAGCGGCCGGCCCCGACGCCGATACCGGCGCTTGTTCCAACGAATCTTTCGGTAGAGGCGCAGAAACTTTCCGAATATTACGCTCTCGAAAAACAACTTAGGGCCGAAAAAGAAAAACCGCTCGAACAGCAGAACTACCAGGCTTTGAAAAAGGCCTTCGTCGAAATAGCCGGAAATAAGGAAGCGGGAAAAGCCGCACGCTACAGCGAATATGCGATAAAGCAGATTGAGCAGTGCGAGCTTGCCCAGCGGGTTGGCACCGAGGTCGGGCTTCAGGATTCGCAGTTCGAGCAGACAATGCAAAAAATTGAGCAGGCCCGCGATGCGAAACTGGCGCAGGTGAAGGACTTGAGCAAATTCGCCGTCGTCGGCCAGTTGCAGGTTTCGAGCATTTACGGCCCCGAGGAGCAGACCAGACGCTACCGGCTCATCGATGAAAGTACGGGTAAGACGATTTGCTATGCGCAGCCGACAGGCCCGGCCGTCAATATCGATATGACTAAGTTCATAGGCCAGCAGGTGGGTCTCGTCGGAACGATTGAAACGGCCCCGCAGGTTTCGTCAGTGCTGGTTCGTTTCACCGAGGTCGAGGAGATAAAATAGATTTTTGTTGTGAGAAGTTTTACACGGTTTGTAGCATGCCGGCTTTTTTCAACGTCGCAAGGACGCAATGCGCGGAAAATCCGTCGTCAAATTTATTTAGGTGGAGTCGAAGTATGAAAAAGATACTATTGGCCGTAATTAGTCTCATTTTTATCTGTCTGCCTGTCACCGCTAAACAGGATAAATCCGCAGTTACCAAACAAAATCAGACTAAAGCTGCTGACCAGAATCAGCCGGTGCCGCAGGCCGAAGAACCGACCGAAACCGATGCCAATGAGCCTCCACCTAAACCTCAGTTCGGTAAATTGGTCGTGGACATCTTCGATACCTATACCAACAAACCCACATCGGCGCGAGGCAGATTGTTTAATTACTCCCTGTCCTTCCATAAACCCGAAGCGCGCCTGCGAATCGGGGGAAAAGACCTCGATGTCTATTACAAAACAGGTGAAAAAACAGAAGAGCTTTTCTATTCACCGTCGCATTTCGAAACCCAGCTTCCCGTCGGCGCATATAATTTCCTCGTCGAAAAAGGGTTCGAATATTATCCGTGCGAGAAGGATTTCCATATCCTCGCCGACCAGACGACCAGTATAAAAGTCGACCTCGTTCGATGGGTTGATATGGCCAAGGAGGGGTGGCTCTCCGGTGATTACCATAATCACTTTGACCGTACCGCGCCGAGCAGTTCCGCCGAAATTCTCGAAATACTAAAGGCCGAAGACCTGAAAATTGCCCACAGCATGGTCAGCCAGCTCGGTGGAAAACTCCGCGAAGTCCAGCCAACATTCGGTAAGGCCAGCGTCGATTCCAACGATGGATATTACATTATTTCCGGTGAGGAATTTACGCACGACACGTTGGGTCATATGGCGTTTATCGATATACCCAAACTTATCGAACCGGTTGCCACAGGCGCGCGCCGCCGCACCGATACCAAAGCTGATTACCCGACTAACTATCAGGTCGCCAAAAAAGCCAAAGAAGCGGGCGGCACCGTTTTTGCCTGCCATGGTGGGGTGGGTGAATTTCCCGTTGACCTTGCTCTCGGTGTTATCGACGGCATCGAAGTCCTGCAGGGGAGCAAATGGATTAGGATTTCCGATTCCGGAAAACAAATGCTGCTGACTCCAAGCTGGTATCACGCCCTGAACTGCGGCTTCAAAATCCCCGGTGTCGCGGCTTCCGATTACGCATACCTGACTCACAAGGTCGTCAATCTCGAATGTAACTACGTTTATGTCGGCAACAAACTTACCCCCGAAGCCTGGCTCGATGGGCTCAAAAAAGGACACGCCTGTATGGTCAAAGGCCCGATGATGCTCAACTTTACCGTGAACGGCCAAATGATGGGCGAAACCATAAAACTTGATAAACCCAATCAGGATGTCGAGCTGAAAATCAGCCTGCGGGCCCGGTTTCCTTTCGAGCAGCTGCAAATTATCCGCAACGGGATGATTATCAGAGACTTCCGCAACAAGCAGCGCAGGAGCAATTTCGAATATACCGAAAAAATCCCCGTTCGCAGAAGCTGCTGGTTCGTCGTACGCGCCATTGCGTTTGACCCTTCCAATCCTTTGCGCGGAGAGTTTCTGGTGCACAGCAATCCCGTTTATGTCGATGTTGAGGGTAAACCCGCTCTCGTCGCTGAATCCGTTATCTGGTGGCTTGATAAAATCGACGAACTTATCGAATGGACAAATCGCGACGCCATTTTCGACAGGCCCGAAGATAAACAGCAGACCCTCGAAATCTACAACAAGGGCAAAGCCTACTACGAAAACCTGCTGTCAAAATGTTCACAGTAATCGTTTTGGCCGATTTTTCGCAAAAATTTCGCAGATTTTTCTGGACAAGCGGCCTGAATTTTAGTATGATTAAATATCTGATTTTGGGACAGTTACTACGGTTTTTCGGAGGACTTTTTTCTTAATACAGCCTTAGGAGCGGATAAGAATATATGAAACTGTTAGCG